>Ga0307511_10003127_pt1 | contig 17073 bp, 19 predicted proteins | sample 13_EM_MG_FD_200266 | JGI IMG/M metagenome (GOLD analysis project Ga0307511, IMG submission 200266) | Populus trichocarpa ectomycorrhiza microbial communities from riparian zone in the Pacific Northwest, United States - 13_EM | ecosystem: Host-associated > Plants > Roots > Unclassified | place... | reverse complement strand
CTATTTAGCGCTTTGCCTTACCCTTTCCGCTGACCAAGAGGTAAAGGCTATCTTTGGTGTCGTGGGCCTTGAGTTCCTCGTAGGTGACAATTTTTTCGGACATCGGGGGAGATTATGGAGGGGGGGGAGGGTCTGAGGTGTAGAGGGAGGAACGAGATACGTGTCGGATGGTGGCTGCCCGATGTTTGGAAACAAGAGAAGGCGGCCAATCACATGAAATGATTTTGATTCAACTCTCACACCACTTTATTCAGTGCAGTAAAATATGTGCGACAAAATCGAGAAATAATGTAGGATCGTCACCCAACGTTCAGCGAACGCGGGCTGCCTGAGGAATTTGCGATGGTATTGCAGAGACCTCTGAAGGCACAGAGGCCATGTTGGATGTTCCACGTAGACAGTGATGGAGACGAAAGCACGGGTAAGGAGCCATGTCACCAGGCTTTTCTTGTGGGGGTAGGGGGAGGTTCCGACAGATATGAACAAAAAAAGTGTATTATTGCAAGTAATAAATAGGTGGGGGGTATGTGCGCACAGTTTAGTACTCGAAAGGGCCACAGAGTGAGGTCAATCAAGTGTGGACTGAGCAAGAACCGATCTTCCACTAGCAGGAAAAGGTGACGAGGGCAATCCATAGCCATGTCCCTGGCAAAAAGCCGTGGGTCAGAAGGAAATCGAGGAGAAAAAAGTTCGAGAAGAAACGAAGTTTGAATATTTTTGTTGAGGTCGTGGTTGTACGCGGAAGGGGGAGAAGGGCGCGTGTGAAATTTTCATTGCACGTGTCTACCGTGACTCCTGCTGTTGACTCCCTCAACCTAACCTCGGCCTCGACAGTCGCCTCACATCTCCCCCTTCATCTCTCTCTTCGTCATGGTTGGCGACGATAGGTCCGACATCTTGGGCGGGGACAAGCTTCCTGTCGGACGCTATCAGCCTCCATCCTACTGGTCCACCCTCTCCGGCGTAGCAAAGTTCTCGTTGTACTCCGTCACGTTTCTTCTCTCCGCCCTCTTCCTTCGTACCTTCTACCATCGTTTCCTCCGCTGGCGGGAGACCAACTATCGAAAGTGAGTCCAATCTCCCAAAATTTATCACGTATTTCTCTCTAACTCACCGTCCTAGGGCGACTCGACGGAGACACGGCATCCCCGACACCGACAACAGACCGTTCAATGTGGCCTACGCTGCCGCCGTTACCGCCCGCAAAGAGAACGAAGCTCGCAAAACTCTCCAACTCCGCCAACGTACTCTTGAAGAGGCTTCCCCTGCACCATCCCCCACCCGCAAGTCATTCAGTTTAGACGCCAAACACCCCCTTACTTCTGGTAAGCATGTTTTCTGGCACGCCTCTTTGTGTCATCTCATTCCCCTTTGCTTAGTCCCGGGCGGTCTTGGATCCTATCCCATCCGATCCCCATCCGTCGCAGGTCGCGCCCGTTCTAGTCTCGGCCCAACGTATGGACAACAGTGAGTAGCCCACTTGCCTCGGATCGTTGAGAATCGTACTCATCGCTATGTAGGAGTCACGTGTACCCAATCAACACCTTAACTGGTCGTCAAGATAATATCAGTGCCTCGTCGATCCGATCCAACCGTTCTTCTCCCCGCAAGAGCAGCCGCCCCCAGACAAGCAGCCCTCTGATCCACCCCCAACCCCTGATTAGTGCAGATGAGAACTCTGAGACGGAAGCCATTGAACAACCGGTGGACGAAAATTATTCTGAAGAGGCGCCACAATCTGATGAGGACTACGAGATGGGCATTGAAGGAGGGGGCGACGCCGTTCCCGCCCGCGGAGCCAAGCGTCTGGCCAGTCACGACGACGAGGACGACTTTGACGATAACTTTGTTACACAACGACGCGATAAACGCGCTAGGAAAGTTTCAAGGGAGCACCCTAGAATTCCAGAAGAGGATGTTATGGTTGACGCCGAGACCGATGTCCTGGATGAACCTCATACCAGCCCGCGCGGAAAGAAACGAGATCGTGGAGACGCTGCATCGACATTTGGTGGTGATGAAGATTCGTTGATGGATGATTCCGATGACAAGCACAAGAGGAATAGGAGGCGGAGGACTGTTTCAACCCGAAAGCCTCGTGGTCAGAAACGTGGCCGGGAGTCGCATGCGTTGGAGAGTGGGAGCGATGGTGAGGTCGAGTTCTCCTCGGTTCGTGGATCAAGGAAGAAGAGAGGAAAGAAGGCTGTGGCGCAGGAAGACCTGCCGTTCTTTGAGCCACCCTATTCTACCGACCCTCTTTGCAAAGGTCGTCGGGTCGGCGAAGAGTGGGAGACCGGAGGGACCAAGTATAAGGTTGGCCCCAACGGTGACAGGCTACAGCAGGCGTTGGTCAAAAGGAAGCGACCCAAGTACAAGATGGTGCGTGTCAACTCTCGAAACCTATCCTGATCACTAACAGCTTCCCATTCAGCCCTCTGACTCTCAACATCCTGATAAGGACGTTATGATCGAGGTCGTGGTCGAAGCCTGGTTAACAGAAGATGAATACAAGCTGGCAAAGGAACGGTTCGAGTTGGCCTGGCAGGACCCTCCTACTGTGGACGTCGAGATGGAGACCCCCTCCGAACCTCAGACCCCGGTTAAAGGTGGAAAGGCTCTTCTCTGGTCATCAACAACTTCACACGCAGACAGCCCCATTCCCGAGCGGAGGCCATTCAGGCAATCTCTTACCACCAACGTCGGTCTTCCCCTCCCCACTTCGCCTCAGGTTCGCACTCCTGGAAAAGGTCGGATCAGTACCCCTGTCTACAATCCCACGACCGTCGGTTTGGACTCTCCTCGGTTAAAGCATGTCAAGTCGTTTTCGAAATGGGAGAAGCAGGATATGGAGGCGGAGGCTATGTCGAAGATCAGGCAGAAACTTCAGGACCAGAAGGGAGCAGAGGAGAAGAAACCTTCCCCGGCCCTAACGATCCCGCCCAAACTGACGACGACCACCTCTGTCACCAGCGCCACGACTCCAAGCTTGTTCACCCCTACTTCCGCAGTCCCTACACAACCGAAACCCACAACGGATACGGCGACGACAGAGAACAAGGAACCAGTAAAGAACTTGTTTGCTAAACCAACGGCCGCACCCACACCTTCGACCACTGTTCCTGCCCCCGCGCAGTCTGCCGTCCCAAATTTCTTCGCCAAGCCGGGTGCCACAACCACGCCAGCCCCTATCACGAAACCCGAGCCTTCCACCACCGCAACCAGCACAACAGTGCCCAGTTTCTTCAACAAGCCCACTCCTCCTGCGCCACACACGACCACTACTTCCAATCCCACCGCAACCCCCGCCCCAACGTTCTCTTTCCCAACAAGCCAGCCGTCACCCACAACCACCACTGGCGCGACAAAGCCAACGTTCGCTTTCCCGAGTGTAGGCAACACTGGGTCCGGGCCTTCGCTCTTTCCAGCACCCAAGCCAGTGGAACAACCCAAGCAACCGCAACTCACAGCGTCCACCACGAGCATCCCGTCGCTCGCTGCGAGGTTAGGTCCCCAAGCGGAAAACAGTCCGGCTCCTGCTCCGAGGACGACAAAGCCAACCTCTGCCTTCAATCCCCCGACGGTGACGGCAACCACGGGTGCAAGTTCGACTTCGGAACCTCCCAAACCTGGCGACAGTTTACCCAAGTTCTCGTTCGGGTACACGAAACCACCCACCCCTGCCACCAACTCAACTACGGTTCCTGCTCAGACAGCCACTACCTCTACCGCGCCGCACCTTGGAAAGGCTGGACAGTCGCAGCCCGCCCCGTCGCCGTTCGGGGCTACCAGTCAGTTCCCCTCGCCATTCGGGACCACTGGACAGTCACAACCGACCCCGTCACCATTTGGTACTACCACCCAACCGCAGCCCTCTCCCTCGCCATTCGGCGCTACTAGCCAGCCAACTCCCTCACCCTTTGCGGTTCCTAACCAGCCCGCCCAGCCAGTGTTTGGAACCCAACCAACTCCTTCCCAACCCGCACCTCAGTCTTCTCAACCTCTCTTCAGCTTCGCTGCTAATAAGCCGGCCGGAGGTTCTGACATGAAACTCACTTTCCCGTCCGCGGGTCCGAGCATCCCTGCGACCCCTGGTGTCTCACCAGGCGTGTTATCGTTCGGTGCTCCTAAACAGGATACCTCCAAGCCCGGACCCAGTCCGTTGGCAAACGGAAGCGCGTTTGGGATAACGTCTGCACCGGTCAGTGCATTCCCAACAACACAACCCACTCCTGCTCCTGTGACGAATAAGCCCATGTCCTCGTTCGGCGTGTCCAATACCCCGAGCACCACGACCGCCTCCAACACCACAAACGGAACCACAGATTCCAAGCCGTCCGCGTTCACCTTTACTCCGGTAACGCCTTCACCATCGACAGGATTTGGAGCTGGGTCACCATTTAATTTTGGAGCGCCCGCACAGGGGCAGAATGGCACCACGCCCGCCGCGTTTGGGTTTGGTGCACCGAGTCCGGGGGGGTTCACATTTGGGAAGGCAGCGGAGAAAAAGTAAATTGATCTCTGGTTTTTCGGCCATCCCTTCAAGCCGAATAACAGAGCGAGAGAAGCCTCTCTGTATGCATACGGTTTTCAGCCCTTTCATCCTTCCCACCTTTGACTTTTCATCTATATGCCGTATGGAGTTCCTCCTCTTCCCGACGAACCAACACCAACTCGACTGGTTTATGTTTGTTTTATTCGAAGTTGTTTTGGGGAGGGTTGTTGTACCTAGCGTTTTGTAGGATATCCGTTGCATGTTTGAATTTCGCTCATTTCTCACCCTCCTCCCTTTACCATCACACCCATTCCACTGCGCTGCACCCCAGTCAAACCATCGCGTCCTCATCATCATCCCGTTGGGTTTCGGCTTCGCCACATTTGACTTGTTTTTTGGGATACACCCGTAGGATACACTCACGTGAAATAATCTGTCTTGTTGGATTCCTCCGTCAAGACTCAGCTGGCAGACGATGTTGTAGCTGATATCGAGTATTCGGTTGAGACCATATGCATGCTCCAAGGACCCCATGAGGCTGGGAGCTCTTCATTACACGAAATAATCAGGTGGTAGATTCGCACCAAGAAATTTCTCAACCAGCCACAGGCAACGTTTCGTATCCACATGAGCGTGATATAACTCCCGGCCTCGTTCCCCTCTCTTCCCTTTCCATGAACCATCCCCTCTGTTCTCCCCGTTATCGAAAACCTGTTCTGACGGTTGCGTTGACCCCCTAAACCGCACAAAGGGGAACTCTTCTTCTGGGAACGCCACCCCTGATATAAGTCTAAACCGGTACTACCACCCCACCCCCCCGCTCACACCTACAACACAAATTCGACGACCCAAACCCACGACCCACCCTGCACAAACGACGATGCTGTCCGAAGAAATCCGAGCAACACCACGACCGCAGCCTCCTGCTAAAGTTCGAGCGCGGAAATCCTCCCAACCGCCGACGAAAGGCTCTCCTAGGGGTAAAGCCTCTTCCGGCTCGCCACCGCCCCCATACTACAGCACATCGGATTCGGTGTTGAGATCCCCTTTGCCTGTTACTTCCCAGCTGCTTGAAGCCAGCAATGGAGGGAACGGCAGGGATGGACCTGGACCCCAGAGCTGGCTGCTGGAGAAGTCGAGAGAAGAGTTGAGTGGATTGTTGACGAAGGCCGAGGGGATTATCAAATCTAGTGAAGAACGTACGTCTCTCATGCCCCCTCTTTGCGTCATTGCACTCTCTTTCCACGTTTGGAACGTGTCACCTTCCGCCACCCCAATCCTTTACTCAAACGATCGGTGGCCGCTGACGCCGGTGGATGTTGTATGCAGGTTTCGGAGTCACCTCGCAATTGGTCAAAAATCTACACGAGGACAGCCAGGTATTGAAGACCAAATACGAGTCGCTCGTACAACGCATCCCCGGTGCTTCACCCATCGCTTCTCCCCTTGGCAGCCCACGAAGCAGTTGTGCGTTCTCCCGTCCAAGCTCAGATGGAAGCGGAGACCACGTCTATCTCCGACCCCACTCCCCTATCATCTCCTCTTCTATGCTCTCCACCGGAAGCACGAATGTGAACCGACGAAAGGGCAGTAGGCGAATATCTATGACCCCCGCCGAACTCGCCCAACTCACAGAACAAAATGCCGAACTTACTTCGCAGTTGGAGGACCTTGAGAGGGAGGCAACCAAGTCTGATGAAGCCGCGAAGCGAAAGCTTGGGAAACTTGAGCAGGAGATCGAAAGGTTGAAAGGGGATCTGGACAGTGCCTTGGAGTTGCTCCAACAGAAAGAGAGGGAGATCGAGATGTCCTCAGAGGCCAAGAGGCAGAGGTTGGAGAGAGAAGAGAGGTTGTTGGCTCTGAGGGAGAAGCAGCAGCAGCAACATCAACAGCAAGGGGTCCTCGATTACTCTCCACCATCCATCCCTGTGCCGAGGTTCAACCGCTTCGCGGCGGACGAATCACAGGACGAGCGCGTTGCGTTCCCCAGCGAACCGCATAACGCAGAGGTGGATCTGATCTCGCGACTCATGGACAAGATCAAGGAGCTCGAGGAGACGAACCAGGAGATCTCCAAGCAGCAGAACGCATCGGTCAGGAAGCTGAGGAAGGCGATGATTGGTGCGGAGGGTATGAGGAAGGTTTACGATTATTTGAGCGACGACGAGGATCTCGAGGTCGAGATTGTGGACGAGGACGAGTTTACGGACGCTTTCGAACACCCTGCCAGAGGCTCTTTGGGTTCTGTCCCTGAAGAAGACCTGCCGATGAGGTTCAGCAGCCTGCGGCGCACGATCAACGAGGATATCCACAAACGCCTTGCCACCGAACTGTCGGAGGACGAAGGACACCATTTATACGGTGAAATGGAACACCATCATTCTCGGTCGCGAGGGACCGTCGTTGGACTGTTTGATGCTCCGGAGAGGCACGGACGAAACCTTCCACTCACGTACTCGCAGGACGAGGACGAGGACGAGGACGATCTGGACGAATCCATGATCTTTTCCCGAGCTGTATCCCCCATCGGTTCGCCACTTTTGATACCACAGGAGCCTCCCGGCCACATTCGTAGTCTTGGAAGCGAGCTTGGTCCTGACTATTTGGACGACCTGGAGGGAAGCACTTCCGACCATCGTCATACACGGAACACTAGTGTCTTTAGCCTCAGCGCGCTTGTCGCCGATACACCCCCCAATCGCATGAGTCACGGTCGCAGCACGTCATTGACCGAGGGCAGCCCAACTCCTCCGTCCAAACGTCCTGTTGCATCTGTCAACCAACGGAGTGGCAGCGTACGGGATAGGGATCGCCCTTCCGATACTGGTACCTTGGATAGGAGTAGGTCTCAATTACGCTCCAGGATGCTAAGCAAGACTATCTCGGCGCGGTCTACTCGCTGGTCGGATGGAAGGATGGAAGATGTGGCGATCTCAGCGACGAAAGGGCAGAAGGTTCCGGGTTCTTCGGCTGCAGTACTGTTCCAAGAGGCTGTTGACCAAGTCACGGGGTCCACGTCTGCTACTGTCGTCCCTTCGCCTGGAACTTCGCGCTTGGCAGAGGTTAATCTTGATGATTCCCGGGAGGGATCCCCGGTTCGCCCCGCTACGGAACAAACGGCCGAAGGTGGCGCGAAAAAGAAAGAAAAGGGTCACGCAGGGTTCGTCGGATTCGTGCTGGAGATTTGGCTGTGGCTACAGTTTGTTTTGATCATCCTGGTGTTTGTTTGGGCGATGGCTCGACGAGGGCCTCGGAATGTGTTGAAGGAGGCCGAGCGGAAGCGAGCGTAATTGTTTCTCTTTTTCTTGGACGTCCGGTATCAGTTTATAGTTGTATCAGCCCTCGCCTTTGTAATTTTCCCCATCGAGTTTTGTCAGTCAGCGCGCCGTTTGTTGTAATCCTGTTTCTTCCGAATTCCGAATTGAGAGGCGTGAGTCGCTTGACCCGGGAGTGTGGGTCACGTCACGTGCGAACCGGGATTGGGCGATGACGAGGGTTAATGGAATGCGTCGAGACTCGAACGGAATTATAAATACTACACCCTTCCCTACCGCTCAACAACACCACCCGCTATCACTACCATGAAGGTCAGCTTGGACTCTTCTCTTCCAGCTTCTCCCAGTGCATTCACACCCTCCTCATTGTAGATCGTCAACCAGGAAGACATTAAAAAGCACGATGCCGCCACCTACCGGGGAGCAGTCGAGGGTATCGCTGCCGGTTTAGCAATCTCCCTTCCCGGCTCTTGGCTTCTCCACAAAAGGGTACCCTTCTATAGGGCGTTACCCATATCGCTTAAAGCGCTTGGTGTCGTCCTCATCGTGGGTAAGCTCAACACCGTCACCGGTATTCTACGCCTCCCCTCGATGTCGTTCTGATATTGGTTCTGTATTGTAGGGCCATGTTATGCTATTCAAGCTGAGAGGCGCGGTGTGGAATACGACATGTCGACCTGGTGAGTACCAATTTTCCGGAATTTCCGTGTCCCGTTGCGACCCGTCACTCATGCCGATCATCCAATCAATTCAGGAAAGGTGCTGGGAAGGACCTACTTGACGAGGAGGAGCACGCGGAGCAGAGAAGATGGGAGGGACTTTCGACAAAGGAGAAGATTGGAGATTGGGCGTTGAAGCACCAGTATTCGTTGATTTTGGGAAGTTGGGCCGCGAGTTTGGGTTTGGCTGCTGCTATCATTATGAAGGATAGACACCAAACAACGTCACAAAAGGTGCGTGAAGTGTCGTGTCTCTCTTCCCTGTGGAAGATCCTGATTGGTTGATAGGTCGTTCAAGCTCGTATGTGGGCACAGGGATTGACCATTGGCGTCCTCATCGCTGCTGGTATCCTGACACACCAGGCTCGTAGTGAAGCCGCCGCTCATGTAAGTCTCGTCGTCCCGGGTAGAAACCGACTCGGATTCTGACGAACTGACCAACAGAAACCCGTTGACCACTCATGGGCTCTGCTCGTAAGTCAACGTTATCCTACCCAAGTTCTAGAAAATTCCTGCTGACTCTTTCGTGTTTAGATTGAGGAGCAACAGCGTGAAAAGGAGCGTCTCGCTGCGAATTCAAATTAGATTGGTCCACCTTTTTCTTATCCGCATGAGGCACGCTGTAAAATACCTACACTACGCACAAATTACATACATATATGAACAATAGTAATCTTATAATCCCATCTCCCGGTTCAACCTGTTTTGGGTGGTGCGTCATGTATCGCGGGCAGTGGTCCGCGTTGGGCTGCTTTTCGGTCCGGTCGAATCAACGAACAGTTTTGTGACTGAAGGTGACCCGACGCGATTATGTCGACGGGCTTGTATTCATGATCTTGGGTTTGCATTGAAAACCGCCCGGGTACGGGAGGCTGGATGGCCACGGCTCAATTTCGCGCGAGACTTTATACAAAGGTAGCGTGGAAAGTTTCGATATGGTCATGTATCAGGCGACGACTCTCGTTAAAGTACCCTCCCTCACCACACCCGGGCTGTTAAGCTGTGGAGTTGGGATAGAACGTTCGTCCGTCGCTTGGAGCAGGTCCTCATGTCGTCCACGGTCGGCTGAGGTTTGGAACACTGTGAAAACTGTAGCGACTGAAATTCAGTCACCGAAATTTACTGAAATCAAGTTGATTTGTGTCGCCTTTCAGCTGGGCACACACCTTCAGTGGCCAACTCCGACTGAAATCTCGAGCTTTTTTCAGTCGGAAGATGACTGAACTTGTAATTTCAGTCGGGTTTGACTGAATTTCAGTTGCTATATTTTTTACAGTGGAAGTTGAAGCAGAGTGTTTCGTTATGTGACTGTAGATAAGTGAATTTCAGGGATTATCATTACATATGTTTAATCGAAAGCATGACGCAATTCTGCGGATCTACCGTTGGTACCCCGATCATGATCGCTGTGCGCATATAGCTGGACTCCAGGTTGGCTGTTCGTGAGGCGCGCGATCGTACTGGGAATATGAGTCGACAAGGAAGGGGTGGATCTAGTGCGATTTCTCACAAGATACCTACCCGCTCTCTGGAGGGATGTCATAGGGCGAGATAGTAGTGCATGAAGTTAGATACTCAGATGGAATGTCAGTGAAAGGGGGGTGAAGGGGGAACTCAGTCTAGGTAGTGGACCAAGCAATGCGTGAAGGGGTGGGTGGTGGGGGAAGGGTGAACAGTTGTAAGTTGTAGAAAAGAAAAGAAAAGAAAAGGTATGCAGGGAATTGATCGACGAACGGACGAATATACACAAGTATAAGAGGGGACGAAGCTGGGGGGATTATTGCATAATCGCTCCGGACACCCACAACACAGGATGCCCCGGATCGAGAGAGTCCGCACGAGTGAGATGTTGTAGAGCGAATGGGGGGCTCTTTGGCCGAGAAGGGGATGGGCCAGGGATGGGGCGAGCTGTGGATAGGCAAGTGAAGGGGATGGAAATTGGTTATTGGTTCTAGGCGTGCAGGGTGTTGCACAGTCAGGGAATGGAGATGGAAGAGTGGGGACAGAAGGGTGATGGAGTACAATGCGCCATAACTTCGTGAAAAGTGTCGGGCGAACTTGTGTCCTAGAAATGGACGAAACAACAGAGGACTGAGGGGATACAATCATTGAACAAGACAACTGTCACCGGTTTTTGAGTTGCGCCTCCTCGAGGTCGTGGGTGAGAAGGGCAGTCCACTAGGGATATCGGTAGGGCTGGCTTCGTCGTGTTCCGATCCCACGGAAATGACAGAGTACCCCGTGTTCCCAGACAGCTTCGCCTCCCCTATATCGTTGCCCCTGGAGGTAATGCTTTCGCTTCTCGTGCTTGCACCTCGGTGGGTACCATTGCGATTGTCCTGCCCATGAATACGAAAGCTCGAAGGTCCTGGGGAGGAGCTATTGCTGGACAGCGACCTCTCAACCACCTTATCCTTCAGTTTCAACGAATCCGACGGAAGGAGGGAAGTACGTCGTTCAAGAGGGGTGGGTATGGAGTAGACCGGAGTCATTCGGGCTGCGGGTTCTGGAGACAACGACTGTTGTGGTTGCGTGAACGTGGAAAGGACCTTGAAGGTTCTTGGAGGGTAGGGAGTCGCGGGGCTTGGGGTCTGTCGCTGACCAAATTCGAAGCTCGTCCCTGGCGTTGAGACCTCATCAGTGCTTGTCCTCGACGTTGAGATCCCGTCAGTGCTCGTCCTCGACGTTGAGACCCCGTCAGTGCTCGTCCCCGACGTTGAGACCCCGTCAGTGCTCGTCCCCGACGTCGAGACCCGATCAGTGCTTGTCCTTAACATTGAGACCCCATCAGTACTTGGGCTAAGGGTCATTGGGCCCAAAAGCTCCAGGGGCGAAGAACCGTTCTCCGCGTATCGAGCGTACAGAAGCAACTGAGCCCTCAGGTTGCATGTGGGAGGGGCATTATGAGCACATTTCGAATGGGCGATCAGGCTACACTGATCGCAGAGCACGGCACTCCTTTTGACGGGCAGGTCGCAGACCCGACAAACGACGGCTAGACAACGGGTCCTGGTAAACCAACGTACATTCTCGTACACGTGCGTTATCGCTTACGTTTGCTAAATGCCGTCTTGATAAACGAATGCTCCTGAACAGCAGGGTTATCGTTCTCTTGACTTGTCAGACGAGCGGGGGTGGAAGGTGGGGTGTTGGTAGAAGGGGGCTCTCCGACGGGCAGTGTCTCTTCACGAACAGGAGTCTTATGTTCCGCAGACTCGCTGGTTGGGGCAAAGAGGAATCGTAGGTCGGTCTTGTTGCGATACGCACTGGTGTTGCGAAGGAAGGGGATGCTGTTCTGTGGACGCGGGTCCTAAACCAAACTTCGTCAGTAAAACATATCCTCAGGGACGCGGGGAAAAACAAACATTGGGAAGGCCCCAGTTCTTCTTCAACCATTCGTGCTCGCATAGGATCTCGGCATCAGGCCGGCTGGCGGGGTCTTTTTGGAAGCACTGCCTCAGAAAGTCATCGAGGAGGGGCGAGACCGTTTCCGGTATGGGGGGCTCGGTGTCTTCCACGATACGAAACATGACTATTCACACGACGATTAGCATCCACACCATGAGGCTTATTGAGTTTAGTCTCACCAGACATGCCGTCAGCGATTTCGGCATACGGAGGTCGCCCGGTGAGCAACTCGATCACAGTACATCCTAGGGACCAGATATCCGATTTGGGTGAGGCTCCTTTTAACTCAATAACCTCCGGAGCCGTCCAATTGGGAGTCTCCGCAACGTCCTTCATTCCCCTCTCCATTGCGCGCAAGTTCAGCGAGACACCGAAGTCCGACAGTTTGACGTTGCCGTTCTTGGTGTTGAGAATGTTGGCCGCTTTGAGGTCGCAATGAACGACGTCACTCCGATGGAGGTAGTTCAGACCCTCGAGGATCTTGACCACGTAACTGGCTACCAGACGCTCATTCAACTTTCCGAAGGCTTTCAGAGTCTGACCTAATGAGCCGTTCTCGGCGTACCTGAGAGGTTGGGGAGATTGGTCAGGGCCCAGAAAGGAACGGAGGACGGATACAAAGACTCACTCGAGAACGATACTGAGAGTATCCTTGTCCCTCGCCATACCCTCATACTTGACGATACTCGGGTGCGAAAGGCTCTTGACGAGGTCGACCTCCCTCATCAGCTGTGAGATCTCATCCTCTTTCAACTCGGTCAAGCTGATCCTCTTGACTGCGACCATCTGGCCTGTGTTCAGGTTTAGCGCCCGGTATACCGCTCCGAACTGTCCCCGGCCAATACAGTTCCTGAGTTGCTAAAACAAAATGCGGGTGCGTCAGTAAAACTAAAAATAGCCAGAGCCGAAGAAATACGGGACGTCGGTGTGTGAAAAGGGGCACCAAACCGGGTCTCCGCAGGCTCACAAAAGGGACGGAGAAGGACTGAAAAAGGCACTCACGAACTGCGTAGGTGGTTTCCCTTCCTCCCTCACTATCAGATTCGGTCGAACCGAGTTGTCCTCAGGTGTCTGTGGAGGGGGGGGAAGTGGCGTATATCCCTGGAACACGACAGGTCAGTTGGTGGTCTGCGACTGTGGATTCGGATGACTTGCTGAATTGTCAGCCGCCTCCTCGTCCTCCCTCCTGGGGGAGCGCATGTAAGAGGTATCAGGAGGCTGGGAGGAGGAGGGCCCTTGCGCAGAGCTCGTCGTGGACAAATGAGGGACCTGCTGTTGAGGGTTACTTTCACCCACGATTTTGGGCGAGGGGTGCACAGCATGGCCAATGGTGATGGCATCCCCCCCTGCGATTCCTCGGTCGTTTATCACTTGTTTCCCTATCTCTGTCGGGAAACTTGAGTCCTCAAAGTCACCACGTTCCCCCCTACGCGTGCGCTTTCGGACGGGCGGGGCATTACTTGAACCCGCATTCGACCATGCGTTTGCTGAGGGTTCTGTCTGACGCCCGATTGTTCCCACTAACCAGAGTGTGAACTTCCGGGTGGCCTGCAGATGGCGGGGACCAACCTCCGTTTCTATCCACTGTAATGAGTGGCTGTTTCTCGAGTAGCAGGGCAGATACGTCCGTGCTGCCGCCCGGCTGCGTGAAAATCGAGTGGCTGACGTCTCCTGTGGTCGTAGTTCTCACCTCACGAAGCCGTGCGATGTCTCGATGATGAATAAGCACCGAGTCAGCGTCGGAGTTCTAATACGGGAGGGTTAGAGATGCCTTGGGGTTTCTGACGCTTTAACTTGCCTGGAGAACGTAATCAGCAACTGTGTCGAAATCATCCCTCTCATCCTATAGAGGGTCAATGGGGCGAAAATGGACAGAACGAGGGAGAGCCTACAACAGCGGTATTATGGATGACAATGTCAGATTCCTGAGAATCGATGCTTGTAACTGAACTCTCGTCATTGTCCCCGTTGTTGTCAAACGGACTTGGCACGGTATCTGAGCCTGAGTCTGAACTACATTGTGCCTCAAGCGGTGGCCCTTGATCGTCCCGACTTCCAGGGCCAAGATCATGCGGACCTGCACCAGCTTTTATGATCTTGGGGATCCCCAACCTCTTACGCACGGTATAGTACCGGACAAAGATGCATTGGTGGTACACCTCGGGGTCGGTATCCATATGACCGCTGGCGGAGGGTTCTAAGTCCATGGTTTGTGTAGTGGAGGGTTCCGGGTCCGCTGTTTGTGCAATGGGTGGTCCTTGGTTAGACCCTGGCGCAATTGGGGGTTCTGTGTCCGCTGTTTGTGCAATGGGGTGTTCTGGATCCACGGTTTGTGTACCTGAGGGGGGGCGACGTGGCCCGGGGCCACAATTCGTGTAAACCGCCCCTGGTTTGCCCCACGCCCCCCAAGGAAAGGGAACCCCAGAAGCTGACACTTTGAACTCGGCTGTCAAGTTTTCGCCGTCGTTCGAATAGGACATCATCGCGAAGTCCCTGGTCAGGTCGACGCCGGTTACAAGGACCGGCTTAACATCACCGTGTCCACACACACGGGCGAATTTTACCCAAGAGTCGTAATGCGCTTTCGTGTATTGTTCGAAGGTCCCCCATCGTTGAATGTCTTCGCTGAACGTCAAATGTTTAGTCAGAAGGGCGGCGCCTTGATTTCCTGTAAGATAGAACGAGATGCTGGAACGTGGTTCCAACATGCTAGAGCACAATTTAAGGTTCCGGAGGATATGGGCGCAATAGAACAAACGCACGGGTACATTGATGCTCCAACACGGGTTTGGATTTCTCGGACACCACCGGCTGAAAGGCAACCAGGCGACCGAGACTGGGCGTTGAGAATTTTTCTAACATCTAACTGCCTGAAAGTGGCAGGGACGTCTACGCCTAGTCGTTTCCTACCCAACGGGCGACCAGCAGAGAACAGCAAATTGAAACTGCCTCTGCGAATATACCCCACATCTCCTGGTCTGATCCGATCGAAGTCATGCGGGGCAGGCTCCCTGGTGGTCGCATATGTTCAAGTGGGATACACGAAGGAAAACAAAACAACGCACCACAATGCATCCCCATAATCGAGTTGAAACATTTGTCTGGGGTAGGTCAACAACTTCAGGTGTGGGCGAAAGCGTTACTGAAACTTGCTTTTTGTATATTTCCCAACGCGACCGTTTAGAGGACATGGCAGCGGTGAGTGGGAGGACGGGCACTGTGCGGGGTTCCGGGAACCAATGGGCCCCATAATATAGCGAGGCGGTCAGGATAGGGCTACTTCCGAAATCTTCGGCTGTGAACAGAGATATAAGCACAGGTTTTTCCAGGGTGTTTGGTACTGCCAAGCCACAAGAGTTGTGTTACACGATCTTCCATATCCGTGTTCAAGTCCTTGGTTAACGCCTTTGAGCACAGCCTCAATTCAGATAAGATATCCTCCTCTGAGATTGAGGCTGGATTCTAGCCTATCTTTGGGGCGCGTGGTTCCTCGATGATAAGGTGCCGGACCACGGGAATGGCAGTGTCGGGCGTAACCTTCGAATTCGTTGTAAGAGCGGGAAAGGGTAAGAAAGGGAACCAGCGAGGGCGACCGGATTGCATGAATTCTAATGCACGTTGTCTTACTTACGTTTGTAAGACCAGCTTCAAAAATCAGCGCCGCCGTTACAGGATCGTACCGGTCGTTTCTTTAGATCCCTCGACCACCATCTGGTGCTATTGATGAAGACTCGGTCTCCTTGGGTCTGTATCGACCCCGTCGAGGTCCCGTTCGCGTGACAGGGAAGACTTAAGGAATCCTGTGGTGAATTAGAACATATCGAAATTGCTGCCCATTTCTGGTTGTCGCCTCCAAGCGTGCGGCCGTATGGGCATGGGAGAACTCGTTTGCGGACATGCGGTCCGAATTTTGACACGGTGTGCTTTACTCGATATGGTACCACCGCCCACACTGGCCTGGCGTGTGTTCGGAGCATAGGTTTCTCGTATCATCCCGGCACACCATAAAAAATCGATCGCGACGATTTTCCATTTATGGTTGGTGGGCGAGACGCCATCCCCAGACAGTACCATCGCACTCTTTGTACCTGCCAAGTGAGTACAGCTATCTGGCTAAGCCGATCGGTGCACATCGGCGTGGATGGGAGGAGAGAGGTGACCAGTTCGCCATGCTCAGCTTTCACGGTACTTGTTCGACTTAGGGTAACACTAGGCGGCGTGTACGCTGGGTGGGATGGCCACGGGTGAGACTGGCCGGGCGGCTTGAGCAAGTTTCGGGTCACGTGACCTACCGGACAACCGTCACCGCTGAAGGCCAACAGGGCTTTTGGTCTGCTCCTGGGCCTCTCCGTCCATTTTTACAGCAATTTTCAACTCGATAGAATGTTTCCTGTAGGATACAGCTCCAATTCGTTGTTTACCTGTTGATGGTGTTGGGGCTCGGCATCCTGGCATGACGCAGGATGCTGGGGGGCAAGGGGCGGGCACCAGGATGTCGAGCAATACCATCAATGGGTAAACAACGAGTTGAAGCTGTATCCTACAGGAAACGGCCAATCGGAATGAAATCCATTGTAATGGGATGCCGATTATAGAAATTACCGGCGTAGCGATCGTGGGAAAGTTATGTCGATCATCTTCTGCTCATGTCTTCTCTCAAAAAACCTTCCGCGTCTGGAAAAGCGAAGCGCAAGCTCGCGGATATCTCTACGGATACCATCGAATCAGACTCTTCGTCGTCATCGTCGTCATCGGACTCAACTTCTGTGTCTTCGACGTCTGAATCTGAAGGGGAGGATTCCACCGTCCAAGAAGCTGAAGCCGTAACGGATGAACCGGACGAACCTGTCCTCTCGCATGCCGAAAAACGAAGACAAAAGAAACGGAAGCTGAATTCTGGAGATGCCGCTCCTGTTGACGTCTCGGAATCCCCTACGAAACCCGCGTCAAAATCAAAGAAAGCGAAAGGGAAGAAGGGGGAGAAACCTGGTGAGATCTCTGAAGGTGGTGATACCTTACCGAAACGACAAAACTCGGTTTGGGTTGGGAACTTGGCGTATAAGACGACTACGGTGACGTTGAAGGCGTTCTTTGACGGGTTGGAGGTTACGAGGATACATATGCCGATGAAGGCTCCTCAGAGCGGTACTGGACCCAAAGTCAATTCCGGGTGAGCCCC
>Ga0307511_10003125_pt1 | contig 17077 bp, 20 predicted proteins | sample 13_EM_MG_FD_200266 | JGI IMG/M metagenome (GOLD analysis project Ga0307511, IMG submission 200266) | Populus trichocarpa ectomycorrhiza microbial communities from riparian zone in the Pacific Northwest, United States - 13_EM | ecosystem: Host-associated > Plants > Roots > Unclassified | place... | reverse complement strand
TGGTGATCCAAGAAAGTGAGAATGTCGTGCGGATCCTCGACCCATGGCAAGAACTTGTCCCATTTGTAAGCACCGTGCATGGTGAGACGGGAGGCCTCCCATTTCTTTTCTTGAGAGTAGGCGAGGGAAACGGGAGCTTGCATGACGACGTGGAACAGACCGTAACTCTTTTGGGCGACATCGTTCTCTGAGAGGGGAGCGATAAGCTCCATGGCTTCCAGAGCGCGGTCGATCTCGTCCGTGGTGGGGGAGGGGTTCCGGAACGTCTCTGTGAGTTTCTCGTAGATCCTATTGATCTGGGGGTTGACTTCGTGACTATAACAACACAAATCAGTTTCATCTCATAGTGAAAGCGCGTGCAGTAAACCCACCTCTTGTCAGCGACCAAGAGATCGTCAATGTGCAACTTGATACCGAGGACCAAACCGACGATGAGAAGACAGTCCGCCACGATCGGCGCCGGAGGTGGAGGCTCCAACCGAAGAGAATGGAGAATGAACTCCTTGATATCATCTGGTAACGGTTCGCCTTTCCTCAGGACATCCCAGGCGCGGTAGAGGAGGATATGACCCATCCAGGCGTGGTGAGGAATGGTGAAGGAGAAGTTTTGCCAGTACATGGGTTCGAAATCACCGAAAATACGATCGATAATACCAAGAGTTGCTTCCAGATCCGAGTCGCCCTCGTAATGTCTAGACCCCATGATTGGATGACGGCTCGAGATGGACTTGAACACAGCCTTGTCGGACTCGTCACCAATGCACTTGCGCTGGATTGCGAGATGGAGGAGGGCCTTGGCGCTGAGATATGCCTTGTTCCTGAGTTTCGCGATAACGATGGGACGTCCGGATGAACGATCGAAACATTCAAGCACCGCGTCGTAGAGTCTTTCCAGGGGAGTGGTCCGGATGCCGGCGTGCCAGACGACTTCGGGGATAAACCTCATAATGGCCATAATGACATCTGCGTCCATCGACATCTCGAACATCCAGGCAATACAGTTCGAATCCAACACGTAACCATCCCAGTCAGTCTCTTTATTGAAGAGTGGAGGTGGTTGCTCGGAGGTATTGGCCATAGGCAACTCGATGTGATCACCGAAGGTGCTCCCGTCGAACGTGCCAAACCTGCCCAACCCATAGGGTCCACCAGCCTTCGGTCCTGGACGGTTCTTGTTGAAGGAGAAGAAGCGTCCGAACCACTTCCTGGTTCGCTCGAGATACTTCTTGTGCTCGTTGTCGAAGCGGATCAGGATTCGGAGGACGAGGGAGAGTGGGGTTTGGAATGGGCAGTTGTAGGATAAAGTGGCAGCGGAAACGATGAGGCAGTAGAAGAGGAGACCGAAGGTGGTGAAACCGATGAGGACGCCGGCGACAGTTTTGTTGATGAAGAAGAGGTAGTTGGAGAGGGCGTAACCGAGGAGGAGGAGAGCGGCTTGGAGCATGAGGGGTAGACATTCCATGACGAGATCGAAGTGCCAGGTGACCATTCCGTTCATCTTGCGTTGGCGATGCCTACTGCGATCAATGACGGACCCACGCATCTCCATCTGGGCGTAACGGTTGAGCCACTGCTTGCCCAACATGGCGACGAACGCGGAGAGGAGGGAAGCGGCCAAACTCGAGTAAAGGATGGCTTGGACGTGGACCACGGTGGGATCGGGGCCAGCCCATTTGGGGAACTCGGCGGCGGAGCCAGTTGGGGGATTCCCAAGCGATGCACTTGCGATAATCTTGAGGAGGTCGTAGCTCATCTCCGTGAAGTCGGGTGAGAGGCTGTTCTGGACGTCGACGATGAAGGCGGATGTAACGGCGGAGAACAGACCGGCCTATTCCACCAGAGAAGCGAATCAATGCCACGATCGGGGTACGGATGCGGAAACAAGCACTCACGAAGATCAAGGTGGTATTCAAATCCTCATCGTACTTCTTCATAAAGTCACGGTCATACTCGTCGGCTTCGCGCTGGAACTTGTCGTAGAACTCTACGCGACCGCTGCTTGCCGTTCCAAGAAGGTTGGGAAAGAGAGATGGCAATGCTTTGAGCATCGCATCCTCCAATCTAGAAACGAAAAACGCGGTCAACAAAGGGTGAACGACGAAAAAACCGGTTGAGTAGGACGCACGCCTTCGGGCTTATTGTTGCTTCCCCCATGATGAGCTACAGAGAGCTGGGGAGGGAATTGGAGGAAAGTTTGTGCTCGATAGGTTGCGGGAGAGGAGGAAAACCGAAACCAAGTAGGGGGAGCAGGTGGTGGAGGAGGTGAGAACGGCGTCCAATGTCGGGAAGGGGGGGAGGGAGAATCTGACTGAATCTGGACAAGGGTATATATTAGATGGGTTACGTACGGCGGCGGGCGCTGATCCAACGAAAGAAGAATGCACCTGGCTATCCACCCGTCCCCAAACGGTGGCCACTGGCAGACACAGCAATTACGCAACTCGCCCCCCCTTCGCCCTCCCTCGTCTTCATTGTCTCGTTCATAGCCAACGCCCACGCACCGGATCTTCTGGGAATTTCTTTCGAGAGCTCGTGGTGAGATTGCCAAAACGGAGCCATTACACCAAATACTTTCTCACGATGACATCGGCAAGACGGGAAGGGAAGTGAGAGTGACTGCGCCGCTCTACGATCGAATTCAATCCGTCACTCGTCACGCAACGGCTGCCGCCATCCTGAGGGCCTCGCCCTGCCCACCGTTGCTAGAATGTGACCCCGCCGATGGTTACCAACCAATGCGCGTCCTAAACGTCGACGGGAAAATAAGTATATCACAGACGCGCTGACGACGCCCGGGGGAAGAAATCGATATCGCGCGCAAAGCACCCGCATGGATTAGACTTAATTACACAGCACTCAGTAACGCAATCAAGGGACCCTGGCCCTGACATCACGGGCTGAGCCGAACTCCTGGAAGTTGGGATAAATGTGATTCCTGATTTGCAAGATAGATGAGGACGTGGTACTCTACTGAGTGAGTGCGACCGAGAGACTTCCTCCAAAGAACAAAGGGACGTGGGTCGATGAATCGATGCGAACTGGCGGGGGAAAAGAGGGAGGATGCAAAATTGAATTGGCAATGGCGAACTCATCCCCGTCAGATTTCCACCCGCACCCGATCGAGGATGATCCCGTCCATTAGCACGTTGGAATAATAACCCACTCAAGGAGAGGCGTCAACAAACCTCGCCCGTGATCCAGCGGGCGCGTTTCAAACCCACGACCAGCTTTATCCCACGTGCGTGGGAGGGCGATACCCGCTTCGTTACTGTACTCGAATTCGGATTCCAACCACCAGCGCTCATTGCAACGAGCGCTGCTAACCAGAAACGATTCTTGCAGTTGGCTTACAGGCGACCTGTGCTCCTCGTCCTTGGGGCTGACCCCCACGATAAACAACACGCCACACTGGACGAACGGGGGGGAGAATGACAGGTTGTACCTTTGTCAAATCCAAACCTACACATTCCAGCGCTGTATGGCCTGACAATGGCCCAACGTCAGGAACATCAACTGAGCCTAGAAGGCAGGCGCGTAGAACCAACTCTGTGTGCACGTTCGGGCGGGTTGCCACCATTCGAACGCGGGAGAGTAACCTTTTATCCTCCGCGTTTCTCCCAGCGCTTCCCTCCCAAACTCCATAAATGAGCAGAACCTGGGAAACCAGACGCCCGTTTCGTTCCATGGAAAATCCAAAGGCACCGAAGCCCCCTAAGTGAACACGCTAGAACTTTAAATCCGCTGGCAGCGGCTCACCCCATGGCACAAACCTGCAGGGCACTGGGCAAAACGGCCCTTAGGAGGGTGAGACAATCGGCGATTGGGTGGTCCGATTTCGTCCAAGCCTCCCTCACTACCCGTTGCCATATCATCACCCAGCGCGCGAGTTTGGAGAGGCCTTGACCCACAGAATCCGATTCAAAGAAACCATCGACCAACTAGAAAGCGCACGCAACAAACCACCGGTGACCCACAGTTCGGACAGGCTTGGTCGCTGTCAAACATTATTTCCAGGCCCACTCGTCGATCGAAGGCTTCTGATCGTCGAAACGTTCAACCTTCAAAATTGGGATAGCGTGGACACCTATCTATATACATATCTATAAGTATCCATATCCATATTCTACAGCCACGATGCAACTTTGTGGTGTCAGATACGCCTTGTAGTTGGCGTAAAAGGCCGTCCAACATTCATCACCTTATTCAGCCTCGTGGATCGGTCAGCCATAGAGATCAAACCTATGAAGGACCCCACATGATGCCAAGCAGAACAGTGCCTTGTGCGTAGTATACATTCATATTCAGCGAGTGACAGCTAGTTGAGTAAATGAGGGTACAAATGATAGAAAAGAACAGAACGATGAAGGTTTACACCCTTCCCGTAAGCGGGACCGAGGCCGGCGATCCACGACGAGCCGATAGAATAACCCAGAACGTGAAAACCAAACGAGAGGACGGGGTGTTGCGTGAAGGAGGAGGATATGATGATCAATTGACCGAATGGAAGAATGAAACGATAGCCAGAAATAGCCACCTGAGCCGACTGAAGCCCACACCAAGGACCAGACGCAAGGCTGCTCGAGTTGATCTGAGGTCTAAACCACGATATGAACTCACCCCGCGGTGTCCATCGTCAGAAATGAAAACATCATGAAGACGGGAAGCTGGGAACGCCCCCTCCGATCGTGACTAAGATCTTCCGGAACCGTCATGAGGATGACCAAACTCCAGCACGAGGATAAGTAGGGTGACGATGTCCAAGAGGCCAAGAAACACCAAACCCCCGATGGACAAGGAACCAGGAAATGAAACCGGCTCATTGCTCCTGTCCTGGGGTTCCGGGTGACGTGGTGCCGATGCCGATATCGGGGGGAAGAGGATTACCGTACTTGGGTGCAGGTGCTTTGGAGGGGGGGTCCTAGGCTAGAGTCTTCTCATCCGCATCCACAGCTTTCTCCTCCTTCAATCCCTTCAATGTCTCTGCACCCTTCTCCATTTCTCTCATCCACCCCTCCTTCTCCTTCGCACTCTCTCCAAAGTCCTTACACCTCTGGACAGCCCTCCTAATCTCTTCCTTCTTACGCCCCATCGCCTCCTCGAACTCGTCCAGGTCTTCAGGATATTTCGCCTTCGTCGCTCTCGTCTGGTCCACGAGCGCTCGACGAGACGGATCGTCCAGTACGTGCCAGTGTCTCCACGACGACCTCAACCATCCCTTAACCGCATCCCTGTTCTCCGCCCCGACGAGGTACGGCAACACCTCCAGATCGTTCATCGTCTCCGTCAAATCTGAATCCAGGATCCTCAACTCCGAGATCAAAGCCAACTGTCCTTCAGGAATCTTGAGATGGGGTCTCCAAACCTTGGACCTCAACATTTGCAGGACGAATTTCAGGTTCGCTCGGGCGTTCGTTTCGTACGCCCGATTCATGTCCACCACGCTCTTCGCCCAGCTCGTGGTAAACTCCGCAACGAGCTGTGGCGAAGCGGGGAGGGGGATGGGACCGAATAACCAGTGATCCGCGACACAGTAGAAGAAATGGATGGCCGCCTTACGGAGTGGCAAAGGTCGGTCATCGGATTCGATCAACCGGCAGATACCAGGAAGGAGTTCGACCAGGAGATGCTTCGAGTGTTCAGGTACCAAGATTGGGACCGGGTCCTTATCGACGTTGTAAAACGCTGCAAAGGCGCACTTGACGGCACCTTCGTGACCCTTCTCCAATTCGACCAGCTCCACCTCCTCTATCCCAGTTTTCTCCCCGGACCCACGACGAACGCACGACCTAGCGATGTGGTAAACCAAGAACTTGAGAATGTCTGTCGGGTCTTCCAGGGTAGGATTGCAGCTCGACCTCCCGAATGCAAGCGTCAATGCGTGGCGAGCGGTTTCCCACTTGAGCGCTTCGTTGTCGGTGCCGAACGAGGGTAGGTTGATGAGGCGATGGAAGAGGCTGTATGATCGGCGGGCGACAGTATCACTGTCCATGGGTTGTAAGAGCTTCAACGGGCCGACCAGATCCCCGACGGGCAAGATTTCAAGCCTGTCGAAGAAGTTGTTCATTGAGGTCTCAAAGGCGAGCCTAAGACATGCGTCAGATCCCTTCCACCACCTTGACAGCAGGATAACACCAAAACGTACCGTTTGTCCGTGACCAGAAGGTCGTCCGCATGAACTGGGATACCAATCGATAGACACAACATCAGGATACAATCCGTCCCCATACCCCAGTTGCTCCAATCCAACGTCTGAATCACGAAGCCATGGAGGCTCTCGTCAAACCGTCCACCTTTCAACCAAACAAGGCACAAAATAACGTGTGCCATCCAAATCCGATGATGGTAAGATACCTTGGTTTCGCTCCAGTCGATCTCGCGTTGCCTATCCATGATGTAGTCCATCAACCATAACGTAGATTCAAGATCCGCATCTTCCTTGTGTTGTCCGTCGGCAAGTTGGACATGATGAACGCGGGTGCGAGAGACGAAAGAGTCATCGACGGTTCCGGTGACTCGCATGTGGGAATAGACGTGGATGAATGCCTTGATCGCAGAGAAAGCCTGATTCCTTAACCTCGAGACTAGGCTAACCTTCTCTTCTTCGAAATCGAAACAGTCGATGGCCTGGTCGTACAGATACGGAAGAGAAGGGCTGTCCTTGATATCGCGATGCCATACGACCTCTGGAATGAAGTTGGAGATGACCTGAGAAGCGGTTTGCCCACGAGCGGTATCGATCATCCAGACGATACACCCCGCATCGACGTTGTACGCGTCATGGTCCGTCTCCTTCTTGCTGAACAATCTGACAGCCTTCTTCCGTTGCGACTGGTCGATCAACGAACGCCGTTTGGTTTTAAGCGGGGTGAATAGCGGGAGGAGGAGCTTCAGGGTTGTGGTTCGGTAGAGACGCGTCGTTCGGAGCCAAAAACGGAATGCCGCACGTCTGGTCCGAGCGATGTACCGGTTGCGGGAGTTGTCGAGATGGTATATTCCGCGGAGGATTTGAGAAGTGGGGGTCTGGAAAGGACAGTTATCCGCGATCGTCGCGGCGATCACGATGAAAACGTAGAACGCCAATCCGATGGAGGTGATTCCGATGACGACAGAGGCGACTGTCAAATTGATGGTCCAAAGGTACCTTGAAAGAGCGTATCCGAGGAGAAGCAAAGCAGACTGGAGCATCAGGGGAAGACTCTCCATGACGAGGTCAAACTTCCAAGAGACCATCCCGCTAAGTTTTCGTTGACGATTTCTGCTTTCGTCAATTTCGGAACCCCTCACTTTGGCCTTGCCGAAGCGGTTCAACCATTGTTTGCCCAACATGGCGAGGAAGGCAGCGAGGAGTGAAATGCCAAGGCTCGCGTAAAGGACGGTTTGACAGGTAACGATCTCATAGTTAGGACCGTTCCAAGCCTGGAGAGGGGGTGCTTGACCGTCGAATGTGGTACCGTCCATCTTGTGAATCAGAACGCGGAGGAGAGCGGCTGTCTCTTGGTTGTAGTCGGGTTTAAGCTCGTCTTGGATGTTGATGATAAAACCAGAGGTCACGGCTGAGAAAAGACCAGCCTACGCTCCCTAAATGTTAGCTCAACATAAGCCGCAACCTGGAAACATACAAAAATGAGCGTGGTGTTTAGGTCTTCTTCGTATTTCTTTTGAAAGTCCTTGTCGGCGTGTTCGGCCTCTTGCTTGTACTTTGCGTAGAATTCGGTTCGGGGATGTGAAGCCTTTTTCTCCGTAGTTTTGGCGGTAAAGAACTTCTGGAGGGCGAAGGTGATCGCCTGCTCCATACTGGGTCGAAAAAGAGAACATCGCGTCGTCAGTGGATAGGAGAATGGGAAGGAGGGAAACTGGGCTCACTTTCTCTTTTGTTGTTCCGCCTGCTGGAACTGTTGGGCGAAGTTGCTCATGTTGATAAGGGAGTGTCGAGCCAAAGCTCAGACGAGCCTGGTGGTGGTGGGAGAGAGCAAAGAGCGGATAATGACAGGTAGGGCGTCCCATTCCAGACGGCTATTTTGTGCAAAGTCCGCCATGAATTGCTGGATCAAATCACGTATCAGGCTGATCGCGACGAGGATTTCATAATTGACTCCAGGCACGCAACGCGACCCACAGGCAGGAGAGCGCTCGGAGGGTGTCGTTGCTATCTGAAAGGTGCGCGGCCGTGGTTGAGGAGATGAAAGACGGCGCGGCGTGGCTTCTTTCTTTTTCCACGCCCATGTCCTTTTGGACCCTGACCGTTTCGACCACGGCCGCTTAGATATATATTTGGCTTGGGTCTCGAGATCTCAAACTGCGCCCTCACAACTCCTCTCACCACACTCACGAAGACATGCACATTCACTCTTACGGCGGGTGCGATTCAGACTCACCTGGGTCCGACCAGCTTCCCAGCCCCGACTCTGAGGCATCTAGCCCCCAATTCCACCGGTCTCTGATTATTTTGCTCGACGATGACGACGACGACGGCGAATTCGAACAACCAGCCCACCCGCTACCGTCTCATAGACCCAAACGGCCTCTCCCCAGGCGCTTCAGTAGGAAGTATCACTCACCAATAAAAGAAGCGACGGTTCAAGGGAACCAGATGTCCCACTCGGGAGTGAATCACACGATCAGCTACACACAAGGACTGCACGACGAGGGCTTGGAGGTTCGTCTCTTTCTCAAAAGTCCAATCTGCCAACCTAAGTTTCGCCGCAGGAACACCGGGTGGAACGCTACGTCACCATGGGGGAACCCCCTAAGCCAATCAGCAGCGGGATGGGAGGGAACCCACCAAGTTTTTTACCCTGGTGCGAACCAGAAGGAAACGCGGCTTCCCAAGCCGGTCAGGTGAGGCCATTAGGGTTCCGTTATCCCTTGCCGAACTTATCGGACGCCTCCAGGTCGAGTCGCCAATCCCTGACGTCCAGATGGACGATTGAGATCGTTTGTGCCTTTTCATGGGCGCCCTGTCTGCTGGTCTTTTTTTTGTTTGTTCGCGTAGATTAGTTGGCCCTTGATTACTGGCCCTTCGCGTAGGGAACGATAGACATTGCGAAGATGACGAACGTTGTCGTGTGTGTTCTCAGCCTCGTGGGTTAGTCGTGGATTGCAGCCCCTTTCCAAATCCGTCGGACTATAACGCGAGCGAGGGTGATCTTTGTCTCTCTGGTTGATATCCCCGGATATACGACAGTATCTGGTCCGTTTTCACCTTCTCTCTCTCTGTCCTCGCCGCCTTCCCCGCAGGGTGTCAGAGTTCGGTTTTTTTGCATTTCCCCGCCGTGACTCGCTCGGTAAGTGTGATCCTACCAGGCGCTTCTGCCCACAACCCAACCACTACCCCACCCTGCCTCGTTTTCTCACAAGAGCCACGTATATTCCTCCAGATATTTCCCTCTTTCCCTTCCCTTCACTTTACGGAACCCCTCACGACCCTGCGCGGCATCCGCGTCGCGCGCAAAAAGATCGACGATAATGGATACAACCACTCCGATTGATTCCACAGTGAATACGCAAATCCCCCCTTCCCGCTCGCCATTCTAACCTTTGGCCCCCCAGTCTTCAACCCAACCTGGTATTACTACGACTACCACAACCTCTAGTTCCTCCACATCCTCATCCAGCGGTCCGTCCTCTTCCCCAGGCGTTATACAAACCGACCCGAATGGTGGAGGGGACAAGTTCCCTTTGGCCCCAGTCATCGGCGGTGTCGTTGGAGGAGTGGTGCTCGTCCTCATCTTGGTTGCAATCATCGTGCCATGCGCCCGAAGACGACAAAAGAGACTCAAATGGTTGACGGAGGACGACGGGAATCCCAACGTGCTGCGCAGGGACGTCGAGGCAAGTGAACCACTCAAGGGTTCCTACAGGGATCACTCGAGGAGATCGTCGGAGGACAAGCACAGCCTATCGTCTTCTGGACACCACGGTGCGCCTTTCTGAACCCCCTTCTCCCTTGAGGGATTCTGAGTAATGTCGATTTGTTCCCATGTCTTAGGCTCTATTCCCAAGACCAAATCTAGTCCCTACGCCAGCACCAAGCATAAGCAAAAGACGTTGACTCCGGTAATAGAAGATGTCACAATGAGCGATTCCTCCCACGTCCCTGCATACTTTCCTGCTCATGGTCCCCCCCTCGCCGCCTCGACAGCAAGACTCAATGCCACTTCACCAGGTCGTACACCCCGTTTTCCCAGCTTTGAACGACTCTGGCCTCTCACATCCGCCTTCCGAACAAGTATCTACTCCTCCCCCTCCACTCGTACCTCCAGAACAAAATCCTCCGCTGCCTCATCTGTACCCTCTCGTTCGCATAGCCGACGTCGACGTGGACGCAAGGGCGATCCGAAGCAACTTAGTATAGATGCTCTCATCGGCCCTACGAGTCTCCAACAGGGAGTCGGACTGGGTAGGGACGACAATCCGATTGACAACATGCAGATCAAGCATGTGCGAGGGGCGATGGTCAACGACGCGAGATATGAGACTGCACCGATCCTCCCTGCCATGAGTGCCCAGAATAATTTCTTCAACGTCCCCCCACCCATCCCTTCACCGACTAAACCCTCCTCGCCAACGCGAGATGGTTTCCCTGGTCCCACCATGCCCACGCCTATGGCGATGCTTGATTCACAGGCCCCGCTTCGGAGGGACAACTCCCTAACCCTGCGGGATCCAGGTTTCACACCGACCACAATGATGACTTACCAGACCACGATGCCGCCAAGTACGACCAAGCCTTACCAGACCCAACATTCCCAACCTCACCTCTCGAGGGAATCATCGACACGGCAGTCTCAGCCGTTTGCATTCCCAGAACCCGTCAGGCCTACACACACGTTACGACATCCGGAGAGGGCACACCACCACTCACGATCGAACTCGGACGGGTCTAGGCACAAGCAGAGGAGAGAGCGAGAACGTCCAACGGAATTCGTGCAGAGCTCGACCCTCTTACCAACGACACCGACGGATCTAGGCAGGCCATTCCAGTCTGTGTATCCCGTGGGGAACCCGACCGGGAGCACCAGTCGACACCACCGCCAAGGCTCAACATCGAGCAATCTGGATCGCCAAGGGAGCAATAGGCGTACACGTTCCAGGTCCCGTTCGACTTCACGCACTCGCTCAGGCGGTAACCAGAGTACCCTTGTTGGGAACGGTCACCCCCATTCGCGATCAATGTCGAATTCGGGACCTGCCACACCAACAAGATCGTATTCCGGCTCGAGAGGTGAAAATCCGGCTGGAACCGGGGGTGGAAGTGGGGGCGGGAGTGGTCGGGCAAAGTTGAGAAGGAGCACAGACCCTAGGAGGGCGCGTGGGGTGAGACCAAAGATTCCTTCGTACGAGGTTAACGGTCAGCCACCGGTTGGCTATGGGTCTGGGTACGAGTATAACGCCAACGGAGATGGGAACGGGAACCACATGTCGGCATGACCTTTGACCTCTCCAGATTTCCATCCCGAGTACCGATAGTGGATGGTCCTCTGAAAATAGGGCAGGTACTTTCCTGGAGGGATCGGCACCCGGGTCAGCCCAATGCGCAGCGACTTCTGGATCATCGGCTCCCCCCGTCGCTCCACCCTTTCTTTACAATCCTTCTATCTTCTGGTCTCTTGGATATCTAACGGCTCTCCCCGGGGGTCGGACGGGTCTCGCCTATGCTTCATGATTGCTGAATCGGCTTCAACCTTGCCGATATCATTGCTCATCCGTTCAACCCTCACGCGAACTTTGGGGTCCACGACTACTAACCAACACATCATCTGACTTGTACTCATCCTCCCTTCCCCTCTCCACTCACCTGGTACGCCTTGACCACCCGCCCAACGACTGCCGATCCATCAGGGATCCTCAAGATGACCGCTGATGATTTTCGATTCCCCAGATCCTCTGCTCAACTACCGTCATTTTACCGGCTCCCCCCGATACGCCCCACCCCCCTGACTACTGGCTACGCTACCATAATCGCATACTACGGCTACTCGGTTCAGTGAACCACAATTCGGGACCACGGAACGAAATGGCAAAAACGAACACTTGAATGACCTCAAACCAAATTTTGTATTTTTAGTCCAAACTCGGAGGGTCCTGTTTTTGGCTTCTGTGCTTATTTTGCCTGCATTTGTTGATTCTTTCGCTGCTGGACCAGGACTGTCCCTTCGTTCTCCGTTCTCTCTCTTCATCTTCATGATTCTCTCGCATTTTGGCTGCTATTTGTTGATTCCGTTGTTGACCCACCCTCATACTCTAATCCAAGCGATACCTCCCCATTGCCATACTACCCCACCCCATGATGCTACCCCCTCCCCGATCTCCGATGTGTTGTACCTATGTATTTGGTATACTTATATGCTCGCTCTGCTGCTTCGCTTGTGCTATCCGCACCCTTTCGCGCGTACAATCTGTATAGCTTTCATTACATATACCGTACATAGCCGACGCTTACTACGTTCCGGACATCTTTTTGTGATCGCATGGGCGCAGTGTATGTATCCCTGCGCGATAGACGAGATATAGATGTGAATGACCTCAGACCTTGTCCCCGTCGCGTTTCACCGGAGGCCTTCTGCAACAAGAACAGCATCTCGTCGCCGGCTACGGGTGTAAATCAATGCCGGCGACTGTCGAATGTTTGAACATTGGACAATGTATTGGCGATTTGAGTTTTTAGAGTAGATGGTAATCTCTAGTGATCGACCGATCTCCTCGCGTTGTTTTGACGCTTGCAGCCGCTCTGGCCCCGCATCCCCTTCAGAAAGATACTATCACCCCAAGGTTTTTGAGGTACGCTGTCCCACGTCCCGGGGAATTCGGGTTATATGGCTCAGTTGTGTTATCTAATCTAATGATGTAGGGTGTTCCAACGTATGGTCCTGGGGGTACGAAACAGGGATTAATGATACGCGGTTTGGATCACGTTCATTTACCTGGACTTTGACAAGGGGGCCCACACGACTGGCGGAGCTTTGGTTCTCCTGGATGACGGTTTTTTGCCTCCAAGACCCGTACCAAGGAATGAGGCCTTGAGGAATTGCCCTCGTGAAGCTGATCGGGGTGCCATACGATAATCGAGCCCCTTCAAATGACTTGCGGCTGGAATACGGTACCGGTACAGGGGCCGTTCGGCTTGTTAGCTTAGGTCTTTCTTCCTCGAACGTTCTCCTCGCCCCCGAAGTCGGGGGGTGCTCGAAGTTTGGCATTCTGAGAATCAACGGATCCAGAACAGTTGTAGATCCGGCTATACCAGCCAGGAGGTGAGATCTCGGTAACCTGGTGCATTGCCTTCCATCAAACAGGATCCCCGAGTTCCTGGACTAAGTTGCTCTTTGCGGCACGGATCTGGAAGACGAACAACGATTAGAGAGAATACAAGTCGCCACCTCGTTCTCTCGATTAGGAAAGTGAAATCAAAGTCCGCCCCCTGTGGATAGGGTTGCCGATCGAAGGAACAGCGGAGTTTTGGAACGGCACGGGTCGATCCGTGTGACCCTTGCCGTGCAACTTCTAGGTCTGAGTTTCCATTCAATTACTCACCCCATATGTTGTTCGCGGGCAAAAAGTTTTCGCTATAGATACACCAATATATACTCTCCCAGGATATTGAATCCGGGGGTGGCAGACGGCAGATCGGATGGACCTTTCCGGGGCTTTGTGTTGACGGGCGAGAAACCACGGCGGCGGTCGCGCAACGGACGCACAACAAGCGTCGGTTAGATCAGCACGGCCCGTGGGGGCGACGAACCGGCCGTTGAGGTGAATTGCAAATGCGGAGAGTCCGGAGTTGCTTTCTAAGTCTGGGTATTATAGCGCCTGATATGAACAGCTTCGGGAAGGGGCTCTTGCTTGATGGAATCGGTGATGAAAAGCTGGAACGAGAAGTGATTTACGAGAACAGTTTACGGGATCTATGATGTCAGGGTGAGGGCCTAGGTTCTCGTGGTTATCAATGGTCTTCCAGGTCCGTTCATCGGCGTGCGTGGGTAGGTGCCTGTTGTTTGAGTGGCTTGCCCCGTGTGTAGCGGTCGGTGATCGCTCGCGATAAGTTCGGGATCATGGGAGAGGTCCTCGTCGCGCGACGCCACAGCACAGCAATCTCTATGGGTATGACCTGGCGTAATACATCGCGGTCTTGAATGGGTCGGTGTATCGTGATCGGGAGTTGGCAGTGCATGAGGTAGGGCGATCGCCGGATACTTCCGGGGGTTCTGTCTCCCGCATCACGCCAGGTTCCCTGATCCAGCAACATCTTGCCCCTTTGCTAAGAGCACCAACGCACAGCATAGCGACTTATTGACGTTTGCAGTCTCCTCGGAGTCCCGTCGAATACCTGACTCGAGCTAGCTATGGTTGATATCAAGGTATAGTTGCCAGAAGGCTTTTCTGGAATCGAATTCAATGGGGGGACACCTCAACTTCTTCTTACTCTCATCTCGCTCGTTTGTACGGTCGTGCTGATTTGGTTTCATGTTTTTCCTTTGCATTTATGTCGCGTAATACCCCGACGGTCGGCCAAATTGTCGCCGATTCTCCATCCAGAACTCGAACTCGAATGAATGCCAAGTTGAAGGTGTGGAAAAATTCTTCCGTTTTTCCTCACTATCCCCTCAACCGACTGACAAGTGAAACTGATGTCCTCTTGGTGTTGGAACAGCTTGCAATTTGCAGGCATGTTTAAACAAGAACACGTACAGCCCATCTAAATGCGACGCACAACTTCGCAAGTTATACGAGTGCTGTGGGCAGATGTATGACCAAACGGGGGACAAGGGAGAATCAACCGCGTGTCCTATTCCTGGCGTTGTTAGGAAGTGGCTGAAGTCGCACTCTTGATGCCTATTCAACGCGTACACGCGAATACACTATTCCGGAAGTACGACTACTGCAAACTACCCGGCAACAATTCACTCGGCGTTTTTTGAAGTTCGGGGTTCGGCGCGCCACGATGATTTGCGATCCGCTCTCCTTGTGATCTGAATTCCGCTCCCACCGCGGGCTGTGGCGGTAACGCATGGACTGGGGCGACCGTCACTCAAGCGCAAGTGTCCAATGCGTGGCTGCCTCGCTACCCCACCCCAGTGGTCGTACATGGTTCAAAATACATGATACTTTATCATTCCCGGTGGTAGTCCACATTCGCCCTTCCGAACTTCCAAAAGGGTACGGTTTGGACGTCGATGCTGGGTCTCCATAGCCACGAGGTTGCTACGTCTGCACCACACGGTCCAAAGATGTTCGGATTGCATTGAACGGTCACCGTGGTTTCCCCGTAGCCAGCATCCCCGGTTCTGAAGCTAGAATCCGCAGGTCCCAGTACGTGGTCGGGGTGAGACTTGTTTACAACGGACCCCTAGTACTTTGTTATGAATCCGAACAAGTACTTACCAAACGAGTTGTCCGTCCCTCACGGAGCCCAGGGTGGGATGGATTGTGCGCTTCGCGGACCGTGACCCCGACGATCCTCGGATAAAATCGGTGGTTAGTCGCGAGATCCATGATATCTCGGCCCCGGGATACGTTCATGGAGCGAGGTATCGCGTAGGGGACTGGCACCCGAGAAGGCCCTCTCGAACGTGCGGAAAGCTGGCCGAATATCCTCGAGTGATCTGCGGCCGGGGATCAGCTTCTGACTGGAGAACGAACAACCCCATATGGGGGTTGATCCGCCTGTAATCCCATGTGAGGAAAGTTGGAAGCGGCTGTGGTAGGTGTTGGCTGTGGAACAACCCAACCGCGAGATTACTCGCCTTTCGGACGGTCGAACGGGTCTCAGTGTTGGGTATTCTGGCCACGTAAAAGCGCGGGGACCGTGGTGTATGTTATCGCCAGAGGCAAACGGGGCTGGTCGAGCCTGATAATTATTATAACGCAAGCTTAATGGAGGAGCTGGTATCATGATGAGATCATGAGATCTCTCGCCTAAGCTCAGGTCGGGAGCTGGGACTACGGAACACGGGAGTGTTTTGTACCGTCAAGAGTGAAAAGTGTCCGAGACCTCCAGCCAAAATTGGCCAGGGACCAGCACCAGCGCCGGCGCTCAGCTGCGGCACGAAGGGTTAGTGTAAGAGGCACGAGGTTGAGGGTATGCTTCCCACGATCCCGGATTTTCATTGTCCCCAGCAGGGTCCACGGTTTGGAAACGGAGTTGTCCCGATTTCTGCGTCGCTCGGCTACCTTGGTGGAAAAGGATGCGAGGTGATGCTGGGGACATGGTTGAGAACCAAGTTGAGCTGGAAGATTGGCCGAATGCGATAACTGATGGAGTAGCTACTACAACCGTCAGTTTCTGATCACAAGGCGCCGAACCCCATACGCGCCCATCAGAGAAAGCCATCATCTCACTCTGATGTCGCTCTCCTTTCCGTTTATAAAAGTGGCCGGGTCAGTCCTCCAGATCCCCTACTACCGCCCTCGTCTCCTCCTCTACGACCCCATCCCCTCTAAAGGTATGTACGCTCGTTTGGTTCCACACGGCAGACACTCATCGGTTGCACCTAGGCCTGTCTCACCATGATAGGCTTCAATCTCACACCATCCAACTCCTCGTTCCGGTCCGTTCCAGACCTCAAGTTTAAGCGATCCACCAGGGGTTTCTCGCTGAAGAAATCATCTCTCAACTTTCACAAGAGCGGGTACCTCACAACACGACGTTCTCACGACTGCCTCGCTACCCCTTCCACACCCTCGACACCAACCGCTCCAGTCAGGGCGAGCGTAGACAATCCAGGGCCTTCGTATGACGATGAAGTGATTTGTATCTCTCGCGAACACACGTTTGATTCATCCTGCATGGACGAAACATCGACAGACGAGCCCCCGACTCCCTTAACCTCACCATACGCATCTTCCTACTCCTCCTCTTCCTCCTCACATCACCTACCACGCGAACTCGACGATCATTCGCTAAGCCCAGTCGACGAGGCTTCGGACGAGTGCGACCCTCGACGTGGATCACAACTCTCAATGATTTCGACCTGGGTGGACAATCACCTCCAGGAACTCGACCTCTCTTACGAAGAAGATGGGATTTATGAAATCGAAATCGTCACCACCGACGATGGTTTTCTTTCAAGAAGGGACAGCT
>Ga0307511_10003124_pt1 | contig 17078 bp, 17 predicted proteins | sample 13_EM_MG_FD_200266 | JGI IMG/M metagenome (GOLD analysis project Ga0307511, IMG submission 200266) | Populus trichocarpa ectomycorrhiza microbial communities from riparian zone in the Pacific Northwest, United States - 13_EM | ecosystem: Host-associated > Plants > Roots > Unclassified | place... | reverse complement strand
GGCTTTTCTGGGTGCGAGACGGATCCGGGATGATTTTTTTCTCCCCAAAATCTATAGTGGCTCTGTTGCCTCATCATTCACAGCCGACGAGAACTATTGCAGCTGGTTCCTGTACGATAGTCACAGCGACCGTGTGAGTGTATAAGAGTTCGGGGATTGGAATGCCATGGTGGTTTTTCTTTTCTTTCCTTGTTGTATTTTAATCAGTATTTCTTGTATAGAATCCCCTCTTTGATCAAGGAACATGTCTATTGTTCGCAAGAGATGTAATACAATGTACAATAATCGTATCCTTCGGCTTTGACCGAAGAGGTCGTTCCAACCGATGCCTAATACAATGCAAACACGGAGAACTAGGGCTCCCAGCCGTTATCCTAATTCTCCTCGGTCCATGGGTCTATAGTATATTTGACACCATGCTAGTATTCGAAGACCCTCTTGCTGCCATGGCGGGAATGTCATGTGGGACTGCCGTCGTCGTACACCTATTTCTTTGGTGGTTAGGTATCCATATGCATAAGGCCTCTAGATGTATATAATAACGTCAGGATACTAGTCTGGTTGCTACATACGTGTCAGGCGGAGGGTATTCCTAGTCTAAAAGGGCGCATCCTTCATACATGATGTGTCCGAAACAGATCAATCAGAATGGGAGTATAATTATCACTGGTAGTGGTACGAGATTCACATACTATAGTAATACCTACAAATTACTCCAGTATTATGACCTTAGACTGGTATCGATTTAGTGGGGAGGGGATGTTGAAGATGGTGCTTGGCATACAATCGGCCTAAATAAGTAATGGAACAGTTCCGCAGGCCCACTAGCTACTTTTGGGTGTATTGTGCATCGTTCGTGTATTATAGGATGATCGACTCCTGGAAAATACCCCACCTTTCTAATCCAATCCTTGATATACAGTGCCCCGTGATACTTGTTTGCACCTGGCAAGTTTTGCGCTAAAACTAAACCTTTTTAGGAAATCGCAGAAAACCAACCGCAGAAGAAATTAACTGTCTATTCCTAAACTGGGTTGGAGGAGTCGGAGGTAACTGGTTGTTATGTACCGTTACTTAAAGATTTGCATGGGGATCATTGTGCACTCATCCCTCTCTAGGGTTGTCAGCTTTCTGTAACTGATTGGAATACAATACATTAAACCAGAAAGATATATGATAAGCGTTTCAGTCGCTGGAATATATTGGAAGCTCCATGAAGCTTGCTGTGATCGGGAATCTTTCATATGATCATGAATTCCCAAAGGTAAGTACGGGCATTTTTCCGAATTCGTACGTTGCAAAGCCACCCCCAGTCCATCTTTTCGGAGCTCCCTGTCGACACCGAGAATGCATCACTCAACCGTAACATTAATGAAGCTGAGATTTTCGTCAAGAGTATATATATCAGGGGACTATAAGATTACAACTTGGTACCCACACAAGTGCTTTACTTATCTCACTATCAAACATTGCACCACGCCATATGCAAATGCCTAAGTGCTTGGTCGTTTTGATGTTAAAAGCTGTATTAAATTCTTATAATTCGTCCTACTTGTCCCCTATCATCCCCTGCTTCCATAGAACACTGGCGCCCATTCAAACCCTAAGCAGTACGAATCCACCATACCCGACTACCCTAGCTTGGTAACTCCATTTCTCCACGGCGGGATCTGTATATTTCTGATAATATGCCATCCTTTCCACTCTGCCAATTGAGCTGATTGGTGCAGGGGTCACTCATAATTGAACTACCTTCATGTAGGAACACCCTCCGTCCTTGTAGTGATATAAACAAAATTGAACCCACCTTCCGGAGGAACCGTGGGAAGGCTGCCATGTTGTGAAGTGCGCAGAATTTGCGCCTGTCTCGCTGTTGAATCCCCGGACTTGGAGGACCTTAGAGTTGAGGCCGGACGCCAGAAAAAACCTTTACCGAAGCACATATCTGGTGGGTACTGGATCAGGAGTCTCTTTTCGGATCTTAGGGTTGTTAGTAGAAACCTAGGTACTGAGATAGGCATCGTGGCTGAACGGTATGCGGTGACTATTGTATTTATATTAACTCTCAAGCTGTTGTTTAGTAAGTGGGAATTATAGGTTGTGGGTTTCCATGGGTGCCTATATAATGATAGCTTACTAATGTAACGTCGTTTCCAGGTTTAGGTGTTGGAGGCAGGAACTACTGCATGTCCAATCTGAATCATAAGGGATCTTTGTACTTAAGTTGCACAGTATACTACATTGTACATACAGGGGCGAGTAACTGGCACCAGCCCACAGTTGCGTAGCCCAGTATCTATCACACTATTTACTAACTCTATCTACTTCACTGGAAGTGAGCAATAGGCTACTTCTAGAGTTCTCGGAGTGCTAGCGGGGGAATGTATGTAGCTATCAATCAATCAGAAGCCCAGGATAGCCGCTGCAGCTGCTATACTGTGCCTCAAGAGTGCTCTCGCAAGAACCTTCTATGCTAAAGTCAATATAAATTGCACTAACTACATTCAATTCTTGGAGTCAATTTTGAGGGTTAGTAAGTACACCTTCCTTCTCCCCGTCTGTCTCTGTGGTGTTTACTCCATCAATTTTATATCTCCATTGGGGGACGGAAGTAGGAGTAGCGCATATATGGGTTTGCCATCGATGCCTAGATTGGGTGCGAGTAATATCTAGCTTATTGATATGAACCCAAGGTTGCCCAATCGACCTGCTCGGTCATGGTGATCCTCTGGGGTTGCGTCTACTGTTTCCTCTGATCTAGCAGTGGCGACCTCCAAGTCTTGCAGATTTCCAGTTCGCTCATACCGGCTGCTCAAATGGTTCCCAAGATTGCTCAATTAGATTACTAGAGTAGGGTGACCATCTGGTGTAGCCAGTAGCCTTCACGCCTTCCTCTGATATGGCAATGGCGGCCTCCAAGTCTTGCAAATTCCCAGTTCGTTCATATCGGCTGCTCAAATGGCTCCGAAGATTGCCCAATCGTCCTGCTCGGTCAAGGTGATCCTCTGGGGTTGCCTCCACCATGGCCCCTGATATAGCAATGGCGGCATCCAAGTCTTGCAGATCTCCATGTCGTTCATATCTGTTGTTTAAACCGTGCGCAAGACAGCTCAAGCACCCCCCTCGCTCAGTGCCATCCTCTGGTATGTCCTCAAACCCTGTTTCCAATCTCATGATAAGAGTATCCAGCTCCATCCCCAGAGCAGTGGCTAAGTCCTCCATACTGTAGACACCTCGCTTTATTCTCCTCTGCAGATAACATCAGCATCAGTTTCAGTCATAGATAGGATATTGTAATTGATGTCAATGAAAAATGCATACTTGCTAATAAAAGGATTCGGCTACCGGTAGCCAAAGCAACACTCTACTATGGCAGCGCCTGGCGTGTGCCCTGAATAAAGATTTCGTAAGGCAAGATATGATCTTAGCCAAAATCCTGCCTGCCTAGCACAATTGGATTTGGGTTATTTGTTACTGCTGCTCGAGGGAAAATTGTCGTAGTTATCTTTGAGATGTAGCAATCACGCGAAGTGCGTTTGGGTGGTGGTTATTTAGTGGTGTTATACGAACCTATCTTATAGCTTTTATCGCACGACCCGCGGGGCATACCTAGGGCCCGTAGCCTCGGTAGCAGGCGCAGAACGCATGGGGCTAGTACTAGCCTACCACGATACGACGGATACGCTGTTCATTCTCACCGACTCCCAGGCGGCTTTGCGGACAGCCATCAACTTGGCACCTCCGAGGTCGGGGAGCTAAAGGCGGCACTCGACAAGAGAAGGGGTCAAGACACAGCAGCCGCCTGGATATGCAGCCACATAGGCATCCCCGGCAACGAGAAAGTGGACACCCACGCCGCCTTCGAGGCACACCTAGGAGGGACACCGGAGACCGCAACAGAAGAGGGGATTAGAGCGGCTTCTAAGGCACAGAGTAGGAGAGACAGGCAGGCCGAGGGTTTTGGACAGAGGAGGGGCGACTGGCATAGGAAGGCCATCCCAGCATACACATGGCTCCGGACGGATAAGGGACCGCAGGTGAGCTGGCTCCATCCCATAGGCCAAGCACAGGACGAATCATGTCCCTGGTCCAGGGCGGACACCACCTGACCTTCGATTGGCCCCGCTGGGCCCAGCAGAGGAGAGCTTCTGGGCAACCGCCGCACCTGGGAGGAGCTGGACAGCCCCGCTTGGAGGAAGGAGGGGGACGATGAGCCATATGGCACGATAGAACTGTTTTTCGAATTTTTATCCCCAGAACTTAGCCTGAAGGGGAGGAGCGTCAGAGACAGGAGCGGCAACGAAGGGTTACCGTTGTCGCCGGAATTGGAGTTGGAGGAGACCCCCCTTGAATCCTCTCAGGCTTCTGAGGGGCTCATCATGGCCCCCCTACGGTGCCACATACATATGAGTACTGAATATGCAAAAAACATTTTATAAAAATAGCTTTTATCGCTACACTGACTAATACACCGCGACGACTATTTACACCTTGCACACCTGCATCGGATGAAATGCGGCATGATGTATGAGTAACATGGAGCATCCCCCTTAGACTCTTCGTGTATACTATAGGTCTGGCAGGATGGTACCATACTTAATTGTCGGTCTGAGCACGAGAACACATTTTCTGCAAGACAGGCAGTCTTTTGTTTGCATTTCTGATCTTGTACATGATCATCGTTCTGGTAACAAATCCCAAAGGCTTTTCTTGGTCTGGTTGTACGGCTTTCGCTATAGGTTGAGAAAGGCTCCCTTGCCCCTCTGAAGCATAGTTATTAGATACTCAGGGTGAAAGTCCGACTTGCTATAACCAGATTAACTTGCTATATGCCTTGTAAGGTTTGCATGTACTAAGCAACCCTTTTTTTTTTTTTCCATCTATTACGCCTCGACCAGCCTTAGGCTATGCGGCGGCCTAGGAACCTTTGACGGAACTTTATTTGGAGCGGTCGGCCCCCGAGAAAACTACATACGTACAAACTGTGTGAGACCCGAATCCGCTGTGTGAGAAAAGAAAGAAACCAATCGGGATAATAGAGACATGATAGATATAAGCCAAGCCAACACCAATCATCCTCTATCACCAGTCACTGCGTTCCACTCTTCTCCTCCCTCTGTGGAAGTCGTAGGCTTCAATCGGTAGCCAGCACCCCCTCACCTTTAGGTGGCGGCTCCCGAGTGCCAACTTCCTATCAAAAAATACCACAACGGAGCTGGTGGCTTTACCCAATCTCCGCATGCCACCATGCCCCCACTATCCCCTTCACTCCAACGCCCTGTATCGTATCTGCCATGGGTCTCTGGAAGGGGACCCCATGGATCACCATCGCTTTAACGGTCCGTTATCGTCAGGTGATGTGCTCCGAGGGGGTGTTTTGGCTGGTCGGGATCGCTTCCCAGCCGGTCTTGCTGCCGAACGTGGAGCACCCTGTTTTTTTGGTAGCCGGAGGTGCCGCTACTAGAGCCTCGTCCTCATCCTCATATCCAGATAGGTCTTCATACATCTCCCGATAGCAATCGGAATTGTCTGACCCGTCCTTCATCACTATATCCCCACTGTCCTTGGCTCTCCCCTTCCCTTTCCTCTCTCTCTTCTTCTCCATCGCCTTCTCCAACTCTTCCAATGCTCCTTCCGTCTGTGTACCATCATCCACTTGTATCATCTTCACCTCCTCGATATAGTCGGTCTGGGTGGTGATTGTTACCGTCTCGGTCGGTATTGCCTTACCCTTTACCTGTCACTTCTTCCTCTCTTCCTCTGCCTTCCGCTCGGTAACCTGCAGTCTCTCCCCCATCTGCACTGCTTGTTCCGCAAAAATAGTTACCGCATGAGCCTCTTCGGCGAGTTTCCTTGCCAACTCGGACCCCTCCCCAGTCGTCAAGGTTGTCAATCGCTCCCTGAGTCCTGCGATAATCCCAGCTCGTGCCTCAAGCTTGTCCTCCACATTGTCTTGCTGTTGGTGGAACGTGTCCCTCTGCTTCGCAAGTTTTCGGAATCTTATCGGCCTTCTCCATTCTCACTTCCATCCTCACCGAGAATTCTGAGCACTAGGTCAACTTCTTTCATTTCCTCATCTGTTTCCACCAGCTCTGAGTCCACGAAGTTGACCGTATGTAAGCAAAAATCTCGCAACATTATCTCATTCACCCGCCTTCATCATCAACATCCTCCTCAGCCTCTACTCATGGCCCATTTGGTCCACGATCAACTCACCATCACTGTCGAGATACCCGGTTGGGTTTCCCTTTGATACCCAAGGGCCACTCTCAATGTGGTCCTCTTCACTAATCTCCCCACGAGCGCTTGCCTCATACTCCTCTTCACCGGAGTACCGGTGAAGAGATGTGAATTCTCGTGCCTGAATCCGATCTACTAAGCTCAAAATATCCGTTATCACCCTCTTCACCGGATCCGATACTGACACCACCGCCTCCTCTGATAACCCCCGGTTTCCAGTCCTGACGGCTGGAGTAGGTTCCAGTGTTGGTAAATGAGGTGCATTACCCTGCACCTTCGGAGTGCGATATCTCGGCCTGTTGTCTAGAGAGGGGACAGCCAACGGTTCAGCTGCTGCCTTTCTCTGGTCTTTTCCACGTTTTGGCATCCTTTCCTAATTCCCAAAGAATTGCGGAGCCGCGACTCAAGGTGACCCAGAGATCTTGCGCTGCTATAAGCCCCGCTTTTGCCTATAGAATCCCTAGTTGTCAAAACCCACCAATTCTGTTTTCTCCGACTCTGGTTGTCGAAGTTGGGCTCGTCCTGCACGGTGTTGGCTGTGACTGAGTAAGCGACGGGGATCTGGCGCACCGCGGCAACGCCGGCACAAAAATGCGTAGCAGAGTAGAGTTATTCAATTGGCATGAAATTTGAGATGGAGCATCTAGATACATAATGAAATCTATTCCGTAGGTTGGCTTAAGGTGAGAGGGCAATTTAAGTAGCCATACAAGGGAGTCTGCACATGTTTGGCGCTTGATATATCCTGATGAACCACAATGGCTAGAACACCAGGACATAGTTTTAACCCTTGAAGATCATTGAGAGAGCGTATTTGAGAGCTGTAGGGAGTCTTGGTGCTTGAGAGACGTCTTGGAAGTGGCCACAATATTACCACATATCGGCTGGCGAGCTAGCACTGTCATTTCCACAAGAACTTCGAATTATTTATAAGGTGGAGTTAATACAATTAGGAGGCTCTCATTTTCACATCTTAGCCTGCTTTTGCCCCTCCTTTTCTGTTGTCCTCAAGCTTACTGGTCTCGTGCCTACCACACCTAAACTGCCAGTAATGATGTGACACTACAACAACCACTTCGAGGACAACCCTCGTTCTATGGTAGCGTTGACCATTATGGCCACTGCCATGCCATCTATCAGGCATCAAGTCTTTCTGCAATTCTCTGCTGGCTCAAAGACCCCCCCTCAATGATCTTCAAGTATCAAAATTATGCCCTGGTGTTCTAGCCACTGCAGTTCCTCAGGATAGATCAAGTTGCATACATTTGCAGACTGCCCTTATATCACCACTTAATTTACCCTCCCATCATGAGCCAGCCTGCGGAGTACATTTCATTATGTATCTAGATGCTCCATCTCCAATTTCATACCAATTGAATAACTCTACGACCTCTGGTACGCATTTTTGTGCTGGTGTTGCGGAGTGCGCCGGATCTCTGTCGCTTACATATTGGAAGTGATTGAAGCACCACCGATTGCAAATGCGTTCTCTTTTGTCTGTGTCACAACCAAAGAAAAGGGGCTACGGGAATTTCAAAAGCAGAGGGCAAGGCGGACTCTGAGTAGAAGATATCGTTCGCCTGGAGCGGATAGCATTATTTTCAACAAACCAAAAAAAGTCCTTGGGAAAAATACTTGCATTGCGGGGCATGGTCTCCAGACGAGGCAGAGATGATTGGCACATTCTGCATACTACTGTATAGTTTGGTTCTAAAGTAATTAGATAAGACAAATACTCTGCAATGTTACCAAAATCCACAAATATAGGCTGTCCAATCACTTTAGAACCCGACTGTACAGCGTCTGGCACCGCCTCATAGCCTCAGGCTGACTGGGCTTATAGACTTGAAAAAAAATGAAAAAAACACCGTCAGGCACAGCAACCGGTAAGCTAACCCGGATTGCCTGCTGGTAGAGTACTATTGTAGACACCTCCAAGTGGCCCTGGGGCTGCTGTAGTGAGGCCTTGGGGGTATTCTCGCAAGAACCCTCTACTTACCTGTGCTGAATTCGATTGTACTAACTATGTACCATGAATTTTATGTTTCTTTTTGCATCACCTATAAGTTCATATCTACTCCGTCTCCGTATAGCATCTCCGCTCTTACTACTTCAGTCCGGATGCGCCATAGGGGTGCTGTTATTTCCTAATTTTCCTACATGACTGCTCGATTGATGTAAGTTTTCAATTCACTCTTCTAACAGAGTTTGCTCACCTGTTCACTCACCGGGGGCTGCTGACTCGGTAAATCATATCTTTATTCTCTTGCTTCCATTCCTCGTCATGGGCTATCTATATAGCATAAATACAAGTAATGATTCACTAAAAAAAAAAACAAGTGTTAGCATAAGGCCGATTTCAGCACCAACATCACGGGTTAATTTGCTAATTGTCTGTAAAATAGGTACGGTGGGGGTTCAATTCAATCATGTACAGTAATCGGGTTTATATTATAACAAATGCATTCTGCTATCGAGCTAATGTTTCCCTGATTCTGGTACCCGGCTCACGGAATATGTTATTGTATTGGACATGCTTATATCGGAGCCCTATCTGTAGAGCCCTATCTGTACTGTACTCATCAAGTTCATGAGGTTTATTGCTTGTATATTCGTTAACGTGAGAAATTCTAAAATTAAATGGGTTTCTAGGTACCTTCTTCAAATTCCGTGCTCTCTAGAGAACGTATGTATGTACTAGTGAAATCTATGTCATTTAGACCCGATATTGGTTACTTAGCTGTCAATAACTATTTTGGAATTTGTGAAAGATAGGGTATGGGTCAATTGTTAGCTGACATTTAGACGGTAGAGCAATACTTACAACATGATGAATTTAACTATACCGGTAATTTATGCATTACCGGTACATGGGAGGACGGCGGAGGAGTATCCAGGGATGCACATGCTAGTCTAGTTGCACATGCAGCAGGCCGCAGCGAAGATGTGCCACAGAGAGACCATCTTGGTTAGCAAGTTGAGTGGTGGCCTGAATAGTGCGGGGTACTCATCCTTCCGTCCCATTAGATTTTAGTCTGATATATTTTTAATTGATGGTAAACCGTGGGTTGCTCGATCTTCACTTTTCCTGACCACTGAATCGTATCAGTACTTACGATAGCAATAAATACCCCATCATGTCGAAAATTACTCTCTACATCGCCCCGTTCGGCCTCGAAAGTCCGTTTGACTTTATCGCCCCCCAACTTACAGTAAAGGAGCTGCAGGCGCTCTATTTTGGCTCCAACCCTGTACAAACTAACCTTAAGCTCAACAATCTTGTAAAGGAATTGCAAGACGTTTGGAAGAATCAGAGCGATTTGCCTAATGGGCATTGCTTCCCCAAGGACCTCAAATGGGTCTTGTTTTGCCCTGCCAGAATGACGTTCCTTTGCAGGGGAAACTACAACCAGCTTTTTCTGAGGCAGTCCGGAGAGGGGCAGTATATCGTTGTGCCAGAGATCTTGGCTTTGAAATCGGATTTCCTAGGTTGCTTCCCCTCCCTACTCACTGCTTGTAGACGTTTGTCGTGGCTGACAGAGTCTTGAGAAGCCCAAATGCGGAAGGTCATCCATTCACAGGTCCCTTATATCACCTACGAGGAGGCTCTGAAACCAAACCGCCGGTTATGCCCGCAGAGGTGTAACAGGCTCGTCGACTCAACAGCACCGGGTAGCTCATGTTCCCACTATGCAGAGAGATTGTTCCACACCAAAGGGGTCCATAATCCCACCGCAGGCATTTATTCGAATTATCATCTTGCCATCTGGATTCCAGGAACCACGCTGCCTTGGGATGTGCTACTTCCTGAAAAGTATCTGGTAAGCGGTGAGCGCCACGCGAATCCTACTAAAGCCCAACGTCCCGTACAGTCTCTGATTGCTGTGTGTACTGCATTAACAGGACCCGACACCATACATCACATATGCCTTCAAATGTGCCCGTACCGCTGCTACCAGCACCGATTCCGGCCAGCACACGTTGAATGAACTACTATCACTTGGTTACTATCCTACCGAGCAGAACTGGGTGCTGATAGACTTCGCAACTGGTTCCCAAATTCATAAAAGTTCTGTACCAGACTTACGCATCAACGGGGGGGCAACCCGCACATTCATGGTGGGGTCAGTGCAATGCGCACCTTTGGCAAAGAAGATATCGGCAGCGATAAAGCAGTACGGCGCACCGCAGTGGCCGAGCTTCTGGGAAGCTTTAGTATCTACCCAAAAGCCGCGGGCCGAGCATAGTGGTAACGATAAGGAAGTACCAGTATGGACCCCGGCAACCTCTGTGGCGAGTTCAGAGTACGGAGATGAGTGGGTAGGGAGTATAGACGGCTGTTGTTGAATATCGGTGCGGCTGAAGTATCATTAGATAGCTGGAGCATGTCAATAGCCATACATAGGGCTGGTTCTGGGTGCGAGTATAGGGTTCTTTATTTCTAAGTAATAATCATGTTTTGTTCGAGCTCCTGAAACTTTATTCATAACTCCGGTCGAGCTATAGTCAGTCAGGCATGAATGGGGGCTCCCTGATGATCTTTACCCATACATTCGGTATGACATTATATATAGGGGCATGTAGGGGCGAGCATGAATGAATCTATTAAGAAAAACAAATATATCACCCACCCTGCCTAACGGAAGGGTACCAGAATATGTGAACTATGAATACATGTTTATTCTCAAACCGAACAGACCCAGAGTAGTGCACTGGCAGGTACTCAATGGAAATCCATACTGAGGTACATAGCTCTCGTACACATCACTCTCGTTATACTACACATCATCACTATAGCAGAATTCAAAGTCCTCGAGTACTTCTTATTCATATATTTGGAATAATGCACTCACATTGCCTACCTTCGCTTTAATATTAATCCTTGCACATCCTCATGAAAATGACCCAGATTAATGACCGCCGACTGGCTCAGCATGGCCCCTCGCGCGGCTACATGAGTATTTGAGTATATAAAAATAAAAAAAATAAAATAAAAAAATAAATAAAAAACTATGAAAATGGCATTAGCAACAATAGCAGGGCTATATCCCTATTATCAGAATTACACCCAAGAGAATCAGGGCATCTGCCAACCGACTCCGACACTTTTGGAAATAGTATAACCTCTATATAGCTATGCGCGAAATACCTCCCTAATGCCTCTTAGCTTGAAGGCATGTCCTCTGGCGAACCTACCCAATACATATGTTAATGCATAGCTCTTATTGTGGATCGGTTTCTGCCGCGCTGCAGCTGCATGCGGGTTGGGCATGCGCATGAGTGATGATGACAACCAAACAAAATTCACACAACCTCCTCACTCTACTCCCGAACCCAGTTACTGAAGTTACATTCCAACACTAATATCCCCTCCTACAGAATTTCAATACCATGTCAGAGGAAGCGCCACAAGCAACCACTGTTCAATTGTGGGTCCCACCCCATGGGATGGAGAGCCCTTTTGATTTCGTCGTATTCCCCCCTCAACCACTATCTCCCGTCGAAGTTGGCGGCTCGCCTAAGCCGATCACATTACCCCCACTGTTGGAGAGACTCAATGCACTAATTCAGGACCTACACCAAATTGACCGTTGTGCAGACCCTGACACATCAGGCGGCCTAATGCTTCCAACACCGGCACCTGGGGGGTGGGTTTTGTTCTGCCCCGCAAGGTCTACTTTCATTGCTAGAAATAATATTCAGGGCTTCCTTGAAGTAAGAGCAAGGGCGGCTATTGCGGAATTCAAAAGTAACGAGCATCTTGTATTGTCCGTGGCAGCCTGCTTCCACTTATGCCAACAAATCTTAGGTGTGTTAGCTTAAAGTATTCTGCGTCCATTGCAGATATTCCTCTTTGTACCTATATAGGTATACCTTTTGAATATTAAAATCATATAGATTAATATGCTGATATCATTGTAGCTGCGCTGGGGTTTGTATTCCAAAGTCTGAAAGGCATGGCCAACCCGGGAAAGACCCTACACCAGACGCTGATTCAACCCCCCTGGCAACCCTCGGCACCGTAGCCTGCGTCAATCCTTATGCCCCTCAAGGCTGGATTTGTACATTACCATGTTGGAATATGGCTTCCTGGAATAGCCTTCCCATGGGACCTGGTACTGAGGGAAGCAAATGATGAAGTATGAGGTCCAACCTCGCACTCTCTATCTTCTGCATTCTCATAAGTCATAGTCCCCTATGTTGATCCGTTGCTCCACGTACTTGAATTACTAGGGATTGCGTCGGGAAATCGAGCTTCTACTTCATTGCATAGACTACGGGGAATCACCAACTATTCGTATCCCTGAAGTTGTACGGTTTGGGTACTTCCCAACACCACAAAACTGGACGTTGGTTGACTTTTCAAAAAAAACACTGATTCATAAGACTTCGGCCTCAGATCTGAGGCATCTACCTGCTTCGTCACATACGTATGGGATTGTTCAAACTCAGGATGCAGGAAGATTGGCTAAGGGAATGATTGAGGCCGTGAGGAAAGATGGATGCAAGGGTTGGGCTAGGTTCTGGGACGAGCTCATCGAAAAGAAAACAGGCATGATGGACAAGATGGGTGCAGCCCCCAACCGAACTACGCTTCCGCACCCCTAAGACATCTACTATCACTTCCGAGTGCGGGGATCATTGGTAGGCGACAGATCTTATGCAGAGAGCGCTGGGATGTTATAAGGAGACTAGGATTTTATTCTTTCTTTGACATCCTGTATCCGTAGTGATAAACTCTATCGGTATATGACTGTAGGAACTACTCTCACGTGCAGTGATATCACGGGGAATGCAGGGAACCTGAATAGGATAATTGGGATATGCGGCACGGAACCAGGGTCCCTAATCAGGGCAATTGGAACAAGGTCGGAAGGGATAAAAGAGCTGGAATTCGCCCGGAAGTAAGAAGGATAAGGCAGTAGAACCATAGCATCCATACTATAGCGATCTCTACATAGCTTTGACAAATACATCTATTTTTCTCTCTCTCTCTCAAGATTCCTCCACTCATAACCTCGTAATCTTTACAATGACTACTTAGGTAGGAAGGATACATGTCTAATTACAATCCCCCGCGCCACAACCTTACCAAAGTACAATTGTAACATGACTGACCAAGAACATAGCTTTTCTGTACAATCACGATGGTTGACAGACTGTCCAAACTATCCACCTATTGCGCGCAGACTGAGCAAATGCTGATACTGGCCGCAGAGTACTGAATTGTCTAGCTGAGCTATTTAGCTAATATATTGTGTTATTGCTATGGGGAACAATTATGTACCCAATATTGTCTATAAGAAATATCAACATTGGGATGGCGATTCAGCAAGACGAGTAATTGTTGGCCCAGTTGAACGATTGAGCACTATTTTTTGATCAGTCAGAACAATGCTACGTTCAGGGATGGTCATGATGGTCCAATCTCGGGAAAACGGCTTTATAATCCAGAAATTCATACCCAATCTTTTCTAGACTTGCTTCCAATTACGCAAGAGGTCTTTGGCCTATCAAGAACAGGGTAAGATTAAATTTGCACATCACTAAGCAAATGTTGAAACAAAATAACGAAGTATGAAATTACTTAAGGCATGAGCCATCTAACAGAAATTGCTTTTTCCCGCTGGAAGGAAGTTGTATTCCCGTTCATTGCCCCGTAATGTAATTAGATTCATATGCATGTATATGTAGCTATGTATTTGGTGTCCAAAGAAGTCCGTGTGAAACCATTCATGTTTCCCATCGGTTTCGAGAGTTACCATTATGCGAACAATCACGTGTGGCGCATGTAATTGGTGCGGTGATACCGGGTATCAGTACATAAGACATAGGGATCTGCACATACTCCGAGGCACATGCGTCTCCATACAGGACTGCGTATAGCCACCTCTAAAAATACATGCGATAATGTAAGGTATGCGGCTGAAAGCGTCTGAGAACACGTCAAGAGATCTGAGTGTATATAGTGCGTGTATCACCCAGCCTTCTTTCCGACTTCACTTCCTCGGCAAACGAAATCTACCCATACATCAGCTAATCACAATACAATAAAGCTGATTTACGCGCGATCGACCTAGTTACTTGGAGTCCATTAAGTAAACGTACTGCACTCTCAGCTGAAATCTATATCTCAGTTGTTTGCCCAGCGTTCCTCTTCCAACGTGCAGCCGACAGCAACTCGTTGGGTCGACAAAGTATGGCGCTCGATGAGGAGTCAAAGGATTATTCTGGTCGCTTAGCAGCACTCTTACATGCTGATAATTCCAAAATTTCACTGATCAAAGTATTGTTCCATATCTGGATATGTGTGCTTGTATCAAAACTATCTCTAACACCGGATTTCGATCCATTCCATAGGATCTAACCGAAGAATATGAGCGCCAGAGCGAGAAGATGAGCAAGCTTGTGCTTCAGCTGGAGGATGAAAAGGAAACAAAGGAAAAATGGAGGGCACGATATTTAGAGATCGCAAAAGAGACAGAAAGATCGGTGCGCAACGCTCAAGGTCTCGTATAGGGGCTAAGCTTTCTTCCTTATCTGAGTTTACACTCACTCCTCGAGCTTCTTCCAAATGCATTAAAATACACAGCAGAATGTAAAGCGAGGCTGACCATGCAATCTTGTGGATCTCAGAACCAAAGTCCCTATGTTGCGGTCTTGCTTGATGGAGACGGGATGATAGTAAGTACACATTGCCGGTTTGCCTAAAATTTCGGGGCATGCTTCTCGGAATGGTATAACTTCAGGATAATAGCTGACCTAGGCGCAACTGTTGATAGTTCACAGAACCATTTCTTCTCCATAGCCATGGGGGACAAAATGCTGCAACAGAGCTTCTCCAGGCAACACGTAATACCGTTCGGGGGTCGGGGCTCTTTGGCACTACGGAATCTTTCGAAATATTGGTCCGTATATTTGCAAATGTCGACGGTGTCGCCGATAGACTACGATCTCGGGGAATCCAAACAGACTTTAGGCAGTTTGCCGTGGGATTTTCACAACCCAAGTCCTTGGTAGATTACGTTGATGTTGGCCGGGGAAAAGAAATGGCTGATGCTAAAATTGCCGGTATGCATTTTCACGGCTTGAATTTACCATAACTGTATTTGGCTAAACATAAAAAATGGTGTAGGAGAGATCCGCTTCCATCTCTCCAACCTGAGCTGCAAGCAAGTCATATTGGGAGCCAGTCACGACAATGGGTATGCCAGGATTTTGAGTTCACTTCTTGTGGATGGAGAAAATCCCTCTCGAATCACCCTCTTGGAAGGAGTACCCTTTGCCAAAGAATTCAATAGTCTCCCTTTTTCGAGGGTAACGTGGAGTAATCTTTTCATGTCCACAAAAGTAGAGGGTTGGGTTCCTGGCCAGCAACAGCCACAGCGTCATCACCAACAGCAACAACAGCAACAACAGCAACAACAGCAACAACAGCAACAACAGCAACAACAACAGCAGCAACAACAACAACAGCAACAACAACAACAACAACAACAACGACAACGTACAGGCAAAGGTAATGCCAAGGCTGGGGCAACAGATGCGCCGAGCCAACCGTTCCAATTTCATGCTGCGCCGGAGCCGGTACATAGCCCGAATTTCCCACCACCCCCTCCATATGAGAATATTGTTCCAACCACCGGGAGGAAACGGGGTCCGGCTTATCCAGCACCCCTTCCTCGCCCTCCGGCAGCAATTCTCCTGCGAATTCAGCTGGGATTGAAAGCCACCGCGCCCTGCTGGAATCACTACTTGGGGCACGGATGCCCCACTCCGAACCAATGTGGCCGCTCACATGTCCGAGTGTTTACTGCCGATGAGATGGATGCCGTAAAATTCATCGCACAGGGGCACAGGTGCCAGCAGGGACTTAAGTGCAAGAATGCGTCTTGTTATTATGGCCATCGTTGTCAGGTGCATGGTATTTGTAACGGACAGAATTGTGCTTTCCTACCGGAGGAACATGACCCTGGCAAGTACAAACCTGTTCTAGTCAGTCAACAATTGCCAGTGCATACAAAGGGCCCTGCAGGGGGACCTCCGGCCGGTACAGCTGGTGGATCGGGGAAAAATAACAAAGCACAGGATGCGGGAGGGAAAGGAGCTGGGGGGAAGGGGGCGGGGGGAAAGGGAGCCGGGGGAAAGGGAGCAGGTGGTAACAAACCCCAAGACCAGGCTGCGAAGGGACCAAAAAAAAACAAAGGTCTGTCATCCGGTCCAATAAATCTTGATTAGTATTTAATCGGTTCCGATTGCTAACAATTCTCCGGTTTGTACAGGCCAAAAATCATAAGCCGGGTCAACAACTACGAAGCAGGTTTGCGCGGGTGCACCTAAGGTGTTGATCAGCAATGACCCAAGATCATTGTTCAGTAGGCATGGAACATATATAATAGGCCTGTAACACATGTGCATATATATCTACTTATATAGATGCACTTGAATTGGGAACTTGTCCACTAGAAATCAATATAGGAATATCTGATGTACCACAGCTTACGTTGGTGTGTCGAGGATGCATTGTACATTATTGCTGCAAAATACCACACCAATCCGTGATATCATACAAGCATCGTAGCATCTTTTTCCATGTCAAATCAGGGAATCGCTACACCTCGAGCTCTCATTGAAGCAACCAAATCCTCCTCATATGCCCCCCTGAGCCACTCCGCGACAAAATCTGCGACAGGGTTGGGCTTCGGTGTGAGCGCGATAGTACCCGAGAAGAGCGCCTGCGAGGTAGAAGGATGATTACAGCGGGGGGGTGGCGATACATAGTGGGTTATGAGGATGGGGAACCCTAGGTGATTCATATTCTGATGATGCGATTACAC
>Ga0307511_10003123_pt1 | contig 17079 bp, 18 predicted proteins | sample 13_EM_MG_FD_200266 | JGI IMG/M metagenome (GOLD analysis project Ga0307511, IMG submission 200266) | Populus trichocarpa ectomycorrhiza microbial communities from riparian zone in the Pacific Northwest, United States - 13_EM | ecosystem: Host-associated > Plants > Roots > Unclassified | place... | reverse complement strand
TTTTTCAATCTATTTTGACCAAAAACATCTACAAAAACACCTTAGGGATCATGATAAACATATACATGGTTTCAAAAAACAAAAAAAAAATGCCTCAAAAACCAAAATTAACTCGAAATAAAAAATCTACCCGAGTCCAGATCTGTTTTTTCAGGAAATTTTAAGGTAAAAAAATATCTAATATGAATCCTTATCATCAAACCAAACTATTTGATACAAATATCAAACATTTTGATAGCCTAAATCAATGTCAATAACGTTTATCTCTCTTTATAGCTGGAATCCAACGATCTCTCTTTCATCTCTACCAACCATAGACTAAAACATAACAAAAATAAACTTATGTACCAAAATTGAATTGGAAAAAAATTAAGGTGTTGAAATTTACATAATTTTTAAAGTTAATGAGTTAAAATGTATCTTTCCTATAACTTTTAACATGGTACCTATATTTAGTGTCTTTTTTATTTTGATCATTTTTCTTTTAATTTCACTCTTATAACAATAGGTTTTTCTATAGCTTATACTTATAAAATATCTACACTTGCATTTATATTTTAATTATTATTAGGAAAATGAATTTTCCATTATAGTTTTTAATTAGTATTTACAATATTTTTTTATAATTTATAATTTTATATATTTTTGAATTCATTGTTTTAAGTGTAGATATATATATTATTTCTCAATTAACAAATTTTATCAGTATTCATAACGCCACTGTCTTCCTTATAAATCATAATGCGGGATCGAATCGATAAGAAGTGAGTACCGTAGTAGTTGTATCAACTGGAAATACCGTTCTAATTAATTAAAAATCAAGATGTGAATTACAAAATTAATTAAGAGGATTAAATACTTATGTTTTGGGATTCGCATCACAAAATATTTTTAGTGGAAACCCTCAACTGGTTGGCCAGCGGAATCCACGCACACACAATTCAACATACGCCTCTTACACCGTAAATCAACCCAAACCAAGCTCTTTTTGGTAATTTAATCCTTCTCCCTCCATCAACAAGACAGGACTCCCCCATGTCCCTCCCCTTGTCTTAACTCTTAACTGCTCTCTCGTTCATCGTCACTGACTCTCATTTGACCAAAATAGCCTCTCACGAAATGGGAAACTGCAACAGCCTCCCCTCCTCCTCCTCCACCACCACCACCTCCACCACCACCGACCACCACAACACTCCTCCCAATGGTGTTATAAAAGTCCTACCTCCAACTGCCACTCCACCGCCGCGATCTCAGCACCACCACCACTCCTCGGCCTCCGGATCCACCGCAGTCGGCAGAGTCCTTGGCCGGCCGAGGGAGGATGTACGAAACACATACATATTTGGTCGAGAGCTTGGTCGCGGCCAGTTTGGAGTCACGTACTTGGTTACTCACAAGGAGACTAAACAGCATTTCGCTTGCAAGTCAATTGCGTCTCGGAAGCTCATCAACCGTGATGATATTGAAGATGTTCGCCGTGAAGTACAGATCATGCATCACCTTACTGGTCACAGGTCAACACTGATCCAAAACGACTCATTCTGGTTTATTAATTTAATTAACTCAAAATGCAGAATCAAGCTTAATTAACTTAAATTGCAGGTTTGAACGACGTTTCTATTTGCCGTTTCGATTGATTGGAGTAGCTTAATTGATCTGTTTAGTTATTATTTGGTTAATTAAAATGAAATTTTTTTTTAGCAATTTAGTTCCTTTGGTTAATTAAAAATGCAAAATTGAGCTCTTTAGCTGTCTGTCTCTGGTTAATGGGGAAATTTTTTATTTTGAGCTTTTAAGGACTTAGTTTAATTTTTTTTTTTTTTAAAAGCAAAATTTGTGATCCTTATTGTTGGTCAAATCATAATGCGAATATGTGCTTATTATGAATTTGATTTATTAAAAATCTGCAAAATTTAAACTCTTTGAGTTTCTATGTAGTAGGAATATGGTAAAATTGAAGGGGGGCTTGCAAGGATAGACATTCTTAAGTTCTCATATTGATTGATTAGAAATTTCAGCTCTTTGGTTCTTTGATTAGTTAAAGATGCGAATTTTTTGCTTTTTAGGTTTTTGGTTGATTAGGGAAATGCAACGTTTTGTGCTTTTAGTTATTTTGGTCAATCAAAATATCCAAATTTGATCTTTAGTTCGGTTGATTCAGTAAAACAGAAAATTTGGGTTTTCTATCTCTTCGGTTAATCAAAAATACAAATCTGAGCTGTTTAAATTTTCTTGATTAGTTAAAAATACGAATCTGAAATCTTTTAGTTTCCTTGCAATAGGAATATAGTGGAATTGAAGGGAGCTTATGAGGATCAGCATTCAGTGAATTTAATAATGGAGTTGTGTGAAGGAGGGGAGTTGTTTGATCGGATAATAGCAAAAGGGCATTATTCAGAGAGAGCCGCAGCCAATTTGTGTAGGCAAATTGTGACTGTTGTGCACAATTGTCATACAATGGGAGTGATTCATAGGGACTTGAAGCCCGAGAATTTCCTCTTTTTGAGTACTCATGAGGATTCGCCTTTGAAGGCTACTGATTTTGGGCTCTCTGTATTTTTTAAGCCAGGTGATTGTTTTATGGTTAATTGAAGGCACTATAATTATAATGCCTTAAAGTTATGACTTATTATTTATATTTACATATTGCACTGTAAGAATCTATCTTATCACCTTGTCATGTAGTTAAATGTTACATTTTACGAATGATAAGAAATATTATTATTCTTGATGATTTGCTGGTGATACATCTTAACTCCAATTCTCTGTGTGTTTGCAGGAGATGTGTTTAAAGACCTTGTTGGAAGTGCTTATTATGTAGCTCCTGAAGTATTGCGACGAAACTATGGAGCCGAGGTTGACATTTGGAGTGCAGGGGTCATATTATATATTCTTCTCAGTGGTGTCCCACCATTCTGGGGAGGTGTGGCTTTCGAACTTAACTGAGATTAGAAAATTTGGAAACACAGCTGATTATCATTGTTCTGATGTATGTTATACATGTGCAACCTTTCTGAAGAATGTACTTGACATAACTTAAAACTTTGCTGGTTATACATTTAGTTCCTCTAAGTGAAGTTGATGTAGTTAAGATTTCTACTCCATTTTTGAGTGCATGGTGAACAGAATAATAGGTAATGTACAGTGCTCAGATGTGGTTGGTGGTCTTGCCTCTCACCTTTTTTCTTTGTTTCGTATGCAGATACTGAACAGGTCATCTTTGATTCTATTCTCCGGGGACATATTGATTTCTCTTCTGATCCATGGCCTTCCATATCTAGTAGTGCCAAAGATCTTGTGAAGCAGATGGTAAGAGCTGATCCAAAGGAACGGATTTCAGCAGTTGAAGTTCTAAGTAAGTTTCACTGGCGAAGCAAGTTCTTTTTCGAGATAAAAGTGGTTTGAAGGTTTTCAATTCTTGACTCCTAAAGTTCTGCATCTGATTTCTTCTTCTCCATTTTCTCTTAGTCCTGCTTCATCCCTAAAGTGTGTCATTCATGGTTTATAGATATGATTGCATGAAGTCCCATATGCTTGTTTTCATTGTTGTTGGTTGGAACTTGGCATCTTTACTGGCCATCGCTTGATCCAAGTGTCCAAGCCATCCCCCATTTAACAAGAAGATTAGATTCTTCTATTTGTGTAGTAAAGCAATTGTGTGCACGTGTTTGCTTGATTGGCATTGAGGACTGCTATGTTATTTTCATCATGCCTCCTTTCCCCAGTTCACTTTTTGAAAACATCTTGTATAAAGTTTTGCTTTAATCTCCTTTTCCTTTGAAAGTGAAGGAGGAGACTTGATTAGACTAAAAATGCCATGCAGATCATCCATGGATGCGAGAAGATGGTGCCTCTGATAAGCCTCTTGATATTGCTGTTTTAACGAGAATGAAACAATTTAGGGCAATGAACAAACTAAAAAAAGTAGCACTGAAGGTGAGAAATTCTCTTTTTGGTTGAAGATTGTAGTATCATATTTTTTAATGTACGATTATTTGAAATTAGAAAGGTCAAGGTGGGATACCATGTTCTAAATGCAAAGAAACCAAAGGCATAAGCAGGAAAGAAAATGCTTGCTGTTCTTATTGTAGTGATAAATGTCTCTTCTTTCTTAGGTAATTGCTGAAAACCTTTCTGAAGAAGAAATTATGGGCTTGAAGGAAATGTTTAAATCTATGGACACGGACAACAATGGAACAATCACTTTTGAAGAGTTGAAAGCTGGTCTTCCAAAACTGGGTACTAAGCTTTCTGAGTCTGAAGTGAGGCAGTTAATGGAAGCGGTAATGTATCTGTTCCACCTGAGCTTAATGGTGCCTTCAGATTCTTTTATTCTATTCATGCACAGAGAACAGTATTAGGGTAGCCCTACAGAAATATTTATCATTCTCAATTCTTATTCAGTTTAAGCAGTCAACTCTTCCCAAACTGAACCTCTAGTTTCAGATCAGGATTAAAGAATGAAGCCATTAGGATTCAGAACTGATGTGGAAATTCGTCACCCACACCGATAAATTGGAAAAATAGAATCTTTAGATTCATCTTATACCTTTAAAATGCAATTACAATGCTCAAGAATGAAGAGAATATAGCTCAAAGCAACAGCAGAGAGATGCTGCATTTTTCTGAGGCAGTTCTTTATGGCTACCTCTGGTATTTTAGATGCATGTTGTTTCTCATTTTGATGACCTGTTCTGTGGTTCAGCTGAAATTGATGGGCTGCTTTTTCAGGCTGATGTGGATGGAAATGGAACAATCGATTACATTGAGTTTATAACAGCTACCATGCACATGAATAGAATGGAAAGAGAGGACCATTTATACAAGGCCTTCGAATATTTCGACAAGGACAAGAGCGGGTATTTACTTCTACTTCTCTAAAACTTTGTATTTCTGTGAATTTCTTTTCCTGTACTTGGTATTTCTGTGAATTTCTTTTCCTGTACTTGTATGTGAGCATCGGCCTGTCTTGTTTATATATATAGGTACATCACAATGGAAGAGTTGGAGCAAGCCCTTGTGAAATATAATATGGGTGATACAAAAACAATAAAAGAGATCATTGCAGAAGTTGACACAGACCATGTGCGTTTCTTATTTCAAGCTTCCTTTTCTGCTGATTTTGTTTTTTTGAGGTCAAGGGACGGAAAGATATAGTTTCTTTTACCAAAACTTGGTGCACAAATGTTTCATGCCTGAGAAAATTTGGGTTCCAAAACTTTTATATAAAATTGTAAGGATCCGGGGACCTGTTTAACCAATATACTTGCACAATTAAATAAGAAGCTCCCGGGGATCATTCTTAAAAGGAAGTTTCATCGCTCCTGATAATGTTAATTAATATGTGTAAAGCTGTGGGAGAATACGAACATATGCTATGATTACTTCATCAATAGCAGGAATAATATGTTCACAACTCCTTTTGCAGGATGGAAGGATCAACTATGAAGAGTTTGTAGCCATGATGAGAAAAGGCAATCCTGAGTTGGCCCCAACCAGACGGCGCAAATGAGCTCAGTACGTTTTGCTTTCTTTTGGCTTCAATTTGTTTATCAACTATTTATTAATTTATTTATGCTGTTGTATCATGGCTGATATCTATGTTTGACCTCAGCTTCGCCACCTTCTCACAACAAAAACTGCTCTTTGGAACCTATTGTTTTCTGCCGTATTTAGCCATTGCACAGACACTTTGAGATGATTTTTCTTGTTTGTACTTGAGATATTTGATATATTTCTTTACCGATCAGGGTTTCGATCATAAGAAGTTTTTTATTTTGTCCTTGGGAACCTTCCTGTATGCCCACATTATATTTACGCTTTAATTGTGTTTTTTTCCAGTCGTCTTAGAACTAACACTGCTTGTCATTCTCATTTCATCTATCAATGGAGAAAGGATTGGAAAATGATGGTTCTTCTCTTTTACTGGCAAGTTATGCTCTCTTGGAATTCTTCTTTAACATTTTAACTTCTTAAAGTTGAGCTCTCAAATCTCCGGTTAATGGTGTGTTTTGACCTTCCACTCTTGTTTTTTTATGGCTTTTGTGCTCATCTACAAATTATTATTATTATTATTATTATTATTATTATTATAGATTTTTTTCTTAAAGAACCATCCTTGGTATTATCTCTGTGATTAATAAAAAAAACATGGGTCAATCAGGGGTGGAGGAGGAAAAAAAAATTAAGGGATCAAATTAAAAGAATTATTTTAAAAAAAGTTAAAATTTCAGTTATTTTATAAAGGGAGGAGCTGGGAATAACATTTCTTTGCGGGTCGTGCCATGTGATTTACCGGTATTATTAATTACAGGGGCTTAGTAATTATTTTTTAAACTAGAGGAACTATTTAATTCATTATGCAAAACTATTGGGACTGATTTATAATCTACTCTTTCTATTTTGTAGACAACCAGGAAAATATTGCATGTTTTAAATATTTTTTCCTCAACTTCGAGTCCCTTTTTAACTATTTTTCAATCCTTGAGTTCTTTTTATTCCATTGATTAAGGTATTCGAGTCAGCTTTTACACTCATACTAGGAATTGTTTTTTTATTATCAAGTTTTAGGTAGACTTCTATACCATATTTTCATTAGCAATAATTTTTTCTTTCTCGTGACCTTTTTATATAAAATCGAGGAAACCTATGAATGTATGACCAAATTTTATATTTTACATAATTCATCAATCATACTTTTACATATATAAAAAATAATCAATCGTATCCTCTAGTTTATTTTTATTAAAATTTATGATCACACGTGCAACATACAATAATTTCAATATAAATTAACAAAAACATTTGTTTAAATCAATAAATATGAAATAAAATATATGCTATTGCTAGGGTTTGAATCTAGATAAATTTGGTGACATATAGTGTAGGTGACCATTAATTTCTTTTGATTTAAAGGAGGTACTTTCATCTATTCCTATTGAGACAATTCACATGTAATGATGCATGAGACCATTTCTTTTAATGGAAAGAACTAACGTAGGTGTATATCAGAAAGAAAATAGACACAAATTAATTGATTGTTGAATTTTAACATAAAAAACAATGTTTAGGCATTGTGTATTTAAAGAAGAAAGAAAAAATTTACGACTTGAATCATAAACCCTATTGGATCTAATAAAATAATTTTATTTACTTATATTATAAAAAACAACTATAATAATAGAACAAATATAAAAAGAAAAGGAAATGATAAAGATGACATGCATAAAAAAAATGCTTGTCAAAAATAAAAAATAACGAGTCTAGATCCAAAGACAATCAAATATTCAAGTGAAAAATTGAAAAAAAAAAAAAGATAGAAAAAGTAACGAGTCAACTTAAGTTAGTTTGATTAACTTTATAAAATGCAAATAATAATAATACTCAATTTCCAACAATCTAAAAGTAGAAGGATGAAATAAATCAAAATCAGTTAACAAAAAGAACTTTTAAAAAATAAAACACCAGCAAACCCGAGTAAGGTCGCCAAACCTTGCGAGTCGGGTCATGAGAACGAAATAACCAACTAGAAAAAAAACTACAAAAAAATATAAAGCTCAATTCTTAAAAAAATATTGATGGGAGAAGCTGAAAATATATATAATATTAAAAAAATGATTCGAAAAAAGATTTGAACTAACTTTGGCAAACTCGTTGGACACGCGACCTAGGTCATGAGATTGAAATGATTTCATATGAGACCCGGGTTGTGAGACCCATATCATCGCACCAAAAAAATGATAAAACCCAACTCCCAATAAATCTAATATTGAATGATGAAATTAAAAAAAAAATCAATTCTAAAAAGGGTCTAGAGCAAAAAAAAAATAGCAATTAAAAGAATGAGGACCAACTTTAATATAAAAATAAAATAAAGCAAAATGATGAGTGATGAAATTAAAAAAATAATTTCAATTGAGAAGAAAGATAAAAAAAAATATAAAAATAAAAAATTGAGGATCGACTTTGATATAAAAATCAAATGCTAATTGATAAAATTGAAAAAAAATTTAAAAAATAGCAATCAAACAAGATAAATATCAAATATGATAAAATGAACAAATTAGAGGGCACCTTTCAAATTTTGAAGGTCGGTGCAATTCTCGATAAAAAGAGAGAGAAAATATAAGAAAAAAATGTATCAGAGCTTCATTACTGCGTCGCCATCAACACGCACCGCACTATCAAGAAGAGTGTGCTGTGACGCTTCCAACACCATATAAGACGTTGTTTGGCCACCATGGCACATCTCTCTCACGCACTGCCTGATGATCGTGAAATCCTCTCACCCGCTGGTGCATGCGTTTACCCAAGTGTACTATAGCTTCTTGTTTACCCGGTCCTTGTACCTGTTTTAATTTTAATTTTGGTTCCTTAATATTTTTATTTTTTAAAATTAGCCAAATTCTATTTTATTTTGCAAATCCAAACATTGACTGAACACCATGAATTTCCCTCAACACTGTATTATCCTCGTATCAAGACTACCAGAACAACCTAACAAGTCAAATTCCAAATAAAGCCAATACAAAGGGATCAAATTGAAAAAAAAGAGTTAGGGAAGCAAAATAAAAAAAGAATTACATGAACTTGTCCCTTGATTGTGCAAATCAGTCCCTAATTTTGGTAAAAAAAAACTGGACATTTCTTGATGTTACTAGAGCTCTAATTATTGTAAATCAATTAAATTAAATTTCATTCAAATAACACACCTTCTTCTTCTTTTTTAGTCCCCAGGATTTCTTACACTTTGGTCCCTCAATTTCTTTGTTTTATAATTTAGTTCTTTAAAATTAAAGTGCATCATGCCACCGTGTTTAACTGAAGCCTCTTTGTTTTGTTTATAATATAATTAAGAAAGATTAGCATATAGTTTAAACAAAGTCATGTATAGAAGTGGAACATGTTGGAGCACATCTATCAACAGCCCGTTTAATATTTTAATAATATTTATTTTTCAAAATATTTTTTATTTAAAAATATATTAAAATAATATTTATTTTTTAAAAAATAATTATTTTTAACATTAATAAAAAAATATAAAAATACAAAAAAAAATAATTTTAAAGTTTTTTTTTCAAAATGTTTTTTTCACCGCAAAAACATAAAAGCTATTGCAGAGCCCAAAACACAAGTATGGTCGGGAAAAAAGTAAAAAAAGAAACCCGCGAGAGATATGGATCAGTTTGTTAGATCAACAGAGTCAATTTACAGTTACAAACAAACTTAAATCCCAACCAAACACTCCCCATTTCTTTCCTTTCCTCTATTAAACGACCGCAAAACACTCTAAAAACGACGAGCCGGTGAAGCCGCAGAACCAGCTTCTCCTCTCCTCTCCAATAAATCATGGTACGCATTAATCACTCTCTTTTCATGAAATCCTAACAAATCAAGCTTTTCTGTAATTAATTACATTTGTTTGATCTGTCTTCAATTGCAATCATTGGCAATTAAAGAAGATGTCTTGATCGTTGCTCTTGCTTGAGTTGATTCAGTTAGGCTTATGTTAATTTTATTGAATTGTGTCGTTTTGATTTCTGTTTCGAGCAGGCGGAGTGTAAGAATCAGCGAAAACATGTTTTACTATTAGCATATCAGAGTTTTGGGATTGTGTTTAGTGACTTAAGCATTCCACCTTTATATGTTTATAAATGTACATTTTCCGGGAGATTACGTCATTATCAGAATGAAGACACCGTTTTTGGAGCCTTTTCATTGGTTTTTTGGACTCTTACGCTTTTTTCCTTGTTCAAGTATGTTGGATTCATGTTGTGTGCAAATGATAATGGCGAAGGTGAGTGTTAAATGCAAGTTTGTTGATGTGGTTTTCGTTTCGTTCTGTTTGCTTAATTGGATATTTGGTGATCATGTTGGGTTGTATTGGCAGGAGGGATTTTTGCGTTGTACTCGGTTATTTGTAGGCACGCAAAGTTTTGTTTACTTCCTAATCAACAAGCGGCGGACGAGGAGATTTCTACATATCATAGTGTGGGTTATTCAAATAGGAATGTGGTTTCATCTCGGTTCAAGAAGTTTGTTGAGGGACATAAGAAAATGAAAACAGCTCTGCTTGTTTTAGTTTTGTTTGGTGCTGCCGTGTTTATTACCATCGCCATCTTCACGCCTGCAATTTCCAGTGAGTTGATGAATGATTGTCACGCATTTTTATGTAGTTTTTATGCGCTATTGTGCTGATGAATATTTGGTCTTCTGCAGTTCTTTCATCCGTTGAAGGGCTGCAGGTTCGAGCCAAGAATTTGCATCATGGTGAGTTTAACTATCTGACTAAAGGAAACAAATAAGCTTTTTTCTGTTAATTTTCAGTTGTCATGACATTTGAGGGTTAATTCTCATCAGGTCAAGGATTAAGTGTCTGGTGAGACCTCAAAGTGAACCTTGTAAGAACTGAAACCTTCAAAAAAAGCCACTTTCATATGCTCTTTTTCAGATGCATGATATAGCTTAGCTTAGTGAAAGATAGCATCTTGGTTGATGAGATCCTCTGATTTCATGACTGATTAACCATTTTCATGATCATTAGGTGTGAAATATGATGTGGGTTAAAATGATGAATGGCCTGCTTACCTTGGATGCCCCCCTAAAATAGACTCAAGATTCAAAATGTAGTTCTGTAGTTTTTAGCTCCATTTATCTGGTCCATTTGTCTTTATTGAACAGAGAACCATTTGTCTAAGTTCAGTTGTATTGCTATTCCTTAATGATAAAGAAAAGAAGGCATAAGTAGCATTCAATTTAACTGTCTCCACTAGATCCTTTTAGCTGAAATAGTTGAGGAGAGAATAATTGGGAGTGTGGTTAGCCAGAATTTCTTCTATTATAAAACATTCTTCGACCTCCATGGCGCATTCACCATTCAAGTTTCTAACACTTTTATGTACACACAGGTATGTTGGTCATCATTGCCTTGTTTTTATTGATCGGCCTTTTTGTATTGCAACACTATGGCATGCATAGGGTGGCCTTCATATTTGCTCCCATAGTGATTCTATGGTTACTGTCCATTGCCTTTGTTGGTATCTACAATATCATTAAATGGAATCCAAGAGTATACCAGGCTCTTTCTCCATATTATATCTACAAGTTCTTTGGGGAAACAGGAAAGGATGGTTGGATTTCTCTTGGCGGAATACTTTTATGTATTACTGGTATGACATTTGAATTTAGTTTAGTTCATTAAGCTTTGTCATTGTCTCATGTATGCTTTTCACTTAACTGCAGGAACTGAAGTTATATTTGCAGGGCTTGGCCATTTCACAGCTTCATCAATAAGGGTATGTGCAACCAATGATTCTCCTATGGATTTGGAGCATGCACTTATTCTGTGGGTGATATTATCCATGGATAGAACTTTTTGAGCTCTTTGGCAATGGGTTAGAGAAAAGCCTTTTGGTGCAACACATTAGTGGTAGCATTACCAGTATATTGATGATAATCTGTGATACTGTCCTCTAAGATATTTGTAGATCAAGATATCCCTGCTTGTCATCTGTTCACTTGGAAAGGTCTTCTCGATTTTTTTTCACAGAATTGATGCTCCTGTTGTTCAGACAACCACTGCCTTTTAAAAACTTATGTAAAAAATCCGCAGCTTAGTCAATTTGCCAAAATCTGATATTTATTGGATCTACAAGGGAAATAATTTATTGCTATTAGGATAGCAGATTATGCTTAATATCTGCATTGCATCTTGTTCTTACCTCAATATCTTTATTCTCTTATAGGCACTAAATTGCAACAGCTAAAACCATTTGAACTGGTTGCTATGTGCAGGTTGCATTTTCATTTGTTGTGTACCCATGTTTGGTGCTTCAATACATGGGGCAGGCTGCATTTCTTTCACAAAACTTTTCTTCTGTATCCACGAGCTTCCATTCTTCCATTCCTGGTAAGCTGATCTTTGTTTTGAACATGTTCCAAGTCCCTCTTGTTTCACCATTTTTATACACATGCACGAGGCTTTCTCAGTGCTTGATAATCTTAAACGAAATAAAAGAGATTTCAGATGGCTAATATGTTGTTCTCAGAAAGATAAGTTTTAGATCTTTTTCAGCACTTGTGCTATGAGCTACTAGAATTTTCATTTACATATTTACAGTTTCTCACTGCTGTTATTGATGAGCAAGAACTATTTCCAGAGTCATTTTGAGATTTATTCCCTTCAGAGATTTAATAGTCAGGAATCAGGATAATTACTATTATCTTTTTCATTATTATATTGTTATTCTAGTTGGCTATCTGTTTATGGAAATGCTTTTACAAATGGTTTAGACTCGTTGTTCTGGCCTGTCACGGTGATGGCAACTTTGGCTGCGATTGTTGCCAGTCAAGCTGTAGTCTCTGCCACATTTTCAATTGCCAAACAATGCCACGCATTAGGATGTTTCCCTCGCATCAAGATTGTACACAAATCAAAATGGGTACATCGCCAGACATACGTCCCTGAGATAAATTGGGCACTTATGATTCTCTGTCTAGCAGTTACAGTTGGTTCTCAAGACACCATTCATTTAGGAAATGCTTATGGTCAGTCTCTTTTTTTTCTCAATAAATATTTCATATTCAATTTTGAAAACATCAAAACTTCATCTTTCATTTTGTGGATATGCTTAGTTTCATATGATTATAATATTAAATTCATCTATAGATGTGGTAATTAGAGTGCATTTGGTTTGACTTATGAAAAGTTACTTTTGACTTTGAATCACAAGTTATTTTTAATAACATGTTTCTGACTTTGAGTCATAATATTTTTGGTAAGAATGTAATGAAAATATTCTTAACATACTTTGTTGTCATACTGCTTCGATTCAATGAATTTTTAGCAAAATTGATTAGTAGAAGCGTAAAATTTTTATTTTTCCTTTTCTAAAGGAAACCTTTTGATTTAAGTCAGAAATAATTTCTAAACAAACATGTTTATCGATTTTCCATGAGTCAAAGTTAAAAAAAGCAACTTAAATCAGTCAATAGAAGCCATGTCAAACACAACCTGAATTTCAAATAGATATAGTTTATGATTGCAATTTACAATTTTCATTAAGATAGGAAAGCTGTTCTTACCTTTGCAAATACTCATCAACTTGATCTTTTTGAATAGATATTTATGAGGAATTCAGATACAAGTTTTATGTGATTCATTGGTTAAACAACATAAATAGTATTTCATTTGTTTAAAGCTGATGTTGCTACTACCTTTAGAAAAGCTAATACTGCAATCTCATTTTCAGGGATTGCATGCATAACTGGGATATTTGTGACTACATGTTTGACATCAATGATCATTGACTTCGTATGGCATAAGAACCTCTTGGTTGCTCTTTTGTACTTCTCATTCTTCGGAATAATAGAGATAATTTTCGTCTCATCTTCATGCATGAGAATTCCCAAAGGTGGATGGGTTCCTCTTGTGCTCTCTGCAGTCTTTATGTCTGTCATGTATGTGTGGCATTATGGTAGCAGGAAGAAGTATCTATATGATCTGCATAACAAAGCTTCCATGAAATGGATCCTCACTTTAGGTTCTGATCTCGGGATTGTAAGGATTCCTGGGATTGGTCTTGTCTACACTGAGTTAGCAAGTGGAGTCCCAGCCATGTTTTCCCAGTTCATAACTGACTTGCCTACATTTTACCAAGTGGTTGTATTTATCTGTGTTAAGACTGTTCCCATTCCTTATGTTTCCCAGAAAGAACGGTATCTTATTGGCCGGATTGGCCCCAAACCTTACAAGATGTACCGCTGCATTGTTCGATATGGATACAAAGATGTCCATGAAAATGATGACTATGATTTTGAAAATGCTATTGTGATGAGTGTAGCAGAGTTCATCCAATTGGAAGCAGAGGGTGGTGGAACTCTTGATGGTTCTGTGGATGGTCGGTTGGCAGTTGTGAGGTCATCTGAAAATTTTGGAAAAAGATTCATGATGTCAGAATCTGATGGCAATAAGGAGAGCAGCAGTTGGAGCTACCCAGCATCTGGAAGTAGCTCCAGGTCAGCTGCATTGCAGAAATTGAAGTCCATGTATGAGTTGGAGTCACCAGAGTTCTGCAATAGGCGTCGGATCCAGTTAAAGTTATTGGATACAACATACAAGGATTCCCGTGTCAAGGAAGAAATCTTAGAGCTCTTGGAAGCAAAAGATGCCGGGGTAGCATATGTAATAGGTCACTCTCATATTAAGGCGAAATGGAATGCAACATTCTGGAAGAGGCTTCTGATCAATGTCTTTCTCTCTTTTTTACGCAAAAACTGTCGGTCCCCTAGTGTTGGTTTGAATATTCCTCATATATCTTTGATTGAAGTGGGTATGAACTACTATCTGTAAGGCAACCTTCTGTGGAAGTATCTCCCTCGGATGCATTTTCTGGTGAAATTTGCTATGAATTGCTTAGAGGGCCGTTGGCAATCACTTTATTTCAGTGATTCCAGATTGGCTTTAGTTGGTGACTTGTAAGCATTCCTGGAATGGGACCTTTTGCACCTGCTTCAGAGAAGAACACGGTTGCATTCGAGCAGCAAGTCATCGAGTTGATTATTCTAATGGGATTTGTCATGCTTGTCCAGTTCATTATTCAAGTGGGATTTTAGACAAGCTTCCGGTTCTGAAGCCAGATTTTTTTTGTCACGTCATGGTTCTCTTGTTTTTCTCCACGAACGCATTTCTTTATGCAACTACATGAATTTTTTTTGCTTGCTTCTCAATGACCTCTGTAGGCTGCAACATATCTGTTTGAAGAAATAATTGCAGGAGTTGAGAATGTTTATAGCCAAAAGTACAAGGATCTGTCATCTCCACTAGCAAGGATCTCATTTTCGGAGTTTAACAGTGACAAGGCTTACGTTGCACATTACCAAGCACACGGAGAAGTGAGAACGTTTTAGATGTTTTAAATTACGACAAGGGAGGCAATGCATGTCAATGTTTCAAAAGCCTCCTCTTTCTACTACGTGCCGTTATGATTTCATTTTGCTACACTGTGGATAGAAATAATTGGATTTTAAAAGGCGTAAATATCTTCTTTAAATGTGAAATGCGGGGAATGTTGGTGTTTTTTATTAGAAATATATTAAAATAATATTTTAAAAATAATTTAAAAATATAAAAAAAATTAAATTTTGCCTTTCTAGGTTTTTACATGATTATACTTTCCCTTTGAAATTTTAAAAATTGCATTTTACATAGCGGATCAAAACAAGGTTTAAATCTTAATGAAAATATGAATCTAATTTACTGAGCTTCGTCACCTCCACCGCCAACAAAAATAACTCTATTGCCATTCTCATTCATCTTTGATCAAAACCCAGCTGCCATCTCTCTTTATCTCCAATCAAAACCCAACCATCATGGCAACCAGGCTTGGCAAAGATACCACTGCTTAGTTGGATCTTAGTTCTGTGAAGTGTTTCAACCAAGCTTGGTTATTATATCAGATTTAGTAATTTTTTTCCAGTGTTTCATTTTGTTAAATGGGCTGTGATGATTTTTTGACGTCACTGCCTGTGAAATGTATTTCTACTCTTGCAAAAATGAACAAGTGGCAACTGGATCATCGATGGAGGCAATTGAGAAGCTAGTTGGGTCTCCAAAAAGCATGGTGAATCATTGTGCCGCTGGTCTGGAAATCAAGTTAGTTATTATTTTATTTATTTGGACTGATGATTGTCAAATGTTTGCAAACATTCATGAAGGAAATCGTCTTCCCTGCAAATAACAGCGATGATATGCACCTTGGAAACTTATTACCTCGATGCTCATCACTGCTTGTTGAAATTATTTTTAAAAGAGTGTCATTAAAATTATTTATCACAAATAGAATTTTAAAGATGTATATAAAAAAGAAGGGCATAGAAAAACAAGCCCATGCTTTTTTATTTTTTGAAAGGTAATGGACGTTGCCATAATAGTTTTTTTTATTATTAAAGATGATCAAAAAATTAAGTTCTTAATTTACTACAATTTCAATATTTTTTTCACCTAAAAATATGAAAAAACATCTTATGGACTTTTAAAACCTCACTCACTTTCAACAATAAAGACTGATTTAACAGGTATAAAAATGCAAAATCAAAACAAATCAAACAAATATTTCAAACCTTAATATGCTTTTGCTGACATAAAAAAACGACCTTCATTGGATTTATATTTTGAAGAAGAATCTATAAACATTAAAGTCAGAGTATAAGTGGTTTAAAGTCAGAGTGTAAGTGGTTAGAATTCGGTCAGTCAAGAGCTTGCTCTCTCTCTCTTTTTTTTTTTTTCCAATGAATTTCTCTCTTTTCTTAATTTAAATGCAAAACAAATAAAGTTTTATGGTTGAAATATAAATGTAAAAAACTAAAAGGATCAAAGTGTAGAATTCTATGCTATTTGAACAATGAAAATGAAAAGGATGGTTTTTCTTTGTCAATATCGAACCTTGTTCTTTTAATTATTTTTTAACCTAACCTCATAATTGTATATGGTAATGTGAATCTTTAATGTAATGTAGGAATAATCTTTGACACTTCACGTATGAGAGAGCATGCAATACAAAACAAAATCCAATACAAAAAATCATGACAATATAAATTGGAAGGACTGAAATAAAAAGAAAAAAAGTTTAAAGACCAAAATAAGAACAGTGAAAAACTTCAAGGATCTAAAAGGATGGACATGAATGGTGAGGTGAATAATTTAATGTAAGGGGATGGATGTTACTGCAAAAAAAAAAAAGCATATAGAAATAATAAAGTCTAATAAGCAAAGTGAAAATAATTAAAACTTTAAGTACTTTAAAGGAAAAAAAATAGGTATGAATAGTGGGGTGAATAGTTTAACGTGAACATTAAAACAAAACTGATTCTCCTCAAAAGTTACTATGCATTAAAACTCATGACAGTGATGGCACTATTTATTGTAATGTTATAATTATAAAATTACCCTTTAACAAAAAAACCATTGAGCTTGGCATGGGAGCCAAAGTGATTTTTTTCATTATAATATAATTGTCCTTTACAAATTATATAAGGTTAGATTAGTAATTTCATATTTTTATAACAGTAAAATTACTTATT
>Ga0307511_10003122_pt1 | contig 17079 bp, 16 predicted proteins | sample 13_EM_MG_FD_200266 | JGI IMG/M metagenome (GOLD analysis project Ga0307511, IMG submission 200266) | Populus trichocarpa ectomycorrhiza microbial communities from riparian zone in the Pacific Northwest, United States - 13_EM | ecosystem: Host-associated > Plants > Roots > Unclassified | place... | reverse complement strand
GACTCCTTCAATTGCCTTCACAAATAGAAAGGTATATGACTTAGTCGATGGTTAGTCTGAGTATAGGTCTGAACATACAACTGTTTGTGTTATTTGATAATTAATCACGTCAAACATACCTCAAAATATTTTATTAGATGGGTAGAATGGCGACCCAGAGGCCCCACATATATCTCTTGTCCTCCTCGTTTCATCAGGAATAGCTACATGCCATTTTAAATAATGCAGACTGTTATGGTGATAAAATCATGGCAAAGTTCTGATAGAGATAATTTCCTAACATTTCTTACCTCATCAAAAGCTTCAAATATGTCAATACTAGGCTGGTGGATGGTGCATACAACTGTTCTTCCTGTGTCAACAGTGTTCCTAACTGTTCTCATCACAATGGCAGCGGCTCTAGCATCTAGCCCTGAAGTTGGCTCATCCATGAATATGATAGAAGGGTTTGCAACTAGCTCAACTGCAATGGTTAGCCGCTTGCGCTGCTCAGTGGACAAACCATTCACACCAGGCAACCCCACTAATGCATGGCGCAATGGATTCAACTCCACAAGATCCATGACTTCCTCAATGAACATCTGGAAGCAATTTTGGCAAAGTATAGGTTAATTGGGCGTGTCTGGCTGAATTGAATTGAATTGAAGCTTTCTAGCACCATCACTACAAATATCAACTTCACCAGTACCCTTCTTAGCTATATAGAACAGGTTCAGTGATCTTGATCACAGGATAAAATATAAAATGGAAATGCCTGTTCAACTAGGGAATGCTGATTAAGTGATTGAACTTCATCAGATGACAAGTAAGCCAAAAAGGAAACAAGAAAGATATAAAGAAAAGTTCACAGAACCCCAACATGCACAACGATTCCCAGATGCCTAAAACATATTTAAGGCAGAGAGCACCTACCTTTCTGCTTTCAGAGTCAACTTCAAGGGGTAGACGAAGCCAAGCTGAGTAGAGTAAGGATTCATAGACGGTAACTTGTGGAGAGTGAATATCAGTTTGCTCACAGTATCCAGCAATTCTAGCAAAAGTTTGTTGCTTCTTTGGGTACCCTGAAATCTTGATGTCTCCCTCAATATATCCACCAGTTTTCCTACCAGCTAAAACATCCATCAAAGTTGTTTTTCCAGCACCACTAACACCCATCAAAGCTGTAAGGACACCAGGCCTGAAAGCACCACTCACACCTTTCAAAAGCACCAATCTATCTTTATCAACACCTTGAACTATCATTTCCTGAAAATTTCAATACCAATATGATCAGTTTTGTCATGTTCTGTGAATCATATCACATCAAAGTGAGATATAATCGTACTTTACAAAACTTTGATACCTGTGGCATGTCAACGGAGTAAATAACGTCATCGAATGTGATGGAATGCGGTTCAAATGGAAGAACCATTCCTTTCTTCCTGTTATTGCTGACCTCTCCAATAGCCTCTGAACTACTTCTGCTAATTCCACCTCCACCCTCTGTTGAGAAATTGAAATTATATTGGTAATTAGTAACCAATAGCTTAAAAAATGGAAGACAAACACACTCAATTAATGAAGTTCTTTTACCTGTGTTAGTTCTGTGACTACTTGCATGGTTCGATAACTGAATAGCTCGTTCGGTTTTGCGGGCAGATTCATCACTTTCGGGATCTTCAGATATAACAGCCTGAGGCTTATCAAATGCTGCCAACATGATTTGCAGCAAATTAAAATAAGATCCAACTTTCAAGAGGTGTGAATTTGAGAAGTTAACGACACTTACCATTGAGGAAAGTGAGAGCCAAAACGAAGCAAAGATTGAATAGTAGTATGAATCCTACTGTCGCCCCTATTCCTATCCAATACCAATATGCTTCTGTAAAGAACCCACGACTCTTCAAAACTTGGATTCCTAGTGGTTCTGTGGAGCCTGCAGGAATCTGTGATTCGAAAAATAACTTCAGATACCAGTTGATTATTGAGAGCCGAAGGCATAAATATACAAACGGTGAGTTAAAGAAACCATACATGACTCCAACTATTTCCAAGGAACTCATTCACTACTATTGCGTTCTGCCCGTACATCAATGGTGAAATCCAGTAACCCCATATCCACCATTTCTTTATTTGCTCTGTTCCATTAAACAAAAAACATAGAAAACATAGAAGATGAATTCCTCCAGGTACAATAGTACACTCATCATACCTCTTGACAAGACGAAGCCACCCAATGCAAAAATTGCAAGGAGCATAAATGACCCGAAGGTGTTGGCAACAATCATGTTCCTTCCAGCTGCAGCAATAAATCGAAACAGTGCAGATGCCATCTGGTTAATTAGCACAAGCACCACGTACAGCTTAAAAAACCTGCAAAAAATGAAAGAAAGAAACACAACCTTGTTATAACAGCTGGATCAGAATGGATTCTGGTACAAGTTTACAGAAAATTAAGAATTCTTATTTACCTCGCAATGTTTGGATCAAATCCGATTACATAATAGGTTATGAACACCCAAGTAGCAACTTCAACAAATGAAATGGGAATTTTCAGGACCCATGAAGGAATTGAATATGCCAATGGAGGAAAGAACAGGAGTTCCCTATGCTTGTAAAATACAGGAAGCTTTGCGATGGTCGTAGATTGCTCTGCCGTACCATTAAACATGATCGCGGCCACAGTGAAGAACAAAGCACCAGTATAAATTCCACCATCCATGACTGTATCTCGATGCATATTGGTCCGGAAGAAGAGTGTCATTGAAATGATTGCCAATATTGTAAGCTGATGTGAAGAGAAAAGGTGTCACGCTGTACGCAAAGTTCGAAAGTAAAAGAAACTTAGATATTGTAATGACTGTCGATAATTACTTGGGATATCCTGAAGATGTAGACAAATGAGTTCCTCTTCATGAGCAAGTATTCTCTTGAGAAGTTAGCTTTAAGCAGATCCATCTTTCCAGCTCCATACTTTTTGTTTACCAATGCCGCTGGATGGTTCTTGGTCTTGTCAAATGGGATTGAAAGCTCCTCTATGATCCTTCGTCCCACGCTGACTGATTGAAATGCCTCAGCAAATTCGTTGACGGTGACAAACTTGTAAGGCTGATCTTTACGTGCCCAGTACTGCTCTTGATCTTTCCTTGATGTCACCTGCAATGAATTCATTTATTATGATAACACACAAGGCTCTTCTTATAGCCAATAGAAGATCATATTGTAACAAAGGCGCCAAACACAACTGCCTTCTTTTTGCTTACTTCTTGCAAAAAGTCAGCCACGCCCTTTCTTTCAGGGCACTTGAAGCCCATATGTTCAAAAAATTCATGCACATCATCACGAGGCCCCTGGTACACAATATGGCCATCTGACAGAAGAATAATGTCATCAAAGAGATCATAAGTCTCCGGTGCTGGCTGGAGAAGTGAGATGACAGCGGTGCAATTGAGAATGTGAACGGTTTGCCTTAATGAGTTCACAATTTGGTAAGTTGTTGAGCTGTCCAAGCCAGTAGAAATCTCATCCATAAACAATGCCCTTGATGGCCCGACCAGCATTTCACCTATGATCCATTACTATAGATTAGTAGAACGACCAAAAAAGAGTAATTGGTCCCTGATACTAGGATTGGACTAATGGAGAATGTTACCAGTTGTAACACGCTTCCTTTGCCCTCCAGAGATACCCCTTATCATTCCATCCCCTACCATGGTGTCTGCGCAGACTTCCAATCCTAATATCTGTCATTTTTAGAGAAGGCACAAAACATTGAAGGGATATCATTTTTCATGGTTTCTGAAGATTTTTAATGATGCTAGAGTACTGCACACTGATACTACCTTTAAGACATAGTCGGTGCTGACATTTGCCTCTTCAGCTTGTGTTGCTGCTGCCTGCAATATCAGAAACAGCAGAAATTGTAACTTCTTTTAACAATTCTAGCCGAAGATCAAGAGATTTAATAAATCGGTGAAATAAAAAGAAGGGCCTTTAAATACAGTTTAAATATCAAATGATAAGAACATTGATGGACTGAATAACGATGTTGTTTTATAAAAATGTTTCTGTGTCCTTTCCTTGTCATTTTTCAAACAATTATACAGAAAATAATAATACGTTTCCTCACCTTCATGAAGACATCAACATCAGGATCAGGCATAATGTTGGCTTCTTTCTCTCTTCTGGACAACTCCGCCAACATCTCTGTCAAATGCCAAAATTTTCTCGAGTTATTGATCACCAGAGTAACTTATGATTCTGATGGAAAATGCAAAGAGAGTGTTCATTATTCTAACCATGCAAGTATCCAACCCCTTGGCACCTGGCTGAGAACGCCAAAGTTTCCCTTACGGTCATTTCTCCTATGTGGAGATCATGTTGACTGATATAGGCTGCTGTTCTTTGTGGTACAAACTCATTCATCTCATGACCATTGTAAGTCACACGACCAGAAAGCTACACGAGAGAATTCATCTTTTCAAATTAAAACAGAAAATTAAAACCTAATCCTCATGGATTATACAAATTTACAAGAATATATCACAACCTTCAGACTAGGATCGAGTTTTCCAGCCAATGCCAACAACAGTGTGGTCTTCCCAGAACTTGGAGGACCCAAAAGCAAAGTCAATCTATAACATGTACATCAATAACACAAGAATTAAGAATCGGCTACTAATAATTGAAGGAATTTGTAAGCATACAGATTTTAGATCATGATCATCTTACCTTGATGGTTTGACGATTCCGCTAACATCCTCAAGGATGGTGAATGGTTTCTTTCTATTTGGAAGGATATGAAGAGAAATCAATGCACCCTTCAAAATTGATAGAAAGGTGATTAGTTGACAAGAAAAGCATGACCAAATAAAAAAGAAGTATCATTTTTCATTAGCAATAACTGATGTTAAATGTTTGCTAATGTCGTTACCTCTATTATATTAAATATGAACTTAGCAAATGAAGGCAAAGCACCACGTCCTACATAAGCTTCAGCTCCAATATTTAGATGCTCGTACCGAACCTCAATTGTTGGAAACTGAATTCCAACCCTGAAACACCAAAAATTACAGAAAAATCAAGAGCTTCAACAGACAAAACAGAGTTCCTCTGTATTCCAAGCAAAAGGAGGGAGAACAAAATCCATCTTTTCTTTTTAGATCAATCCCTTTTCAAGTTATGTCATAGAAGTACAGGTTTCGATCAAAGAGCTTGATTCCTTTCTAACATTTTCTCTGCAAACTAAACAAAGTAAATGCACATACCAAAGGAGAAACGAGGAGAATATTTTACCTTTCAATACGACTCTTGAGTTTCCACAAGAACTTCTCATTATCATCGTCTGCAGCTTTGACCAGCCTTTCCAGCAGCTGTTTTCTCTCTTGGACTCCAAGGTTTTCAATATCTACCTCACTAATTACACCTCTTGATGCACTCGTCAATATACCTTTCCTTAAACGATCATAAGTAGGTAGTTTCTCAAGTGCTGCCCATTTTATAGCCTCTTCATCATCTTCTTCTCTTGAAGATATAGAAAATGCTTCCACCGTAGTGTTTCTCCATACCGAAGAACCTGATATTAGCTTTATAAATATCAGCACTCTCCATTGATGATGGATCAGTACACTTAAACAACAACAAAAACAAAACAAACCCCAGAATTTGTTTCCTCTTTCTTGGTTATGGAACTCGAATCAAAGAAATCTTAACAGACAGCTAAAATGAATCAAACCCAGATTTTGTTTTCTTGATAAGGGAAACAAAAGGGAATTGGAGCGTGCATGAAAAATGAGTTCGAAATGTGAGGATATATATTATAGTAATACATAAGTACACTACTGGTGGCTCTTCATGTGAGCACTCAAACTTGTTCGCCTTTCTATGAAGAGGAGAAAACGAGGGGAAAAAAACAGAGGGAAAATTGTTGAAGCTGCAGTTGCTTCCTATTGTTTGATCATGTTAACGAGGGTGTAGTATTTATTTTCAATCTAGTAGAAAAATATTTTACCTTCCAAAGTCTATCATGCTATTCATAGCATTATTCAGCAAGTGCTCAGCGTATTTCAGTAAATGAGAACAAGATAAGATATCATGGACTTGCACTAGATTTTAATAACAGTAAAAGAAATTTCCACATTACAGAGATTTTCATAGCGGTACAGTATCACAAAAGATATTGCTATCAGATTCAGGTCTAAAAGGCCTGTACTTGAGAGAGCTTGTTCATGAGTTAATATATGGAAACCTCTCCTAACGCAATCTCCACTATAAACGTGAGAGAAAGTAAGGAATGTAATTTAACAACGACATCATTTCCTAGAATTCTATTCTAACACTAATTTATAAGTTCCCACAAAAAATGAAGCAGTGTGTATAGGTTTCTGGTGAGAAGAAGGCAAAGTCCAAGAAAACCAAAGGAGTGGATATATAGACCAGTGATCCTCTAGTTGGTTATATGCTAATGAAGTTTTATGATCGGTCCAAGAAGTTCAATAATAGTATTAACACAAAAAAAGGTTTTGTATTATTAAGAAGATTTAATAAGAAAAGAGTTTTCCCATGCGTGTTTAGTGTAATAGAGTTTAGTTTCAAGAAAACCATCCCATGACACCAAATGGAACTAGAATTCACATTGTTGTTCTTCGTGCGTGGGAGATAGGGAAGATATTATATGTCCCACATGCAATAATGCAAAATGAAGAGTTATGAAAGATGACTTTTTTCACCAAAAAAAAACATCAAGATTACAAAAAATTTTATAAAAAAATCAAATTCATAATTCATAATAATCTAACTATAAAATAATCATCTTAATATTTTGTATTTATAATAATCTAACTATAAAATTTTTATTTTATATTATTCAAATTAATAATTATTGTGAAAAAAGTTATATTACTAAGAAAATCTTTATATTAGATTTATAATAAAAATTAAATTCATGATACTAATAAAATATGAAAATATTAAAAAAAATTTAATCTTTTACATTGCAAAAAAGTGCTTGCATCTAAAAATATATATTATATATGTCCTTTTTTTATTTAAAAAACAATAGGAAAATTATGAGGAATTTCTAAAATGTGTTCTTCAAAATTAGAGCAAATTTAGAAAACTAGTTTGTCTATTTTTGGAAGGAGAAATATTGTATTTGAACATTGAGTTTTTTGTTTTCCTTTTTCTTACTCCAATTTTCAAAAATAAAAAAATTATTCTATTTTTTAACAATCTCTTGTTTTTTTTATATATTTAAGGAGAATTTATCTACCATCTTTGTTTGCTAGAAAGTCACATATCCGTATTATGTCCATTATACATGTCACATGCGACATCGTGACGAGCAATATAGTAAAAATAGTAAAATTAAAAATAGAGGCCGCCATCTAATTTTACAATAACTAGGAATTCTAACTGATTTTATTTAAAATTCTAGATAAAGGGTTGATTATGTAATATAAAAAATATAATCATCTTATTCATCATATCTAGGGTAAGTTGAATTGTTGTTTGTTTTGAATTAATATGTGTTTGTTGTTCTAACCCATTTTGACAAAAGATAGGCATTGGATTTGACATAAACATGTATTTTTCAATTTAAATATTTGTTAATCAACCATCAATGATATGAGACGAGAATGAGTCATCTAATCCTGATTTGAACTCTCAACTTATATGCTAAACAATATGCCACAATGAAAAAAAACCATAATAATCACCTAAAAACACGAATGTATATCCACCAATTTTATTACCTGATAGTCAACATTCAAATATAGAAATCAATAATGAGTAGCCTAATTTTGGATTGAGTTCTCAAATAAAAAACAATTGATATCATATGCCAACAATGAAAAAAAAATGCCATAACAATCATCTAGAAACACGAATGTATACCCACCAATTTTATTACCTGATAATCAACATTCAAAGATAAAAGTCAATAATAAATAGCCTAATTTTGGGTTGAGTTCTCAAATGAAAAACAATTGATACATTGTTATTAAACACAAGTCTCAACACAACTCCACAAATATATCCACACATCAGAAAAAATATTCACTGACGTATTACAAATAATTCAATAAAACTCAATTAATGTAAACAAATATAATCTACCAAAAAAAAAACCACACCTCACAAATTACTCAAAACAAAACAAATAACAACAATATTCAACAACGCATTTAAAAATTTAAAAACCACCATATATGACGCAAATAATTCTAACAAGTAAATCAAACATTAAGGGTTAAAATTAACCTTTAAAAGTCATTGAAGTCGGTTGGAACTTGACTGGGTGGGTCGAAACGAGGTGAAATAGTGCTAGAAAAATAAAACAGTGGTGGCGCAAGTACAAAACATGTGGTGGAACTATAGGTGTTATGGAATGGTTTTCTCACTCGCAAGCGTGTCGGGGGGCGTGAACTCTATCCACAGGTTGCCCCTCCTCTCCTTCTTGCTTTCTAACCGGTGATGTATGTCACTACTGCTCACGGTGGGAGATCAGTGGCTGCAAAGTTTGGTTTGTCTTCTCCTCTTTTCTGCAACAATTTTTAGGATTGTTTTTTTTATTATTAATTTTTTCTTTTGTTAGCTAGGTTTTTCTTTGCAAGAATCTCCTCCTTCATTCTTTATGCGTGTCCCCTTTCTCTTTGAGGTGTTCTCTTCTTTATTTATCTTTCCCAGGATCGTTTGCAAAACATGAAAAACTAAACTGCAAAAATAATATTAGGTAATTATATTGTTTCTTTCTTGATTATGGATTCTAATTAATTAAGTTTCCTTTTCTTAATGAGTAGATTAATTAAGTTTCCTTTTCTTAATGAGTAGGATATCTATCGATAGTTTTCTAATTTTGCTTGATCCTACAATTTATTTCTTTTTTCTTTTTTTGCATAATCGCCCATTAATAAAATATTACAAGTAATAATCTTTGTTTGCATAATCGCGCATTAATCATTTTTCTTGGCCATTTTATCAAAATATATAATAACATTATAATTGTTACAGAATAATATAAATTATATCCTGTAATTTTACTTATCAGCTTAAGCTATTGGGTTGAGATGATTCTTTGATATGGTATTAAAGTCTTGATGATTGAGTGATCACGAGTTCAAATCTCACCAGCTCTTTATTTGATAAAAATCAAGCACAAGGTAATATAAATTTGTGCAAGTTTCAAGTTTAAAGAGCTTTCACTTGAGGGGGTATGTTAGAGAATAATATAAATCATATCCTGAGACCTTATCTAATAATTTAAATTCTTGAATTGAGATGATTTTTTAGCGTAATAATCTTAAATCTTTCTTTTTATTTCAAAACATTACAAGTTTTTAGCTGTTAAAGTTTTGGAATTTTAACAGGTAATCATTTTGGAAACCGTTCTGGTCCCAATCATTTCGATTTTTTTTATAATGATCAGTTATTATTTTTTATTTTCAAGTTGATGATGTAGTTAAATAGGATGACATGTGCCATAGCACTATTGGCTGATCAATAATATGAAGTAGTGAACTAGGTTCACCTCCAAATTTTTTGTTTCTCCTACTCGTCTTGTCTTAAACCAGTCATATTAAGATTAAAAAAAAAAAGAATTTTATTTTTAATTATTAAGGAATATAAAAACCTCGTTAAGCATGTAGAATAGTAAAAAATAAATCATTATTTTCAAAACCCAAATAAATAGGAGAAGGACATGGAAGTTACATATAGATTTATGAGACGAAGTATGTATGCAGTTTGTGGAACTACAAGCATTGATTAACATTAACTTAATTATCTTAGTTAATAAGTTTCAATAAACTATATTAACGTGTTGTTACAAACTTGAAATACTAAAATAGCTAGCCTACACACAGAAAAGGGAGAAACATAGAATGAAGCATGTAAAGAAAATCCCTATCGCCTCTGGAAGTTGAAGGCTCTGATAGAAAAGGCAAATATGAACGCAAAGAGGACTGTCCAGCCAAGAACCGCGGCTGCAACCACTCCAACAAAATCATGGTCGAATCCGAAATAGTTCTTCACATATTGTTTCACTGTTTCAGTGTCGGTGAGGTTCTTCTGTATATCTCCATACTGTGATACAACCAATCCATACAAGGACCATGATACGGGGCATGCCCAGTAGTACCACCTCCACCATATAGGTATCCGCTGTTGTAATAGACCAAAGCAGAAAAAAGAATCACGATATTGTTCCTCAAGGTAACCAGTCACTATGGAAACTTAGAATTTGAAATGATTAAGATATATAGTAATATTTAGCACTTACAGGTCGAGGGACTATATACCCCGAGAAGAGGTTCCATATTAAATAAAATGCGGTGGAAACTATGGCAGCAATGTGGTGGTTTGGAGTCACAGCCACAGACATCATTCCATAGAAGGTGAAGTATAATAGTGTGAAGTACATAAAGAACAGATACCAAAAGAACTTAGCAGCAGTCCATTCAAACCCAATCATTGCATAAACTATAACACCATAGACAGCGGATTGAACAAATACATAAGGAATCTCAATCAAGACCTGCAACATAAGATGAAGTTTTGGTGATCAATGCATGAAACATGCAATAATAATTTACTTGATGAGGTGAATCCTAGATTACCTGTGCAAAGGCATAGGGCAAAGCTGAATACATTCCGGCAGCTCTTTCTCTGTAGAAGACAGTTCTTTCAACAGCCACCACTGGCTGTACAGCTGATCCATTTTGAAAACCAAGGAAAAGAACAGCTGCATACATTGAACCCATAGCATTGGAAAGATCCTGGGCAGTGCCCCTACAGTTTGTAAGACTAGTTAGATGAATTGGTAGAACTGCATGTGGCAAACCATCAAAGCGTCACCTTCTATATATATTGTTTTAAGCTAGCCATTGTGACTTACACTTTGGAGCCAAGGTCCCAGAACATTGTCCCAAACATCAACCCTATAAAGGTTGTGAAAAGAAATCTCACGGCAGTGTATGGTGGATTCCTCCAGTATGACCAGTGTTGCTTCCACAAGCAAGCCATACATTGTGTGAAAAATGATGTCGAGTACTGCGTAGAGAAATAAATGTCCTTCGAGCCAGGAGCAGGTGTGCTTAGTTCTGCAATAAGTGCTTTGTTTCTCCTGAATTAAGCCACGCATCAGAGACAAACTTTAGACAAATTGAACTCTAATTCTCAATTATTAAGTGCTTTACTATTTCATGTCATCAAAGCTTATTTGGGAGGGCTTTAGAATATTTTTCAGTACTTTAAAAAACTACTTTAGCTGACCTGAGCAGATTTGAATTCTTGTAAATGTTAGCAAAATCAACCCCCAAAGCCATCTCTTGTGATGATGAAGTAACCTCCAGCATCCAAGTTGCTGGATTATAGCCATCTTTAATTTTACTCACTCCTTCAATTTCCTGAACAATTAAATGAATATTAGTCAATTATAGTTGGTATGAGCATAGGTTATTTAATTATTAACCAAATTACACATACCTCAAAGTACTTAATCAGATGGGTAGAGTGACGACCCACTGGCCCAACATATATCTCTTCACCTCCTCGCTTCATCAGGAATAACTACAATGCCATGTTAATAATCCAGATTATTATGTTGATAAACTCTTGACAAAGCTCTAGCTCAGATAATTTGTTAACAATTTTTACCTCATCAAAAGCATCAAATATATCTATACTGGGCTGATGGATGGTGCAAACAACTGTTCTTCCTGTGTCAACAGTGTTCCTAACTGTTCTCATCACAATGGCAGCGGCTCTAGCATCTAGCCCTGAAGTTGGCTCATCCATGAATATGATAGAAGGGTTTGCAACTAGCTCAACTGCAATGGTTAGCCGCTTGCGTTGCTCAGTGGACAAACCATTCACACCAGGCAACCCAACTAATGCACTGCGCAACGGATTCAACTCCACAAGATCCATGACTTCCTCAATGAACATCTAGAAATGTAGAAGTTGACTGGGTTAGGCCGACTAAAAAAACCATAATATTTAGCACAATCACCGCATAAGATCAAGTTCACCAGCAGTATCCTTTGCTAGATAGAACCGGGACATTGATCTTGATCTAAGGATAAAGTATAAAATGGTAAAGCTAAATTAAACTTAATTGGATGAAACAAGCACGAAAACAAGAAAATATTCACGGAACCCCAAATCTGCACGCTAAATACCTAATGTATGAAGCGTATTTAAATTCAAGGCAAAGGGTGCCTACCTTTCTGGTTTCAGAGTCAACTTCTGAGGGTAGACGAAGCCAAGCTGAGTAGAGTAAGGATTCATAGACGGTAACTTGTGGAGAGTGAATGTCATTTTGCTCACAGTATCCAGAAATTCTAGCAAAAGTTTCTTGCTTCTTTGGGTACCCTGAAATCTTGATGTCTCCCTCAATATATCCACCAGTTTTCCTACCAGCTAACACATCCATCAAAGTCGTTTTTCCAGCACCACTAACACCCATCAAAGCTGTAAGGATACCGGGCCTGAAAGCACCACTCACACCCTTCAAAAGCGCCAGCCTATCCTCAGCGACTCCTTGAACTTTCATTTCCTGCAAATCTCAACACCAACATGATCAGTTTTTCCATGTTCATTCAATCATATGACATCAAAGCGAGGTATAATCGTACTTCACTAAATCTTGATACCTGTGGCATGTCAACGGAGTAAATAACATCATCAAATGTGATGGAATGTGGTTCAAATGGAAGAACCATTCCTTTCTTCCTGTTGTTGCTGGCCTCACCAATGGAATCTGAACCACTTCTATTAATTTCAACTCCACTCGTTGCTTGTAAATTGAAAATATATCGATAATCTGATACCTAATAGGCTGGAAAATGACTTGAGCACTTCATTATTTGAGTTCTTTTACCTGTGTTGGTTTGGTGACTGATTCCACGGTTTGATAACTGAACAGCTCCTTCAGAATCACCACTTTCCGGTTCTTCAGATATAACAGCCTGAGGCTTCTCATATGCTGCCAACATAATTTGCTATATATTAATATAAGCTCCAACTTTCAAGAGGTATGGCGTTGTGAAGGTAATGACACTTACCATCGAGGACAGTGAGGGCCACAACAAAGCAGACATTGAATAGTAGTATGAATCCTGCTGTTGCCCCGATTCCTATCCAGTACCAATACGCTTCTGTGAAGAATTCGCGACTCTTCAAAACTTGGATTCCTAGTGATTCTGTGGAGCCTGCAGGAATCTGTGATTCGAAAAATAACTTCAGATACCAGTTGATTATTGAGAGCCGAAGGCACAAATATCCAGACGGTGAGTTAAAGAAACCATACATGACTCCAACTATTTCCAAGGAACTCATTCACTACTATTGCATTCTGCCCGTACATCAATGGTGAAGCCCAGTAACCCCATATCCACCATTTCTTTATTTGCTCTGTTCCATTCAACAAAAAAACACAATGAGTTCCTCCAGGTTTGGCAGAAAAAATATAATTTTCGAGTGCGATATTATACTCATCATACCTCTTGACAAGATGACGCCACCCAACGCAAAAACTGCGAGGAGCACAAATGACCCGAATGTGTTGGCAACAATCATGTTCCTTCCAGCTGCAGCAATAAATCGAAATAGTGCAGATGCCATCTGGTTAATTAGCACAAGCACCGCGTACAGCTTAAAAAACCTGCAAAAAATGAAAGAAAGAAACACAACCTTGTTATAACAGCTGGATCAGAATGGATTCTGGTACAAGCTTACAGAAAATCAAGAATTCTTATTTACCTTCCAATGTTTGGATCAAATCCGATTACATAATAAGTTAGGAACACCCATGCAGCAACTTCAACAAATGTAATGGGAATTTTCAGGATCCAAGGCGGAATTGAATATGTCCATGGAGGAAAGAATAGGAGTTCCCTTTGCTTGTAGAACACAGGAAGCTTTGCGATGGTCATAGACAGCTCAGCCATACCATTAAACATGATCATGATCGCAGTGAAGAACAAAGCACCAGCATAAATTCCACCATCCTCGACTGTATCTCGAGGCATCTTGGTCCGGAAGAAGAGTGTCATTGAAATAATTGCCATCATTGTAAGCTGATACGAAGTGAAAAGGAGTCACATTGAATGCAAAATTTGAAAGTAAACAAAACTTGGATATTGTAATGACTATCGATAATTACTTGGAATATCTTGAAGATGTAGACAAATGAGTTCCTCTTCATGAGCAAGAATTCTCTTGAGAAGTTAGCTTTAAGCAGATCCATCTTTCCAGCTCCATACTTTTTGTTTACCAATGCCGCTGGATGGTTCTTGGTCTTGTCAAATGGGATTGAAAGCTCCTCTATGACCCTTCGTCCCACGCTGAGTGATTGAAATGCCTCAGCAAATTCGTTGACTGTGACAAACCTGTAAGGCTGATCTTTACGTGCCCAATACTTCTCTTGATCTTTCCTAGACGTCACCTGCGAAAAACTCCTTCATTATCGATCATGAAGATTGTGATACTTACACGAGGCTCTTTTTATTGAACATAGGAGATCCTAGTGTAGTAAAGGTTCCATGTAAAACCGCTTCATTTAAGCTTACTTCTTGCAGAAAATCTGCCACGCCTTTTCTTTCAGGACACTGGAAGCCCAAATGTTCAAAAAATCCAAGCACATTTTCACGAGGACCCTGGTACACAATTTGGCCATCTGACAGGAGAATAATGTCATCGAAGAGGTCATAAGTCTCCGGTGCTGGCTGGAGAAGCGAGATGACGGCAGTGTAATTGAGAATGTGAATAGTTTGCTTTAATGAGTTCACAATTTGGTGAGTTGTTGAGCTGTCCAGGCCTGTAGAAATCTCATCCATAAACAATGCCCTTGATGGTCCGACCAGCATTTCACCTATGACAGATCAATGGAGATTTTTGTAGATTAATTGGAGAGTGAAGCGAAATAATTTTTCTCTGATGTTAGTTATGGACTAATGGAGATTTTTACCAGTTGTAACACGCTTCCTTTGTCCTCCAGAGATACCCCTTATCATTTCATCACCTACCAGAGTATCTGCGCAGACCTCCAATCCTAATATCTACAATTTCCAGAGAATTTAAGAGATTTAGAGATATTCTGTTCACGTTTTCTGAAGACTTTCATGACATTTCAATGCTACATAGTGGTACTACCTTTAAGACGTAATCGGTGATGACATTGGCCTCTTGACCCTGTGTTGCTACTGCCTGTAATACCAGAAACAACAGAAAATGAACATTGCTTTCTACATCATCGTAGCTTATTCTAGCTACTATGAAGGAAGTCTAATAGGCAAAATATTAATATCTTTCATCACCTTCAAGAAGACATCAATATCTGGATCAGGCTTAATGTTGGCTTCTTTCTCTCTTCTCGACAACTCTGCCAACATATCTGACAATTGCAAGGATTTTTATTTAGTAGTCATGTTTAAATTATGAATATTGAACAGATCACAAGAGTGGATTATGATTCTGTTGGGTGCAAATAAAATCTAGTCCATTATTCTAACCGTGAAGGTTTCCAACCCCTTGGCATCTGGCAGAGAAGGCCAAAGTTTCCCTCACGGTCATTTCTCCTATATGGAGATCTTGTTGACTGGTATAGGAAGCCGTTCTTTGTGGTACGAACTCGTTCATCCCATGACCATTGTATGTCACGCGACCAGAATACTGCAAGAAAGAATTCAGCTTCTCAAATTAAAGCAGAAAACTAAAGCTAAATCCTCATGGAATACACAAATTTACGAGAATCTATCACCACCTTAAGACTGGGATCAAGCTTTCCAGCCAATGCCAACAGAAGAGTGGTCTTCCCAGAACTTGGAGGACCCAAGAGCAGAGTCAATCTAAAACAGGTACATAGCAAAAAACAAAACTTAAGAATAGGCAACTAACTATTGAAGCAAACAGATTCTAGATCATGATCATCTTACCTTGATGGCTTGATGATTCCACTAACATCCTTAAGGATGGTGAGTGGTTTCTTTCTACTTGGAATTATACGAAGAGCAATGAGTAGATCCTTCAAAATTGATGTATGAGTTATTAGCTAATAAGAAAAGCATCATATTTTGGCAATCGGTAGTAATAACTGATGTCAAATGTTTGCAGCTGTAGTTACCTCTATTATACTAAAAGTGAACTTAGCAAATGAAGGCAAAGCACCACTTCCTACATAAGCTTCAGCTCCAATATTTAGATGCTCGTACCGCACTTCAATTGTTGGAAACTCAATTCCAACCCTGAAACGCCAAAAATCAAGAACTTCAACAGCCAAAACAGAGTTCCTCTGTATTCCAAGTAAATAGAGGGAGAACAAAATCCATATTTTCTTTTTAGATCAATCCATATATCATGAAAGAGAGACTAACAAGTATCCAATTAAGTAGAACCATTTTGTTTCGATCTAAAAGCTTGATTCCTTTCTAAAATTTTCTCTGCAAACCAAACAAAGTAAATGTACAAACCAAAGGAGAGTATTTTACCTTTCAATACGATTCTTGAGTTTCCACAAGAACTTCTCATTATCCTCGTCTGCAGCTTTGACCAACCTTTCCAGCAACTGTTTTCTCTCTTGGACTCCGAGTTTTTCGATATCTACCTCACTACTCACACCTCTCGATGCACTCATCAATATACCTTTCCTTAAACGATCATAAGTAGGTAGTTTCTCCAGCGCAGCCCATTTTAGAGCCTCTTCATCATCTTCTTCTCGTGAAGATCTTGAAAATGCTTCTACAGTACTGTTTCTCCATACAAACGAACCTGCTCTTAAACTATCTCTTAAACTACTACTAGCTCTGTAAATATCAGCACTCTCCATTGATGGTGGATCAGTATACTTAAACAGCAACTAAAACAAACCAAACCCCAGATTTTGTTCCTCTATTCTTCTTTCTGGGTTTTGGAACTTGAATCATAGAAATCTAAATGAACAGCTAAAATGATTTTGTTTTCTTGAGCTTCCAAGGGAGACAAAGTACTGAAGTGGAGCGCCAATGAAAAAATGAACATGATCGTGCGGATTAATAAGGACGCCACTGGCGTCCTTTTAAGGACTCTACTGGCGTCTTTTTTTTTTTTTTTTTGAACGGGAAA
>Ga0307511_10003121_pt1 | contig 17080 bp, 11 predicted proteins | sample 13_EM_MG_FD_200266 | JGI IMG/M metagenome (GOLD analysis project Ga0307511, IMG submission 200266) | Populus trichocarpa ectomycorrhiza microbial communities from riparian zone in the Pacific Northwest, United States - 13_EM | ecosystem: Host-associated > Plants > Roots > Unclassified | place... | reverse complement strand
GTGTTGTTCTCCTCCATGTCTTGTATATTTTCACTAGAGAGATCTTCTATATCAGTCCCCGTTTGAGAGATATCTCAGGAGGAAAAGTTTTGGGAAAATATACTTCTAGATAGTCTTAGTCGCCGATAGTTTTTTCCACCATCCACCATTGGATCGGGCTATAATGTGGATATGTTGTTTATCCTGATGTTGTCTAGATTTGGAACAGTGGAGATCAGAACCAAACACTTCGAACATAAGTTATGCTTCTTGCATAGTAGATTTGCAAGTTTTAGGTCAGTTTGGTTAAACCTAATTTTTTGGACATTTCATCGTTAGATGGAGTTGATATTTGGATATGTTATACTTATAATAATGAATTACAATTTGATCATATGGACTCTTTGAAATATTATTCGTTTGTTATTTATGGTTCATTGAAATTGTTGCCAAAATTAATTTTGTGTGAACTGAAACAACCCTAAAATTAAAAGGAAATGGAGCAATAGAGAAACTTAATTTTTGGGAGACTTTGGGGTTGCTATGACAGCCCTGAAAGTCTATGTTTAGGGGGGGCTAAATACCTCTCCAAAAATTCAAAAAAAAAAAACAGGGGCTAGAATGATAGCCTTAAGTACAGAGTTATTAGGGATCAAAAGTGTCTCCAAGAAACTAAAGCAAAATTGTTGTGACAACCCTACTAATAGGTGTTATGGGGCTGATTTGGACAGCCCCAAGAACAAAAAATTATAGGAAATTAGAGTCTCATATAAAGTGATTAAGGTGAGGTAAGTTTGGGTTAAGAAATTAGTTTTGAAAAGTCTACATGGTTCGGGTTAACAGGTGGCTATGTGAACGTGAAATAATGATCTAATTTAGATATGAAAATCTTGTATGAAATCATATAATGATGCTTGCTAGTTGATAAGAAAACATTGAAAAACAGAATGAATGATATTAAATGATGGTCTTGTGTGGAGTAGGAGAGGCATCGACTGTGGGACCTTAAGCTAATAGAATGGGACTACTAAGAGGAACAGGTAGTTGTTTACCACCTCATCTCTTTATATTTTAAAGAGTTTAATACATTCTAAAATTTTATTTGTTTATGTTGTATGTTGATTTACGATAGTAAAGGATGAGAAATTTGAGAGTAGAAACATGATTAAACATGGCAGCTGGTGTCATGAGTGTTGCCGGGAAAAAAATATATAAGGTTATTGTGCTTGTTATTCTAATTTCTAAGGACAACTGGGATTGATATAAAACGCCGACCACATAAGTGGGGGCAAGGAAAGTTAGCCGGTCATATGAAGAGCAAAGAGGAAAAGGGGGAAATTATGGGTTTCCTTAATGAATTTATTATAATAGATTCTTTTTTTTATTATGAATATGTGTGTGAATTGAATAAAATTAGCATGAAAAGAATGAGGGAACTCTTGATTCCTTACGGCCATAAATTTTTGTCAATTATGCATCAAAGGAAAATGATGTTTAATTTGACATATTTAGCTTGATTACATGTGTTTAATTGTGTCAAAATGAGGAAAAATGCTTGTTGAAATGTCAAGGATTGTGTTTAGAAGAATATTATTCAGAAAGTTAGTAAAATCGATAAAAATGTTCTATTTTGACATTAAGAAGAAAGATTGAAATAAATTGGATAAATTGGTTCTTAAAAAGATATTTTTTGACATTTTTATATAGTATGTGAATTGAATTGTGGATATTATGTGGATAAATTGGCTAGGGGTTGAGATAAAAGAGAAAAAGTTGAATTGTGGATATTATGTGTAAATGGAAAGGTTGATGAATCTGGACAGATTCATCTCCTGACTTTTGAAGAGAATTCAAGTAGGAGAATGAGGGAATTAGGATCAGGTTCCTTCATAGTAATTGTAGTTTTGGATGTTGACTAAGCAAAATGAGCTTACTCAATTTGGAGCTATATAACTCCAATTATGGGTCACCAACTGAGACTGGATCATGACAGATCCTATAGGGTAGTAGGTCTGATTTGTTGATGAATAATTTTGAGTGTCTTAGGGGTAGAACTGGGTTCTCCTCCCTCTAGTGGACTTGTATCCCCGTGTATTAGCTTTCTAATGAGACCAACCTCGCTTGAAATGGAGTCCTATAACTTTGGATATGATCAAAAATCTGAGGAAATGTTGAAATACGACCTCTGCTAGCAGATTCAGAAAGTCGCTAAAGGGACTATTTAGACTTGTTAAAGGGTAAAATTTGGGTCATTTCCCTTTCATGGAACATGTAATGTTACATCTTAGCTTCCAAAAGAAACGAGTCATGTTCAAAATAAAAATTTGTAATGATAAATATGATCGGATAAAGAATAACAATATTAATAGGTGAAATTGGCATGGACTAGCATACATTTAGTGTATGTTAGGATCCCGGATAAGGGGATTACCATGCTTCAATGCCTATGAGGCAAGAACTAGCAAACATTTAGTGTATGTTAAGATCCCAGGTAAGGGGAACACTATGTATCGGCCAGCATATATTTAGTGTATGTTAGGATCCCGGGTAAGGGGATCGTTATGCATCGACGCCTACGAGGTGATGATGATACCGGTGAAATTGGTATTGGCAATGTGTTAGGCGGAAATAGTTGTCGTTGATCTTATGGAATCTTGAACAGAAGTTGAAAATGGAAGATGAAACGGTTTTAGTAGTTGAATGAGAAAGAGTTCCAATGAAAACAGAAGGGGAGAAATGAATAAAATATGAATACATGTTTGCCTTTTTAAATTGTTGGATATTTATGTTACTATACTTATTGTGATATTCATATTTCAATAATATGTATTTTGTTTAATAACCATCGTATGCACGACAGGAGTAGATCCTAGTTTTTGTTCACTTTTTGTTATCTAGTTCTAGGAAGTATATTATTTTATTTTGAAATATTAAAACATTTATATAACTTAATTTGTATAATTGATGTTTAAACTTGAATAAATAAACTTAACTCTGAAATTCATATAATCATGTTCCATGCATGCGTGTTTATCTCATTTATTCGGTGGAAATTTCGGTAGATTTTTATACGAGAACTGTATAAAAAAAACTATTTATATTTTTACATACCAAATCATAAAAAAAATAACTATAAATACATGTAAAAATATATGGCGTTACAATATAGCTATGCTCTCTTCTCAGCGAGCTTGATCTGCATCTCAGACAACCACCACAACTGTTCTACAATAATATTGTGGCCAATCATTTCAGTTTAAACCCTGTACAATTCATGCGAATGGAGCACATTGAAATTAATCTCCTCTTTGTTCAGGATCTTGTCAAGAAGGGTACGATTTCTCTACATCACATTCATACCATTGATCAACTAGTTAATCTCCTAACCAAATCCCTACTTACTGAGATCCAAGATTAGTGTTGCCGATGGCACCTCTATCTTTCCGGGGGCATGTAAGGGAAGCTGCTATTTTGGCAAGAAATCAGGCAGGAAAGTTGTCATCACCAGCTATCAAGATGTAACGACATCCTTGAATATTAGTCTTTAATTAGGGAATCTGTTCAACTAGAATACATATGTTTAGCTTAAGTTTAGCAGCAAATTAAGCTCCTCATCCCGAGAATTACACCATCCCGAGAATTAATAAAATAGAGTGTTTTTTCAGCACTATATATGTACATTGATGGGTATATATAAAGAAAGTGCCGTTGTTATACAGAGAGATAACTTTTTTTTTTTGAAGTAACTATACACTCTTTTAATCCTATCATAATTTCAAGGTAGAAGAAATAAATTTACTTGTTGTACCATGTAAAAGTAAATTAATCTTGAGAGGATATTTATAGAAACTAAAATTTTAATAAGTCTGACGTATGATCCAAAAATTTCTATGATCAAATAAATTAAATTTATTGAATTTGAATTCAAATTAAATTAAAAATTCAGTTTAAATATATTTCATAGTTCTTACTTTAGTATCTTTTTAACTAAAGGTATTTTAAGTAATCTTCGTATTAATTTTTCTAAAATATTCTATAAATAAATCGCATTTGAGATAAATTACATCTAGTCATAGAAGACTAAAAACCAAGTACGAATACTTAGAAGTTCTCTCAAATAAATTCAAGTCCATTAAGGAAGCAAAGGATCAAAATCTTTTTTTTCATCAAATCAAATCAAGAAAATAAAGGATGAATGTCTTTTTCTTAATCAAATCAAATTAAATTAAGATCTCAAATGGTTAAAGCTTTTGAGTTAATGTGAATACTTTTTTGTTTTCATCAAATCAAGTTAAAGAATTCACATGTTTAAAGTTTTCGAACTCATGTAAATGTTCTTTATCTTCATCAAATCAAGTAAAGATCTCACAAGGTTAAAATTTTCAAACTCATTTGAATAATCTTTATCTTTATTAAATCAAATTAAGTTATGATGTCATACAGTATAAGCTTTCAAACTCGTGAGAAAATCTTCATATTCAAAACAAGATCTAGATCTAACAATTAATTATAGGATTCATGCATGCCAAGAGATCAAGAGAGTTTCAACTTTTTCTTGTAATCAAATTTATTATTGTAATTTTAACATTATTTTTAATGTATTTTTATTACGTTAAATTTTGTGTTTACATGTTGAACTAAAGCTATTAGGCTTCACTGCCTTGTTCTTAGCTTGCAAATATGAAGAGGATACAACCCTTGAGGTTCGTATACCCATGGCATGTTTTGTTTTGTTGTTTCTTAAGAAGAAAAAGGTCAGGTTCTGAGGCTAACTACTGGATGGAATTGATTTGCCGGTCGGTAGTGATATTTGGACAGCATGGAGGAAGTTGCAGCTATATGATGGGACAAGCTAGAACGGAATTTGACAATCACAACACCTTGTCATTTCATCCACCACTACCTCAAAGCTTGTACTAAAGCTGACGCAAAGGTATCATGTGATTTAATCTTATTCAAGCTATGTTATTACAATGTTGTTAAACCTAATTGAATGATCTATCACTGTTTACTTTTCTGCATTAACAGATGAAAAACATGGTGTGTTTTCTCATTGAACTTGCTCTAATGCATCATGACACAATCAAGCACTCGCCATCAATGGTTGCTGCCTCAACAGTTTATGTTGCACTCTGGACCTGACACCGGAAGCCTGATTGGAGCGAAACTTGGAACTTTACACAGGCTGTTCAAAGGAACAGCTAATGTGTGTAAAGGGCTAAGCAACATTTTCTTTCTGTGAACAATTGATGGGTGATAACTTTTTTTGACTTCCATTCCTCTTTGACCAGGGATTGTGTTTGGCTAGTTGAGAAACTGCATAAGATGCCATGGAAAGACAAGCTGAAGGTAGTTCATGGGAAGTATTCGGTTCCCACTAGAGATAGAGTTTCCTTGCTTCTTCCTGTTGGTTCTGGGTACCAGCATTTTCATTTCAAATGGGATTTTTGCCCAAGGAAATAGTAGTGGTAACAAAATCTAAATTTCATTCTCATTTTTAAGTTATCTGTGTCTTTTTGGACCTCAGATGTATAGTGAAGAACATATTTCCTAGTTGTTTTAGTAAGGCTAGAGTTCTTGAGAAAATTACTTTCCAGTTCTTGACAGGAAGTAGAATTTTATGATTAACCCCAACAATTTATGCGTAAATTGCCGTTCTTATGTATAGTGCAGCAACTTCACTTGTCACTCCTAGAATTAAATGATGATAAATACAAAGAGTATCAACATAAATAATGAGTTATTCAAGATTTGAATCCCAAACAAACAGAACAGAACCAAAGCATTAGCTGAATCTCAGGCATTGTTTTTGGGATCAAAACATTGAGAAGGAGAAGGCAGAGAAAGAAACGAAGAAACACTAATCTTGCCAAAACAGAGCAAATATCTCATTGGAATCAAAATTAGGGAGATGTCACTTCTGCTCTGTACACATAGTATGCCTTCCTCAAAAATCTGAAAAAACCCACTGACGAAGCAGCAATGATTCTTTCCCAGAATTTTCTTAGACAAAGTTCTATACTGCAAGTACTCTTACATGCAGTAGAGATGTATGCTCTTTCCCCAAATTAATGGGATTTTAAGTCACTCACCATCAAGTATCAATACTGATGGAAGATATAACTATTCATAACAGGGGAAAAAAAAAACTCCTGCAAAAAATATAAAGTGAGGTGTAGACCAAAAGGTACTCGTCTCCTGTCAAAATTCAAAAAATCAATTACCCTAGAAGCATTCTCAATCATAAGCCTTCTCCCAATCATCCACCACCACAGATAAATCTTCTTCTCTTGAAACTCCTCCAGATTGCATTGCAGGCTGCCTTGATGCACTGGAAGTGCTTGTATTTGATTCCAAACCTGAACTCGAAAGGCTTCCTGCAACTTGTTTTGCGGGATCTTCCATCTTGACAGAGGCAGCAGATGAACTGTCAGCCTTCTCAGAGTCTAGGACACTCCATCGGTTAATCGAAGCCACAATTGGAGCTTCTTTCCCTTTCCATGCAGAAGCCTGAACATCTGCAGAACCACCATCAGACCACTCTTCACCACTCCATGAATCTTTCCTACAACCAGTCTCCTGCACTACAGCTTTCTTCCACGAAGTTCCCTTAAAAGCTGCAACTGTTCCTTCCATTGCAGTCCCTGCCACTGCCCAGGCATTATTAGCTGGTGATGCCACAGATGCACCAGTATTTTGAGGAACCACAGATGCTCCATGATATAATGATCCATGATCCAGCCTTCTCATAGCAGTAGCTGCTCGAGCAGGATCATTGAATACAGCCAGTGCATTCTTATCATTCAACCAAACTAATTCACATTCCCCACCAAACCTAAGGACCAGTGAACTTATATCTGCCTCCCTCGGCAAATCTAGAAAAGATACAACAAGCCTGGGATCCATGTCTACAAGAACATCAAAAACTGGTGGATGGGAACTTAAAGTTGTCGTACCCTTAATCCCAATCACACGAGGTGGAGGTTTGGATTTGGCTGTAGCATGAACTACAAAAAAACGCTTTGGTTCCCAACCAGCAGAATAAATTGCAAGCTTCCACCTCTCAGCAATCAGACTAACTGCATCCCTTTTATCCTTCAGCATAGGGCAAAAAACATGAATCTTAAGACCACTAGTGGTTCCTCTGCTCTTGCCAAGAACCAAATATTTGCACCTTTCCTCCACAGCAAGCACCCACTTTGGATCACGCCTGTACAGATCACCAATCAACTCTGTCACTGCAGAATTCTCACCAAAATGAAGAGCTTCCAGATTAGGAGGGGTGATATCAAAAGCATCAGCAAGAACCCTTTTCCTCTCCAACTTGGCACATTCATCATCACACATAAGCTTTCTTTGGCCAAGAGGAATCTTCTTTCCAGTTGATTCCACTGGTTGAAGAGATGCTGGCAACTTGTGGAGAATGGAAGCTTCTAAAACAGTGTCATTATAACCACCATTGCTCCCCCCAGCATCACAAGGAACAGATGCTGTCATCCTGCCACAAGAGCAACTAATTGTGACAAGGAACTCACATCTGACATCAGGACAAGGAGCATGAGGATGACAAAGTGCAGTGCAAGTATGCCTGCAATCTCTCTTAGGGGCACCACATGTCTGCCCACAAGAAGCTCTCGTGCCAGTTTCGTTTCCAGATGAGGTATCACAAGGCAGTGAATGACAAGTTCTTCCACATGCATGCAGACCACATTGCCTTGTCTTACCACATAGTTTGTTGCATCTGATATCCCTTGACCCACAGGGTATGTTCCCGAGAATCACATGCCCACCAACACACTCCTTAGCTACAGGCACCAAACAAGATGGGCAGTCTCCGAAGTGACAGCTATGAGAAGCTGGATGGCCACAAGGCTGAGGGACTGAGCATGGGAGCTGACATGAAGGGGGAGGTGTACCACAAGGCAATGGAGGAGGGATGGAAGTTCTCCTACACGCACATGTCAAATCAGTGAAAATTGTTTCAAGACAAGGAGGACAATGGCCACTGTGACAAAGATCATCACAAGAATGCTGTCCACACCTTAACTTCTTCCCACAGGCCATTTGACAAAAGTGCGGATCCCAATCACCAGATAACTGATTGTTAGTGTTGGAAAGAGGGCAGCATCGCTCGCTACACCTGTGCCTTCCACAGTTCTTCTTTCGACCACAAGGCTTCTCACACAAGAATTTTTCATTCTCTGAAGTAATTTTGTAACACTCCACAGTTTGAGAGGTTGATAAACAACGGCATTTTTGGGTTACAGAAACCAAACAAGGTGCGCAATCCCCAGAATGGCACACCCCTTTACATTGGTGCATCCCGCAAGGAAGTGATTTGCCGCATATTTGTGTACATGTTGGAATTGGATCCAAACAACTCTTTCTTTCCTCCTGCAAACTTGTTTTTCCACAATAGCAAGACCTGACCCTGGCAGGCATTAACTCACAATCGCCACAAAGACCTGGATGACAAGTTTCATCACACATATGGTTTCCACAACCCAGCATCTTTCCACATGTAGAATTGCAAGAAAAAACACCATCTTCAGCTTTCACTTCTCCCTTCACTGCCATGTCACCACACAGAACAACCTCCGTCTTTTTCTTGCAGAAACATGAAGCATTGACCAACACCTGACAAGAATCGCAGGGACCAACATGGCAAATCCGCTCACATCGATGACGCCAACATTCAAGAAGCTTATCACATGGGTGTCCACAGGTAACAACAGACATCCGATCAGCACATCTTGTTGTGATTATTTTCTTCCCACAAGGACACAGGCGTGGTGGAGCAAAGGCCTTGCAAGGAGGACATGGCCCAGGGTGACACTGCAAGACACAATTATGAGGGCAAAGATCCTCCTTACTCCCATCAGCACCAGGAGCCTCCTTCTCAAGTGGCTTTCCACAAGGTTCTCCACACGAATGAGGAGTCAAATACAAATCCGAAGGTGGATCCCTCCTCTTCCCACAAAAGCAAACATACCGAATATCATTCAACGTCGTAAGCTGCACAGATTGACATCCCGGACACCGCCAATTAAAACCTTGATTCTTCTCCGCAATCAAATCAACAGAAGTCGGGGCACGAGCCCATTTCTTGATACAATTCAAATGAAAAATCGAGAAACAACTCGAACAAGACCAAATAGGCACAGACCTCCGAACCATATCATAACAAATCATACACTCAACCGTACTCTTCACAAGCTTCTCCTGAATATCTTGTGCAAGCTGCGGCAAATTCGGGTCATTCAATTCCCGAGTCTTCTCACTCCTCTCTATCCCCTTCCTAGGCCGACCCACATGACCTCTAGGTGCATTCACAGCCATACCACCTTTATTATACCTATGATGTGCTGTTCCTGACCACCCATGAGCAGCACCACCCCCACCATTTCCATTGCATCTAGAGTTGGAACTCGAAGGCGGTTTGGTGTTTGCATCAACCGCAGGACTAGAATTAGCTCCTCTCGGAACCCACTTCTGGGTGGGAAATCTAGACGACCTGTTGTTGTTGTTGTCTCTTCGATCATTTCGGGGTTGAAAGCTCATATTCTCTGACAACAACAACAACAACACTCCTCCTCCTCTGCTACTTCTACAATACTACTGCTATCCCCACCACCAAGAAATAAAAAAAAAAATTGAAAATTAACGACCTGATCTTAATATATAATTAACTACAGATGATGAAGAGGAATACGTACCTGATGATGAAGAAAGATTGTTGAAAGGAAAGGAAATGGAGGATGGGTTTTCTACTTTTCTTGCTTCCGGTTAGTACTTAGGCATCATCAAACAGGGCATGTATGGGCCTAATTATTACGAAGTAATTGAGAGAGAGAGAGAGAGAGAGAGCTGAACCATCCTTCCATTGAAGGTTCTGAGCATTGGAACTGTCCACTCGTTGGCCCAATATTACTACATCATGGGCCAAATATTTTTCGGGGTTCTGATCTAAACATAATTGATGCTCATTGTCTTGAGAAAACTGCTCTTTCCTTCCTTCATTCTCTAGCCAAGACAAGAGGACATGAATGATTTGCTTGAATACTGACTGAATCTCATCCAGCAAAATCCACACACATACATCTTCACAAAAAATAAAAAATAAAAGAACATAGAATTCACTCTCGTCTTGTCTTCTCATTACAACCTCAATCAATCAAGGTATGTTTTGTATAATAATTAGAACAGATCAAGAAAAAAAACATCGTTTTCTCTCCACTTTTCTCCATTCTTTTTTCCATCTTTTGTTCTTGTTTATTTGGTATTTCTAAAATATAAACAAAACCCAGAATCTAAATTACCTAAAGATTTGTTCTTTTGAAGCTTTACTTCTAAAAGGCTTGAATCTTTTCCATGTAGTTATTGCTTAATTCTGCTCTTTTTTTGCTTCTGTCTTTCCATTGAAACCAACAGGGGATAGCAGCTATGCGTGTGTTGCATTGCATGATTGTTTTCTACGAGTAATCATCAATATTGTGTATCTGGTTGATTGTTGAAAAGTATATGCAATCTGGGATTTGATGCAATGGATACAATGGCATCAAATGTTTTGCAATTAGTGAATGGTACTTTGGAGAGGGTGACATCTGCTTTGGATTTTCCATCTGCAAGAGCTGTTGTTTTTGGTGTTCAAATTGGAGGTAGATTTTGATCTCTTTTAAAACTGGTGATTGGTGATGGTTTGATTGTGTATCTCTGTAATTAACTTTTTATGTTTGCTTTTTTTTTTGTTAAAGGGCATCTCTTTGTGGAGGTTCTTCTTTTAGTGGTCATTCTTTTTCTACTTTCCCAGAAAAGTTATAAACATCCTAAGCGACCGTTAACAAAGAAGGTTAGTGTGGCTTGACACTTTTTTGTTCTCTTTTCCTTTTTGTCTCTTTTTAAACGTTAGTTGAAAGAAACTGCCTTCTTGCATTATGTGTTTTGTATTGTTTAGAAGTTTTCTAACTTGTCAGGATGATAAATCATGCATGTACTTAAAGATAGATGAATACATTTGAATGTTTGTACTGATGTTTTCTGACCTAGGGCATTGAGCATTGAGAGTTAGCTATATTTTAGTTGTTTTTCCTCTTCTTTTGGAGCCACGTGAAAATGCATGAGGATGGAATTTAAAAGAATTCTGGAAATCAAGTTTCGAAGTTTTTGTCCAAGTTTTAAAGAAAAGAGTTCCATCATCCTTTTATAATGCTGAAGACTTTTGTCTCTGCTATAATGTGGAGTATGAAATTGTTATTAGATATCGATTCACCAATATACCTGTCCACAGTATCCTTGAGCATTGCTTGATTGCCCACTGGAACTTCTAAGTTCTATGTATCCTTTTAAACTTCTACATGTGGTGCTTCCATATGAATTTCTGTTATTTTTCCTTCTGACTGATTCTTAGATTTATTGGTACATGGTATTTCATTTCAGATTAGATTTGTGCTTTTCACTGGTTTAGCTTGTGGATATGTGAATTATAGTTTGTTTGAGAACTCATTCTGAAGTGTGAAGCTGTTCCAGCATAATATTACCAAAAAGTGTGTTGTCTGTAGGAAATAGATGAGCTATGTGATGAATGGATTCCAGAATCCCTTATTCCTCGAATTACAGAGGAGATGCGATATGAGCCACCAGCATTGGAAAGGTGAACATACTTATCGTCTCAACACATTTGTTTGGCTCTTGTCAAAAGTATCCTTGTGCTTGCATGTATAAACCTACCCTCCTATTGTTGTATGGAAAAGCCATTAATTGCAGTTATTGAATTGATGATCCCTCGCATCCCCTCAAAGAAGTTGCTATTTTGATACTCCAACAATGACTTTGCTCAGAAGACATATCTGGATGATTCTTCTGAAGTAATCACAATTCATGAGCTACTTTTTATTGCAGTGCTGCAGGGCCACATGCCATAATCAATGGAAAAGATGTTGTAAACTTTGCTTCAGCGAATTATCTTGGTCTAACAGCGCATGAGAAGCTACTTGTGAGAAAATCTGTTCTGCTTAATTTTATTTTTCCATTTATGATAATGATTTTCCTTAGATTAGAAAATGAATGACCAAGTTTTTTATTAAAAAAAAAAAAAATTCATCAGGAGTCAAGTACCTCGGCCTTGGAAAAATATGGTGTTGGTTCCTGTGGTCCTCGTGGGTTCTATGGAACAATTGGTGAGACTCAATTTCAACTGTAATTTAAATGAAGCAAGATGAAGATTTGTTTCCAATTTTTTACCTTAAATGCTTACCTTCTGACAACTTTTCTTTTTCTTAGATGTTCACCTTGATTGTGAGGCCAGAATAGCCAAGTTTTTGGGAACTTCAGATTCAATTCTCTATTCATATGGACTTTCCACTATGTTCAGCACAATTCCATGTTTTTGCAAAAAGGGAGACATAATTGTTGTGTGAGTATGGTAATCCTAAGTGTTAAAGATTTGTTTTACCTGTGTGGCTATATGATAGAAATCAGCTAAAAGTGTTTTTAAAAATACGTAAATCCTTCATTTTTTATTTCATTCAATATGTTCAGTGCCTTCCCTTGAAATTTAGTGATGTTAGTTTGATTATCATTTTAAAATGATTATAACACACCTTTGACTATTGCTTGGTATTCCATATAAATCTAAGATTTTATCAACGTATGCCGAGCCTAAATTATGCTCACCAATGGTACCTATATGATAATAGATGACCAAATAAGATTTCCCAGTCTTCTCATCCTTGACTGTGTATTTTTCACTGATTTGTAATATGCATATCTGGTCACTCAAGTTGTCTGTGGCATAGTTATCCAGATATTTTACAATTTTCAGTTCATTTGTGAAACCTTTTATTTTAAAATTGTTCTGGGGAAGTGTAATATATCACTAAATAAAACTGGTACTTATTGTCTTTATTATCATTTTCCCTTAGGGATGAGGGAGTCCATTGGGGAATACAGAATGGCCTTTATCTTTCCAGAAGCACCATTGTGTATTTCAAGCACAATGACATGGAATCTCTGCGAAATACTTTGGAGAAAATCACTGCTGGGAATAAGCGGGCCAAGGAATTGCGACGCTACATTGTAGTTGAAGCTGTGTACCAGGTATGAGGTATCTTGTTTCTGTTTTGCATGCATATCAAATACATATATATTTGATAAGCTAGAATAAAAGAAAAACTTTTAAATGCTTGCAACAAAAGGGTATTGGCTGCAATCAGCACAGGAAAACCGAATCATGATATTGGATTACTTGTTTTTACCCAACTCAGGCTTAACCATTGTGTTTTTTAGGCTAACTGTTATTCCATAGCGGTAACTCCTAAGTTGATGTGCAATTTTTTCTGAAGTTAAAATATGTGGCATAGTAATCAAGCAACCTCGGATCACACCACCCCGCTACCCCCCCCCCCCACCCGCCCCTCCTCATTTGCTTTAAATTTTATTTCTTTTAGGAGTTTGTACTTTGAAACTGACAAAGCTAGTATAGACTATAGAGGCCCCTGGTCTTGTGGGGAAATCTAGTGTTTTCCTCGCTTTTCTGAATTTATTGATTCAGTGGAATTGATTGCTGATGCATGTAGTTTCTGAAAAATGATTGATATATGAGTGTGTTAATTCAGTAACTGCATTTATTTCTTAGTGGTACTGCTAGTCATCTATTTGCTCTAACACTTAGTTATTTTACCCCATAACTGTAATGAATGTTGAACTTGCTTGACTGGGATTTTTATTTTTTTGCTCTGAAATCTGTAGAATTCTGGACAAATAGCCCCTTTAAACGAGATCATCAGATTGAAGGAGAAATATCTCTTCCGTGTTTTGTTGGACGAAAGCAACTCATTTGGTGTTCTTGGCAGGTTTGGAAGAGGTCTTACTGAATACCATGGGGTGCCGGTATGTTTTAAAGATTCATTTATATCTTGTTACTGGCTCAAACTCTCTGATTTATGATTGTATGGGTTGCAGATTGAGAAGGTAGATATTGTTACTGCAGCTATGGGCCATGCATTAGCCACTGAAGGAGGATTCTGCACTGGTAGTTCCAGAGTCATTGATCATCAAGTATGAAAATATACATGCCTAATAACTTCATTTTATTGAAATTTGGATGAGTAGTCAGGTCCTTCATCATCATTCTATTAGCATATGGTAGTGCTGCAGTGGTAATGATAATTATTATTTCTTCCAATTCTATAGTGCTAATGCTTATTATTTGCTTATATTTGGCAGCGGCTTAGCAGTTCTGGATATGTGTTTTCTGCTTCTTTGCCACCATATCTTGCAAGTGCTGCAATTACTGCTATCAATGTTCTGGAAGATAATCCTGCTTTAATAACAAAGTTGAAAGAAAACATTTCTGTCTTGTGGAAAGGTTGTTGCATTACTCAGTTGTCATTCTTATGTTTTTCTTTTTAACATTCTCTCCCTTCTATACAAAGTTAGACTCATGATACATGTGTATTGATGTGTTACTATTCTTTCTTTTTTGGAAAATGGCCACCATGGTCTTGTTAATTTCACCAGCACCTTTGTCTTCCTTTGTATTTACTTTCTAGTAATGTTTTGTGTTCTCAGAATCTTTTCTTCATGAGCACTTGAGAGTCAATCCTTATGTAACACACGTCAATTATTCAACCACAGAAACTGAGGCCAACTATCATATCATCATTTGATCATAATATTTCCTTGAGAACATTTGAATTGTATGAATTGTCATTGGAATGTGATTAGTTGGACCTCTTTTGGTCGTTATTAAATTGAACCGAAGTTTGAGAAATAGCATCATATATTTTGGTCCTGTTTGTTTATTATAATCTCTTTCTTTTCCTATGGTTGAGTGAGTTAGAGGTAATGTCCGGTATAGATTTGTACAATTGCAGCATATTTCTTTATGGTGAATATAAATCATTTGTCACATGAAGTTTTATAGAAATAAAAGCTAGAAGCTCGTGCTTACAAAGTAGGCAGCATATAGGCAATCTCCTGGGGAAACCATCATGTTTTGTCTAGAGAAATTATCCAGCTATGGTTTTTGGTTCAAAAATGCCAGGTTTTATTTGGAGCTAGAGGCCCTGTTGCCAGAATAACTTTTTAGGTAATGATAGGGATGCTAAACTTTTTTTTTCTAAGCTGTGCATACTAAATGACCTAGCATTTATTACAAGAAAAAAATTTCAAGGCATGGAATGTAGATCTTATCATATTTAGTGGGATAATTATAATTATGAAATTGAGTAATTGATAAAATACAAATTGCATGATGTCACGTCAATTAGTAAAGAGTTTTAGTAAAAAATATTAAGTATTTCTAGCATTATCCTCACTTTTTTTGTCTTTATATCTTTTTTATTTTTGCATGGTTTGCACAGATTTTCCTATTTCTAAATTTATTTGGTGATTGCAGGATTGTCCAACATACAGGGTCTCTCTATAGCCAGCAATCCAGAATCACCTATTGTTTTTCTCAAACTAGAAATGTCCACAGGTTCCATGAAAGATGACCTTCAACTACTCGAAGCTATCGCTGATCGGGTAAGGAATGAATTAGTCGTTTGGTTTATTATAATTACACTTTGGTTGTTCTACCTTGCACTTACTCTGTTGCTTTGTAATTATGAATTTTTCAGGCATTGAAGGAAGACTCTGTATTTTTTGTAACCTCAAAGAGATCAACCATTGATAAATGTCGTTTGCCTGTGGGGATCAGATTGTTCGTATCTGCTGCCCATTCAGATTCTGATCTGCTCAAGGCAAGTGAATCCTTGAAGAGGGTTTCAGCGTCGGTGCTGACGAAACAATAATTGAATGCTGTGCATCTGGTTGGTCTCGTTTCTTGCCTCTGAGCTGCATTAGATTTTATCCTTGAAGAGGGTTTCAGCGTCGGTGCTGACGAAACAATAATTGAATGCTGTGCATCTGGTTGGTCTCGTTTCTTGCCTCTGAGCTGCATTAGATTTTTCTCGTGGCACTCATCCATCATATCCTCTTCAGATCCAAGTCAAGGAAGAATTTTTGTGTGAGAAGCCAGTGGATGTTGATAGTTTATAAAATTATATTGGGATTATTTGAGTTTCAACAGATCAGCATATTTAATTTTGTTTTCAGTCATAGAATTGATTCCATCACTGAGGTTGACAACAAGCAGTTGATTAGAACATTTATCAGATTGTATTGATTGGTCCAAGCAAGGTTTATAGAATATTTGTGACATATACTCCACTTTTGGTTCCATATTTTTTTTTAAGCTGTTTAAAGAGAGAACATCTCTGGTGTTGCCACTGTTTATATTCACGGTTTGGATCCTCATTTGATGCAGTGTAATTGAAAATATTTTAAAATGATTTTTTATATTTATTTTTTCAGTGTTTTTGAGTAATTTTGATATGTTAATGAAAAATAAAATAAAAAATCATGTAACAGCCAGATTCAGATAGTGAGTCCTTGAATCCCTGGATTTGGCATATCAAGCCTGTTCTTGCATGGGCCATTATAACCAGCTTCTTCTGGATTGAAGACAATAACGAGACTATTTCTTTCAATAACCTTGTGTTTTAGAATTTATTTGTTATTAAATTAAACAATTATAAAAATAGATATTTACATTAAAGATAACAAATAAAATTATCTAGAGCAAATATATTTCGTAAATCTAAATTTTTTTCTCAACTCAAAACACTATGGATTGGTTTAAAAACACAAAATTAAAATAAAAACTTTTCTCAATCTCAATCTATTTTTTCTAGTAATATAGAAACTCAAAAACATCTCAATGACAATTCTCTTGTTAAAAAAAACACATTGACATCAAATTTGACTTTTTTATTCATAGAATTTAGCCAATTAATCTCTTTCTCTCCTTTATTGTTTTTTCACTAGTCTCTCTCCTCTCTCAAGCCCATTAACTGAAATATAAAAATAAAATAAAATTTTAGATTAAAATATATAATTATTAAACTAAATGCACTAAAAAAATTTTAAAAAAAATATGAAAGTAAAGTTTTTCAAAAAGGCATTGAATGGAAAATGTAAAAACAAAAAAACAAAAAGCTTGCACTTCTGCCTCACTATCAATTTTGATCCTCTCATTTTTATTTATTCGCAAACAATA
>Ga0307511_10003120_pt1 | contig 17081 bp, 17 predicted proteins | sample 13_EM_MG_FD_200266 | JGI IMG/M metagenome (GOLD analysis project Ga0307511, IMG submission 200266) | Populus trichocarpa ectomycorrhiza microbial communities from riparian zone in the Pacific Northwest, United States - 13_EM | ecosystem: Host-associated > Plants > Roots > Unclassified | place... | reverse complement strand
CTTCATAGTGTTTCGGTGGTGTTAGCGGAGGGGAAACGCCCGGTCCCATTCCGAACCCGGAAGCTAAGCCCTCCAGCGCCGATGGTACTGCACTCGTGAGGGTGTGGGAGAGTAGGACGCCGCCGAAATCTCTTTCCGAGAGGCCCCTGTTCGCTGAAATGCGCGAACAGGGGCCTCTCGCTGTTTGTATGTGGGGGGCGACCCCCACATCCCCGGCCTGGGGCTTCGCCCCCAGACCCCCAAGTTCGATCAGACCCCCAGCCAAGCTGGGGGCTTTTTGCGTTTGGGGGAAATCGGTCGCGGGCGGGGTGCGGTGGCGGGCACAGTTGGGTGATGGAGGTCAGGTTTTACGACGAAGCGGTGGGGTTCTGGGCGGTTGCCCATAGCCTGTACGAGGCCGATGCGGTCAGGCACACGACTGAGCTGAGCGTCATACACGCCGTGCTGCACGCGCCGCAGGAGAATGCGGCGCCGCTCGTGCTGGTGACGCTGCACGATGACGCCGGCTCCCTCCGCGGCGCCGCGATGCGGACACCGCCGTGGCCCATGGCGTTGAGCGGCATCCAGGTCGACGATGTGCCCCTGCTCGTCAGGGAACTCCTGCCCCGGCACCCCGAGCTCGACTCCGTCATAGGCCCGCGTGACGTCGCCGAGGCCTTTGCCGGTGTGTGGGCCACCACAACCGACCGCTCGGTGCGCACCGTCCTTGATCTCCGGCTGTATCGCCTGACAGAGCTGGTCCGGCCGAACATTCCCGGCCGAACTCGGCTCGCGACCGAGGCCGACCTGGATGTGGTCGTCCAGCACTGGTGCGGCTTCTCCGCCGATGCCCTGGGACACCGCGAGAGCAGCCTGGCCGAAGTCGAGGAGTCCGTGCGGCGACAGTTCGCGCTGGGCAGCGGGATCGCGCTGTGGGAAGTCGACGGCACAATCGTCAGCAGCGCCACCGCGAAGGTGCCCAATGCCGGCGCCGCCCGGATCGGTTCCGTCTACACCCCGCCCGAGCATCGCCGCCATGGCTACGCCGCCGCAGTCACGGCCGCGGCCGCCCAGTGGGCGCGAGAAGCCGGGGCAGAGGAGGTCCTGCTCTACACCGACCTCGCCAACCCCACCTCCAACGGCGTCTACCAACGCATCGGCTTCCGCCCCGTCGCCGACTTCGCCGAGCTGGCCTTCGACGCGAGGACCTGAGGCGGTGTCGTCCTGGTCTTGAGGGGGCGGGATTAGGCTCGGGGACGTGACTCTGCCACGCCTGCTTGTCATCCAGCCCTCGGACACCGATCCGGTGGGCCGCCTCGAAGAATGGCTCACGGGAGCCGGCGCCGAGATCGATGTGGTGGCGCCGTCGAGGGAATCGTTGCCGGCGCTGGACGGGTACCAAGGGCTGGTGTGCCTGGGGGGTGAGATGGGCGCGCTGGATGATCGCGAGCATCCGTGGCTGGCGGACGTGCGGCTGTTGCTGTCGAAAGCGGTGGCGACGAAGACGCCGACGCTGGCGGTGTGCCTGGGAGCGCAGCTGTTGGCGGTTGCCACCGGGGGCCGGGTGCGGCGAGGGGACAAGGGGCCCGAGGTGGGGGTGCTGCTGGTGGCCAAGCGGGACACGGCGGCTCGGGATCCGCTGTTCGCGGAGCTGCCGTTGACGCCGGACGTGCTCCAGTTCCACCACGACGAGATCTCGCTGCTGCCGCCCGGCGCGGAACTGCTGGCGTCGTCGCCGCGGTACGCGAATCAGGCATTCAGGGTGGGGTCGGTGGCCTACGGCGTGCAATTCCATATCGAGACGACGCCGGAAATGGTGCTGCACTGGGCCGAGCTGGAGCCCGATGAGGCGGCGCTGGCCCGGCCGGGACAGCTGGAACCGGACGCCCTCGCGGAGGCGCATGTCACCCTGGGCGAAGTGTGGCAACCGTTTGCACAGCGGTTCGTGCAGCTCAGCTCGGGTAAGCTCGACCCGGCGATCGGAACGAACAGAAGTCTGCCACTGGTGTGATAACGCGCAGTCACTGTACGTTCGCGGTATGACGCCCGCCTGGGCGTCAGTCACCCCATCCGCCGTGGGGTAGCGTTTCGCACGTAGTTGCCCACCGCCGGAGGAATTTAGGTGGACGTCCCCCTACTCGTGGCCGTTGTTGTGCTGACGGCACTCGCCTTCGATTTCACCAACGGTTTCCACGACACGGCCAACGCGATGGCCACCTCGATCGCGACCGGCGCATTGCGACCACGAGTCGCCGTCGCCATGTCCGCGGTGCTGAACCTGGTCGGCGCCTTCCTGTCCGTCGAGGTGGCCAAGACCATCTCGGGCGGCATCGTGGACGACCTGAAGATCACGCCAGCGGTGGTGTTCGCCGGGCTGGTCGGCGCCATCGTCTGGAATCTGCTGACCTGGCTGGTCGGTCTGCCGTCCAGCTCCTCGCACGCGCTGTTCGGCGGCCTGATCGGCGCCACCTGGGTCGCCTCGGGCACCGGAGCCGTGCACTTCGACAAGGTCGTGGAGAAGGTCCTGATCCCGGCCGTCGCCTCGCCGGTGATCGCCGGCCTGATCGCGCTGGCCGCCACCTACCTGACCTACCGGATGACCAGGACGGCCGACCGCAAGGTCGTGTCCTCGGGCTTCCGCGTCGGCCAGATCGTGTCGGCCGGCCTGGTCTCGCTCGCGCACGGCACCAACGACGCGCAGAAGACCATGGGTGTGATCACGCTGACGCTGATCACCGCCGGCGCGCTGCCGTCCACCGCCGGCCCGCCGATCTGGGTGATCATCAGCGCCGGCACGGCCATCGCGCTCGGCACCTACTTCGGCGGCTGGCGCATCACCCAGACCCTGGGCAAGGGCCTGACCACGATCGACGGCCCGCAGGGCTTCGCGGCGCAGACCAGCGCGGCCGCGGTCATCCTCACCTCCTCGCACCTCGGCTTCGCGCTGTCGACCACGCACGTGGTCTCCGGCGGCATCCTGGGTGGCGGCCTCGGCCGCAAGGCCTCGGACGTGCAGTGGGGCACCGCCGGCCGGATGGTCGTCGCCTGGGTGTTCACGCTGCCGGCGGCGGCCGTGGTGGGCGCCGTCGCCAGCTCGATCGCCAGCACCGGCACCGCGGGCGTGATCATCGTGGCGGCCATCGGCATCGCCGTCGCTGCCGGCATCTACGTCGCCTCGCGGCGCAAGCCGGTCACCCCCGACAGCGTCGTCAACGACGACGTGACGCTCGAACCCCTCAAGGTGGCGGCATGAGCGAGCTTGCGAGCGAATCATTCAGCGAGGTGCCGCAGTGAGCGTGAACTGGTTGGCGCTCGGTGAGGTTTTTGTCGTGGGCCTGGTGTCGGTCGCCGCGCTGGTGGCGCTGTTCGCCCTGGGCATCCGCGGCGTCTCGCAGCGGGTGACCGCGCGGGCCGAGGGTGGCTCGGGCGCCGGCGGGCTGACGATGGCGGTCGTGTGCTTCGCGGCGTGCTGCGCAGTGGTGCTCTACGGACTGTTCCTGATCATCGCGCGCTGACAGGTGACGGCGGCCCGGCCGGTGGGACTACGGTTGGGCCCGTCATGACTGATCCACGGTCCACGTCCTCGCCAGCCAGGTTCGGGCTCACCGATCCACGTGCCGAGGAGATCCTGCACGCCGGCGGCTGGTGGCGTGGCGGTCCGGTGGAAGGCGCCGAGCTCGTGCTCGGCGCCTTGTCGCGCAGCCCCGATCCGGACCTGGCGCTGCAATCCCTGGAGCGGCTGCGCGAGGCGGCCGGCGACCGGTGGCCGGCCATCGCCGACGCGCTGAACACCGACGGCGGCTTCCGCGGCCGGCTGATCGCCGTGCTGGGCTCGTCGACGGCGTTGGGCGACTTCCTCACCGCGAATCCCGACGAGTGGGCTCGGCTGACCTCCGATGCCCCGCCGGACTCCGACTACACGGCCCGTCTGCTGCGGGTGGTCGAGGAGGGGCCGGGCGAGGTGCGGCAGCTGCGCCGGGCCTATCGGGGGCTGCTGCTGGACATCGCGGCGGCCGACCTGGGGCACCTGGTGCAGCCGGAGATCGCCGAGCCCAGCTACGAGCAGGTCGCGGAGCAGCTGTCCGATCTCGCCGCCGCCGCCCTGCGGGCATCGCTCGCGCTGGCGGCCAAGCAGGTAGGCAAGCCGTCGAAGCTGGCTGTGATCGCGATGGGCAAGTGCGGCGGCCGCGAGCTGAACTACGTCAGCGATGTCGACGTGGTGTTCGCCGCCGACAACGACGACGACCTGCCGACGGCGACCCGGCTGGCCAGCACGATGATGCGCATCGCCGCCGAGGCGTGCTTCGAGGTCGACGCCGCGCTGCGGCCGGAGGGCAAGGCAGGCGCGCTGGTCCGGACGCTGGACGGCCACATCGCCTACTACAAGCGCTGGGCGCGTACGTGGGAGTTCCAGGCGTTGCTGAAGGCCCGGCCGATCGCCGGCGACGAGGAGGTCGGCCGCCGCTACGTCGAGGCGCTCGCGCCGATGGTGTGGACGGCGGCTGGGCGGGAGAACTTCGTCGCCGACGTGCAGGCGATGCGGCGGCGCGTCGAGGAACACGTGCCGAAGGACATCGCCGAGCGGGAGCTGAAGCTCGGCCGCGGCGGCCTGCGGGACGTCGAGTTCGCGGTCCAGCTGCTGCAACTCGTGCACGGCCGGTCCGACGAGGCGCTGCGGTCGCCGACGACCATGGTGGCGCTCGCCGCGTTGGGCACCGGCGGCTACGTGGGGCGGGCCGACGCCGCCGGGTTGTCGGAGTCGTACCGGTTCCTGCGGACACTGGAGCACCGGCTCCAGTTGCAGCGGCTGCGCCGGACCCACACGTTCCCGGCCGACGACGACCGGCTGGCGCTGCGCTGGCTGGCGCGGGCGGCGGGGCTCTACCCGGACGGCCGGCGCGCGGCCGGCGATGTGCTGCTGGCCGAGTTCCGACGGCACAGCAACCGGGTGCGCCGCCTGCACGAGAAGCTCTTCTACCGGCCGCTGCTGGAGTCCGTGGCGCGAGTGCCGACCGAGGCGATGCGGCTGACGACCAAGGAGGCCACGGCCCGGCTCGCGGCGCTCGGCTACACGGCGCCGGACGGCGCGTTGCGGCACATCGAGGCGTTGACCTCGGGGGTCTCGCGGCGTGCGGCGATCCAGACGACGTTGCTGCCGGTCCTGCTCGACTTGCTGGCCAACACGCCGGACCCGGACGGCGGTCTGCTGGCGTATCGGCGGGTGTCCGAGGCGCTGGCCGACACGCCCTGGTACCTGCGCCTGCTGCGGGACGAGGGCGCTGTCGTCGAGCGGCTCGCCGTCGTGCTGAGCACGTCGAAGCTGGTGCCGGATCTGCTGGTGCGTGCGCCGGAGGTGCTGCGCCTGCTGTCCGACACGGCGTCACTCGCGCACCGCAACCCGGTCGAGATCGGCATATCGCTGCGCAGCGCGGTCGGCCGGCACGCGGACCTCACGCAGGCGGTCGCGGCGGCGCGGTCGCTGCGTCGACACGAACTGCTGCGCGTCGCCTGTGCCGACCTGCTCGGGCTGATCAAGGTCGAGGAGGTGTGCGCGGCGCTGTCGGGGGTGTGGCTGGCGGTGTTGCAGTCGGCCCTCGACGTGGCGCTGCGGTCGGACGGGACGCCGCCGCCAGCGACCATCGCGGTGATCGGGGTGGGCCGGCTCGGCGGGCGCGAGCTCGGCTACGGGTCCGACGCCGACGTGCTGTTCGTGTGCGAGCCCCGCAACGGCGCGGCCGAGACCGAGGCGGTGAATTACGCGAACGGCATCGCCGAGTCCGTCCGCAAGCTGCTCGCCGCCCCCAGCCAGGACCCGCCGCTCCAGGTCGACGCCGACCTCCGGCCCGAGGGTCGCAACGGTCCGCTGGCGCGGACCCTCGACTCCTACCGCGCCTACTACGCCCAGTGGTCCGAAATCTGGGAGGCGCAGGCCCTGCTGCGGGCCAGCAACGTGGCCGGCGACGAGGACCTGGGCCGGCGGTTCTGCGAGATGGTCGACCCGGTCCGCTACCCGAAGGGCGGACTCGACCCGACGATGGTCCGGGAGGTCCGGCGGATCAAGGCCCGGGTCGAGACCGAGCGGCTGCCGCGGGGCGCCGACCCGACGACGCACACGAAGCTGGGCCGGGGCGGGCTGGCCGACATCGAGTGGACCGTGCAGCTGCTCCAGCTCCAGCACGCCGGCGACAATCCGCGGCTGCGCACGACTTCAACGATCGAGGGCCTGGCCTACGCCGCTGAGCTGGGGTTGATCACCACGGCCGACGCCGAGGCGATGACGGCGTCGTGGCTGCTGGCGACCCGCGCGCGCAACGCCGTGACGCTGGTCCGCGGCAAGCCGACCGACCAGGTGCCGACCTCGGGACGTGAGCTGGCCTCGGTCGCCGCGGCGCTCGGCTACCCGCAGGGCACCGATCCGGGGGAATTCCTCGACGACTACCGGCGGACCACCCGACGGGCGCGCACTGTGGTGGAGCGGATCTTCTACGACGGAGGCTGAGTGGTCATCTCGGTGCCGTGACAAGGCTTGGGTGGGGCGTGTTGACACGCCCCACCTCGGCAGTGTCAGGCCACCTCGGCCTCACTGTCGGCCTCCGCCTCGGGAACGCTGGCGAAGACGTCGACCACCCACTCCTCGACGAACGAGTCGTCGTCCGAGTCGGTGTCCGGGACGAGCCGGTTGGACAGGGCGACACCCAGACCGAGCAGGTCCGCGGCGCGCACCGCCTCGGTCGCCTCGGCGGCGGAGTCGAAGAAGTGGGTGGACAGCAGGTTTGCGTCGTTATCGGCCACGGGCGTGACACTAGAGGGTCGCCCCGAGGCCCCTGCGATCAGCCTGCCTGCTCTATCCGCACGGGTAACGACCCTCGGTCGACCTCGAGCATGAAGTCGTCGATCCGGTGGTGGTAGCGCTCCGGCACGTCCTGCTCGGCCAGCGCCAGCAGCTGCACGGCCAGGCCCCGCAGGCCCGCCTTGTCGCCCCGGATCACCACCTCGCCGTGCGCCGTGACGTCGAAGTTCAGCCGGTAGTTGGCCGGCCAGGTCCGGCTGAGCCCGCGGACCGCGTCGTACACGGGGACGGAGACGACTACCTCACGAGTGGACTCCATGCGAACGGGCTCGGCCATCTCGCCACCTCCTGCACCACCGGCGCATCACCTGCCGTTCATCCAACCTGACCGAGTCGGTCGTTTTGTTACGCCTGTGTGTCACTTCCCGTTGGGTGGCAAACAAAGCCGGACCGGAGTCAGCGCACGCCGCCCAGCTGTCGCCGGCCGGAGCCGTGGAGGCGGCGATTGACGTCCTCGGTGGAGAACCGATTCGGGTCGAAGTCACCGGGCGAGTCCAGGCCGAGCCATTCGAGCATGCTCTCGTGCCTGTCGGCGTTCGGGTCGGCCAGTGTCGCCTTCAACTCCTGGTAACCCCACACACCGCCGCAGTCCTCCGGAGGGCATGCCCCTTTGCCCGCGGTGCAGATCGCACCGGCCTTTCCGGCGTCGGCGGGCAGGATCTTCTCCAGTGTGATGTCGTGTTCCCAGCCATCGCCGAAGTCGTAGGCGTAGCGCAGCTGGTCGCCGACACCAGCCAGCAGTTGGGACAGGCGGACCATCCGCTCGTCGACAAAGCCGAGTTCCGGGTCGGGCACGCCGTATTCGGTGTCGCCGTCGGAGAACACGTGCAGGTGGCAGTCCAGCCAGCCCATCGCGGCCTGGACCAGGTCGTGGAGCTGGCCGAGGTCGAGGTCGGCCGGCACCTCCAGGCGCCGCCACACCGGTGGTTTCGTCGCGCCGAGCAGGGTGACCTTGATCTGGTAGCGGGTATCGGGTCGCACAGCGGCCACCGGCTGACCGGCCAGCAACGCGACCAGCCGGGACGTGGCCGGATGGCCGCAGTCGGCCAGCAGCGGCAGGGCCTCGGGCAGCCTGGCGCCCGCCCGCTCCTGGAGCAGGCTGGACAGCAGCTGCGGGGGAAGGTCCGGTGGCAGCGAATCCAGCAGGGTGTCCAGCGCGTCCACGGTGACCCAGGCCATGTCGGTCTTGGTCGGCTCGACGCCGTCCTGTTCGGCCAGCCAGACCCGTGCGTAGGCGCCGAACCCGTCCTCGGCCGCACGCTCACGCCAAGCCGGCGCCGCGTCCGGACCGCACTCGCGGGCCAGGGTCAGCGCGGCGAGCCGGTCCTGGCCCGATGCGGACTCGGTGGCGGCGATCAGCTCGCGGGCGGCCGCTTCGGGGGTGCGGGCGGACAGCCACGGACGGGCCATCAGCAGGGCGATCCGGTTCGGCAGATCCGCCACCGTGCCCACCAGTGTGGCCGCGTCAGCGTCGGCCGCCGGGGCGCTCTGGCGGAACAGGACGTCGGTGAACCACCGACCCAGCGGTGTCAGCTCGGCACGGTCACCGCGCAGCTCGGCGATGCCGAACTCGCGAAGGGAGTCGACGATCGCGTCGCCGTCGATGTCCGTCAGGGCGTCCAGGTCATCGGTCAGGCCCGACGGGACATCACCGATGACGTCCGCGATGCCCGCGGCCAGGTCGTCCGGCGAAATCGCGCCGTCCATCTCGTGCAGCACGACCAACACGGCCAGAATCGCCGGATCGGGCGGTTCCGATTCGCCGGCCAGCCCGAAACACTCCACCACGGACCGGATCCAGACGGCCAGCACGTCGTCCGCGGTCCCGTCGGTCCAGATCCCCAGGATCGCGCCCGCCGTGGCCAGATCACGGCCCACCTCGACGAACCCGGTCACCGCGGAGACCGCCCACACCATCATCAGCTCGTCGATGTCCAGCGCGCTGCGGGGTTTGCGCGTGCGCAGTTCGATCCCGAGCACGTCGCACGCCTCGACGGCGGCAGCGGGCTTGAGCACTCCCCGGGTGGTCAGCGGCCGACCCCGGCCGACCCATTCGGCCAGCTTGCGGGCGTCGGTGAGCGCCGGGCAAGCGCGGGCCGCCGACGCCAACCGCTCCGGCGATGAAGCCGGTCCGTGTCCTCCGGTGGGGGATGGCATGGACAAACCCTATGGGAGCTCAGGGAAGCTCGGGATCCGGGTGACCGAGGAGGAACGTTCGCCTGCCGCCTCTTCGACCAGCGAGCTGTCGGTCAGCCAGTCAACCGCCCGGCGTGCCGCGCGACAAAAAATGGCCTGACCGGCTGAAACGCCGGTCAGGCCAGTGATCAGGCGTCAGCCGATCACACGTCGTAGTACAGGGCGAACTCGTACGGGTGCGGGCGCAGCCGCAGCGGGTCGATCTCGTTCTCGCGCTTGAGCGCGATCCAGGTCTCGATCACGTCCGAGGTGAACACGCCGCCCTCGAGCAGGAAGTCGTGGTCGCGCTCCAGGTTGTCCAGCACCTCGCCGAGCGAGCCCGGCACCTGGGCGACCTCCTTGGCCTCCTCGGGGGGCAGCTCGTAGAGGTCCTTGTCGACCGGGGCCGGCGGCTCGATCTTGTTCTTGATGCCGTCCAGGCCGGCCATCAGCATCGAGGCGAAGGCCAGGTACGGGTTGCCGGACGAGTCGGGGCAGCGGAACTCGACGCGCTTGGCCTTCGGGTTGTTGCCGGTGATCGGGATCCGGATGCACGCGGAGCGGTTGCGCTGCGAGTACACCAGGTTGACCGGGGCCTCGAAGCCGGGCACCAGGCGGTGGTAGGAGTTCACCGTCGGGTTGGTGAACGCCAGCAGGCTCGGCGCGTGGTGCAGCAGGCCGCCGATGTAGTGGCGCGCGGTGTCGGACAGGCCGCCGTAGCCGGACTCGTCGTAGAACAGCGGCGAGCCGTCCTTCCACAGCGACTGGTGGCAGTGCATGCCGGACCCGTTGTCGCCGAACAGCGGCTTGGGCATGAAGGTCGCGGTCTTGCCGGCCTGCCACGCGGTGTTCTTGACGATGTACTTGAACAGCTGCAGGTCGTCCGCGGCGTGCAGCAGCGAGTTGAACTTGTAGTTGATCTCGGCCTGACCGGCGGTGCCGACCTCGTGGTGGGCCCGCTCGACGGTGAAGCCCGAGTCGATCAGGTTCAGGGTGATCTTGTCGCGCAGGTCGGCGAAGTGGTCGGTCGGGGAGACCGGGAAGTAGCCGCCCTTGTACTTGACCTTGTAGCCCTTGTTGCCGCCCTCCTCGTCCGCGCCGGTGTTCCACCAGCCCGCGATCGAGTCGATCTCGTGGAAGGAGGCGTTCTCCGCGCTGTCGAAGCGGACCGAGTCGAACAGGTAGAACTCGGCCTCGGCGCCGAAGAAGGCGGTGTCGGCCACGCCGTTCTCGGCGATGAACAGCTCGGCCTTGCGCGCGATGTTGCGCGGGTCGCGGCTGTACGCCTCGCGGGTCAGCGGGTCGTGCACGAAGAAGTTGACGATGAGGGTCTTCTCGATGCGGAACGGGTCGATCCGCGCGGTCGCCAGGTCGGGCAGCAGCAGCATGTCCGACTCGTGGATCTGCTGGAACCCGCGAACCGACGAGCCGTCGAAGGCCAGGCCCTCGGCGATGGCGTCCGCGTCGAACGACGCTGCCGGCACGGTGAAGTGCTGCATGATGCCAGGCAGGTCGCTGAACCTGACGTCGACGAACTTCACTTCCTCGTCGGAGATGAAGCGCAGGACCTCGTCGGGATTGGTGAACACCCTCGTTGGCTCCTTCGGCTCGTAGCCCGTCCCGGCCCGTAGCCGGCTGTTTTCGTGACGAAGCTAGGCGGATGGTGTTGCCCGTCAGTCACCCAGGTGTTTCGCGGGTGTTAACGAGGCCGCGAACAGGTTAGTGGCGGACCTCGTTGCCACCTTGCTGTTACGACGGCCTTACCCTAGAGGGGTGAACAGGTGGACCGGTTCGTGGATGTCCGGACCCCGCGCGGCCCAGGAGCCGGGCGAGGGCTCCGGGAGCGCTCAGCAACGGTATCGCGGCGAGCGGTTCGGCCTGCCGGAGTCCGGCGTGGGCTCGGTCCCGTCGACGGCGCGGCGCGCGGTGGCCATGCTCATCGACTGCGTGCTGGCCGGCCTGATCACCGGCCTGTTCACCATGCCCGACCTGCCGCGCAACTGGAGCCTGCTGACCTGGTTCCTGATCGGCGTGATCGCCGTCTCCTTCTTCGGCTTCACCCCCGGCATGTACGCGATGGGCGTGCGCGTGGCCCGCATCGACGGCTCGACCATGGTCGGCGTGCCCCGGGCGATCGTGCGCACGCTGCTCGTCGGCGTCATCATCCCGGCCGTGGTCTGGGACTACGACTACCGGGGCCTGCACGACCGCCTGGTCGGCACCGTCGTCGTGCGGATGCGCTGACCCTCTACAACGCGAAGGCGGCCTTGGTGGCTATACAGGCCACCAAGGCCGCCTTCGTCGTTCGTTGGGTCAGCGCCGGCGCAGGGTGCGCTGCACGTTGCGCATCTTGGCGCCGGCCGGCAGCGGGCCCTTGGGCAGCGCGGCGCCGCGGTTGGCCAGGGCGGCCATGCCCTTCTCGAGCCGGTCGACCTCGGCCTTGGAGATGTTGCGGGGCAGCTTCATCATGTGCTGCTGCAGCTTGCGCAGCGGCACCTCGCCCTCCTCGTTGCCGATGATGATGTCGTAGATCGGCGTGCTGCCCACGACCCGCGACAGCCGCTTCTTCTCCTGCGCGAGCAGCGACTTGACCCGGTGCGGCGCGCCTTCGGCCACCAGCACGACGCCGGGCAGCCCGAGCACCCGGTGCACGACGTCCAGCTGCGTGGTCCCGGCCACGGCCTGGGTGACCCGCCAGTTGCCGCGCAGGTTGTCCAGGGCCCAGCCGGCCGCGCCGGGCTGGCCGTCCGCCTTGCGGTAGACGGTCCGCGACACGCGTCGTCCGAACAGCAACACCGCGCCCAGCGCGCCCAGCACGACACCTGGTCCGAGGAACAGCCACTGCATGTCCCAGATCAGGCCGATCAGGAACGCGACAGCGGCGGCGCCCAGCAGCACCGCCAGCATGAGCGGCACCAGGGCCTTGTCCTCGCGGCGCTGCATCTTGAACGCCTCGAAGATCTGACTGCGCCGGGCCCGCGACTCCGCGCGCTTGGCCCGCGCCGCCTCCTTGGCGGCCGCCTTGTCCTCCTGCTTACCAGCCATGTGTCCAGGATAAGGCCGGTGGGTGGACCGGTTCCGCCCTGCTCCGCTTTTCCTGTCGGAGGCCTCTGCGAGGATGCCAGGCATGGACGCCGAAGGTCGACTCCTCGAAGACCTGGATCCGGAGCAGCTCGGCGCGGTCACCGCACCCCGGGGACCGGTGTGCGTGCTGGCCGGCGCGGGCACCGGGAAGACCAGGACGATCACCAGGCGGATCGCCTACCTGGTGGACCGCGGCCACGTCGCCCCCGGCCAGGTGCTCGCCGTCACCTTCACCAAGCGCGCCGCCGGCGAGATGCGGACCCGGCTGCGGACGCTCGGCGTGCAGGGCGCGCAGGCGGTCACCTTCCACGCCGCGGCGCTGCGGCAGCTCCGCTACTTCTGGCCGCGGGTCGTCGGCGACGCCCCGTGGGAGCTGCTCGACGGCAAGCTGCGGCTGGTCGGCCAGGCGGCCAACCGGCTCGGGGCCCCGACCAGCGCCGAGTCGCTGCGGGACCTGGCCAGCGAGATCGAGTGGGCCAAGGCGTCGCTGGTCACGCCGGACGACTACCCGGCGGCCGTGACCAAGGCGCGGCGCGACGTCCCGCTGCCGGCCGACCAGGTCTCCCGCGTCTACCAGGGGTACGAGCAGCTGAAGACCCGGGCCCGGATGCTCGACTTCGACGACCTGCTGCTGCACACCGCGGCCATCCTGGAGGAGCACTCCGACGTCGCGACCGAGTTCCGCGACCGGTACCGCTGCTTCGTAGTCGACGAGTACCAGGACGTGACCCCCCTCCAGCAGCGGGTGCTCGACGGCTGGCTCGGCGGCCGGGACGACCTGACCGTGGTCGGCGACGCCAACCAGACCATCTATTCCTTCGCCGGCGCCTCGCCCCGGCCGCTGCTGGACTTCCCGCGGCGGTTCCCGGAGGCGGTGGTGGTGCGGCTGGAGCGTGACTACCGGTCGACGCCCGAGGTGGTGAGCCTGGCCAACCGGGTGATCGGGGCGGCGCGGGACCGGCCGGCCGGCTCGCGGCTGCGGCTGATCGGGCACCGGCCGTCGGGACAGGAGCCGATGTTCTCGGAGTTCGACGACGAGCCCACCGAGGCGCAGGCGGTCGCGGAGCGGATCGGGGCGCTGTTGCGCAACGGAGTGCCGGCCAGCGAGATCGCCGTCCTCTACCGGGTCAACGCCCAGTCCGAGGCGTACGAGCAGGCGCTGGCCGACGCGCAGATTCCGTACCAGGTCCGCGGTGGCGAGCGGTTCTTCGCGCGGCCGGAGATCCGGCAGGCCATGGTGTCGCTGCGGGGGGCCGCGGGCGGCGCGCCCGAGGCGGAGCTGCCGACCTTGGTCCGCGAGGTGCTCAAGCCGCACGGCCTGTCGCTGGAGCCGCCGGCGGGTGGCGCGCAGCGGGAGCGCTGGGAGTCGCTGCTGGCGTTGGTCGAACTGGCCGAGGAGCTCGACACGGTGGTGCCGGGGGCGGACCTCGCGCGGTTCGTGGCCGAGTTGGAGATGCGGGCCGAGGCCCAGCACCCGCCGACGGTGGAGGGCGTCACGCTGGCGTCACTGCACGCGGCGAAGGGGCTCGAGTGGGACGCGGTGTTCCTGATCGGGCTGACCGAGGGCACCATGCCGATCCAGCACGCGGACACCGACGAGGCGGCGATCGAGGAGGAGCGCCGGCTGCTCTACGTCGGCGTCACCCGAGCGCGTGAACATTTGTGGCTGTCCTGGTCGCTGTCGCGGACCGCGGGCGGCCGTCGGACCCGCCGGCGCAGCCGCTTCCTCTACGGGCTGCTGCCCGAGGAGCACCCGGCCGCGCGACCGGTCGGCGGCGCGCAGCGGGAGGCCGCGCCGGCCCGGCGCGCGTTCCGGGTCGAGTGCCGGGTGTGCGGGGACACGCTGGTCAGCACGCCCGCGATCAAGCTGGGGCGGTGCGCCACCTGTCCGTCCGATGTGGACGAAGAGCTGCTGGACCGGCTGAAGGAGTGGCGCAAGGCCAAGGCCGGGCAGCTGAGGGTTCCTCCCTACGTGGTGTTCACCGACACCACGCTGACCGCCATCGCCGAGCAGCGGCCGTCCGACACCAGCGGCCTGGTGGCCATCTCCGGCATCGGTCCGAGCAAGCTCGACAAGTACGGCGCCGACGTAATCGCCCTGGTCAGAGGCGATGCGGGTGTAGGCTCCACCTGACCGCCGAGAAGTTCCGTAGGAACTTTTCAAAAACCGGTTGCACGCCCCTGCGCAGGGGCAATAGCCTGCATAGGACGGGCGCGAGACCGCCCGAACAAGACGAAGACCAACACACCACGACGAGACCCCTGGTTGGGAGGCGGACGACATGGGAAGCAACGGCATCAACATCCAGATCGCACCGGCCTATGCCCCGACCGGGGCCCTTGCCATGTGCGGCAAGGGGATCAGCTCTGTTGTGTCCGTCGATCAGTCGCGGCCGTGGACGGCCGGCCTGGTTGAGCGCGCCCTGACCAATGGTCAGCCGGCGTTCGTGAAGGTCCGCAAGCACGTTCTTCTCTGGTTCGCGCAGGAGCGAAGTACCTGACGGCAGCGTCAGGACTTACGGCTCACGAAGGCCGCGGACCCGGGAACGGGACCGCGGCCTTCGTGGTTTTTTCGGCACTAACTCGAACGGCAGGGACATGCACGCCCCGACGTACGACAGCACCACCGCCACCACCTGCATGAGCACCACCGAAAACGGGAGGAAGTCCACCATGTTCACCGCCACCGTTCCGATAGAGGGAACAGTGCTGCCCGACTTCGCCGCGCCGACCGGCGCGGGTGTCGCGGAGCTGCTCGACACCGCGCCGGGTGCCGGGCTCGACCTGCCTTGCCGGGCCAACAACCCGGACCTGTGGTTCGCCGACGCTCCCACCGAGCTGGAGCAGGCGAAGTCGCTGTGCACCGCCTGCCCCGTACGGGCGGAGTGCCTTGCCGCCGCTCTCGCCCGGCGTGAGCCGTGGGGCGTGTGGGGTGGCGAGATCTTCGAGCGTGGCGCGGTCATCCCGCGCAAGCGGCCCCGTGGCCGCCCGCGCAAGAGCGACCGCCTCGCCGAGGCGGATGCCGCGACCACAGCGAACCAGGAGGCAGCCGCGTGAACACCCTTCGCTACGACGCAGACATCCCGATGATCTCGGACTACCAACCTGAGGGGACCTCAGTCATGTTGCTCGACCAAGAACTCGCCCGGATCCGATTGCATGAAGTACGCCAGGTAGCGGAGGAGCAACGCTTGGCCCGCCGGCTGAGCGCCACCGCCCGGTGGCGCAAGGTCGCCGGTTGGGCCGCCAGGCGTGCGGAGCGGGCCGCGTCCCGCCACATCGTCTGACACAACAACAAGATCCGGTTCAGCCGCCGCACTGCCCGAAGGGGCAGGGCGGCGGCTGGACGCGCGTGGGCGAATGGCCTTCGCCCACCTGGCCTCGCAACTGCTGGCCCGCGACGTCGGGAACTGTCCTAGCGTCGGGGGCGTGGCAGACAACGAACCGGTGACCTGTTCGATCTGCGGCCGCCGCCGCGACCTTGCCGCCGCCCCCGCCGAGGCGCTCGCCTGGGTGTCCGAGCGGGAGCGCGGCGCCCAGCGCTGGCTGTGCCCGACCTGCGCCCGCGCGCACGTGCGGGACATCGAGGGCAAGCTGCCGGCCGAATACTGGTGACCGGACCCGGCCGCCGCGGACCATCCGCGGCGGCCGGCGGCGTTCCCGAGCTCAGCCGCCCGGCAGGTGGTCGGAGAGCGCGTGCACCGGTGGGCGGACCCGGTTGGCGGCGCGGCGGAACGCCTCCACCAGATCCCGCCGCACACCGTCCGGGTCCCGGCGTAAGAGTTCTGGCACGGTTCGCAGCATGATCACCCCGGCGGCGGAGAGCCGGGCGTCGCGGCCCGGGGGCTGAGGCCCGAGCCGGAAGTGCTGGGCGCCGGCCTCCCAGCCGAGCGCCACCTCGTCCCACCACGCGTCGACGACGCCGAGCAGGACACCGGTCACGTCGCGGATGGGGACGTTCCATCTCGGCGGCGGCAACAGCGCGCCGCGGGCGACCCGCCGCGCCAAGCCCTCGGTCAGGGAGACCACGCCGTCCGACACCGCCCGCAGGGCGGCCCGAGGCGCGGCGGAGCCGTTCTGGTTGCCGGCGTCCAGCTCGGCCCGGAGCTCGGCGACGCCGCACAGGCCGTGCCGAACCGGCCCGGAGAGCAGGGTCCGCAGCCGGACGGCGTCACACTCGCGGCGGGCGGCGTCGAGCACGGCCCGGGGCACCGGGGCGTAGCGCAGCCCGTCCCGCTCGATCAGCACCGGCATCCTCGTGGTCCGTTCGATCACGAGATAGCCGAAGGCGGCGGCCCGCCTTGCTGCCGGCACGAGCACCTGCACCTCGCCGCCGGCGCGCACGCCCAGGTCATGGTCGAGACCCGCGGCGTCCAGGCCGGTGATCGCCGCCTCCTCGCCCGCGTACACCAGTGCCGCGCGCAGCCGCTGCCGTCGGCTGGGCTCCGCGCCGGACAGCAGCAGCACGCCCGGCAGCAGCCGCTGCCACGGCCCGCCGGGGCGGCACCGGGCGGCGATCTCGGAGCCGGACACTCCGCTCGCGCGCAGTTCCGCGGCGCGGACCACGCCGTCGGGCACGCTGCCCGCGAGCGAGGCCAGGGCGGCCGGCGAGATCTGGGTCATGACCACGATGGTCGGGCCCCGGCCGACCCGGCGGAATACCGATTCGGCATCTGTGGACAACTGCCCGTTACCGGCCCCTCAGCCACCCACAGCCTGTGGACAACTCGCGCCACGCCGACCCGATCCCGCCGCCACCCGACCAGTCCTGCGAGGTCACGAGCGGCCGATCCTCCCTGCCGGGGCGCAGAGTTCCGGCGAAGTCGGTGGGCCGGATGTGGAGCGGGCACGATTCGGAGGGCGTAGAGGTTCTCGGGATTGTTTTCCGGGTGACTCCAGGTGGATTTTGCGCGGAGACCTCTGGGCGATGACGTATCGAGGCGCTATCGGGCAGGCTCCGCCTGCCTCGATACGCTGCAAGCTTATGTCATCG
>Ga0307511_10003119_pt1 | contig 17083 bp, 15 predicted proteins | sample 13_EM_MG_FD_200266 | JGI IMG/M metagenome (GOLD analysis project Ga0307511, IMG submission 200266) | Populus trichocarpa ectomycorrhiza microbial communities from riparian zone in the Pacific Northwest, United States - 13_EM | ecosystem: Host-associated > Plants > Roots > Unclassified | place... | reverse complement strand
AGGAAGCGTATATAGACTGTTCTTAAAGCAGGTCTACTGGGATCTTCCCCACCAATTTTGCTTCCATCACCCACCTGTGCAGCCTTTTTGGGTTCGAGATTCCGACTCAGGTCTTTAGTGGAGAAGTCAATTGATGAATAGAATGTGGAGCAGAGCTCGCCAAAGTTGAACTTGTTGATCTCTGTGAGTAGACGAAGGAAAGGGGAAGAGACTCGGTCTTGGTGGAAGGTGATGCCCCGGAGGAGGAGCCTCATGTTTGCTGGGGAGAGAAGTATACGACAGAGTGTTGTACCGGAGGTAGTGAGCTCTGGAATGGAGGACATTATTCGTACGAGCAATGCAAGAGCACTGGCGACTGCTGAGAGCAGGTACTGATTTCCTGACTACGTTCTCATGACATCCCCATTAGCACTAATCCTGATCCCATAATCTCCCATTCCCGACTCGAAGAAGCCAAACCATACCTGACATGCATACCCCAACCCGTCCACCACCGTCTTCCACTTCTCTACCCCCCGGTCTTCCTCTTGTCCCTCTTCCCCAAACCTCCCACTTTTCTTGCCCTTCTTCTCCTCTCTACTCTTCACCTCACTCTCCACCCACTCTCTCAGAATTGCCTTATTCCTCACTACCTCCGTCTCACTCTTTCCCTCCCCATTCACTGCCCGATCGGGTACACAGCCTTGTAAGAATCCTCTGAAGCTCACATAACCCTTCTGCAGTGCCTGTGGGCTTGATAAATCTGTCAAAAGCGCCTGAATCTGGCGTGCATGTAAAATCGTCTCCTGTGCTGGTCCAGTATTTGTCGCACGGACACCATCATTGGGTCTTCTTTTCTTAGCTGCGTGGAAGCCAGATGATTCGCCGTACGGTCGCTTCGTGGGCTTCAACATTGTCAAGGGATATTGGGAGTTGTATGCGAAATTTTAGCAATCAGACTGCCAACCACACGGCTCTTGCCAATGCTTTCTTACTTATGTACATATGTACATAACTATGCAATACCCAGAAGACGCCAAAGTTCTTATGCCAAGCCCTGGCCTTGGCATAGGATTAGGTAGGTAGCCTTGCGGACTAGAAGTGCCCATTCCCCTCGATAATCCTTCACCAGCATAATCGACACCCTTCCAGGATCCAGGCCGCGACGACAAACAAAAGCAAAAGACAGTTTTACCTACGAGAGAGACAATTGGTACCTACTATTAATATATCTACGAGGGAACTTGAAGCTTTCTCGTGCGAGCTAGCTAAGAGTGGTGGTCAACAGTCACAACCTTAACCGACCAGTCAGAGGTCGAAAGACTGCTTCAAAGAACACACAGCAATTTACCGTACCTTTACTCAGAGAAATCTGTTCTATAAGACACAAGCGACAGTGTTTTGCTCCAGCGCGGCAAAGACCGCCTGATATCTAGGCCCCGTCATTACCCCACCTTCAGGGCATACCCATTCTGCCTCCCCCCCTTAACCCTCCCCCCCACATATTCCTATCAATTTCGTTACGCTCGTCATCAGTATTCCTGTGATCAAGGGGCAGGAAGATCAAAAAGAAATGTCGACATCACCGCCCGAGGCTCGAAGGTATTGCATCGATGAGCTACTAGCACTCAGGGATTCTCCACTGGTACAGAAGCCCGATGGACTACCTCCGGTTGAGGAATGGATGGGGTACGCCGACTAGTTCAATCTCCCGCATTTATACGGCGTCCCTTACAGATCTATGCTAATCTGACATGGGGAATGTATAGCCCACCAGCTGCTCAAGTACCTAGAGCTGCTGGGAGAGGAATAGCCGGACAAGGTACTAGAGATCAGGTCACAAGGGCCAGGGCGGATGGAGATTTGCATGCAAACGGGGACGAGACCGGGTCTAAGACGTAAGTTACCATGTTTAGACCTGTGTGTGAGTGATAGCTTATAGTGATGGTGATGTTTAGGGTGGGGTTGAATCGGAGGACCTCCATGTTCGACAATCGCCTTACCTCAAGATCATCAAGTATTTACTACCAAATTTCGCTCTGCTGTCCATGAGCTAATTAATACGATGACACAGTTCCGGAAGACATCATTCTCGGCCCGCCAAAACTGAACTTTGCTTCTGCATCGAGTGCTAGGAAAATGGCTTTTGATTTTGACACCCCCGGCTCAGCAGGACTCTCTCCATCAACCATCATTGACGACGAACATAGCAACAGTCCACGATTCGAGAGATTCCGGGGCCAAGCACGGGATAAGGATCGCGAAAAGGGAGGTAATATGGACAGAGAGCTCAGAACGCCTCAGAAACGTGGTTTCAACAAGGATGAAGGTGAAGCCAACAGTGAATCATCTGGAAGGACTGCACCATGGACAAGTCAGAGGGGGCCACGCAAGAGCTTTGGTGCAGAAGATGGCGATAGGTTTAGAAGGGGCAATAATGAAATGCAGAAGGACCGCCCACCACGATATGAGAATTTCGGAAGGGATAGGGACAGACTGAATAATATTCGTACCAAGAGGGATGAGTCAAGCTGGTTATTGGACGATAACAGGGATCGTGACCGCGGAGGGGACAGAGAGAAGGGTGACCATTACAGAGGGGATAGAGACGGGGAGCAGAGAGGTAGTAGAGATTTCAGGAGTTTTAATCGTGACAGGGATCATCGTAACGGAAGAGATGATGACCGGAACCAAAGGGTGGAGAAGGATCCGGAATGGCTTGATGCTGCGCCGGGGGAATCAGAGGGTAAGGGACAGGCACATTCGATGGAGGAATTCCAGAGGTGGAAGGCCAGGATGAAGGCTTCCGAGGAGAAGAAACCAAAGACACCTGTGGAAGAGAATTTCTCAATTGAAGGAGAGAGGCCTAGCCCTACTTCCCCCCCTACGAAGGAAGTGAAGCCTGAGCCCATGGCAGAAGGTAGATCTCCCCATTGTTATCTAGTAAATGGTTGCTAACTTGGCCAACCAGCTTCTCTATCATCTCCTATCACAGAAAATGGAGTCGACAGATTCTTTACTTTGTGGAACCCACCTTCCTCTACAAAGTCACCAGACTCAATCCCGGACTCCCAGGCCCGCCCGCCTGCAGTTGGTAGATCTTCGAAATTTTCTTCTTTCTTTGTTAGTACAGAGCAGCCATCACCAAGACAGCCTACACCACAGCAGCCAACACCCCAGTTCCAACCTATTACCCAGGAGCAACGTCAGCCTACACCTAGTACCAACCTAGACAACTCGACAAGTGAAGACAAGGAAGGATTCCGTCGTATACTTCAAATGTTGGGTGGAACTGGTCGCCCAGGAGGAGGTGGCCTCAGCCTTGGTGGATCACAGACCCCGCCAATTCAGTCCCCTCTACCAGCTATGCAGTTCAAGTCATCCGCTTCTCCTGGAGTTCCCTCAACTCATCACTCTCAGCATTCACAGCCGCCGCAGCAGCACCAACATCAACAGCACCACCAACAGCACCAGCAACAGCAGCAACCACCACACCAACAGCACCCACCACACCCACCGCACGCACAGCAGCAACAGCAACAGCAACAGCAGCAACAACACCACCAACCGCAACAGCATCAGCAGCAACACATAGGACATCCACCCTATACACCTATACAACCCTCTCCTTCACCTCTGCAAAACCTACAAATGCCGAGTCGTGATGCTAATGCAGACTTCCTACTGGGGCTAATGAGGCAGGGTAATCCAACACCTCAAGGGCCACCACCACTGCCATCCCTAAATAGTCATAGTTATGGTGGTCCTTCTCAGATGCCGCCACCCCCACAAATATCGACGAGTCCTCAAGCCTTTCAAAGACCACCCAAGAATCTACCCACGTCATCAATGTTCGAGGACCCAGCCATTACTGGGTTTCAGCGAAGACCCAGTCAAGAGCCAGTATCCATGTTGCAGCAGCGGGTACCACCACCACCAATGGAGCAACACCAGCTTCCAAACTGGCTTTCTCAAGGCCCCCAGGGCTTACACGGCCTTCCGGCTCAGCAGCAAGGTCTACATGGACCTGGAGGTCCACATCCTGGCCAAGGCGGTCCACAGCAAATGCTTAGAGGTCAACCGCCACCCGGCTTCAACAGGAATGGAGGCATGCTGCCGCACGGGTCCCTTCCTCCTGTACAACATGGACCTCCACCATCATTTATAGTTCCACCTTTCCAAATGAACGGTATGCCACCTAACTTTCCTCAAGGGCCAGGAGGACCACCACCGCCACCAACTTTTTTTGCGCCCCCCCCACCACCACCATACTCGATGCCATTTCACCATGACGGCCCGATGATGGGGCTCCCTCCCCATTTTGGGTTCCCACACGAGCCGCTTAAGAATCCGCACCATGGGGGCTCGGGGAAGTCAACCAAGTTTTAGATTGGGTTGAGAAACGGACTCGGCGATATCACCGTGAGAAGTGTCATAGTTTTCCTTTTATATAGTCCTGGTTTTTTGAATGGTCTAGTTAGTCATTTCTTCACCTTACTCCTTGTCATTTTAGTTTTTACCGTAATCGTCTCCATTCCCGTTTCTGTTGTCTCATTTCCTGCTCGGCGCCGTCTGTCTTTGCGTGCCTTTGTCGGTGTATTATACACGTTGCTTCATTTCATTGTTTCATAGTACATTGATATTTTCATAGTGTCCTTGAGTATTTCATTTCAGTTTTCCTACTTTTCCTGCTGCGAGGGCTCGTTTGAATTTACGTGTATCGTTTACCTATAAGTACTGTTTATACATACTACTATAACATCGTAGGGTCGGGCTGCCGGCAATGGTATAGGATTATGCTATTTGATCTTTTGATCAATGGGCAGGGGGAATTAGGGGTGGAATGTGGAGAGTAGCAGAGAGTACGGGTGGGTGGTGAGTGGGCGTTCAGGGATCGAACTCGGTATGGTTAGGTCATAGAGGGATGGGGGCATGCTGTTCTTTACAGTACGATCTCGGGGCAACAGTTCGGAGGCCGGATGAGCGTACCAACACACATATATATATATACACACATGAACACACATACCGAGGTGGGAGTGAAATGCATGAATACATAAGCTACCTGAGCGTGTACATGCAACCCACAACTACCGGCTCGCACCACTCACTCACTCACACTCACTCACTCTCACTCACTCACACACTCACTCACACTCACTCACTCACACTCACACACTCACTCACTCACTCACTCACTCACTCACACTCACTCACTTACACTCACTCATTATAATCATTATCTCATCATCACCATCATCACCATTGTCACCATTCGTGCTGATAATCTGAGGAGTTCATTGGTCACATTACGTCTCACTCCACATCACTATCAATCGTTCATCCTTTCAACCCTCCATAAAAGCTCAAGGTGCTAAGTGTGCGACACAACTAAGGAATCCAATGGAAGTCATGTCAAAGAATATTTACTTGTATATTGCGTCTTTTACTTCTTTTTTCTAAGTACATTAGCTTAAAATGCTAGCTAGGGAAAGGAGGTTAGGGCATGGGTACAAGATACTCATAATTGAATTGATCTGATGAGTCAAACTGAGCGCGTGGAATTAGTTGTTCATGCAATGTAAAGTTTTAGCTAGTGACTTTTCAGGGTAACCGTCAAACGTCACGTGATGTATCTACTTGCGGCTCAACTAATCCCAGAGCGCCGCTTTCACAAACACAACTCCAGCTCTCATCGCTGCATTTACCACTCCACTCACCCAGCATATACCCACAATCAGCCTACATTTCCATCAAATCAATCAGTCATCATGGTACCTACCCTTCCCTCTCCATTCCCTCCTTCTCCCACCACCCATCACCCACCACCCATCACCTACCACCTACACTCACCCCACCATCCTCTTCCCACGAGTATTATGTAGCTACACACTAACACTCCTCCCATAATATGCAGTCTACTGCCCTCCGCCTATCCCCCCCCTCTACCCAACCCTCCGCCCTCACCCACGTCCAACCCGGCAAAGGCGCCCCTGCCGCACCAACCTCTGTCCACGATATCATGCGCGAGGGACTAGCGTGCAATGCGAATAAGCTTAATGTGAAACATCCGCTTGAGGATAGGTTAAAGGGGTGGGAGGAGCAGCAGGAGAGAATGAGGATGGAGGGATTGAGGAGGGTGTTTGGGATTGCGGAGCCAGTGAGGAGGGGAATGGAGATGAGGATTTGTGGTGGGGTAGGTTGCTCGAGCTCTTGCCCCCGGGTTTTGTTTGTGAAATGGTGGCGGGTAGTGGCGGGTGGGCAATATGATTATGGGATGTGGAGGGATGGGGCTAATTGTGTGGGTTTGGGTGGGGGGGTAATAGGATTTTAGACCAATGACCCTAGGTGGCCCGAGTAATCTCCACTTGGATATCTTGAGGAATAAGGATTGTACGATTGAGTGGGAGGATGTGTTCACTGGTATGTCCTATACCCCCTTCCTATACCTATATCCCCGAAGAAAGTTGGATGGATGGCTAACGTATGTGTATAAAAGACTCTGAGAGGGATAATATACCTTCACTCCACGATGAGATGGAGACGAAGTTGAGGATGAAGTGGTAAACCACTGCAGTTGGGATAGAGGGGAGGTTCGTTGAGATGAGTTGAGGCGGAGCTCGAGCCGTATACCTCAATAATGATCACTACCATTGAGAGACGGAATGAATGAATTATCCGGACCAGATACGATATATACATGAATAGATTCATATTCATCATGGAGCCAGGATTGATACTCTATACTCAGAATCTCGTGACCCTGTCTAAGCATACCATAGTACTAGTATTCATGCCCATAGGTTGCTCCATAATATCGCTAGTTCTACAGGGCATATATATTGCATACTGCAGGTGCGAGACCGTGACTGACATACTGCGAACGAACCGAGACTAAACAAACCTCAAATCCAGAATAACTGCGAACAAGCGTTATCGGTTTAAATTCATTGATTATCACTTTATCCCGTACCATGGCCAACCACACGAGATCAGACCAACCACCAATTACCAGCCCCGCAGGAACTTTTAAGCAAATTATTTTCTTTTCTATGTCTATACTACAATAGCATTATCTCTCCTCCTTGATCTCTTCTCCGACCCACCTCCAACGCTCGACGCCCTACGCTGAGGTAAATGTACCACGTGTACCGTACCCTATAGCCCCCGGGCCATGCATGCCATATGAAAAGCTAGATGGAACAGATACATACATATGATGCATCCTGCCATCTCCAGGACCAACCAGACTACTCCATGACTAGACATAGATAAAATTGAAACCACATTCCCCTGCTGCTAGATTCATAAGTTTAATTGAAGAACTGAAAAAGTGAAGGTATATAAAACTTTCAAAAGCAGCTCCAGCCCTATCTCCATTACACAAAGGGAAGAAAGAAAGAAAGAAGGTATAGCTTAAATAAAAAAAGAGTAAAACCACGCAAGGTACTTTGTATATTGCCCCTAAAAAATGACATAAAAGAAAAACCTGCTGTATAAAGGGTAGACACGTGCTAGGCGGAACTACTTTCACCTACAAAATCCAAACTGTGATAGAGCAAAAGAAAGATTAGCTGCGGGGGCGGGGGGCGTTTCGAGAAAGCAAAAAAAAACCCGAAGAGAAATATGATTAGCGGGCCGGGATAGTAAAAGATAATACAATGAGACATCTACAACAATGGGCCTAGAAGTCTCGAATAGGTGATGGCTGATAGTTGATGGGATCACAATATCACGCATCGACAAGTCGGGCTGCTTCTCTCTCCACGCTCCCGGTCCCTACCACCAAAGCCCATCTTGGTGCTCCTCTGGGTTGCATCATCGTCTCCCGATTCCGCAGGCCGGACGGTCATATGTACCACATTTGGTGTATTCGGATTAAGCCTGCAATCTGTATATCCATTCAGGTCAGTCAAAACGTGCCCGTCGCCCCCCCCCCCCCACGCCACAGCCGCCGTGGATACATACCCTTCAACTGTTGCCGATCATCTAACAACCTCCCAAAGTGTATCAACCTAATGAAATTCGCGCTCGGCGGCTTGACATTCCATTCTTCATCCTTCCACTCCTTCCATATACATTCCTTCAATGCAGATACGTTGATCTGCATAGGATCCTGGTCTGTGACAGAGAGGTTATGCCGGGACATGTACTCGGAATTGATTGTGAAGGGATACCTGACGCCGGATATCAGGAGCAGGGTTATTGATAGTGACTTTGGGGGGACGAGTATTTGTGATCCTCCTAATTCTGATGGTTCCGGTTGTGCGGACGGATCCGGAGTCTGTGGCTGGGGAGACATATCGGTTGTAGAGAGTGCTGGGGCATCAGGTCGATCAAAGGCTCCGGGGGATATTGAAGAAGCGAGCTCGGTGGCAGTAGTGGCAGTGGTGGGGTTACCGGATTTCTCGTCCGTTCTTGATGCGATTGTTTCCGGGGTGCTCGAGCTAGCCTCGCCACCGAGAGATGTCGATATTAGTGGAGCATCTTTTACCGCTGCAGTGGAGATGTCACTCGAGATGGTTGCTGCTGCTGCCATATTTATTACTGTATGTGTTCCTTTTCGGCAGGAGGATGAAAAATGTTATATGATGCACACGCACGTTAACGTTAATGCTGCACGTCAAGAAGCTTAGGTTGTTGTTCCCTGGGCGGCGGGCAGGCTAAGCAGCGGTCGGGTGCGGTTGAGATGTGATTCCCCGGGCTCAAAAAATCGACCAGTAGATTCTCAAGTTCAATGTGAGAGCGTCTCCACGAGACAGTGGTTCCAGAATAGGGGAATTGAGTGGCCCCCTAGATGCTGTGCACCTATCGCCGGCAATGTGTTTCGTCCACAACAAATAGCTTCACAGCTTAGGACGCTTTCCAGTGTCTGGGCTAGGGCACGTTATGGTAGTGCACGGCTCTCCGATTTCCTCTCGTCTGTTGAACGCGGTGGGTGTATTATGAGGAAATCCGGCCTGGTCCCCGGGATAAAAGTCAAATGAGCGTGTGAGCTCTGGCAGATGTACCAGGTGGTGGAGGGGGGGGGAGGCGGGGCGGGAGGGGTGGGCTGGGTAGGTCTTGCGTGAAGTCCCGCGGTTAGGGAGCGGGTGGGTGAGCTGCTACAGGCTCAGAGAAAATCCAAATGTGGTGGAGCGACTCTGGAGAAAGACTCAGACGAAGCAACAGTTAAGCAAAGCAAGCCACACGCCGCGACAGAGTGGTGCCAAGTTAAGGCGGGTTAAATATACAAATGCTGGCTGAAAGCAAACATGAGGGAGGTCGGATGTGTGATGTGATGTAGGGTAGGGTAATTATAACTCTGGGGAACAGTGCTGCATTTGCAATTGGCCTTGATTGCGTGCAGGTTGTCTGGGGGTGGGCTTCATCAGAGTTGAAACAGAGTGAATTTTTATGGGCGGTTGATCGCTGGACTCTGGACTCTGAACTCTTGGGTTGGAGCATATGGAAAACGCCTCGATTGTTCGAATTGACGCCCAGTTGCAAATTGATTCCCAAACCCAATATAACCGGACGACGGATATCCAGACGACTAACACGTACCTATTTCGAGGTATACTTACCCTACAGCTATCTCCCCACACTCCAGTGGCACACGATATAGATACAGTTGATAACCCGAGATACCGAATTTTACGTGCCACTCGGCACTTCACTCTTGAATCTGGATCAATCTCACCAAACCATATGCATGCATCCTCATACCTCACTGTGGAGATCCGCTTAGTTGCCAATATCCCCTATGCCTGCATGTGTGGGGATATAGGAAGTCGAAGGGCGACTAGTCATTAAAACCCCAGGGCTTATTCCCAAGTCCGCCGAGATCCCGAGGGGTATGGTAACGGCCGGGTCAAGAAGCACTTTGAAAAAAAGGTATAGTAGGCTTAAGTTGTGGATTGCGTACAAGATGCAGCACCCACTCGTACCCCACAAGGGTATAAATAATATGCATAAAAGCGAGCTGCCATAAAGCATACGATAAGTACTTGGGGGGCCCACAATACTTTTGTTGAGATATAGAGCAGCGAAACCGTCGGTTTTGCGTGAGTTCAAAGGTCGGTCGCTTCCCCCCTACCCAGTTGTTACACCGTACTCCCTCTAGTACCTGTGCTCCGTTTGCATCAACCTGGGAGCCGAAGCATAGTGCCTAGCTACTTGAGTACACTTGTAATTTGGAATTTGCGTAGTCTGGTTGAATTTGCGTAGTCTGGCGAAACCTGTAGTCTGGCGAAACCTGTAGTCTGGCTACGAAACCTGCAGACCGGTAAACAACAACAAAACAAGGCCCAAAGATGCTTCCAAATATCGGATTATGGATTATGTTATGATCGCCCGGAAGCTACTATGTAGGTTACAGTAGCATCCAGCCATTCGGGTCTTATGCCAGCTTTAAAGATAAGGCTACTCGCAGCTGTCTCTAGCCCTCTTGATAACAAAACTGTTCTCGTGCCCAGATAACAAACAATTTGATCTCGTACCCAAACAATAGATATTGGCAAGTGTACATGCATATGTCTCACAATTAGATCCGTAGAAAAGCTTGATCCCAGCTTTTTTTGGCTACATGTACCTACATGTACTTGGGTTGGGAGGGTTGGGAATCGAACCGCCCTTTCATCTTAATACCCATTGGTTGTGCGGCTGGGGGAGCACGTGGTATGTAGGTAACTGTACATACATAAGAACTAGCGCTGTTGCTACTCCTCATTTGGAGATCGTGAAATTTGAGGGTTGGTAGTCTGACGTACAGGCAGTACATTACAGACTATACTTACCTACAGAGACAACCAGAATACATACAGAGGTACTTAAGGTAGGCAGTGTCTGGTTCGCATATGCCATAGGAGCGGTCGTGCCAACCAGACTAGCATATGCCCAGACAACTTAGCACCAGGCTGCCCGAGGGTCTCGGAGCCCCTATCTCTCCCCAGTAATCTAGACCCACGATAGCCCACGACAACAACTGTAGTTGATAAGTTGGATTAGTTGGAATTACGGCCCAAAAGACAGTGGTTCTACCGGTAGTCTGGTTTGGCGGTTCCGAGTCGTTAGTTTGTGGCTAGTGAGACTCACGTGATGTGTTAAGCCACTTCCAGGCCTGAACAAGCACGCAGCAGCAGCGCGCGAACTTTCCTCGTTGGCGACGAGAGCTTCGAATTCTCAGCTTCAAATTCATCCACCCCCACGCGTGCGGTAATCTCACCATGGAAGCCCTCGAGAATCTCGAGCTCTTGTCCCTCGTCTCTAAAATTACCACTGAATTGTCAAATCACCTGAGCATGTAAGGCAATCACCCGCATTCCAATCCCCCAGCTCCATCCAAAGTGCTAATCTCTACCTTCTAGTAACGACAAGACCCTAGCAGAATACATTATCAACCTCCATGGCGAATCCAAATCTCCCAATGACTTCCGCCAGAAACTCTCCGATATGGGCGTGGACTTTCCCACGTCGTTGATAGAGAGTGTAGATCGGCTTATATTGACTATGCATCCCAAGCACAAGAATAGAGGCAAATTCGGCACAAATGGAAGGGAGGAGGGTGGAGGAAGTGGGAGGACTGTGGATGAAAAATCGAGGATATTTAAAGGCCTAGCACTACCAGATAAGGAGGAACCTGAGGACGACAATATAGAGGATATAGTCGGGTCTGGACTTGCGGAGCTTGCGGCATTAGGGCTGAAAGCGAAGGTGATGGAGAAGCAGGAGCCAGATGCGATTGATGATACCTTAGCTATGCTAGAGAATCTGGAGGGGAAATCGAAGCAGCGCTTTTCTGGGGCCGAGAAGTCAACTAGGAAGAGGTCGCGGAGCCCAGATTATGGGGATTATGGCTCTAATCGCCGGTATCGATCACGGTCGAGATCACGGAGCAGGGATCGCAAAGGGAGGAATGGAAAGGGAAGGGATGATGTTGATGGGTATGGAAGGACAAGAAGAGGCCGGTACGAGGAGGATGAGGATGATCAATTTAGGCGGCCGCCGCCGATGGCGTTGGATGATGAGCCGAAGCTGCATAAGATTTACAATGGGAAGGTTACGGGCGTGCAGGATTTTGGGGCGTTTGTAAACTTGGAGGGGGTCAAGGGGAAGGTAGATGGGTTGGTTCATGTCTCGAATATGAAGGAAGGGGCTAGGGTCAACCATCCATCAGACCTTCTTGCGAGGGGGCAGCCGGTGAAGGTCAAGGTGATTAGTATCGAGGGGAACCGGATAGGCTTGTCCATGAAGGAGGTGGAGCAGAACACTGGCCGGGATTTAATACCCGAGAAACGACTGGGGACTGGGGCAAATATGGAACGAATGAATGGCCGAGATTCATCAAGGTATGGAAATCTGGATTCAAAAGTTCCCGTGTTGGAAGACGACCTGGGCTATGCACCAAAGACGAAGAAAAGGATGACCTCACCAGAGAGATGGGAAATAAAACAACTTATTGCCTCTGGTGCAATTTCAGCTGCAGATTATCCTGAGATTGACGAGGAGTATCGCGCCACGCTTACAGGTGAGGGTGAATTTGAAGAAGAGGAAGATGTGGATATTGAAGTTCGTGGGGAGGAACCGCCATTCCTTGCTGGGCAGACAAGGCAGTCACTAGAGCTATCCCCAATCAGGGTTGTCAAAGCACCCGATGGATCTCTCAACCGTGCTGCTATGGCTGGTACAACGCTTGCAAAGGATAGGCGAGAGCTAAGACAACAGCAAGCACAAGACCAAGCTGCCCAAGAAGCAGCAAAGGTCGACCTCAACGCCCAATGGCATGATCCCATGGTCAATCCCGAACAAAGGGTATTTGCATCGGACCTCAAATCCTCCACACTAAACCGTGGAGGAGGAGATATGCCGGAATGGAAGCGGGTGACCATGAGCAAAGACCAGTCATTTGGAAAGAGGACAAGTCTGAGTATAAAAGAGCAAAGAGAAAGCTTACCGGTGTTTAAGCTTCGCAATGCACTAATCCAGGCGGTGCGGGATAATCAGCTGCTTATTGTCGTTGGTGATACTGGGTCAGGGAAAACTACTCAGATGACGCAGTATCTAGCTGAAGCCGGCTTTGGGGACCATGGGATTATTGGATGCACGCAACCTCGTCGTGTTGCCGCTATGTCCGTAGCAAAGCGTGTCGCGGAAGAAGTTGGGTGTCAACTAGGTAAAGAGGTCGGTTACACGATTCGTTTCGAGGACTGTACGTCCCCAGAAACCAAGATCAAGTACATGACAGATGGTATGCTCCAGCGTGAGGCCTTGCTTGATAAAGATTTGAAGAAGTACTCTGTCATCATGCTAGACGAGGCACATGAACGTACAATTGCTACTGACGTTCTGTTTGGGTTGTTAAAGAAGACACTCAAGAGGAGACCGGATCTACGGTTAATTGTTACGTCGGCCACGCTTGATGCAGAGAAGTTCTCGAATTATTTCAATGAATGCCCGATTTTTACGATTCCTGGAAGGACGTTCCCTGTAGAGATCCTCTACACGAAGGAGCCCGAGAGCGATTACCTCGACGCAGCACTTATCACAGTCATGCAAATTCATTTATCTGAACCACCAGGAGACATCTTACTTTTCTTAACAGGTCAAGAGGAAATTGATACAAGTTGCGAGATTCTCTACGAGCGTATGAAAGCTCTAGGATCTAGTGTCCCCGAGCTTATTATCTTACCAGTCTACTCTGCCCTTCCTAGTGAGATGCAGAGTAAAATTTTTGAGCCTGCACCCCTCGGTTCTAGGAAAGTCGTTATTGCGACCAATATTGCTGAGACCTCCATTACCATCGATAACATCTACTATGTCGTTGATCCCGGGTTCGTCAAGCAAAATGCGTTCGACCCAAAACTAGGCATGGATTCCCTTGTCGTCACACCGATTTCTCAGGCCCAGGCGAAGCAGAGAGCCGGTCGCGCCGGACGAACTGGGCCAGGAAAATGTTACAGACTATATACCGAGGCAGCTTTCCAGAGCGAGATGTTACCTACCTCCGTCCCTGAGATCCAACGGCAGAACCTTAGTCACACGATTCTCATGTTGAAGGCCATGGGGATCAACGATTTACTCCACTTCGACTTCATGGACCCTCCGCCCACGAATACCATGTTAACCGCACTCGAAGAACTCTACGCCCTCTCCGCACTCGATGACGAAGGCCTCCTCACGCGTCTTGGCCGCAAAATGGCCGACTTCCCTATGGAACCCGCCCTAGCGAAAGTCCTCATCGCATCCGTCGACCTCGGTTGCTCCGACGAAATGCTCTCCATAGTCGCCATGCTCTCCGTACAATCCGTCTTCTACCGGCCCAAGGAAAAACAAACCGCCGCGGATGCCAAAAAAGCCAAATTCCACGACCCCCACGGCGACCATCTCACCCTCCTCAACGTGTACAATGGCTGGAAAAACTCAAAGTTCAGCGCGCCGTGGTGCTTTGAGAATTTCATACAGGCGAGAAGTATGCGCAGAGTGCAGGACGTGAGACAGCAGCTGGAGAGTATTATGCTTAGGTATAAACATCCTGTGGTCAGCTGTGGGAGGACTACTATGAAGGTTAGACAGGCGCTCTGTTCGGGGTTCTTTAGGAATTCAGCAAGGAAGGATCCCCAGGAGGGGTATAGGACGCTTATTGAGGGGACACCAGTGTATATGCATCCGAGTAGTGCGTTGTTTGGGAAGCCGGCCGAACACGTTATTTATCATACTTTGGTGTTGACGACGAAGGAGTATATGCATTGGACGACGGCTATTGAGCCAAAGTGGTTAGGTAAGATCCCCCACCCCTCTCCCCCAAAGATGGCCTTGCTAATGGCATCATGATGTAGTCGAGGTTGCGCCGCGGTTCTTCAAGGTCGGAGGGGGAGCTGGGGAGTTGAGTAAACGCAGGAAGAATGAGAGGATTCAGCCGCTGTTTAATAGGTTTAGCGATGGCGATGACTGGAGGTTATCGGCGCAGAAGAGACAGGGGAGGGGTGGCGGTGGTGGGACTTGGGGCTGAAGCTGCATTATATGGCATGTGTACGACTTATTAGAGGAGGTGTAATGATCAGAGTTAACGTTCAATGTGATTATGGAGGTTACCCTGAACTTGAATACTCTTTCCTAGGGTTTTGAGTGGTCGCAGGAATGTGGGTACTTAATGACAACTAGGCTAACTAACCATGAGGCAAAATGAAGGGTGTACGTCCATTAGGCATGCAGGGATGTAAGTATTTATTTTTCTTATTGATCTGAATTATCCTAAGCGTACAATGTAGTTAGTTCTCTAGCTTGCTGAAGATAACAGAGTAAAGCATAGATGGATTTAATATACTCCAAAAACGAGTGAGTACTTATATTCGGATGTTTACTCCTGGGTAGATCAGATCAATCTATCTAGCACTACAATCATAGATTTTGCGATGGCCCGAGACCGAAGGTTGATAACATTCTCTTCAAACTTGATTCGGGGGTGGTTGAACACTTCGAAAGTGGTTTTTTGGTGCCGATATAATAAATACTGGGGAATTCAGTACTAGTACGGATTTTTTGCATGGGGACTGCATTGCCCCGCCCTTTCATGTAATAATGTAGTCTGGTTGCACGACCCCTCATGGAGGGTAATAATGCTCTTTTCCGATTATTACTAACTCCAGCTGATGGGTGTTTACGCGAACAGCAATTCGATTTGGAAATGCGCCACCATGGTATTTAGGTTTATGGTTCAGGGTAACTTGACCCAATAGGTCGCTAAGTTATCGGGTGTACAGTATACTCTCAATATAAGAATACTGTCCGGTGGGAGGTAATATTCTTATATCGAATATACTATCGAATATATTCTTACGGTCTCACTCCACAGTGATGTTTATAATCCAATGTGCACCACACCAACCATAAGCCTATATCTCACTCTCAACTTCCAAAGCTTTTAAGGTGAGCTATCATTGATTGTCGTAAGAAATTGAAGTAAAATACATTAAATAGGGGCGATAGCTCATCTCCCAGCGCAACTCTCTAAAAGGCATGAATGTATGTTGTATATATGCAAATTGCAAGTGAATCACTCTTATCAACCAGATCAAGAGTATCATGCTTATGCCAAGATAACATTGTCATGCAAAATGCAAGATGAATCTCTCCCGCTAACGCGGAGGCTGAATCGAGAACAACCAACATCCTAAATCAAAAATCAAGAATCAAAAATGAGGGAAAAGCAGAACGATAAATGTGAATGGAGAAGAGGCAAGGTGGCTGCACATGATGTGATACCTTCTACCTTAAATTCCCGCTTGCAATAAGTAAATCCCACCACTACCCATCCACTTCTTGTCTGTCTTTTGTATCTTTCTCCTGCATTATGAGCTATATGGAATGCTAAATGCTGGACGATGCCGAGTGTTGGAACCAAATATGGAGGCAAATTAGATATCAGTCCTCCTTGACGAGAAATCGACGTTCGGCACCAAAACATCGAACAGGATCAAACTACGAACATCGCAGCCACTAGAGCCGCAACAAGCGATACAATGGTCTTAGAAGCTCCGTTCCGAGAGCCGCTGCCTTGATAGGAAGCAGGTGCAAATCTATGGGAGGGTCATTTAATAATTAGCTTGGGTATGAGGCAAGGGAAGACTGTTTCATGAAAGGTAGACTTACGGTGCCTCAGGAGGTGGGGCAGGGATAGGAGCATAGCTTGGGGGTGCCATCCCCATGGCAGCAACCTCCTCTTGCTCGGGAACTGAAAGTACCTCAAACTCCTCGATTGGCATCTGTGGGCCTGGGACTGGAGCGGCAAAGGCACTAGTTGGTGCTGGTCCTGGTGCTACAGCAGGCGCACCAAATGCACCAACAGGACCGGGGGCAACTGGTGCAGGGGCTAGTGCACCGAAGACACCGATAGGGCCAACAGCTTGGGGCGCATATGGTGCGGCTGCCTCCTCAAACTCCCCCTCTTCAAAGGCTGGTGCAGCTGGTGATGGGGCCTTGGGGGCAGAAACAGGCGCACCGGCGGGGCCGGGAGCAGCTTGTGTAGGAGCTGGTGCACCGATTGGGCGGGACTGGGGTGCATATGGTACAGCGGCCTCCTCAAACTCCCCCTCTTCAAAGGCTGGTGCAGCTGGTGATGGGGCCG
>Ga0307511_10003118_pt1 | contig 17085 bp, 10 predicted proteins | sample 13_EM_MG_FD_200266 | JGI IMG/M metagenome (GOLD analysis project Ga0307511, IMG submission 200266) | Populus trichocarpa ectomycorrhiza microbial communities from riparian zone in the Pacific Northwest, United States - 13_EM | ecosystem: Host-associated > Plants > Roots > Unclassified | place... | reverse complement strand
TAGGTGTATTATGTTTGATTGGTAAATGAGTGCTTGTCAAAGATAATTGAGGTGGATGCTCTTCATGCTCGATTATCAAGGCCTTCAATTTTAGGATGAATTGAGGTTTGGTCATGTTAGATGGACTAGGAGATTATTGTTAATCACAATCTTCTTGGTTCAGTGGATGCATGTATATATGGAGGTCTTGGGGCCCATTTGGTGCTGGCGAATCTGGATTTTGTTGTTGTTGGCTCAGGGTTTCACAGCTGACAAGTTGTTCTGTGTTTCTGTTTATAGCACCATTACTAGAGGTGGGTATTGTTGTGATTTTGGGGTTGCAATTTTGGTGGTGGTTCATCTGGTTGGAGCATGAGGGCCGATGATGGAGGGATAAGGGCATCTCTTTTCAGGGAATGTCATCATCCATGGGGCAATTTTTTGTCACATTGGATAAAAAATGTTAAAAGATACATGTCAAACATTTTAAATGTTTTTTTCTAATTATAATTGGAGACAAGGGTCATGTCTCATGTTTGACACAATTTGGAAGTAATGGATCACATTATAAACACACACTACAAATTCACTAACTGATAAACACCCAAATAATGGGTTTTGCTTGTTAGAATACAGGATATGAATTCTGAATGACGTCAATTTTTTTTAAACTTAATTTAGTAATTTCTTAAATTAAATTACTGTAGTATAATGATTAATAATTGAATTTAAACTTCAGAATTTGCATATATATTGACTTGATTTATCAATTAAATCTAATTGCATTGTAAGTAATTTAATAAATCAAATTTATGCTTCAGAACTGTTCTGCTATTACCAACTAAAACCTATTTTTAAATTATTACTGATGAAAACCTATTTTTAAAATAAAATATTTTATAACCAATTAACATTTTACTATAATCAGTTGGGATAATCATTACAAAATACTGTAAAAATCAAGAAATCATAAAATTTATTGAAGTTTAGTAGCAAGTTGTACGACCAATTAATTCATTATTTTTATGAATGATTTAATATAAAAACATCGTGAACCATTTTTCAACCACCAATTAATCAGAAATTCATTATATAAATCATTTTGTACTAGAATAATTTCTTACGATGGTTTTTTCTTATCAAAGCAAGCCTTACAAATATCTTTAATGTTTATACAATGCAAAAGTGGATCTAAATTGGAAGCAAATAAACCATCAAAGATCAACATCCAACTCAATACACATTCAAATTTAATTTGATTTCAGGCATTTCCAACAACAATATTTTTATTCAACCCTGGAATAAAATATTTGATGTTATTTTTGCTGTACAAAAGTTTGAGAACCGAAAATTCTTGTTCTTTATATGTGCAGTTTAAATATTACAAATATGCTTAGTTTGGTTGGATTCATCAAGTTCCTCTATGCTGTATACCAAGTGGTTCCCTATATTTCCTTGTATCTTTTAATGTTTAACTTTTCCTTCTCCTTTTCAATTGAGAATTGATTTACTTGTTTATTTAAGTTTTGTGTTTCTGGCTTCTTGAATTACAGGAAACATTGCTCTCCAGAAGTACATTCCTTCAAGGGATGCACCTTCAGGCAGTATGATGCCTTTGAGCTTTTCCAGTAAGGAGCGTGAGATTGCTCAACTTGCAGAGTCAGAGACAAGTCGCAGAAGGGTGAAAGATGTGGATGTTGACCTTAGTGAAGTTTACTTTTTAATTATGCATTTCCTTTCAGCTGGGCCATGTCAGAGAACTTATGTACAGTTTTGGAATGAACTTCTCGAACATCAACTTTTACCTAGAAGATATCATGCTTGGTATTCAAGAAGTGGAGCACATAGTGGGGATGAAAATGATAATGGTCTATCATTTCCATTAAGTTACAATAGTTTGGAGGAGCAGTATGCAATGTGTTCTCTCTCTCTCTCTCTCTCTCTCTCTCTCACTTACTCACTCGTGTGGCCACACACAATTACACTCAGCGTTGCTTTTGTGGGGCAAACTGCATGTGCCTACATAAATGGTTAAAAATGGTTTGAAATAATGGTCCTGGTTTCTTTTGTAAACTTTTGTCTGCATTTCTGTGGATATATAATGCACATTGTATTTTGTTAATTTTTTGCCTCAAACTATCTTTGACTAGACCTTTCATTAATTATATGTATACAGGTACCCTCACATTGAGAAGAATCACTTGGTAAAGCTTTTGAAGCAATTATTGCTCAACACAGCCTCTCCATCAGAAGGCTTGATTGGTGATGCTCCAAATGCTGCTGATGTTCCTACCCTTCTGGGAACGGGTTCATTTTCACTTTTGAGTTGTAGGTTACATCTATTTAAGCTTTGAAATGAAATGATAACCTGACATTTGTGTTTGTATGAGGTTTTTATGCTTTTGTGAGATATTTCTTTTCATAATGGCATAATAGAGTTCATTGTCTATTTTTAACTGGAATTTATTAAGATGTAAAATACTCCTTTGTGTCTAAAGGTGATAGAGATAAGGGAAATGACCAAGTCAAGCACCCCCCTGCTCACATGCGATGGCCTCATAGACATGCTGATCAGGTTCGCGGGTTAAGTTTGAGGGAAATTGGAGGTGGTTTTGCAAGACACCATCGTGCACCTTCTATTCGTGCAGCATGCTATGCTATTGCGAAACCATCAACTATGGTACAGAAAATGCAAAATGTCAAGAGAGTACGCGGACATCGGAATGCTGTCTATTGTGGTATGAGTTTTACAGCAAAATTTTATGGTATTGGACTATGCAGTTTATGTCCCTATCCTAGGGAAAACTCACAAGTCATATATTGTGACTAGTCTGCCAAAATCTGAAATAAAATAAAACATTTGCCCAGATGCATCTTGGACATCACACCATATATGCATTCTCTTAGTTTTCATTGATATTTGTGGATTTGTACCTAAAACTGCCTCAATGTAAATCCTGCAGCAATATTTGATCGCTCTGGGAGATATGTTGTCACTGGTTCAGACGATCGTCTTGTAAAAATCTGGTCCATGGAAACTGCTTTTTGCTTAGCTAGCTGTCGGGGGCATGAAGTGAGTATGGTTATGTAAATCCAATACCATTGATTTCTTGGCTTCCATTGCTGTTTAATCATAAGTTGCATTTCAATCCATGCATGAAAGGGGGACATTACTGACTTGGCTGTAAATTCAAACAATACCTTGGTGGCATCCTCTTCAAATGATTGCATAATTCGAGTTGTAAGCTTTTTTCTTCTAAAAACTAAGGACTTTCTTCCTGTTTATTCTCTTTATACCCAAATTTTGATCGCTACATCTGGATTTGGGCAGTGGCGTTTGCCAGATGGGATGCCAATATCAGTTCTACGTGGACACTCTGCAGCTGTTACTGCCATTGCATTTAGTCCAAGGCCTGGTTCTGCATACCAGCTTTTGTCGTAAGGCTGATTGCAATCTTATGTTATGCATCTTCTACAATTCTGAGATTTTGTTCTTTGTTTCATGAATCTACTGCCTCTGGATACGACTCTCTTGTTGCAAGGAAACTTGATATTGGAACATGCCACTGTAGATTGCAGGACTTTATTTTATCACTTTGTTAGGTTTGAATCCAGAACTACTTTTTTCCCATCTGAAACCTTTTATGATTGGAGGAGAAGCCAGGTGCCAACCATGAATAAATTTGATAGAGATGGTTCTTGACTTAAACTTTTGTATCCTAAATTAATGGGAATTTTAATTCATGTATCTCTGCTATCTTCTCTGGATCTTTAACTTCGTAGATTTTTTCTTTATCGTTGCCATGTTTAAATTTGTAGCGTGGTATCTCAATCTTCTTGTCTCCGAGAATTTCAGATCATCAATTATTTTTGTGGTTGTCAATAAATATCCATTTTCCAGCCCTAACAACTCGCAATATCCCACTTCATTTGTTATGATTAAGATTTAGTTGAGTCAAGTTTGACTAGTTTGAGGCCCTAAGGCACATAATGTCTGTATTGTTTCAAGTGAATTTTGACTCCCCATCTTTATTTCAGTAATCATGTAGTAATTGTTTTCCCCTTGCACCCCTGTGAATTTTATGCATTAAAAATTCTGTAGCTTCATGTTTGGTTTTTTTCCCTGGCAAAATCTGCATTTTTGCCTTCTGAAAAAATTGGCACCACTACCTTGAAAGTACAATGCCGACTCCTCAGTACTTGTTCTCTGCAATAATTTATAGCTTTTACTCGTTCTTTGCAGGTCTTCAGATGATGGAACATGTAGGATTTGGGATGCCAGGTCTTCCAACTTAGGTACACGGATATATGTTCCAAGGCCTCCAGATCCTGTGGCTGGTTAGTTACCTTTTCATTCTAACTCATGATTGATGAACTGGTTCATTTATCAAAAGAAGTTACAAGAATTATGGAATGGGTGCAGGAAAGAACAGTGGTCCGTCCACAAGTAGTGGTCCTCAGAGCCATCAGATTTTTTGTTGTGCATTCAATGCTCATGGAACTGTATTTGTCACTGGTAGCTCTGACCACCTTGCTAGGGTATATTTAAATTCCCTTAGCTTGCTTGCAATTCTGCTTAATGGTTATCCTATTTTTATCTTCTATATGTGGTATGAATATTGATCTTGGGAGAACTGATGTGAATGATTGTTGACATGTAAACACTGGATAACTTGTTAGTAATATTTCATCACTTGCAGGTGTGGAATGCTCTTAAATCCAACACGGATGATTCAGCCCAGCCAAATCATGAGATAGATGTGTTACCTGGCCACGAGAATGATGTCAACTATGTCCAATTTAGGTAAGTGTTTCTTTCTCTGTGCTAATGCTGCCATTAAAAAAATTAGAATGCTGACATAGGATACTGCTTTGTTTTGTAGTGGTTGTGCCATGCCATCTAGATTTTCTATGGCTGACAACTCAAAGGAAGAAAATATTCCAAAATTTAAAAATTCATGGTATGGAATTTTTCTTAACTGCTTATTTATGTTGCATTGCTTTTTCTTTGTGAGAATATATCTATATCACACCCTTTTGTTATAGTTAATCAGATCTATTGACAATATATGCTTCATAATTAAACATGCCAGGTATTTTCACGAAAGCATTGTTACCTGTTCTCGAGACGGCAGTGCAATTATTTGGATTCCAAAATCACGTAGATCACATGTAAATGACCTTTTTTCCGGGTTTTCTTTCTTCTCAGGGAAATGAGAATCAGTCAATTACTTTTTGTGAGGTTCAATTTGCGTCAATGTGACCTTGAGCAATACCAGGATACCTTCTTGATTTCTGAACAACAAATATATGTTTCTTTCTTTTTGAAGGGTAAAGCTGGCCGTTGGATACGGCATTATCATCTGAAAGTTCCTCCTCCACCAATGCCTACTCAACCTCCACGAGGAGGTCCACGACAGAGAATTCTTCCAACTCCTCGTGGGGTAAACATGATTGCGTGGAGTCTGGATAATCGTTTTGTCCTTGCTGCTATCATGGGTAATACTTCTTTCTTTTACAAGTTTTCATGTACATATTTATGGATGTATGTGAGTGCAACTATATAAATTCAGCTATCTTCTCATACTTCAGTTATCTTTTTTGCCAAAAAAAAGGGAAGGGGAGGGGGAGGGGGGGCAGAAGTAATACAAATGCTTGTCCATTTCAGCCCCCAGTGTTTCTTTGATCAGTCCTTAAGCATCACCATATAAGCCAACCTGTTTCAAAATTCATAAATGTTCCCATTAGCTTCTAACAAAATCTTCTTCTTTTACAGCAAAATGATGTTGTTGTTGATACTCTCACTTTTTAGGCTCTATGATTCATTCTTTGTGGTAGATATGTTTTATTTGTTGGTTATGTTGTCATTTCCCTTTCTATTTTAGTTACTAAATGCTTTAAATTCCTGGAGTGTTGGAGACCTTCAGAAAAAGGAAAGGAAACACGATTGTAATTCTTAAAAGGCATGTACTTTGTGCTGGTGTTGGTTGAGGTGTTGTTAAGATAACAACAAAGATCATTTTCTGCTGCCCTTGGTACTTGTGGATTGTATTGTTCTGGCTGGCAGATTATCTAGTTTCCAGCAAATTGGAAGCCATGGAATGTTATTCACAATTTGATTCCTGGGCAAGTTAAGGGACATTGTCCGAGTGGAAAGGGCAGCTGTCTGTTTCACTTATCCAAAATGGAAGAAATCTACTTCTTGTCATTGAAACTTTCAAGCAATGAGTCCTCACTGTTGTTTAAAGCTCATCTTTTATTTCTCCATTGAATTTTATTTTTGCTGTTGCTGTTCACTATTTGGACAGAGCATTACTCGATAAGTTTCACAAATTTTTCAATCTTTTTATGCTCACATGCCCGCATATGGATTTGGGCGTGGGACAACAAAATTTAAATTTCAATGGCCCTGCAAAAGTTTCTACGGACTTTTTTGTGCTATGTCCCTTTATTTTAAAAAATAAAATAAAATAAATAATAAATAACTCTATTAATTCTTTCCCTCATGTTATTGATCTTACCAAAAAATGAAATTCGGAACTGAGTTGGATTCTATTGAATATTTTTTTGAAGTAGGAAATGTAGTCTTTTTTTTCTGTAAGTTGATTGTGTGGGGGTGACGATTCATGTGCAGATTGCAGAATATGTGTTTGGAATGCTGCTGATGGTAGTTTGGTGCATTCTTTGACTGGTCATACTCAATCTGTAAGTGGTTCCTCATTTTTTTTACAAGCGTCCTTTTTCCCCTCTTTAAATGTTAAACTGTCCATATGTAGTTACATGTCAGGATGACTGATATGCTCCTCTCATTCAACAATTTCCGTGTTACCATCTCTCCCTATGATCTTGACTGGTAAATTCATGGGGTGCTCTTAACCATTGACTGATCACTTGTCACAATTCTCCATGTTAGTTTTATAACTATTGTAAATGCAATGTGCTAGTGTGCTTTTTCTGTGGGTCAAGTGGAATGCATCTCTTAATTTTATAATTGTTTCACATTGTTTTGCTATATTTTCAGATATTCACTTTTAGTGAATTTTCTTTTAAGTTGATGGTCAAAAGCTGAGAAGGGTTGCAAAAGAATAGATTAGTTTTTCGCAGCCAGCAATTGTATTTTATGTTTCCTTCCTGTTAGTTCAAATATATTATATGTTGTCCCGTAATGACCTCAGTTTTTCAGAATGTTTAAGTAACCATCTCTCATTCATTGTTGTTGCTAGTTCTAAAGGGAAATTTCTGCAAAATTTTGTAATATTTTAAATGCCACTATTATCTCCGAAAAGAGAATATTTTTTTTAATTTGTTTTACCGGTCAATTTTCCTGCCTCATTCACTAGAAGAAATTGGTACCTATTTTTGCAGATCCTTGCTGTCCCTACCCATTTTTACTTTAGAAATGGTTTGTTTATCCAATGTGTATGTTTGAGCATTTCAAAAGCATGTTTTGCTGAATTTTGACTTCTTTTCCACCTCCTATTCTGTTTGTATACAAGGACCAATGATCAATTGTTATTCGAAGCCTGTTTTCCGGCGTCTTTCACCTCTTTGACCACTGTTGGCAGAGATCAATGCTTTCTTGTGTTTGGTCTCCTTTTATGTGGCGATTCTTACAGAATCCAACTTCCACCCGTATCACATTTCTATTAGGAGATCCTTGTAAAACAGCTGGAATTTACCTATTTTCTTGGAAGGGTGCTATTTTCTGTTTTGCTCTCATTTCTCATTTTTCTATTTTTCATATCAATGCAGTTTATCTTGATACACATTGTGTTGGATTCTCTTATTTTTCACAAGTCATTCACTTGATGTGTCCAGCGTTTCTGACTATGTCATTTGTGTTCTTGGCAGACATATGTTCTGGATGTTCATCCTTTCAACCCGCGAATAGCTATGAGTGCTGGCTATGATGGAAAAACAATAGTGTGGGATGTGAGTCTTCATTTTGCTGAATCTCATTTTATATTGCAATACCTTTCTTTGGTTACTGTTTGCATTCATATATTTTTTTCTTTATTTAGATTTGGGAGGGCACACCCATCCGGATCTACGAAATTTCACATTTCAAGTTGGTTGATGGAAAGTTTTCACCGTAGGTGCCTATTGATGCTTAATATGGAATCTCTAATTTTGTTGATTCTGTTGGTATCACTCTTCTGAATCAATGTCCAAGAACATATGAATCTTACAAGTTTTTCATTGTTTTACGATAGTTTAATTTTCTAAAATAGAAGCTTTCTAGACTATTAATTTACTGTTTTCAGCTTTATTTCAAGTTATGTTACGAGAGATTCTCATCGGACTTTGGGTTAACTCCTTATAGTTAGGCTAGTGTATCAGTTTTTGTATTTTAGCCTCATGGTTATTTTACCAGTTCAGTAAAGTTAAACTTTTCCTGGACTCGATTCATCCAAGTAAATGTCAGATGAATTTTATGCGATTGTGAATCCATGTTCAGGTCTCAAATAGGCGTTGCCACTTAGCAATATTATATCAGTTTTGCATGATTATTTGTTGTACATGTAGTTTATTATACTTGAGATGGAGTTTAATTGTATGCTTTCCCAATCAAAATGCTGGAAGATATATCTGTAAATTTCTTGCAACCTTACTGCTGCTGTCATGATTATCATTCACTACTTTTATAACAGGGACGGGACATCTATTATACTTTCGGATGACGTGGGTCAGTTGTACATATTAAATACAGGCCAAGGCGAGTCCCAAAAGGATGCTAAATATGATCAGGTGCGTTATAAATAACCACTCGTGTTTGGAGGTTCTACTGAGAACTCTCTGGAAATGCATTATGATACTCACTCTGTGTACAGTTCTTCCTTGGTGATTATCGGCCCCTGATACAAGATACCTACGGAAATGTACTTGACCAGGTTAGCTAGCTGTGTATAATTTGGTGGCTTCAGCAAACCTATGTATTACTATGCACTACATCGCATACATAATGTCAAGAAACATGCACCTTGAGAAGTACTTGATATTATAGGGAATGTAACATCTTGATTAAAGGCAGTATGTTATAGAAGTTCCCTTTTGATTAATTGAGTTTATTGTTGAGTTCCATACTCACCTGAAAAAATTCTTGCCCATCCTTTTGTAGCCCTAATTCTGAATTACTAAGCATGTCATTTTGCAGCCTGTGGCAATTACTTATTGCTTGCATGCACACATGCATATCTATATGCAAAGTTATTTTAGTCAATGCATGAGTTTATAAATGACTATAATTGTATCCCTAAAAAATATTCTTTGCTATAATTGTCGGGTTTTGAAATTTTGACTCATGCAGACCAAATAGATCCTACATGAGATGTAGTAGTATTGAAGTTCTGATTTACATAGTTACTTTACATTTTGTGTTCACTTCTCGATGTCAAACAATGTGAAACATCTAATTCAGGAAACTCAGCAAGTACCATTCCGGCGGAATATGCAGGATCTTCTTTGTGACTCAGGTTTTAATTTCACCTGGCAACTTTTATCATTATGGAATTCTTATGGCATATGCAATTTTCAATTACATTCTCTCAAGTGCTTGTTTTTTTTGAGAATTCTAGGGATGATTCCTTATACGGAACCTTACCAGAGCATGTACCAGCAGAGACGGTTAGGAGCTCTGGGTGTGGAGTGGAAGCCATCTTCTGTAAGATTTGCTGTTGGACCAGACTTCAGTCTAGACCCGGATAACCAAATGCTCGCCTTGGCCGACTTGGATGTATTGGTTGAGCCACTGCCTGATTTCATAGATGCCATGGATTGGGAACCAGAAAATGACATGCAAAGTGATGAAAATGATTCAGAGTACAATGCCCCTGAAGAAAATTCTTCTGAGGCCGAGCAAGGAAGGTCAAATTATAGTTCCTCTGGTGATCCAGAGTGTAGTGCAGAAGACAGTGAGGCTGAGGGCAGGGATGGTTTCCGAGGATCTAAAAGGAGAAAACAAAAGGCTGAAGTACATGTTTTTAAACAATTTTCTTTCAAAATATTGGATTTCATGCATGCTTGACTTGCTAGCTTATTCTTCTTGCCCCCACTTTTTGCAGATTCAGATAATGACTTCTTCTGGGAGGCGTGTTAAAAGGAAGAATTTGGATGAATGTGATGGAAACTCAATTAGAAGTAATCGAACTAGGAAATCAAGGATTGACAGGAAAGCTTCAAAGAGGAAGTCTTCCACTTCAAAGGCCTTGAGACCTCAAAGAGCTGCTGCCCGCAATGCGCTTAGTTTATTTTCAAAAATTACTGGAACAGCTACAGACGCAGAAGATGAAGATGGCTCAGAAGGTGACTTATCAGAAACTGAATCTGGAATGCAAGACTCAAATATTGAAAGCGATGAATCAGATAGATCTTTGCACGATGAGGGAAACAGGAATTTGAAAGGAAAAGATATCCTGGAAGAGCCTGAAGACTTCGCAAAATATCATGAATTTACTGAATCGCACATGAATACTATAAATAGGAGGAGATTGGTCCTTAAACTGCCAGTTCATGATTCTAGTAAGATTGTGCTCCCAGAGTGTGGAATGCACAAGGGTGACAGCCAGGTTGATTTGGTTGGATCATCATCCAAAGCTCCTCAGGAAGCCACTGAGGTAAATGGGGTTCCTACAAGCTCTCAAGATCCAGGATATTTTTCTGGTGATGCACATTGCAGCAGAATGGATGGAGGAAGAAGAGCACAGATAAAAAATTATCCTTTGGACCTGTCTGAAGAATATAAAAATGGGGATATCAGATGGGGAGGTGTAAAGGCTCGTACTTTTAAGCGTCAGAGATTGGGAGAATCCATTTCATCAGCAGCATATACTGGATCTAGTGCATGCCTTGGTGAACACAATGAAAATGAAAATAATCTCAACAGGTACTCAAAACTTCAGGAGGATAATGGCACAATATCCCCTACTTTAGAAGTTCAAAATAACACGGACAAAGGAGTTGTACCAGTGAATGGAAGAAATGCTGGTGCTGATACCTTTGAGCTTGTAAATGATGTGTCCAATGGTGAAGAGCACCCAACCTTCAACGGATGCCTGGACTCTGATAAATTACCAACCCTGGGTCACATGGTTAATGGGAATGACAACCCTCCTGATCTCAGAGAGAGCCTCCCGCCTTTCTCAACAAAGATAAGGATAAGATCAAAAAAGATATTGAAGGACTCACTAGATAATCAAGGAAATGGTAGGTGTGATTTATCTACTGATAAACCTGCAAACATGACACAGAATCCAGTCAAGGAGATGCTGGAGAATAATGGCTCCAATGGAATTGCTCCAGAATATAAAGGTGATGGATTGGAAGAATCAGATACTCAGATTGGTGAAATTTCCATGCCATCCTTGGACAACTCTTCGGGGTCCCGTTCAGATCCGAAAAGGATGTTTGATGTTGTTTACAGAAGGTCAAAGCCAGGCAGAGGTAGAATTAGCTCAGAAGGTGATGGTAGCATCAGAGAAGACACTTTAAGTGCTTGTGACCCTCATCTTGATTTCAGAGGGGATTCCTATGAAGGCGCATCTGGTGGATCTCATAGAACACGTTCCATGGGCTTGAAGGCACCTACACATGATTCAAATATGGCAAGCAATAATCTCCAGTTGGAGCAGGGACATGAATCAGATGATACTTGTAGAGATGCCCTCAACAATTCCATTAATAGATGTCAGCTTTCATGTGAAGAATGGGGATCCAGCTCAAGGATGACAGCTCGCTTGAGATCTACTAGAAACAGGAAAGCCAGTTATCACTTTCGTGACACAAGTCCAGTAGATGGAAGGAAGTTGCATCAGTCAGCCAAAAAAGCATCATGGTTAATGCTGTCAATGCACGAGGAGGGGTCTCGTTATATCCCCCAGCAAGGGGATGAAGTTGCATATTTGAGACAGGTTAGTCTGAAGAGATGCTAAAGATTATTATCTTGATTCTTGCCTAAGGTTAATTGCAATTTAGGTCTTATAATTTAAATGATTTATCTTGGAAGCTTCTTTGTTTTTTCAGGGCCATCAAGAGTACTTAGATCGCATGAAGTCTAAAGAAGCAGGCCCTTGGAAAATAATGAAGGGAAACATTAGGGCGGTCGAGTTCTGTAAGGTTGAAGCCCTTGAGTATGCTGCTCTTGCAGGATCTGGTGATTGTTGTTGCAAAATGACGCTTAGATTTGTAGATCCTACTTCCAGCACATTTCAGAAATCATTCAAGTTAACTCTACCCGAAATGACTGGCTTCCCAGATTTTCTTGTTGAGAGAACTCGGTTCGATGCTGCCATACAGAGGAATTGGAGTCGTAGGGATAAATGTAAGGTCTGGTGGAAAAACGAGGGTGAAGAAGATGGTGATTGGTGGCATGGCCGGGTTCTATATACGAAGCCCAAATCTTCGGAGTTTCCTGACAGTCCATGGGAGAGGTGTACTGTTCAGTACAAGAGTGATCCCAAAGAATTGCATGAACACAGTCCTTGGGAGCTTTTTGATGATGATACTCAGTTGGAGCAGCCTCGTATAGATGAGGAGATCACAAATAAGTTGTTGTCTGCCTTCGCCAAATTAGAGCGATCAGGCAAAAAAGACCAGGTAATCATGCATGAGGGTGGGAAAAGAATTTATTGTATAAGATCTTTGTAAATGTTTTAGATGTGGCTACTAAATCAATTCAAAGATATCGTGGGGACTTGTCTGATTTTTTTTTTGCGCATATTCAGGATCACTATGGGGTTGAAAAGCTAAGGCAAGTTTCACAGAAGTCAAATTTTATTAACAGGTATATTCTCTTGCCTTTTTTTTTGTTCTGAGACGCTTGATTTTTTTTCAAGAAGCACGTATTAGCAGTAACTTGCAAAATTTTTGGTGCTTGAGCTGGTGTTTGATCCCTGAAATTCCCAGGTTCCCAGTTCCATTGTCTCTTGAAGTGATCCAGTCAAGGTTAGAAAACAACTACTATAGAAGCTTGGAGGCATTGAAGCATGACTTTGAAGTCGTCCTCTCAAACGCAGAATCACACTTTGAGAAGAATGCAGAGCTCTCCATAAAAATGAGACGTTTATCAAACTGGTTCGCGCGGACATTATCATCTTTGTAGCCTCAAATTGTTGGGATATTAGTTGGGCCCATCGGGTTTTTCCCCTCATAATTTTTTTGTACATAATTTTTTTTTTATTTACCGGGAGGTATTTCACCCTCTAGCTTCAATTTTGGGAATCGGTTTTCCTTATGTTTTTTATGCGTCGTTTTAGGGGAGATAGAGCTCTCAGGGGAAAGTAGCTTGATTGCTGTGGAAAAATTTCCACAGGAAGATTCATTCTTGTATAGACAACATTGTTAGCATCCTCACAAATGAATACAGAAACTGCCCAGCATTTTAGCCCTTAGTTGCTGACGTTGTCGTTCACGTTCACGTTCTTGTTCTCAAATGGCAAGTTTGAACTTCTTGTTCTCAAATGTTTTAGGAGGTAACGTTCTTGTTTGACGCCAAAGATTATTAGTACAATGCCACTTAGGTCTGCATTGCCGTGGTATCTTATTTAATATTTTAATGAAGTATGTATTTAAGTATTTTTGTTATCTAGAGATCTTTATTATGGAAGAATCTTCACTCATATATAACATGCATTGGTATTATTTTTCACATTTAATATTACTAAATTAATACACTTTTAAACAATATAAATAAATGATCTTTAATATTATTAAACTAATACACAAATATATCATCAACAATGATAACATATTGATAAATTATTCTACAAACATTTATAATCACTTAAAAAGAGAAAAAAATATTGTGATTCAAACAAATAGAATAATTTGCATAAATGTATATCAAAGTAATGAGATGTTTGAGTTGGATCAAATCTAACCTATTTTATAAACAGAGTAATTTTTAATCATCACTGCATTCTCTAAAATAATATGACAACTTTGTCTTTTCTTAGGGTTCTTGCCTGTTTATTTTCGCTTTTCAAAAGTATTTTTGAAAAAAAATAAATTTTATTTTATTTTTTTGCTTCAAATTAATATTTTTTTGGTGTTTTCAAATCATTTTAATGCGCTGATGTCAAAAATTATTTTTCAAAAATAAAAAAAATATTATTTTGATACTTTTCCGAATGAAAAACATTTTAAAAAGCAACCGCAACCACATTTCCAAACACTAGTAAAGTTACTTTTTAAAATGTTTGTCACTTAAAAATATATCAAAATAATATATATAATTTTATTTTTAAAAGTTATTTTTGATATGCGCACATAAAAATAAATTTAATAATATAAAAAAATAATTTTAAACAAATAAAAATTAAATTTTTGTAACAAACACAATTTCAACTATATTCCCAAACTTACACTAACTCTACAATAACAAAAATCCCCTCATTTTCTAATAAATATAAATAGGCTCATATGTGATAGGGTTTCCAGGATTTATTTTTGATTTCCTCATTCCTTCAGCTCCAATTTTAAATTTGAAATACTATTTTTTTTTTTTTTTTACCTTGCGGGTTTCTAAAATCTTAACTTTCCCAACTGATATCTTGCTTCCTGATTCTTTGCTTGCCAGACAAGTTTTTAGAAACATCACATTATCCAATATTTGAATAACTATTTTCCTCTTCCTTTGCTTCCAATAATAATCATACATGTTTTTTTACCTAATTTATAATCACAATATCCATGTATGAATAGTTTCTACTTCATATTCCTTCGCTTCCAAGGCTTGACTCTAATTAATAACAACACAACATCCCGTAATTATATAATTGTCCTTCATGATTCAAATGATCGCAAAAACCTCCACAAAATCAGCAGGTAAGAACCCGTGCATGGGATCTCAACTATATCAGTCTTGAAAACATTTCTAAATGCGTCCTAATTAGAGCTTTGATTGATGGACAGATAAATCTCAATCTCTCCACCTATGGCCACAATTCGGGTTGCATACAAAAACCAGCGTCTTAGAAGTTGCCTGCATAATTGAAGAAAACACCACATTAGAACTTAAAAGAATCAATCGCTGTTTCATGATTACAGCAAGTTCATTAGTTAATGATCCTAATAAGCACATTTGATTAGTAAATAACTTCTAAATAAAAAACAAAGACCTTAAATGGATGGTACTGTCCAATGCTTGCTTACACAGATGCACCAGAAAAACAAGTTGAAAATGAATTAATAATAGACATCTGCAATCATAATGGCAACTCAGTGGCAGCTACATGCATGGATAAACTGGAGAGAAATATCATTCATAAGAGAGAAGATGACAGTCAATTGTGAGTTCACACTTTCCCAGCAATGGATTCTACCATGCACTTCAATCTTAATGGAAAGTGTCAAAAGCTTGAGTTTTAGATAGGGTGGCTGTACGTTAGAGTATTAATAAAGGCATTTTCTGCCTACATATATGAAAGAGATCTTTCAAGAAAAGTAGTTCTTCAAAGCCAAACACACAAGATATCACAAAAACCAAATTGCCATGGCGCAGATTTAGAGGAACTCTAGAATTGCATTTTAAAGGAGTAACCATCTCAACCACAGTTCCTGCAACCACGATGAGCAACTTCTAACAGGGTGTAGCTGTAGAGCAGTAAAAGACGAGACGAGTAGCTAGTCTTTAATGTAAATATATATTTTACCCGGGACATATGGGGCAATCCATGACACATAAACCAATGAGAAATGATGAAACATGCATGTGAAGAGAGGAAAAACACAGAAACACTTCAGTACATGCTAATCTAATCTCATTTGTACTGGAAGAAAAGAAACAAAGAATGTGCAATCATGTCAAATTAAAAAGAATAGTGCTTCTGTTAACAAGGCACATAGCCCTTTCCTTTTGACTACATCCATAGGCTATGCCAAAACCATCTCCAATGTGTTTCTTTTCAAATATCACTAACACTACATCCTTCAACTAAATTTGCATGTCAACGACCCACAAACAACAGGTGGCATTGTGTTAGATAAAGCATACTCATCCTCTTCAGTTGCAAATATGCCATAGCAACCTTTCACACAGATACCCCTAAAAATCAAACCTAGGTCATACCCTACCGTGTTTCCCCTTTATTAACGCCTACGTTTTCCGCTCGTATTCAATCTGGTTTTGGATCAAAACTTTTTAAAATATTTTCAAAATAAGCACAGCCGCTCATCAAAATGACGCAAACAATTTTTTGCCAAAGACCAATTAACAAGCGCACCAAAAAATATTTCTATACAATGCTAACAGACCCAGATACCAATTTTATTTTTTTTATAAAAACAATAGAACATATTCCTATTGGCATTAAATAGCATAAAAAATAGTACTGACCTGGAAGAAGACAGCTTCAGGATGTTTGCAGACAGTGCAAGTAGCAGCTTTAGTGCGAGGAAGAGTAGGGTCAGCAGCTACATGTAATACCTGAGTTTTCTCTGCTACTGAGTGATGCACCTCCTTCAGTACACACATTTATTATCAGCCACTTGCTGGAACAAAAAAAAAAAGAAAAAGATTAGGGTTTTTCGTTTTAATAAATAACGGGTTTAGTTTTAAATTGAATTATGAATAGCCTAAACTAAACCTGGTGATCACTGATCACAGTTGCGGCAAGCGTAGAGGAGGATTTTTTGGTCTCTGTCTTCTCTAGGGTACAGAATGTTGTTGCTGCAAAACATTCAATCAATTAAAAGACCCGAAAGCAAACAAAATGTGAGTCTTCGAACAAGATAACTGGTGTTGTTACCATTCACGGAAAGATTACTCATCTTGCTGCTACTTTTCTTTTTTTTCGAGAAGTATTTTAGACTAGAGGGAAAAATATGGTAGCAGCGCACTTTGCATACAGGAAACATATAAGCTTCAACTTAAAGTACCCGAAAATTAATCCCCTAGCATGCTTGCAATTGTTTTGTTTATTTTTAGAAAATATTTTATAAAAAAATTGTTCATTAAAAATTATTTTATAGTTATTTTTTAATTTATTTTATTTACTAAAAAAATATTTTCTAACTCATAAATTTTCATAAAATACTTTACCAATAGTTATCTATTTATAATATAATATCATTTAATTATTTTAATTACCCCCCCCCCCCCACACACACACA
>Ga0307511_10003117_pt1 | contig 17087 bp, 11 predicted proteins | sample 13_EM_MG_FD_200266 | JGI IMG/M metagenome (GOLD analysis project Ga0307511, IMG submission 200266) | Populus trichocarpa ectomycorrhiza microbial communities from riparian zone in the Pacific Northwest, United States - 13_EM | ecosystem: Host-associated > Plants > Roots > Unclassified | place... | reverse complement strand
GTGGGACTCATGACGAACACTATTTACTACTTCCCCCCTTCCCCGGCCGGTCCCCGCGCATGGAATTATCAACAAAACCGTCTTATAGCTACGGGCAACTGCGAGCAAACTGGGTGTGTTAATAATCAAGGGCTAGCTGATCACAAGGGTGAAGGCCCAATCGGGCCCCCGCTTCTCGTCCTAGCGACCTGTGTGGACGTGTACAGGGTGGAGGGAAGAGTGAAAAGTGAAGCGGGGGTGGATGAGACATGGAGTTGGGTCCAGTGGCCAACGTTTGGTGCCTAATCGGCCAGATATCCAACTCTCGGCCTCAACATCGGTTTAGGTGACCAAGGTCAATATGTGCATGGCGTGATTCTCTGCAACTCGTTCTTACGCGAAAGGGAGGAACAGTGCCCCGACCGTTACGCTGGCTAGAAAGTGGGTTCAAATTCTATTCAAGGAGCGATTCTCTCTGGGTGCGTGTAGATGTGAAACCACCGGAATCTGTCGAACGGACGGCGCGATTTAAACAGCAAGACGATAAGCCACGCCGGCGACCGTGATGCGGATGAAGAAAGTTACAAGAACGAGCGGACACCAGGGAGATGGAAAGTAGCTTACGGACGCCGTCCAAGAAGAGGTGCTGCCAGTAGATGGGGTGCAAAATGCCCCAACGGGAGCTGCGAATCCATGGAGTCGAGAGTCTGATTGCGGGTACCGTTCAAAGGTTGTTTTCCCATGCATCCTTCCAGACGTGGTAATATCAGGTGAAGGCGTAGAGTCCCTTACACGGCTACCAGAACGGGGGTGATGATTGCGCTCAGTACACAGATGCAACTGAGACGGGAACAAGGCATCCCAAGCCAAATCGTGACGACATCAATGTTTTTGAGATCCCACGTAATTTGCAGGGGATATCAATCCAAGGGTCGTGTGCACTCAAGGCAGTATGGAGCGCGTGGAGAAGTGCTAGCATTTAACGACCAAACGAACACATCCTGTAAGAATATAGTGTATTACAAGTCCAAGACAACCAAAGCGGTTTGACCGGACGGGGTACGGTCGTAACGACATTATGGCGGAATGTCTGAGAGAGGGACTACACGGCTCTCCCACACCATCCACAGATCAGAGGAGGGGGGGGACCTCAACTAGAACATGGCAGCATTGAGATCTCCTGGGAGTTCAAGCTGCAGGGTTGCAAAATAGTAGAACAATTTTGCACAACCCTCTGCCATCCTCCACTCGACAGGTAGCCACAGCCGGTGTTTCCCTCCAGGATCCTTCACCCACCCCTCCCGAAAACCTGTTTGTGAAGCTGGCTGATTGTCTTCAGGGGTGTCATTGAACTGGTTCAATTCATGGCAATGGAGATAGTATCGACCTCGGGATGTGACCTCAAGGTTGTACCAATGGCCACGGAGTTGCAGGGGTTCTGGGATGGGTTTGGACCCCTCATCAGTTCCTGAGTGGTAGATGTGGATGAGAGTTTCATCGAGTGTGATGGAGCCAGCTTGAGTTATAATGGGGGAGGTGAAATTCCACAGTGGTGATATGGTCCAAATGCTGTCACCAGGGCCTGCTGTTCTACCACCAAAGACACCATCAACCACTCCCCTTTCTGTGATCCGCCAAGCCACAATTGTATTTGAACCTGCTACTAACAGCACATTGCCAGTGAGGGCAAATCCCAATATTGTTGTACCTGTGTCAATGAACTGGGGAGGGGTTTGTGAAATGTGGTTGGTGATAGTGACAGTACTTTCCCGGAGGTGGGCAGTTACAATGTAAGTGGCATGGGGGGGGATGAGGATGTATGGTTCACTTTTGGCAATGTGAGGAGAGGAGTGATTATCAAAATACCATACCTGGAGAATATCCCCAAAATGGCCCAAGATTGACAAAGAAGTTGGTGAGAATTGGAGAGGGATTTTGTGGGTGGACCAACCCCGATCTGGGAACTTCCTCCATGGGGTGTAACCAGGATTAGGGTTGTGGATGTATTTCCAGACATGGACATCCCCCCCCAAGGAAGCTGCAAAGAGCTTTCCATTAGAAGAGAAGCAGTGGACATCAGAGGACCCATTTTCATTTAACAAGTGCACCACTGGGTCCTGAGCATCCAAAACAAGAAGTTGTCCACCCCCAACAGTCACTGAAATGGAAATATGGTGGGAGATTGGAGAGAAGGCCTTGATATGGAAATCCCACCGTGACCCCAGTGACTGTTCCACTGAGATAGGGAATGACCTCACCTGGGTCAGGGTGGACCCAATCTCAAAGATGTCAATGCTACAAGTGTTGAACTTGTGGTCCAGAGATATCCTCATGACCTGAAAGGATTTGCCATGGGCCCACAGGTAGGGTTTGTCCTCTGAACCAAGTGTGTCATGGGACAGTATTCTGCCCAAGGCAACATCATATGTAACCACAGCCCAGGCACAACCCCACCTAAACACACCACCAATTGTCCTTCCATCCAATGACCACACCAATGAGCTCAAGCTACCAAGGGTGTCATCATATCTAACCTCTCTAACAATTCCACCTGTCTGTATATCCCAGATTATAATGCTGGTAGTGGAGGCACAGCAGATGGATCGCCCATCCAATGAATAAGCAAGTGGACCCATGAGTTGGTGTGTGTGTTTAGTGGATTGAAGGCAGGAGAACAATTGAGACGTGAGTGGATCCCGGACCTCCACAGCCTCATGGGTCTGAGCAGCAATGAACTGACCACATGGTGACCAAGCACAGGATCTGTAAAGGGAATCCTTGTTTGGGATGGCAATTCTCTGTTTCCATGAACTTGGGATTCCAAATACTAGCCTTGGTGCTGTTGTGATCCATCGATGGTGATATAGCCTTCGGACAATTGATGACAGAGGAATTATCTCCAGTGCAGAGTGGTAAATGTGAGTGGCAGAGATGCTGGCAACCTCAAAAAACTTTGTCACAAAAGAAAAGAAATCCCGGGTGGTGTCAAGAAGCTCCCCACAGCCATCAACCTGTTTTGTGGTATGTGAGTGATAGGTGATCTTATGGGGGAGGCCAAAACAAACCTCCTGTAACCAGGGGACGAGCTTTTCCAACCCAACAACAGCTCCCCTTACAGCTCCAAGGACACTGACCACTTCCAACCAAGCCAGGAATTTCTCCTCCAGGAAAAGGCGCAGATCAGAAATGATACTGGTGACATCTCCTGTAGTCTTGGTGAGGTGGCTATGCCAGGATCGGCAGGCGTACTCGAGTGCAATGCTGATGCGATCCTTTACCCTGGTTTGTAGGTCCTTGACCTCCGAATTCAACGAGTAGTCCGGGAGGGATAGAAGATTCTGTCCCAAACCATTGTTCATCAATCTCAGACAGTTCCTGGCGAGCTCAAGGTGTGAATCTCTAGGAGAAATGTGAAACCTTGCGTCAAGGCAGCGGGAAGGGTCAGTGATGAAGTCGGGGAACGACTTGTGGAACGGTTTGACAGGTTGGTTTGGATCTTCGTCGATAGCGAGTAGCGACTGAACCAGCGTGAGGAAGAGGATGACCTGCTCGGGGTCCAGCCCAATAAGTTCGGTTATCGCAGATTGCGGAAGGGGGTTTGCGAGTAGAATGACGGCGCCGATGGTGGACCGGACCTTGGAATATACCTCGGGATCTTCGTTGCCGAATGCCATCTGGAGGATCGACGAGTATAAATAGTCGAGGGTGGTCTTGGGATTGAACCGCGTCTTTCCCTCGGGGACTGTGCACTCTGGAAGGTTTACGATTATATCCAGTCGTTGTTTGGGGGGGTGAGTCTTGCTATCCAGAAACTTGACTGTGGCGACGGCGTAAACAAAGAGCCCAGCCGCTCTTTGACATAGTAGGTTAACGTGTTCGTCAGTTGGCCATCCATCAAGGTGACGCCGTTGCGCGAGCTCGGAGAGTTTGTACTTCAGGAAGAGTCGGATGTCATTGTTTACCAGACCGGGGTGGACGTCGTGCAGGACGAAGACATCCGTCAATGGCCGGAGGAGTTCGAGGCGGAAACCAGATGTGATCCGAGGCTCTGGCCTCCCGGTGATGAAGAATTTGACCTTCGGAACCTCTTCGACCAACCGTCCCATGACGGAAAGGATGGCGGATTGCGGCTCGTCATCCGTGCACTCGTCTAGGGCGTCGATAACGATGACCGTCGAAACATCCGCTGACCTGAGTGGTTCGACTATCAACTTCTCCATCTGGCTGTAGAGTGATTCGTATACGACATCCGGATCCGACTGGAGGAGGGGGACGAGAACGGACCGGAATTTACGGTACTTGTGTGCCAGCTGGAAGGCGAGGGATGGGAAGATGAACTGAAGGTCGCTCCGGTCCTCGAAATCGCGTGAACAAAAGAACGACGCTCCCAGCAGCCCGTCAGCGAAGACCCGCTCGCTGACTGTCTGGGCAATTGTGGACTTGCCAGTCCCTGCCAGTCCGTTCAGCCAGAAGACAGGAGACTTGTTGGGGTCCTTGGTCCAAGACTCAATTTCACTCAGGACACTCTCTCGTGTCCCCTTGAGGCAGCCGCGGCGGTTACCGTGGCGGTACTCCGCACCCTTCCCACGACGGCACTGGTTCAGTACTGATAGCTCGGCTATAAGATATGTGGGTGAGTGAATGCCAATCAGAAGCGTGGTGAATCTGACCCGTGCTCTAGATGCCCGATTTGTAGTCAGGCATGTTTCTGGAACAACAATTCCGTGACGCACCATTAATCTACAGTTCTGATCATATACTGCCCGTTGTTGCGCCATCTGTCCACATGTCCCGGTTTCAGCGACCTTACATCAGCTCTTCTGAAACGCTGCTAACCTGGTACTCAAGAACAACATCCCGGAGATCCTCCGCCAGCCCAGAGACAGCCAGTACATCCGCTTCCACTTCTGCGTACCCCTCAGTTACGGTACGTTCGTAGATGGCTTTCGCCTTGTCCCTGATAGGGCCGAGGTCGCTGGGAAAATTAACTTCGTCGTCGATCAGGGCCGATTTCTATTGCTCACTCGAACAACTTCGCCCATCGCTCGTGCTGGAGCTCTTGCCAGTTGGTACTCCTGAGTCTATCCAACCGCCCCATGACAGATTCCAGCTTGTCCTTCGCAAACGAGGGTTTCTGTTCAATCGTGAGCGTGCGCTGCGACGTCCGTAATGTAGTGGATTACCTTCTGAAGCTTCAAAAGTGTATCGAACGACGACTTGAGAAATGGATCGGCAGATCGGTCAGCATCGATTACAGGGATAATCGGGAACACGTTACTGCGAGATCAGTGATTTGATGGTAGATCGCTTGCTGTTGCGATATCTGTTCTCCTGTCAACGATGCTCGACGCAGGGTGCAATGGCCACCAACCTGATAACAGATAATTGCCTCCCGAAGTCGCTCGATGAGTCTTGCCACGATCTTGGAATCCTCCCCCTTGTCTGCGAGCCGAGCGACGGTGCCCTTTGCCAGAAGTTTCTGGGACAGCTCTTCAATTTTTTCGAACGTGCTACAACGAACGCTGTGAGTGGTCGATGTTGTCGTCAATCGATGCACATACCTGGCCAACCCAGTTCGCCGTTTCGTCTCTTCGGGGTCTCCATTTACCGTTGACGTAGTGATGTTTTGTTTGAGCCTATCTAACTGAGGTATCAGATCTTCGATCTTCTCCTTGACATCTTCGGAATGCTGCGAACATTCGTGTCAGGTGTATTAGACAGTCAGTCGCTCGACTAATACCTCGTAATGTTTGATGAGCGCGTTCACGCCGCCTAGGGCGGACTTGAGGGGAGGGAACCAATCAGAGGATTCTTTCGCCACATCTAGGAGGACCTTCACGCAATCTGTGGTCTTTTTCCTCTTCGCTGTGAATAGATCAGGAACCGAACCTCCAAAGGACATTATACACACCCACATGAACTAGGATCTGGGTAGTCTCCGTGGGTTCCAGAGTTCGTCGCACGTCGCTTTCGAACCATGGCTTTCATGTTTCCGGAAGCGTTGGTGGTGGTATTTAAGAGAGGTAAACTGGTAGCGCTGCTAGTCGAATTGGAGCCACGACAGCACAGCCATGAGGCCAGGAATTTGACGCCAAGCCGCACATCACCTCAGTCTAAAATGCAGGTAAAAAATGTAGAGTTGCAGCTGAGAAGAATTGACCCAAACGGTGAAGGGCGCAGGTGTAGGATATCGAGAGCAGCAAATTACTGGCGACACGTTCGAAGTTTGAGGATGTGGGCCAAAACCGACTCTGGTGGTCACGGACTCCTCGGCTTCCTGGGATCAGCATAAATGTGCACGATCGCTAGGCGCCAGCTGACCCACCTTCCGTTCTGGTGTTCGGAAAACTTGTGGATTGCCGACCGCTTGGGTTACAACTCGTTCTTTCAGGGGGGAACCTTTGCGCCAGAGATTGGGCTTGAATCGGTTCAGGGAGGGATTCTATTTGTCCCCAACTGTTGTCGGTGCGAGACAACCAGAGGGTCCATCGAACGAACGGCGCAATTCCATGGTCAGTATGACGGTAGGGTATGACGGCAACGGTGATGAAGATGAAGAAATGAAGGGTTGCAAGGGGAGCCGTGCGAAAATAGATGTGGACGTCAGGGACTGAGTGCTGAGTGAGGGGTAAGTAGAGTTATGACTGTTGTCTCGACATCTGCCACGAAGGCCGATAGCCGCCTGGGAGCGCACAAGGGTGAACGGCAAACGGACAATCATGAGGTCAAATGTCACGCCTCCCGTCCCCAAACGACCTACAGGCAAGGTGGAGGAAAGGGTGGAAAGTGAAGCGAAGGTGGACGGGAAGTGGAGTTGAACTTGCCAACAGGGCTGCACGTTTTGTGAGCTCACCTTCGGACATCCGTTGAGGTTGTCGACGCGTGTCCCCTATGCTGTCATTCAGCAGTCTCGACGCCGTAAACTCCAAGTGGGCGCCCCCCCCCCTAGACTTCCGGTCGATACAACCACCACCTCCCCCGTAAATGTGGATCCCATTTTACTGTCCCCGGCCCCAACTGTGAGGGAAGAAGTGGCCCGCGAGGTGGTTAGACGCTGCTCATACTCCTTCCAGGTCCCTCTTCAAAAAACCTCTCCTCCTTCACGGTTTCTCACCAGGTCATAACCATAAGGTAGAATCGTCCATTCAGACATGCGAACCTGGTATGACCACTCCATACCGAGAAGAAAGGTCTTAACCCTGCTGGCTCGTCTTCCGCAAATAAAACTGACCCAAGCCCGCCCCACGGTCGCCTAACAGTGTCGGAATGGACGCTGTGGATCTAGTTGACGCCAACCAACCACGTCCCGAGGTCATGGAGGCGGAAACAAGTCTCAGAGATTGTCAAGCGTCAATCATTGGTGTCGAGGGGGGGACACCCAAATAATCCCCGTGGTTGTTGCCTGCCCCATTTCGCCGTTTGGCGGAAAGGCAGTGGTGCATGGGGTTGAATGAGGACGAACTGATGCTCATCTCACCAATGGTAGGGGATCACAATATTGTAATAACACGAGGGCTTACCCGCAGGCCCCCGCCGCTTGTGGGGGGTGGAGAATCAGGTGACAAGGCAAAACCCCCCAGGGGTTTAGAGTTCCGACTGCTCATTGATTCCAGCGGCGACAAGGAAATCGTGCCGGCCTCGGGGGTAGCTGGCGCTGGCGCTGGTTGTTTTTCCCGACGACCTGGCCAGCGGCCCATATAGCCCCCGGAGCGACTATACGACCGGCGTAATGACCGTGTAACCAGCCACTGCAAGTCGCACCCTCGATCTCCACTTCCGTTGAGACCTGATTTGAAACGCAGAGGTCATTGACTGAGACAAAAACCCAAGGGAGTAAGGAGAACCTGTCTAAGGCGAGCTAGGACAACTCGTGGAATTCGTTCCCGAGGCCAATCAATTCGGGGCGAGCCCGTAGATCTTAGAACCCCAATGAGAGGGAGAGCGGTGGTGACATATCGAGAAGGCTATTGTCAATGGGATCAGTGCGAACAGCCATTGAAGGCCGATCCGGCGCAGCATAGAAACGATCCGATGGAGAAGGCCAAGGGATCTCCTCAGATTGGATGAGCGAGCAGCGCAGCAGGGCGTCCTCGCCCTGGCAGCGTCTGAGCTGCGGAGCGGTGCAATTATCGTTAGTGGGAAAGGGCTACATCGGATGACGTTCAACCCCATGACAGTGAGGTGGGCGGAGCGACTTCGATACAAGACTACCTGAGGTGTGTCGCCAAGGAGGTTGGGAAGGAGTTCAGTGTGGTTGAGGTACGCGCATCGGGCGCGAGGTTACATCGACCGATGGTGACCATCATTGGTGACGCGAGTGAAGTGGCAGCGAGAATCAACAGAAGCAACTCATCGTCTTCTTCTGTGTCACCGTCGTCATCGGCGTTCACGAGTAGAAGGTTGAAGAGACTGGGGCCCATCCCTTGGGACGGAACCGAGGACTCAAACTAACTTAAGATGCCGTGATCGGAACGTGGAATCCATCATTGATCAAGTGCATCTGGAGCACCAGAAGCAGAGCCAGGAGTCCCAGGACGTCTATGATCATCGATCATTTGTGGGGGGAAGTTCGTCGGAAGCTCAGGAGCAGGGCTGACGGCGCTGGACTGTAGTCATGGCTGCTTGGGAGTGAAATTCGAGAGGAGTAAAGGCGGGGGTACCGTTGAGCAAAAAGTGGGTTTACGTGCGTCCAACCAGTCTCTGGTTGTGGGGTCACCGCGTATCAGCAAGTCGTGGAGAGTTCGCTATAGGCTTGCAGTGCCAAGTGATCGGACCTCTTCCAGGCTCAAAGACGCGTCATGGCTGAACGCATTGGTCTTCGAAGACCATTGATTCAATGCAGCATTTTCCACGATTCGCCGATGGGCTGCCGGGCTGTTTTGAATGTCGAATTGTCAAGGTGTGTAACAGGACTCCCAAGGTTGGAGTCGGAAATTGGAGTCCACCTACACCCTTGGCACAGGAGGTGGAATAGCTGTATTGTGTATGCAGGAGCAAGCGATTGGGAGAGGAAACTGGGTATCGGAGGAGTGAGCAACTGTAGGATTCGCAACGGGGAACTCGGCCGGACTTTGGACTTCACCGGAAATGCGCCCGCCTGTGGTCCTAGAAATAGGTCTTTGGGCGCAGGAGCGTCCGCAGCCCTAGATATATCGGCCCGGCTATTCGTTTTCCAAACAACCGGGTGAAGTCGCGGTTGTGGGCGTGTCGGAATTGGCTTCTCAGCACTGCACTGCAGGGTCGGGCGCGCAACTAAGAGGGTGTCAGTTGATAGTCCGTATCTCCGTTGCGCGCTGTGAGGTATTTATACACTCACAGCGCATGCAAGCCGCCTGCAGAGATGATGTCCGGTAGCCTCAATTCGGTCAACCAGGCGTCCGGGGAGGTACCCCACATTACGGTACCACGCAACCTGGTAGTAACGGCATCCTCGGTACATACCTTCAGAGAACGTCCGACCGGTGGCACTGAACCCTGGCCGCAGCATTGCGTACACAGGTCCGAGCAAAGGGTTCACCCCTTCCTAGACCTCGGCCAATGCTGGCATGGCCGAACTGGAATTCCCACCCGCCTTGTCGTCACAATCGAAACCCAGATATGAGGGTGGGAAGGCTGAGGATGTCAGATCAGAGTTTGACTCTGGCGCCCAAAACGATCAGACAACGCGTGCTAAATTTAGAAGCATCCACCTTTGAGGACCCTCCATTCAAAACGGCACCGCGTTCCGATTCTTATGGGCGGCCAGGATCCCATGCTATTTGTGGAACCTGGGGCACTTCTTATAAGTGAACGTGCAGGGTCTTCATGGAGCCAACGTTCACCCCAAACCCCTTCATCGCATCTCCATCGCCTTCGTACTCTGCGATAGGATGGCTTCCCCGACCAACATCAACTACGCCAAGGAATCTGGCATTCACTCTGTCGCAGCGGCGGCAATTTTTGCGACACTGTATGCCTTCCTGCTCCCGTACTACATCTGGAGAGCCACTCGAAACCCGACCTACGTTCTCATCGTCCTCTCGCTCTTCTGCGCAAGTAAGCCGCTAAACATTCCCTTCATTGGAGAGAACACGAGACTGACCGTTCGTTTCCAGTCCGAGTGACCGCGTTCGTGATGCGCGCGACTCTAGCAGGCTCGGATGGTGCGGGATCGGATATAAACCTTCTGATTGGAGAAACGATCGTCTACAGCGTTGGATTCTTCGGTCTGCTGTACTCTGCGTATACACTCGTCCTCGACCGGTAAGTCATGCTTCTTCGGGGTCATTTGGACGGACGAGCTCAAACTATGTGTGTTGTCTTGTAGGGAGGACCTGAACGGAACACCCGTCAAGTACCCACTTTCCAGGATCATCTCCAGCAGGCGTCTCATCCGTCTTGCCCTCGTGGCGGCCGTCGCCATCGGGATCACCGGGTCCACGCTCATCAACAGTACGAAGTCGTCAGATATAGATCTATCCAAGACCCTACGAAGGGTCAGCGTGATCATCTTCCTCGTCGTCACCGCCCTACTGGCGATCCACACGGCTTTCCTGGTACGTCAAGAACACGCCGATCGCAGTAAGTCATCTCCCTCCCCCCCTGTTGATCTACATATCGACGACTGAACACTCCACACCCACGTAGAGCGCGGCTCGATGCAGGGAGCGTCCATTGGAGAGACATCGGGAGCCTGGGTTCTTTGCTTACTAGTCATTCTCTTGCTCGTCCGCGAGATCTACCTCACCGCCACGCTCGGCAGCATCTCGCGTCAGAAGGAGGCGTCGTGGTACCCACTCGCAGCTCTACCAGAACTCCTCGCCGTGGGTTTGTTCGCAGTCCCCGGCCTCGTACCCCAAAAGAGAGATTTGGTCGCCCGCGCTCACGAACGCGAGAAGAACACCGAGACGACTGAGATGGTTTAAGATCACGGACTGGTTTGGGGCTTCGTGGATGTGGAACAGTGGGGATTGTGGGTTACACAATTGGCTATTGTACTTAATATTATATTCCCCTTCCCTACCTTATTATTGTAACGACTTGCGGACGAATTTTGAAATGTTGATACGAACGCCTGGTAGATTCGAACGAAACTCGAACAAATGTGCGGCTGATTAGAGAACCTGTCGAACGAACATTGAGATTCATGACCTAGCTTTCTAGTAGAGAGGAAGGTTGTGCAAAATGGATAGCGGACGTGGTATGCACACTGGCGTGCACACCACGTCCGCATTCGTAGACCGCCAGATAACCACGATATGAACGAAGAATTGATTTGTCTTTCAACGGCCGGTTTCATGGCGCCTATCCGGAAGATCAACTCAATCCCGGCCTCTGCAGGAACAATGATGCGTCGTTGACGATGGTGGTTTCAGCACCAGACCGCTCGGACATGGAGGTTTTACTGGTAACCTAGGTAAATTACTCCCATTATGAGAAGGGAACATGGTGTAACTAATGAGAAATAACGGACGGGAATGCGAGATATATAACAATTGGAGCGGTACCGGAAGCGAAGGAACAAGCGTAGCGATCGACATGACCCCTGAGGGATAGCCGTTTTCACCGCTTCTCAGTGACCCAGAAGTGTAACGCTAGGTAGCTGGCAGTGGTGAAGACCGCGATGAAGATTCCCAAAGATCCTATATCCGGCCACCAGAACGCTTGTGCCCTGAATCCGAACATGGACAAGATTGTAGCAGCGGGTACATCGAGTTCAACACCGAACTAAAACAGGCCCGTCAACACCTCGTTTCTATATTGAAACTGAGCCACTGACCTTCGTTTCCTTCAACTGCAAATACTTCAGCTCGTTCACTGCGAGAGCCTCATAGGCGGCGTGGAAGAACGAAGTGGTAAGCAGCCACTGCAACGACTTTCCGAGGATATCCTTGTTGATCAATAACCCAGTAAATAACAAGCTGGAGAAAGAAACTGAGCGTCAGCGACAATCTTAAGAATAGGTCAAGGACAGCAATGTGCTCACTTGTGCAGCATCAGCAAGGTTCCGGCCAAACTGGCGACCGATGTACTCTCGAAGATGATGGAAACAAAGAGAACAGCGGTAGCAGTGGCGAGGTTGAACAAAACCAATGTCAACATGAACTTCCAGTATACCGCGACCTCAGGCACGAGACCAATCAAGCCGTAGACGATGCCACCGAATAGTAGAGGCGGAACGACTCTAAGGGGGAGGATGTCGAAGAGGAGCTTAGACGAGAAGTACGTGAAGGAAGAGTAGTATCCGTTTGACCTAAAGGTAGAGAGTCTCAGAAACTAAAAGTCGTATCGGAGCACTATCCCTTACCTTTCCCGCATGAACAGCACCCGTTCATTCGCGAACAACCCGAGAGTGGTTAAGGAAGAGAACCCAAACAGAGCGAGGATGAAGAAGAAGACACCTGTGCAAGGGAAAGAGATCAGAAAAGGAGACCTCCACCGAATGGGTTAGTGATACTCACCCAAGCGATTCTGGAAGCCACCGATCGTGTTGGGGACATTATGGTAAAACAGCCCACAGAGCACTATGAGAGTTATCAGCTCCAATCCCACCCTACATCGGTCACGAGTGGGGAAAGCACATACACGCAAGAGCGATCGATGAAATGTAGTGCGCCGCCAAAAGGGCAGGGTCCCTGTACAGGTTCTTGAATGCCCTTCCGCTCAGGATCCTAAACTGCGTTCCCCAGCTTGCGCGCTTCCTGCCCCTCAAAACTGAGCTTTCAACCACGATATCCCTGGTCTCACCGCCCTCCGTCCCGTTACCGCCGACGCCAGTGTGCGCGGAAGCTCGCACTTCCTCAATCTCATTCTTGATTTCCCCCGCGATATCGCTGTTCGTGTAGGCTTCGACCAGAGCTGCCAGTTGCTGTGCCAGGGGTGGAGTATCCGACTTGTGGGAACTGAGGGAAACAGCGTCCATGAGTTGGGAGGTCTTGCGTTTTATGAAACCCGTGGCAATGTCCAGAGAACCGGCAGCAGTGGAGGAGTGGCCACTGGGAGTTCGGATGGAAAGTTGATGACCCAGCCCGTTCTCTTCATCCCGAAAGTTGGTATCAGCGATTGAGGGAGAGGATTGCCCAGCACCAGGAGAATCTGACTCAGAGGCGTTTCCGGCGGCCTCGGGGGGTGGGGCAGCCTTCATAGTAACATCGACTGAGTAGGGCGAAATACTGTCAGGGTTTGATTTGGAAGCAAAATTCATGAGAACGTACTCAAGTAATCAGCGATGTTAAACCCAGGTGGGCAAGGGTGGCCGATCCGCTCAAGGTAGTCGTGGCACTTCGAGAATTCACCAGAGTACACGATCTTTCCGTGAGCGAGCAACACGAGATGATCGAACATCGCGACGATGTTGCTCCGAGGCTGGTGGATAGTGAACACAACAGTGCGGTTGTAGTCACGGGCAAGGGAAGCGAGGGACTCCACAACGTTGTACGCGTTATACGCGTCCAAACCGCTTGTCGGCTCATCAAGGAACAGGATCGAGGGGCTTGTGACGAGCTCGCAAGCGATAGAAACACGACGCTTCTCACCACCGGAGATGGACCGATGACCTGACAGAGAGAATTAACATCCGGAATTATTACCATGGTACCGACCCACCAGAAGAGCCTATCGTCATATCCTTGATCCCCAGAATCCCTAGTTCCTGCATGGTTTCCAACGTCCTAAACTTCTTCGCCTCCAGGCTCATCTCCCTCGGAAGCCTCAATAACGCCGAATACAGAACCGTCTCGTAGGCGGTAAGTGTGGGCATAAGTGTGTCCTCCTGGTCGACATACCCCACGACCTTCTTGAATTCGCTGTCCGAGACTTCGCGTCCGTTGACGAGGGTCGTGCCGGTGACAGTCCCTCTCTTATCCTTCCTTGCGAGGATATCTAAGAAGGTCGATTTTCCAGCACCTGATGCACCCATGATGGCCATGACTTGGCCAGGTTTGACGCGTCCTGATATACCGTCAAGAATTTTACGGTTACTGAGCGTGTAGGATATATCCGAGAAGTGGAGGGACGCGGGAACGTGGTCCGTCATGAGCTTTGCGGCTTCACTTTGCGGCAGCTTGATGCCACCCAAGTCGCCCGAACGCGCTCGGCCGGCATACCAGAACACTGTAGTATCGGTTACAAGGTTGGATCGGGTGTTGGGTAGCATCACACGTACCGGCAGTGCTGAGAGCAACCACGAGACCAGCCCCAGCGATACTGAAAGCAATCCAGCGCGTGTTATCCGGCTTGGGCGGGCTGACGTAACCAGGGACCTGGGAATAGTGTAGACACTCCCCGCCTTCGCAAGTGAGGGTAATGTAGCCATCGCCGAAGATGTCGTTAATGAGCTGATTCATCGCAGGCTCTTCGAACCGACATCCACCAGGGGACCTGCAGCTGAAGGTGGCGGGACCCTTAATTTCCTCGGTCAAGAAGTCGCCGATATCTGTGCGTAGTCAGGAAGGTGTCGAGAGTCGAGGGTATGCGAGAAACTCACCGACGCTGCCGTCTTCACCACAAATAAATCGTCCAGGAACACAACTGCACTTAATGTTGTCGCACGCATACAGGGTCGTGTTGTAGTCGTGGCCAATCTTCCGGGTAGATTCGCACGTATCAAGCGCGCAGTAAAAAGACTCGACTTGAGCCGTCCAGAACTGGAAGTCGCATGTGGCATTTCCACTGTCACAAGAGAAGGTGACTTGAGGAGGCCGGCCAGGAAGCATGTCCAAGATCTTTCGGTCTACAGGAATTGGTTGGGGGTGAGAGACAGAATGTGGTGGGGTGGGCTTACTGGTGACATTGCAGAACTGGTGGTTGTTGAACACCGTTTCGCCTCCATCGTAACAAAGCATCCCCCCCAAATCGTCCTCATCCCCGTCCTCAGAAAGTTTCGTGTCGGGCGTTCCCCGCACCGGGAAGGCTTTACATGACCTGTCGGATTGGCAGACTGGGGAAACGCGTCAACTTACCTAAAGGTCGCGAAGTAAGGCAATAGCTGCATACCGTTGCAATTGATACCTCCCCACCCCTCCTTACATTCGCACTGCTTTCCATCTTCCCTCAACCTTCGTTTATCGCCATCGGCGAGTGAGTCGCACTCTGATATAAGTTAGGATACCACAAGACAGGGCGATGGGGGAGAACGTACGAGGCACCAAGCAATCGATCCCGCCCCACCCTGGAGGACACTTACACTGCCCGTCGTAGGGGTCACACTCTCCGTACTGGCCACACTTGAATCTGGGTAAACGGCAGTTGAAACATGGCGGGCATTTGTCTGTCACGAGAACCTTCTATGTCAGAACTCCACTCCAGCCGCAGTATGACATTCGAGTTGCTCGTACCTTTCGGCGGTACCAATGCATTGAACCCCTAAGTGATCGTTAGCCCAGCACAGGTATGTTGGCGCAAGTCCGGAGCAGAAACTCACGGTGAAGTCGGAGCTTGAGGGATCCTGGGCAAAGTTACGCCATCGGGTCGTGTTTCTTGAAGCCAAAGCGAGTGGTGGTTCTAATAGTACAACGAGCGCGAAGAGGACAGCGGGTATTGAGAGCCGTTTAAACGACATGGTCGTGGAGGAATAAGAGTTGACCGAGTTCGACTGGTACGGCGAGCTCGGTCAAGGGAGGAGGAGGGGAGGCTGTCTTCGTAGTGATCGGGGCGCAGCCGCCAGGCCACGTTCGCCTGACAGAGCCACCCCCACAAAGCCACATTCGGGAATGAGCTTCGTACTGGACTTGGCCCTGCTCGCGACGGCGTGGTCCCACGTATTCCTGGCACCGTATACCAAGGTCGAGGAGAGTTTCAATCTGCACGCTGTTCACGATGTCCTAATGTATGGCATTGGTCCAGAAGCCATTCAAAACGTGAGTAGCGATTTTGATTTGCGGGCCGTCTCCCTTTCTGAGATCTGTTGTTATCGAGTATGACCACAAGATATTCCCTGGAGCAGTCCCGAGGACGTTTATTGGGAGTGTTTTACTCGCTTGGGTGTCCACGCCTGCCATCAAGATCGCTGCTGCTTTGGGGCTCATCGACTCGAAACCCGACCTCCAAATCATAGGCGAGTACTATTGTCCTGCTCTTTGTTGGCTATCCGGTTGAACCTACACCTTGTAGTTCGACTGGCGCTCGCGACCGTCAATGCCTTTGGTCTGATTCTCGTCCGTCGAGCTGTGTCACGTTGGTTGGGTAGACCAACAGGATTCCTGTGGACCTTGCTCACCTGCACGCAATCTCACCTGCCGTTCTGGATGGGTAGGACATTGCCAAACATGTTTGCGTTGTTCCCTGGTGTGTGGATCCGCCCACCGTGAATTGTGGTGTCCTGACTCAACGACCCGCGCCAGTTAACATGGCCCTTTCTTTCTTGATACCCAGTGCCCCGGCACGCGCGTCTCCGACGCAACCAAAGCTGCTCTCTGCAATCTCTCTACTCGTGTTTACCAGCGTTGTCTTCCGTTCCGAAGTTGCTCTTCTGTTAGTCCCGATCGCCGTGCATGCAATTCAGATAGTCCCATTTGCTCTGCTGGTCAAGAGAGGCCTCGTTGCTGCCACAGTCTCGATAGGTGGGGATGGACACCGTTCTGATATGTTACCTGCTGATCGACGGAAAACAAAGGGCTTACAATCCTGGTGGATTCGTATTTCTGGGGTCAATACCCCGTATGGCCGGAACTGTACGGGGTCTACTTTAACGTCTACCAAGGCAAAAGTTCCGAGTGGGGTGTAAGTTGTTTGTCTTTTCAAATGTTCGTTCCTCTGATGCGGTTATACAGATTTCCCCGTTCCATACGTACTTTGTGGCACATATCCCCAAGTTACTTCTCTCATCGACTTTCCTCGTTATTTTGGGTTTCCTCGTTGACAATCGCCTGAACGCCCTAGTATCTCAGGTTCTTTCGTTTGTGATTTGCCTCAGCTTCCTTGGCCATAAAGAGTGGAGGTTTATCATATACGTGATCCCGTGGTTGAACGTCGCTGCTGCCAGGGGTGCTCGTGCACTGTCAGTCTCCCCTTCGTTCTCTCCAGTGACCCCTGATGTACTATTCTGTGTGCAGCGTCTTACGACCCAAGGGGACGCTATTTGGGAGACTCTGTTTCGTAGCGTTTGCTGGGATGTTATTTGCGAATCTGGG
>Ga0307511_10003116_pt1 | contig 17095 bp, 12 predicted proteins | sample 13_EM_MG_FD_200266 | JGI IMG/M metagenome (GOLD analysis project Ga0307511, IMG submission 200266) | Populus trichocarpa ectomycorrhiza microbial communities from riparian zone in the Pacific Northwest, United States - 13_EM | ecosystem: Host-associated > Plants > Roots > Unclassified | place... | reverse complement strand
CTCTTTGGCACAGTATATGGGCCAGGATCTTGGGATCACTTCTAACTTAAGACTGAATTATAGCAGGCGGTTCAATAATGTGCATGATATCAGCGCCTTTGTCGCCTATGAGCAATACACTTACCGTTCCGATACTTTGTCGGGAGCACGCTATAATTTTCTAAGCGCCCAGGTGGATGAACTTTTCGCCGGAGCGGTGGACGTTCAGCGAACGGTCAGCGGAACGGCTGCACAAGCTGCGAGGCAAAATTATTTTGGCCGGGTTGGGTATGGCTATAAAGAGAAATACCTGTTCCAGTTCAACTGGCGTTACGATGGTTCACAGAACTTTCCCAGCAACAAGCGATTTGGCTTTTTCCCCGGCGTCTCGGCTGGCTGGCGTATTTCACAGGAAAATTTCATGAAGAATGTGAGCTGGCTGAATAACCTGAAATTAAGGGGATCGTGGGGGCTGATGGGAAATGATAAGATCCCGCAGTACCAATATCTTTCCACCTATACTTTTCAGGGAGTGAATGGGGGCATATTCGGCGGATCCAACCCGGTGACCTCTACAGGGGCCGTATCTTCCGGTACGCCCAATCCCAATGTCACCTGGGAAGTGGCTAATACCACCAATATAGGGCTGGAGGGTACCGTGCTGAACAATGCCCTCGACTTCGCCGTCGATGTCTTCTACACCAAAAGAAAGGACATGCTGGAAGTACCCAATGCAGCCATCCCTCAATATCTCGGATTGAGCCTGCCCAATGAAAATATCGGCAGGGCGGAGAACAAAGGGATAGAGGTAGCCCTCAATTACAAGCGGAGCATGGGCCGTGTCAATTTCCAGGTGGGAGTCAATTTTACCTACAACAAAAGCAAGATATTATATATCGACGAGGCTGTTTCATCACAGCCCTGGCAGATGTCGACAGGCAAGCCTATCGGCGCGAACTATCTGCTGATGCAGGCGGACGGGATTTTCAGGACCTGGGACCAGATCAATAAAACTCCGCACCTGGCCGGCACTAAGCCCGGAGACCTGGTATTTAAAGATGTCAGTGGCGATGGGGTGATTGATTCAAAGGACGAGGTACGAATGGATAAGACCGGCACTCCCCGCATCGTATACGGGATACCTGTAAGTGTCGGTTACAAAGGATGGAACCTGAATATGCTGTGGCAGGGGCAGGCGATCGTCCAGCAATATGTCTATTTTCAATCCGGCACGATCGGCAATTTCACACAGGAGTATTGGGATAATCACTGGACACCGCAAAATTCCAACGCCAACGGTCCGAGATTATATGACAGAGAAACTATTCCTTCCACTCAGTTCCAAAATACTTTTTTCCTGAGGGACGCGTCTTTCGTCCGGCTGAAGAGCCTGCAGCTTGCTTATAATTTTTCGAAGCAGCAATTGCGCAGGTTCCCTTTTTCCGATCTGCAGGTATATGTCAGCGGGTTCAACCTGCTGACCTTCGACAAGCTGAAATATCTCGACCCCGAGGGTGTAGCGAATGGTCAGAATTATGCGGGTTGGTACACTCCGCAGACGCGCGTGTATAATTTCGGGATTAATGTAACCTTTTAAATGATTGTAAAAATGAACAAGAATTTTCTTTTCAATATAGGGAAAATGGCCCCGGTAGTATGCTGTCTTATCCTGGCAACATCCTGCCAGAAAGATCTTCTGGACAAGCAGCCGCTGAACGCCATTTCCGATGAGCAGTTCTGGAGCGACCCTAATCTTACCGGTACCTTTGTCAACAGACGATACGATCAGATCGGCCATGGCTGGGCGGAATCCTGGATGAGCTCTGTCTGTGACGAGACTTGTATGACCTGGAGCAGGGGATGCGAACCCATCACACAAGGCTATATCAATCCGTCAGACCTGGGTCGCATGAACGGCGCCTGGTATGGCTGGGATAACAGGAGCTGGGCGACCATCTGGGGAAATATCAAGGACTGCAACCTTTTCTTTTCAAAGATAGACCAGGTGCCTTTTACGGATCCCGCTTTAAAGAACCGTTATATGGGTGAAGTGGGCTTTGTCAGGGCGCTGATGTATTTCGACCTGGTATCCAAATGGGGCGGGCTTCCGCTGGTGACACAGGTATACTCTTTGGACAGTATAACGAGCGGGGCTACACTCCCCCGGAACTCTTATAAGGATTGTGTCAATTTCATTGTTTCGGAATGTGATAAGGCGGCGGCTTTGTTGCCGGCGTCTTATACCGGTAGCAATATAGGACGGGCTACCAGCATCGCGGCCCTGGCGCTCAAGGCCCGGATGCTCTTATATGCGGCCAGTCCCCTGATGAACAAGCCCGGTGTGGATTCCCTGGTGGGCTATCCCAATCCCGATCCGGGCAGGTGGCAGAAGGTAGCCGATGCGGATAAGGCTGTCATAGATGCGGCTATACAGAACGGTTATTCCCTGTACAATAAATACCCTGATGTCAAGACCAATTACACGCAATTATTCCTGGATAAGGACAATCCGGAAGTGATCTTCTCGCGCCAGAACTACGGCTCCCCCAGTAATATACAATATCTTGACCAGTCCAATGGCCCCAATGGCTATGATGAATGGGGCGGCAATACGCCTATACAGGAGTTCGTGGATGCTTATGAAATGGCCGATGGCAGCCATTTCGACTGGACGAACCCCCTCATGGCTGCTAATCCATATGCTAACCGGGACCCACGATTATATGCTACCGTTCTATCTGATGGCGATATGTGGAAAGGAAGGGCTGTCGAAACGCATTTTAATGAAGTACAGAACGGGAGCAGCATTGTTCTGAAAGGAGGACAGGATACCAAGGATGGATCTGTCGGACCCTGGAATGCCTCAAAGACAGCCTATAATGTGCGGAAATTTATGAATGAAGGATATGTGGTGGACAGTTGGAGCTTTACAGGCGCCAGCGCGCAGAACTGGATCTGGCTAAGGTTGGCGGAATTTTACCTGGATTATGCCGAGGCTCAGTACAATCTGGGAAATGAGTCAGAAGCCAAATCGACCACCTATGGTGTTAACGTGATCCGGGCCAGGGCGAAAATGCCGGCAATCACGGCAAGCGGCAGTAATCTATGGAATGAGATCATGAATGAAAGGAGGGTAGAGCTTAGCTTCGAAGAGCACCGTTATTTCGATATCAGGAGGTGGATGATCGCTGAGACGGTGATGAATCAACCAGCCACCAGCATTCTTATCACTAAGAAGCTGAATGGCACCATGGTGTACCAGGCTCATACAGGGGATCCCACCACACTAGTCGAGAACAGAAAATTCAGCGCTCCCCAGGAGTACTGGCTGCCGATACCACAAACAGAAATCAATAAGAACCCTAATCTCAGACAAAATCCCAGTTATTAGGTGTTGCGAACGGGGGGTACATGAATACCCCCCGTTCCAAAATGAATTTTCCATTAACAAACTCCTGTTCCCTTTCTCCTGTTCTATTCCTGAATACCTTTGCCGTTGCCTGATCCGGCAAACTTGAACCATTCTTCCGATCCATACAACCCCTGGGATGCTGAGACCTTCCGCAAAATATATGATGCATATTATGCGCTCATTTGCCGGTATGCTTATGTCATTACCGGGGACAGCAACCTGGCCCGGGACACGGCATCGGAGCTCTTCTTCCAGTTATGGCAGCGCCGGCATAAAATGGAGGTCCACACCAACCTGAAAAATTATTTGCTCGTATCTGCGCGTCGTCTGGCTAACCGCCAGCTTGGCCGGCAGCGGCGTTATCATCCCCTGTCTTCAGCAGATGAGGCCCTCTCTTCTTCCGCCGCCGAACAGCCTTCTTATGGTATCTTATATAAGGAGAACGCCGCTCTTCTATACGATCTGCTGAGCAAACTTCCCCCCTTGCGCCGGAAAATCATTGAGCTGCGCCTGCTTGGGCTCACGCACAAAGAGATCGCTGCCTCCCTCGATCTTTCCACCAAAAAAGTGGAGTACCAGATGAATATAGCCATAGAGGCCCTGCAGGAAGAGGTGCGTCTGCGTCCGCATCTGCGACCGGAGCTGTCCTTCCTGCTGGTGGCGCTGGCTTCCGGCTTAACAATTTGGTAACATGATTTTTGCGGAAAAGGCATTCTTCGCTGTCTCCTGTTAGTATGAACGTGAATTGGGAACAGTTAATAAAGGTGCTCGAAGGCAATGCCTCCCCCCGGGAAGTGCAGGCTGTCCTGGCATGGGCTGGCAGCAGCGCCGAAAGACAGTTGCTGTGGCAGCAATTGGAAAGCAACTACCGGCAGTTGCGCTCAACGCCGGTAGCAGGCCAGCAGGAGGCCGAATGGGTGCGCCTCCAGGAAAGGATCAGCGAATGGGATAACCGGCCGTCGGCGAACCATGGTGCGCGCATCCGCCTCCTCAGACGTCTGTCCGTCGCTGCCTGTGTCCTGTTGCTCGTCGTCTCATCCTGGCTCCTCCTGAGAAACCACCATACTGCTGCCTCCGGCGTTCTGCTTGCCACGTCCGGCAACGAAAAGAAAAAAGTGGTCCTGCCCGACAGCACCGTCGTCTGGCTGAACTACCATTCCTCCCTGCAATATGATAGCCGCAGCTATAATGTACATGACCGTACCCTTGAACTGGAAGGGGAGGCGTTCTTCGATGTCAGCAAAAGTGCGGGCAAACCTTTCCGCGTGCATACCCGTTCCCTGACGGTGGACGTACTGGGTACTTCTTTTTCTATAGCCGCACGACCGGCTATCCCACAGCAGGTGAGTGTGGCGACCGGCCGTGTGCGTATCACCGGCGACTATCTCGACGAGCAACTGACGGCTAACGAACAACTGCTGCTGGACCCGCTGACCAAAAGCTTCACCCGGCAGGGCGTCAGCACTGAAGAAGCGGCGGGTATACGCAACGATCAACTGGTATTCGACAAAGACGATCTGCGGGCTATCGCCATGAAGCTCCAGCGCTGGTATGATAAAAAAGTCATCATCACCGACGCCCCGCGCAAATCCATATCCGTATCCGGCGTCATTCATGACGATGGCCTCCAGGAAGTCCTGCAGGGCCTAAGTTATATCGGCCATTTCACGTTCATCATACAAAACAACCAGATTATTATTCATTCCCGATCTTAAATCAGTTTAGCATATGAAGTCTATTCTACCAGTCTTTTACGCACTGGCTGTCACCTTATTGACTCTGTTCGGCTCCTGCGGCGCGGCCTTCGGCCAAAGCCGGTCCCCAGAGCTGCTCAGCTTCCCGACACAGCAACCTTCTCTGAAGGAGGTAATCGCCACCTTACAGCGAAATAAATTTGCTGTCACGCATAGCGACTCTATTCCCGATAGGATCATCCATCTTCCGGCCCGCGAGATTACTCTTTCAAAGCTGCTGACCCTTATCGGTGAACAGGCCGGTGTCGAAGCCCGGCGGATCAACAACAATATTTATATCCGTGAACGGGAGAACAAAATTGTTCCCACGCCGGTAAAGCTGAGCGGTAAGGTCACTGATGCAGAGAGCGGACAACCCATTGGCGGCGTCACCATCGCCGATCACCGAAAGCTACTTGCCATCACCGACGCCGACGGAATATTTTCACTGACGGTAATGACCGGTACCCAGGTGTACTTCAGCACGGTCTCACATGAAAGCTATTCCGTCCGGGCAGAACGCAACACGGAGTCGCTGTTCATCCAACTACAGCCGGCCAGCAAAGTCCTGGATAATGTGGTAGTGACTGCGCTGGGCATCAAGCGGGAGACAAAAGCCATCGGCTATGCAGCTCAGAAGGTAGACGGCAAATCGCTCACGGACGCACCTGCCAACAACTGGCTCAACACGCTGTCCGGTAAGGTGCCGGGCATGGAGCTCCTCAAATCCGATGGTCCTGTAGGCTCTACCAGCATCATCCTGCGTGGTAACAAGTCGCTGAACCTGGGCAACAACAATGCCCTCATCGTCATTGACGGGGTCATCATCAGTAATACCGTAGCTACCAATGGCGGAAACAATTATCTGAGCAATGACTCGCCTGTCGACTTCGGGTCAGCCGTGAGCGACCTCAACCCTGATGACATCGAGAACATCACTGTACTGAAAGGGCCTGGTGCAACGGCTCTCTATGGCTCGCGCGGAGCGCCCGGGGCTATCATCATTACTACGAAGTCGGGTGGAAAGAAAAATGGCCTTGGCGTCACTGTCAACTCCGCCACTACGGTTGACAAAGTGAACCACTGGCCGGACTATCAGAACGAATATGGCCAGGGTGGGGCAGGGGGCGCCACCTACTATTCCTATGGAACGACAGAGGACGGCAACGGTACACAGGGCACCAGCCAGGCCTGGGGACCCCGGCTGAATACAGGCGTAAAGTATTATCAGTATGATCCCGTCACCCATACTACCGGTAAGACCCGGACTCCCTGGATAGCCTATCCCAACGATCATAAGGATCTGTTCCGCACCGGCCTCACGCTGAACAACTCCCTGGCTATGGATGGTGGCAACGGGACGACCAGCCTGGTAAGGCTGTCTGTAGGCAACCAGTACAATCAATGGATACTTCCCAATACGGGTTTCAACAAAACGGATGTGAACCTTTCCATCCAGCAGTATATCACTAAAAATTTTAAGGTCAATGCCAAGGCCATCTATACCAACAAGAAATCAGGCAATCTTCCCAACCTGGGTTATGACAATAAGACCATCAGTTATTTTCTGCTGGACCAGGCGCCCAACGTAGATGTCAACTGGTATAAGGATTACTGGCAGAAGCCGCAGCAGCAACAGCGCAGGCCCTTCAGCAACCTGATCGAAAATCCCTATTTTGCCTTGTATGAACAACTCAATCCGCTGAACCGCAACAGCGTTATCGGCAATACCGGCTTCACCTATACTATCAGCCCGGAGCTGACGCTGTCAGCCAAGACGGGCATCGTGATGAACCAGGACATCAGCAGCAGCCGCCAGCCCATGAGCAGCCAACGTTTCACCAGCGGTATGTATGAGACACAGAGTGTCTTCTGGTATGAAATGAACACTGATTTTCTGCTGACCTATAACCGGCGCCTGGGCAGCGATTGGCATCTCAACTTCTCCGTTGGTGGTAATGCCATGCACTATAAGTATGACCGCAGCCAGGCGTTGATCACGCAATTGGTCATTCCCGGTGTCTACAAGATGAGCAACGGCGTCAATCCACCCGTTTATACGGGCACTACCAATGAAAAGGCCATCAACAGCCTGTACGGCGTCGCTGACGTGTCCTACCGGGACTGGCTCTATCTCGACATTACCGGCCGCAGTGACTGGAGCAGCGCTCTGCCGGCACAAAATAACTCCTATTTTTATCCGTCTGCCAACCTTAGCTGGGTCATCACTGACTTCCTCCATCTGCGCAGCAATACCTTGTCCTATGCAAAGCTGCGTCTTTCCTATGCGGTAGTCGGCAATGACGGAGGCACCAACAACTTCGGCTACAATACAGCGCGGTACTATGACGCAACCAACGGATTTTCCAGCAGTCTTACCAATCCTACTATCCGGCCTAATTACAACCTCCGGCCGGAAATGACCCACAGCTACGAAGCAGGTGTGGAGGCGCATTTCCTGAAAGACCGTATAGGTACGGACATAGCCGTGTACGAGAATGATACCTATGACCAGATCCTCAACGTGCCGGTCGATGAATCTTCCGGCTATTATACGGCGCAGCTCAACGCCGGCCTGGTCGTCAATAAAGGGATAGAAGTTCAGTTGTGGGCCAAGCCGGTGGTGACCAGCCGGTTTACCTGGACCACTACGATCAACGGGTCGGGCAACCGTGGCAAAGTGGTGCGCCTGACGGATTACGTAGATGCCTTTCAGCTGGCTTCTGCCGCCGGTGGGGTTGCCCTCATCGCCCGGCCGGGCGGCAGCATCGGGGACATTTACGGTCAAAGTTTTGTCTATGCTCCCGACGGCCAGCGGGTATTCGATGCCCAGGGTGTACCGGTATTATCTACTGACACCCGCAAGGTCGGCAACGCCAATCCCTCGTATCATATAGGATGGAACAACGAGTTCACTTACAAAAATTTCACTTTCGGGATCCTGTTTGACGGACAGAAGGGCGGGCAGAAATATTCGCTCCTCAACTCTCAGCTGATCGGCCAGGGCAAGCTGAAGTCGACGCTGGCGGGCCGTGATGAAGGATATATCATTGGGAAAGGAGTGATCCAGAATGATGACAAGACTTATCGTCCGAATGATGTTCCTATCATCACGCCGACCTATTACACCCAGATGTACCTGCGTCAGAATGCCGAGGCCAATATCCTCGATGCCTCCTATATCAAGCTTCGTGAAACGCGCATCAATTATGCCATCCGCTCCGGCTGGCTTCAGCACAAGGGCATCCAGGGGCTGACGGCCGGCATCTACGGCAGGGACCTCTTTGTTTTCTCGAAGTGGCCCATCTTCGACCCGGAGAGCGCTACGCTTACCAATGGACTGATCCTGCCGGGCATCGAGTCGGGGCAGTTGCCTTCGACAAGGTCGGTGGGTGTGAATGTGCGGGTAAATTTTTAAACCAGCAACTTAAATCTATGCAACCGAAAAATATGCGAAAAATAACTTTCATAATAGTTCTGCTGGCCTTTACGATGGCCTCCTGTACAAAGAATTTCGACGCGGACCGCAACAATCCCAATGGCGTCGAAGACGCTACGCCGGCCAGCTTTCTGGCGCCCGTCCTTTATGGTGTCAGCTCCGCGGACATCAACAGGGCGCAGCTCATGGGCAATGAGCTCGTGCAGTATACCGTGCTGAAAGGGGATGTGCCTGAGTTCCACCGTTACGTGATACATGCCAGCGATGCTACCTACTTCTGGCAGCAGTATTACCGGTACGCTTATAATGTACAGGATATGTACCGCCGGGCTGTAGCCCTGGGCGACAACAATTATGTCGCCGTGGCGCTGACCCTGAGGGCCTGGATCTTCAGCCACCTGACGGATATGTTCGGGGATGTGCCCTATTCGGATGCGCTGAAAGGTGACAGCCTGTTATTGCCCACCTTCGACCGGCAGCAGGATATCTATCCTTCCCTGCTGGCGGGGCTGGATTCCGCGGCCGATCTTTTTGCCACATCAGGAACGCTGGATTTCAACGGGCCTGTTGTAGATATTCTCTATGCAGGGGATGTGAACAAGTGGCGGAAGTTCTGTAATTCCCTTCGCCTGCGCTTGTATTTGCGGGTAAGTAAGCGCCCGGAGATGAACAGTGCGGCAAAGATCGCGACGATCGCCGCCAATTCTACGAAATATCCCATTTTCACCAGCACTGCTGAAGAGGCCAATCTCAACTATACCAATATCACGCCTTTCTTTAATCCCTTTTTCACTACCCGCAACCTGGATTTCAGCAGCAGCAGGGCGCCCAGTGAATTCATCCTGGATGCGCTGGCCAGCCGTAACGATCCCCGCCTGCCGGTGTGGTATTTGCAGACCGGCGGAAAATACATCGGTGTACCAAGCGCGTATCTGCGATCGATGGATGGCGTCATTTTCGCCACGGCCACTTCCGCACTTAACACGACTCTGCAGCAGACGCCCAGGCTGGGCCAGATCATGAGCTATGCCGAAGTGGAGTTCATCCTGGCGGAAGCTGCGTTGAATGGCTGGGTCAGCGGCGATCCGGCCACTTATTACAACAATGGTATCCAGGCCAGCATGCAGCATTGGGGTGTCTCGTTGCCGGCGGATTACCTGGCGCAGCCGAATGTGGCATTCGACGGACAACTCTCCACTATCCTGCTGCAGAAATACCTGGCTCAGTTTTTCGTAGGCTTCGAATCCTGGTTTGAATTCCGTCGTACCGGCCTGCCGGTTCTTCCTGTCGGTCCCGGCGCGCAGAATGATGGGAAGATGCCTACCCGCCTGCCTTATCCCATCGAATGCCAGAATCTCAACAGTAAAAACTACCAGGCCGTGGTACAACGCATCGGCGGTGATGCGATCAATATTCCCGGCTGGTGGGAAAAATAAACCTTAATCTTTTTTTATGATACGTATGACAACTATTGTTTTACTACTTCTGATGACTGCTGCCTGCAGTAAAAAGAGCAGCACGGCAACCTCTTCTGCGTCTTCAGGGACTACGCCGGATACGACGAAGACATTCCTGCCGACAGCAACGGCCGCTAAGAGGATGGTCATTGCCGACCAGTCCACGAACCGCGTCATCATCGTCGAGCCTGACAGCAATACCATCGTATGGGAATGGCAGCCTGCCACGTCCAATGTCCGTTCGCAGGACCTGGCCTGGTTTGGAAATATGAGTGACGCGCGGCCGGTTTATAACAACCAATATATTCTTGCTACCGCCTCTGCCGGCGGCGTGGCCCTGGTGCGCATCGCGGATAAAAAGACGGTCTTTTACGGCTATTCCGGCAACGGGAACACCCATTCCGCTGAGATCCTGCCGGATGGTAACATCGTCACCGCCAGCAGCACCGGCGCCTACCTGGCCCTGTTCCATGTGGACACCCTGCATTCGCCGGCTACGGCCCCCCTGCGTAAGATAACGCTGAATGATGCGCATAATGTCGTGTGGGACAGCGTCCGGCAGCGGCTCTGGTCTGCCAGTGGAGGGACGCTCTATGCGTTCAGCTATAATTTTCAATGCACCAGTCCGGGACTCACGCTCATCGATAGTCTCGCCTTGCCGGCCACCGGTTCGCACGACCTGTACCCGGTGTATGGAAGGGACTCGCTCTGGCTGTCTACGAGCAGTAAGGTGTGGTCGATAGATCTGAAGAAACGGACCGTTGCTGCTGCCGCCTCCCTGGCCCGGGTAAAAAGCGTATCGTCGGGGCCGGCGGGTTATCCGACCATCGTCCTGCAATCCATCGATACCGACCAGCAGTGGTGGAATAATAAGATCATTACTTTCAGCGGGGATGTCATCTTTTTGCAAACCGGACTAAAAGCATACAAAGCCCGGTGGATGCTGACCAGCAATTTCGGTCAGTCCGGCGGGAATACGGTTAAAACCTGTCAGTGAACTGATTCAACGGATCGGAAATCCGATTCAAAAAATTTAAACTCCCAACTATGTTTCGTTTTATAAGCATCTTTCTCTTACCCGTCCTGCTTGCAGGCGGAATCGCCTGCCGCAAAACGGGCACCATTCCAGGCACTCCCTACAGCTATATCAACCTGACGGACCTGCGTGCGACGGTGGGAAATAAGAAATATACCGACAAAGCGCCGGCCAAGCATATCTCCGGCATCGTTATTTCCAATGCTGCCGCCGGTAATGTTCTCCCCGGCCATATCATCCTGCAACAGGGGAGTGCCGGTATCACGATTGTCACGGACAGCAGTGCTCCGATCACCTGGTTGCCGGGAGACTCCCTCGTCGTGGATATGACAGGTGCTACGCTCTCCAATGCGGGCGGCAATCTGACGATCAGCGGTTTGCCATTATCGGCCATCAGTAAGAAAAGCTCCGGCATTGCGGTCAATGCCGTGCAACTGTCTGTTGCCAACTTAGTTGCCAACTTTTCCGCTTATGAAGGAACGCTGATCCAGGTGACAGCTGCCGACGTATCGCCTAATGGACCAGGACAGGTCTATGCCGGTGACTATACGTTAAATGATGCTTCCGGCAGTACGATGCAGTTGCATACCTATGCTACGGCTGCATTTGCTGGTCAATCCCTTCCTCCGATAGGCACTTTCACCGGTATTGCCGCCTGGTCGGCCGATGGCGCTACGCCTCAGTTGCGGATGCGCACCGGCTCCGATGTGCAGACGATCAATATTATCCCGGCGCCTACGCCGATTGTCATCAGCGGATTCCTGTCGGACCCCAGGGGCAGCGACGAACCGGCGGATGGGACTGTTTCCGGCATTGTCACGCATCATGGCGGCTATGAATACGTTCAATTGATGGCGACGCGGGATATCGACTTTTCCGTTACGCCCTACAGCGTCGTGACGGCCAATAACGGTACTGCTACCGCCAATGGATGGTCGCAGGGGGGCACGTTGACCTATAAGTTTGATCTTACCACCGGCACAGCGAAGAAAGGCAGCTTCTTTTATGTGGGTTCCAGCGCCAAGGTCATCGCCGGATATACGGCTACCGGCGGAAAGAGCACCGACATCAGCGGCGCTAACTGGGTCCGGGCCATTGCTGTCAACGCGAACAATGCGGCTATCATAACGGGCGACGGTTTTGGCAACTCCAATGCCGGTTTCATGGGCAACAGCAGCCCTGCCGACGGCATAGCGGTATTTGCCGGTACGACTGTCACTCCTGCCAGCATTCCGCTGGACGCCGTCTTCTATGGCACGACGGTGGGTACGACGCTCAGCGGGGCAAACGGGTATTTAGTGCCTTCCACCGACCATTATGCTTCCGTTGGGAATGGCGGCCAGGTTCAGGCTTTCTTTGGGCAGGGATCTAATACTTATGTGTTTGCTCAGCCGAATACGGATGTAAGCAGCTTTTCCAAGCTGGGCGGGGTGTATGATTCCGGCGCCGCCAGTTGGCTGTCGCCACGGCAGACTACGCTGGTAGACCTGCCGTTGAACGCTACGCTCGCCGATATTGAGAACAGTACCGGGGTGACGAGCGTGCGCTGAGACATTCTTACGCACTGAACCATTCTTATGTGCTGAACCTTTTTTAACGAATAAAAAAATGAAAATGACCCGTATATTTTTATTGACTCTGATTAGTATTTCCTTATTCTGTAAGCCGGCGCCGGCTCAACCTTTTGCGGCGCCGGCCGTACGGAATGCGACATCGGCAGTGTCTGCTGCGCCGCCTGCCGTCCGTCATGTAGTGCTCATCACCATCGACGGATTCCGGCCCGACTTCTACCTGGATGCGGGCTGGGACGCTGTCAATCTCCGGCAGATGATGAATGAAGGCGTCTATGCCAAAGGCGTCAACAGCGTTGTTCCCACGGTGACCTATCCTTCACACACCACCATTATCACCGGTGTACCTCCGGCTATGCATGGCATATATTATAATGCGCCATTCGAACCGGAAGGAGCGACGGGCAAATGGTATTGGGAGTACTCCGCCATCCGGTCGCCCACACTCTGGGATGCGTTGCACAAAGCGGGCATGACGACTGCCAATGTCATCTGGCCGGTAACTGTCGGTGCCCCCATCGACTACAATATTCCGGATATCTGGCCGCTGGGAAAAGACAAGGACCGGCGGGCGCTCACCCGCCGTTATGCCACGCCGGCCGGGCTGCTGGAAGAAGTGGAGCAGAAGGCGACCGGGCAGTTGGAGGCGGCGGATTTCAGCATGGATGAGGATTACCTGGTGATGGACGAGAATACGGCCCGTATGGGCGCTTACCTGATACGGACGTACAAGCCGGCTTTGACTACGATTCACCTGGCTTGTGTCGATCACTACGAGCATCAGCAGGGGAGGGACGGGGATAAAGTGCGGCGGGCGGTGGCCGGGGCGGATCGTGCCGTCCGTACGATCATCGAAGCTATCAGCCGTGCTGGCATCAAAGACAGCACGGCGGTCATCGTGACCGGCGACCATGGCTTTGTAGACATTCACAACAGCTTAGCTCCCAATGTCTGGCTCACGAAGGCCGGGCTCATGGGCGACGTGAAAAAAGGCGAGTGGAAGGCGCAGTTCCATCAGTCCGGCGGATCGGCCTTCCTGATGTTGAAGGATTCGCAGGACCTGGCTACCCTTGGAGAGGTAAAGCAGATCCTGGCCAACCTGCCGGCTGATGAAAAAAAATTATTCCGGGTGGTGGATAAGCGGGAGCTTGAAAGTATGGGGGCAGACCCGCATGCCGCGCTGGCGTTGGCTGCCATACCGGGTATTACTTTTTCGGGCGCGTTCAAAGGCGCGGTCGTCAAACCGGTGCAGGGCGGAACGCATGGTTACTTCCCCGACTTTTATGAGATAAGAACAGGGTTCATCGGTTATGGCGCCGGGTTCAGCAAGGGAAAGGTGATCTCAAAGATGGGCCTGGAAGATATTGCGCCGGTGGTAGCACAGTTGCTGGGCGTGGACTTTCCATCGGCAACGGGGCATGTTGTTCCGGGGATGTTGAAAGAATGAGCGGAGTTAATACGGAAAAAGGATTGTCAAAATCAAAGGGGCCGTTCCATAACTGGGATAGCCCCTTTGCACAATACGAATCCCAAAGGGGCTATTTACCGCCTCCGGATATACTGTTAGTGGATGCACCGGTGGAGTCTGTTGCAGATTTGCCGCTTCCGGATATTCCATTATTAGATTTACCGCCTCCGGATATCCCGTTACTGGATTTGCCGCTTCCGGATATTCCGTCGGTAGTTACGGCAGGAGTGGGAGTCGAACCTGTCCCAATGTCTTTTTTACAACCTGTAGAAATAATGCTTGCCATTAAGGCGATAACAACAAAATGGATAAGATTTGAAATTTTCATGAGCGTGGATTTTTATGGTTTTAAAAATAAGGTACTTCACAGGGAATCTTATTATTTGTGGAAAAAAAGGCCCTGATCTTTAGAGATGCCTCCCTGGAAACTCTTACCAGGGGGATAGAATAAATCCTGTCATATTAAATAGTAGAGCGGTGGGCAGTTTTACCGATCAGCAGATCTCCTTTTGATCTTGTTTGGAGGAAGGCGCCGGTAAATGACAGGATAGTAAATAGTAGATTGAAGGCAATATGAACAGGGTAGGGCATCATTCCCAATATGCCGCCACAGGAACAGGGAATATTGGTATAGAAAAAGTATAAGGTAGTGAGATATAAAGTGAAGGTGAGCATGAGGAAGGATGATAAGTAGAATCCCGGTTTGATCGTCGCTTTGAATTGGAGCAGTACAGCCGTTAGGAATTCCACTCCCAGGACCAGCGGCGCAAGTACTGTATTGTTGACCTTGGTTAACAAGGGCGATTTCGCAATGTCCGCAACGAACACCTTGTAATCGATGGCTTTTACCATCGCCGCATAAATGAACAGGATGGACAGGGAATAGCTGAGTATCTTAACGATAAGCGCTTTTCGGGCCTCCCCGGGAATTTTGTCAGATGCGATCTTCATTGGTAGTTAATCTTGTAGCTTATAATATTATTCCTGAATGCGACATACAGCCGGTCTCCATATTTTTCCAGCAAGGTCACCGGATAGCCTTCGAAATAGGGGAGTTGCAGGCTATTTTCATACTTACCAGACAGGGTGGAGTAAATATCTATGACGGTGCCGGCAGGTTCATCTTTCCCCGGGGAAGAAGTATGGGACAGCAGATATAAATGAGTGCTGTCTGTTGCGGCTGCGATGTTGATCATTTTGGCCTTTCCGGAAAGATCATATCCTTGTTCTATAGGAATAGCGGCGTTGTAGGGCGCCGTCTTGTCAATCGTGATTATTTTTGATATTTTATTATTGGCTTCATCGTAGGCTATGATTTCCGCATTATAGTATGGGATATAGAACTGCTTTTTAGAGGACCGGTCTTTCCGGAAAAACCCATCCGAAGAGATCCCACCGTCGGAATAATGGGGGAACGTGTATAGCGTCGTATCTATATGCCGGATGTAGTCTGCCCTTTTAAGGGTTGCTAAGCTGTTTGAGTAATCTACTGACCGGATAAAGAAATCCATGCTCTTAAGGCATTTCTCTCCGCCGGACAGGTGAATAGCCCGGGTGTTGATGCTATCTTTTCCTGCATTCTGCGGATGGTACAGATAGATCTTACCCGCCCGGCTGTTTAGAAAATAAAAAGTAGTCGTAACCGGATCAATGGCTATTCCGTTGAGCACCCCGGAAAATAAAGTGGGGATATAGAGCAGCGTGTCTGTTTGCCGGCTGGCTAAATTATATCGGAACAGCACTTTTTGTTTGTCAACATAGCTATATAAAAAGCCGTCCTCGATTTCCATCGTGTTCAGTGGCGATGGGAAGCGGATGGAATCTTCTGCAATGGCCTGGACGCCATTATAGCGCCTGGGTTGATCGATCATCAGCGGTCCCGGCCCCGAATGGCCCATTAGTATAAGGATAAAGCCTACCGCTCCGACCAGGATAAGAGATAGTATAAGGATGTTCTTTTTCATAGATAAGGACTAAAGCTGCGCAGGCAGCTTTAGTCTAACCGTTTTTTTGTTATCCGGAATTATGGGCAGATGGTATTTTTAGGCCCCAGGACATCGACCCCGTTGCGCACTGCGCATACCTTTCCGAAATCGTCGCAGCAGGTCGTAATTTTTTTATTGGCTTTTACGGTAACGGCAATACCGACGCCAACAGATAAGATCAGCAAAAATGGAAGCATTTTTTTCATAACAAATGGTTTAATGTGAATAATACTGCTTTTATAGCAGCTATTTCGTACATGCATTAAGGTATGGTATACAGTAACAATCACCAACTAATTGGCTTGTATTTAATCGGGGGTAGAGATAAAACTATAGCGCCGGCTAATAGTTTTCGGATAAATGGTATCCCCAATCCCCCGGGATCACCAGGTGAAAATCAGCTATAAAATTTAAATTAAAATATTAAATTCACGGCTCATTCTGATGGAGTTCAAAAAGTAAATAATTTCAACTACTCCCTACGGGAAACATATGGCAGTTCCGAATAAATGGTTCAATAAGATTTTCTTCCGGTCTATGCTGGCCAGCTTTGGCTTTCGTTCCCCCTATTCCCAGAAAGAATATGAGTTCGAACCTTATTTTCAGTATTCCATAGGGCCCTATAAAATGGATTATATTTTATATTTCCCCAAGCAGCCTTATAAACAACTTTATAAGAACGAGATCTTTGCCAAAATGGAGGAATACAGTGGCCATGACCTGACAAACTACCTGGATTTTCATTATGCTACTTATAAGGATAAAAAAGAATTTATCCGGTTTCTCCGATATGAAGCTACCGAAAGATTAAAGAAAGCCCGGACAGCTTTCTATAAACTGAATTTAGAAATGACACTCGAATGGGTAGCAGAACAGTCCTCCTCCATCGATGGTCAACAACAGGCCGAAAGTCAGCATCTGGTCCAGAAAGGAGAGAACTCATCCCCGGCAGATCAGAACGGCCTAGAGACCACGCTTGGCGCCATTTCCGAGTCCTATTCCGGCAAAATAACAC
>Ga0307511_10003115_pt1 | contig 17101 bp, 16 predicted proteins | sample 13_EM_MG_FD_200266 | JGI IMG/M metagenome (GOLD analysis project Ga0307511, IMG submission 200266) | Populus trichocarpa ectomycorrhiza microbial communities from riparian zone in the Pacific Northwest, United States - 13_EM | ecosystem: Host-associated > Plants > Roots > Unclassified | place... | reverse complement strand
CCCTATCTAATCTACATTATGTACCGGACACTTATCTAAGCTAGACTAACTTCTGTTTCCATTATCCGTGGCTTTGATTTTGATTTTAAACGAAGATCTAGATCCACATTATATATCCATAGTCCTAACTCGGAGCCTTTCAACTAGCCAGATCTTACTGTAGGTTTATCCCCACTTTGACCTAGTGTTCCGGAATACCCATTTCCGGTGTTCACGAGAGCCTTCGGTTTCGGTTCACCGAGCACTCATCACTCTATTCCACCTTCCCCCTATTGTTCAACCATCAAATGCCGAGCCGATGCGCCAGGGCCACCCACTCAAGCCGTGCTTTTGGCATGCTTTAACAAACTCGTTGAGATTGTCTTGAATCTTATAAGTGTTGGTGGATACAAAACCTGAAAACAGCAATCTCTAATCGAGAAGCTTACTGAATTCGGAAGCGAGTACTCATTTAGGAAATTAAGCTTGAAGAATCTGTGTGGGGGGCTCAGCAAAGCCTTGAGAATATTGCTTATATCGAATATCTTCTCAATTTATATGAGTTTGTATGGTCGGGGTGGTCGACTTATATTCTTGTGTCGAAGATACTCTCTTATATCGGACATTTTTATATCTATTGTAACTTCTACCAGCTTATGCCGCCTTGATATCTTTCCTCCCCCCGCGACAAATACCCAACGATCCCCGTCTCCTTCCTTCACGAATTTGCCCCGTTGAACCGCACCCTCTTGCCACCTCTCCTCCTCCGAAGCAAAAACAATCTCACAACCCTTTCGACAGTATATCAATGCAGCCAATCCAAAAATTACCTGAAACTAGCCAAACTACCCAATGTAGCGGCAACTCGGTCCCATTTCACCAACAGTTTGGTGGTGATGGTATTTTTCTCGGGCCCAATCTCAATCCGTCGGAGCACCTCGTTTAGGTGACTCAGGCAATTACCAATATAGTTACCAATGTAGGCGGAAAGCCAAAGCGCTGAGGCGCTCCCATTCTGCCGCCTGACACCAAAATCAAACTCGAGGGTGCTATCGAAATCCCGAAACCCCTCAAGCCTAAGTGTCCCATTCGGGCCAAACTGGGGCCCTGTCCAGTGTTCGGCAGCGCCAGGCTCATTCTGAGGTAATCATGTATATGGTTGGCTACCATGCCGGAATCAGAATATAGACTGTAGTTAAATGCTATCGCCTTGTTGGCAACATAAGAATGCTCTATGACCAAGGGGCTGTTCGAGGAGAGTACTGGCTCGAGCATGTCATCTGTTTGCGATATTCCGACAAGCCCTATAGCCGCGAAAATCGCCAGCACATCAGCACATATTTCAGCTACCAAGGTCCTTAAAGCACGTAAAGTTACCAGTGCGGTGCCAGGCGTACACACTTGGGGTGTCCCATTGGGGGGTATACCTGGGATCTGTGCCATAGAGATAGGCTGCGTATCTGTCTGCAACAAATCTGGGGAATATCCATCAATATTCAGTAGGAAGAGATCTAGAATATTCTCCGGACTCAATGTCGCTGGTTAGAAGGGGGATACCCGGTACCCATGATTTCTGAAGGTATAAACTCCTGGCAGCGCGTTTCCAACAACGCTTCCCACCCTGCAAACACCGGAGTTGTTCCCCAGAAGTCCCGAAACTTGTATTTAAATGACACTGTATTGTCACCCAAGACCTCCATGGTAAAATTAGCATTCGAAAAGTGCAAGATATCCATGGTGTAGCTGGTACTGTCGGAGTTATCAAGGTAGGGCGAACTATCGCTGATGCATGGAAGGAACCATGGTAGCCCCCGCAATCTGTGCCATTTGGAATATTACACCAGCCATATTATCATCGGTAAAGGCCGTTCGTCCCACATCTAGATCTGAAGGGGCGGGGAGTTGATGTCAAGTTTCTAACCCCAAGACGGGCGGCGATCACTCACCTATGTGTTGCGCGGCGAGACCGAGTTTAGAAGCCAAAGCTATTCGCATGGAATCATCCTCATTAACGGTCCCATTTACCCAATCAGGCGTGAAAAGTGGAGGTGTATAATGGGGATTTTCCTCGGGGTTGAACGCAAACCCGAGAAATGCAACTCCAAAGCGGCCAAGAAACGAGCATAGGAGGAATAGGAACAGCACCCATGTAGTCGGAGCGACAACTCCCCGCCGAGTGCGAACCTGATGCACAAACAACGAAGCGTATGATGACAGTGCCCCTCTCATAATATAGCCAACCTAAATAGATTATCTGTTAGTAAGTACCTGCACAAAAGTGGAGATATATCATTAACACATTGACTACTGAAATACTGGCACATACCCCCTTCAAAGAATGAGGTTTACTCTGGAGAACTGTACCTCTAGCCAATAAGCCAATTTGATCACACAGGAAACCAATTCCAGAAGCAAGAGCGGCGGATAACAGTAACGACAAGGTATTAAAAGCCCGTTTCTCCCACCGGGTCAAGTCGTCAATTTTTGAGAAATACCACAGGCACAGACAGATAAAGCCACTACAAAAACAATTTACGATAATTATCGAACCGAGTCGGATTCCAGAGCGGCCTGTGGAGATTGCTCTGTAGGATGATTGGGTGGGCTGCAGAGGTTCTTTGGTTTCCGCCACAGGATCCGCTATTGCATTCGGCTTCTCGTTTGCCACAGTCGCCTCTGGTGTTTTTGGGGGCGGATTATAACCATGACTTGTACCTTGATTCATGATTGAATATAGAAACAAGGATTCTCTGCAATCAATATACAAGCTCCTCGAGCAGTGGGGCCTGATTTTGTAGGCAGTTGACGCTGTTTCAGTTGAGCCTCAGGCATGAAACGCACCAGTACTAAGATGTTTGAAAGGCCTGCCCTGTCGGAGCATGATTTCCACTTTTTGGCAACATAATGCGAACCCAAGCGAATGTCGTACAAGCGAACATGTATCAGTCCTGGGAATACGATTACAGGTGCCAGCGGCATCTCAACTTATGAAGTATGTAAGGTAGCTTATTTCGTTTGTGTTACAGTACCATCCAGATGTTCTATAAATAAAAACCACTTCTGTTCCCATGTATCTTATCTGTATCCCACTTTTGACCCAGTGTTCGGTGTTCGGCGCTCGGAACACCCATTTCCGGCCCTCACCAGAGCCTCGGTTCACAGAGCACCATCACCCCCCCCCTATGCACCAGGGGCCCACTCAAGTCACGCTTTTGCATACTCTGTCCCCAACAGTAGCTCTTTCTGCTAGAATCCACTCTTAGAATTGACTCCCATTTTCAAAGTCCAACCTGATAAAAAAAATTAAAAAAACAGGTTTCGTAGGTTTCTTATAGGTAAGTCTAGGAAGATTCTTCTCTTTTAATATTTAATACGTAAGATTACCCTCCTCACGTCATTTTCTTTTTTCTTTTCTTCAGTTGCAATTGCATGTGGGGGGCGTAGAATTTTTTTTTTTTTTTTTTCCTTCTTTAAACGTGTCAAAACGAGGCCGTTGACTTTTTGACACGCATAGACAAGTATCGTTAGTTTTTTGCTATATACATAGTTGCCCACTTAAGTCAGAGGCCAGAGAGGGGGGGCTTGGGCTTACTGGTAGGGGATAGGAGGGTAAGCTTGTGTTGGGTTTTGGGAATTTCGTGGTTTGTTGTTGTATCGTCTTGCAACAAGAAAGCCTAAGATACTTCATTATTGTTTTAAACACCCTTTATATAAAAAGGCTATTCACAACCTACACCAACCAGACTAACCTTGCACTTCTCCGCCTACACCTCTAGACTAGATACCTTTATATAAAGGGTATCTACACTTTTGTACCAACACCTTTTCGCCTACACCTTGATCCTACACATGTACTGTAAACCCAATAACCACGGAGAGTGAGCGTATACATCTCATTTCATTAATATTCCATTAATTATAAACATCAATCATATTATAAGGACTTTCTTGCACAAGAGTAGCATTTCCACTTCCCACGCAGCCCCGTCCTATGAATTTCCAGAGTGATCATTCTGAAGCACACTCATAATCCCCAAAGGTCAATTCCCCAAACGCATCTTCACCACCAAAAAAGAACTAAACACAGGTATCAAAATTAAACCACAATTGAGTACATACTGCCTCCCCACTCCGTCCGTCCTCATAAACAAAAGTCAAAGTGAAAAGCCATAATAGCAATACCCACATAATTACGCATACCCTGAGAAAATATTAACTTCAATCCCTACTTCCCCCTCTATCCCAACCACTTTTGATCCATGGACCCCTGGTTCGGGTTCTGCCCTGCAACCTCCTGCCCTGCAGCCTCCATCGCCTGCAAGCCCCCCACATGCTCCTTGACCCACCCCTCAATTCGCTCCGCCAAATCTCCCACCAGCCGTTCATACTGCCTCCTCTTGGCCTCCAACTCTCTCTTCTCATCATCATCCATCGCCAGCGCTTGCGGCCCATCCATACTCTGTCCCCCACTCTCAGTATCCACACACACCAATCCACCACTACTACCCCCGACAGGTCCTACATCCTGAGGTTGCATAGCCCTCGGCATCTCAAAAATCTCCGCCCCTGCCATAAAAAGCCCACAATGCGCCCCCACCTCATCTACATCCCCCATCGGCACCTTCACCCATGTTTCATCCCTCGCCTCACCATCACCACCAACCTCCCCCATCCCTTCGCCCCCTTTCGCTTCCTTTGGAACCAAGCAAAATTTCCTCTCCTTCCTCTCCTTCTTCTCCTTCTTCGCCTTCTCCTTCTCCTTCCTCTTCAACTTTTCTGCTTTCTCGCATCCCTTATCCTTGCTAGAACCCGGCTGCGGACACTCGGCCACTTTCCCCCCAAGTTTAAACAAAACCTTTTCCCGGTCCTTGATTAGTTTCGAATGGACCTTCTCCTGGCGCCAATGTTCTTTCCACAGCCGCTTATTCTCCTTCATATGCAGCTTTTGCAATTTTTGATCTGTAATGTGCGAGAGGTCTTCGTGGAGAGGGGGTGGGGCTGGTGGTGGGGGTATTGGCGGGAGCGAGTAACGCTCAGATCGGGCATTCAGGATCGCTAGTTGATCTTGTGACGCCTCCGGTTGCTGCGGTGACTGTGGTAGGGGTGGCATTTGATCTCCCTGATTCCTCGGCACAACCGGGATAATATGTGGCGGTGGGAGCGGGGGTGGCGTCGAAGTTGAACTACGGGGCGTGCCTTCACCAGGCGTAGACGGCGGAGAGATCCCGTGGGTATCGGGATGTTTCTCATCAGCAGTAGCATAAGTAGCGACCGAGGTTACAGTGCCAACCGTATTGACAGACGCAGCACTCATCCCCCTCTTATGCTGACTGCTGCTGATAGGATTCATCAACTGCGGACCATTCACCCCCTTACCCTGAGACGTTTCTGTATTAATCTTTGCCAAAGCCACCGCCGCTTCCTCCCTCTCCCTCTCCTTCTCCTGTTCCTTCTCCTTCTCCCTCTCCTTATCCCTCCCGTAACAAACAGTGTAGTAATTCACAAACCTCACTCTATATCCACCAATCCTACCACCCCCACCCGGAGCTGATAGCTCCCTCCCATCTTCCAACCCCCTGAGCCGGCGGTACCTGGTCGATAAACTCATTGGGTCCGCCAAACAGGCCGCAAACTCCATATGACTCAGGACATACTGTACCGTCGCACCTGGGATATTCCCACTATGCTTCGCTAAGAAATTCCTGATACCCCGATTCCCACTTTCACCCCTTGACGTTAGCCCCGTATCAAAATGCTCTGGTTTTTTGCGTAGAACCAGGTCCTCCGCCGACGGGCCCTCTTCGTAGGCCGTAGGCGACATTGGCCCCGTTTCTTTATGCTTATCCTGCTTTGGTGACGAGCGGAATAGGGATGAGATCCCACTAGCAACCACGCCAGGATGCATACCTAGGAATGGTGTATCAAAACCAACTAACCCAAGAATCCGGTGGCGGTATCTGCGGGGGTGATTGTCTGTGGGGTGAAGGCGGGGGAGAAGAACGATCTCGCCGGCAAGTAAACCACCCATGCTGTGCCCTAAGAGAACGACGTCAGTTTCCTCCTGCGGAGGCGCTTGACCAGCACATCGGAGTGCCTTCCTGCCGGGCACTTCTTCTTCATCTTCGAAATCTGATAGCCACTCGGAAAGCATTTCTGCGGCTTCTCCGATTGGGTGGCGGGTTTTGAACCGGGGGTAGATTTTTGTGTGGACGGTATATTGTGGGCATGAGGTAGATAGTAGGCATACGAGGAGCGTGTGAAGGTGCTTTGGGAATTGATTGAATGAAGTAGTGGACCCGAGGAATCCGTGAATATAGATCAAAAGTAGCTTTCGTTTCTTTAGTCCAAACGACGCTGCAGGGGGCTGCGAGTGGATAAGGTGCAGTTGCTGTGACTGAGGTGGGAACTGTGGGGGTGGTGGCATCGTTACTATCGACTGTGTAGATTGTGTCCGCGGATCATGTGTTTGGCTTATCTCCCCTGTCCTATACACTGCTGGCCCCATACCCGCACCCTCGGTACCTATCCCTGCCCCCATAACCGGGTCCAATCTCGATGAAGGTGGGGGCATCCGCCTCGATGCTACAGGTTGGGCAAACTGCTCTCCTCTAGTTGCAATTGCAGCCGGTGGTCTGGGTGGCAGTGAAGGAGACCCCTCCTTCTCGGCTTTCTCCTGCAGGTCCCGGGGATCGATCGGGTCCCTGTAAGACCCGGGGTACAGGTAGCATTCTGAGTCCGCTTGCTGGTTATCGGCAAACCGAACCTGTCGAGCAGCATCATGGGAAGCGTAGTCAGCCTGGTGTGGGCTGCCGTATGTGTCCAAGCGAGGAGCCGACGGCGGGTAGCTGATCCCTGACGAGTAGCTATACGATCCCCCCGGCGACGGCACCGAGATCTGCCGTGAATGTGCCGACGTCGAGCTCCCCGGGGTATTCGGTGTTGCAAATGACGGAGTTCTCGGGGGCAGGGGAGGGGGCACGTTGGAGCCCCGTGGGAGCGGGTTTGCGACGACAGTTGGAGGTTGCTGGCGGGGTTGAGTGGGGGGAGGGGTGAAGGAGTATGGCGGGGGCGGGGCATCTGGATCGTCCATCTTAGCGTTCGGGGTGTACCCCAAGTTTCGCACTGGCCGGCAAGGCAGAGTTTGCGAGCAAGTCTCCGGTGGGGGAAGGAATGTTTGCGGATTATCAAGGCGTTGGATATGTATCCCTTGGCGATCTTGAATAAGCGGGGCAGCGTCATCAAGTGGCTGTGCGTCACACAAAAAAGCAGATCATCTGGGGTTGTGAACCGTGTCGCGTCCCACAGTTCCGGAATGACGGAGCACTTTGCTTTTGTATAATTAGGCTGTAGTATACACGCGGAGTATACGTGTATACATATACATACCTCAGCATAGCCGTGACAGTTTAATATATTGATACAATTTTACTCCAACTGACCCGGTCCAGAAGCCCACAACGGTGGGTGTAATATTTCTTTCGGGGGGCAAGTCCATATTATCCTGGGTGACAACACCGTAAGGGAGGGAGGGAGAGGTTTGAGATACCAGAATGGCAAGCAGAATACACAGTGTGGAAGGCTTAGGTTATCGTTTCCCTCAATCATCTTTCCATCTTCCCTATTCCATCTTCATAGTGTATATTATGTACAAACAACAGCAATGGGCCACCAAAAAATGCCCTAGTCGATGTATAGAACTCTTTTAAATCAGCACAAAGCTCATTTAAAGTATGCAAAATGGCTTCGCTTGAGGGTTTTGTTTTATGACATCAAAAACCAATCACTCGGAAAGATAATGCCAACAAAAATACAATCTTATTTAAAGGTCTAAAGTACTGATCTTGCCTGGGAGACTCCAGCACTACATAGTCAAAGGAACAGTTGCCCGTGAATTTGACATGATTCATGCAACAACCTCGAACACGGTCCCATTAGTCAAGTAATTGTATCTCACTCCACACTCGTCCCGTCGTAAAAAACCTCCGATTAAAGCAGACATAACCATAAAGACTTATCATTAAAATGCGCTGTTGAACATCGTAAAAGACTTCCAAAAAGCTCACTCAAAAATATAGTAGCCGCGTGCTGGGCTTAATTTTGAACAGCACTTCACTCAAAAACATGCTCGGCTAGATCCGGAACAAGACCTCATTGCTCACATCTACGACCTTAATGTCGAGCTGTTCTTCTTCAAGGTCTATTGGATGGATCCCAACACATCTCGGGTGGTCTAACAAAAGGACCATCAATTCTCGCAAATTTTTGTGGGCTCCAGCGCTACTTGCAGCAGGTGCCCGGATACGAGGCGTTGTTCATGCTGGCTGCAACCTTTGAGACCCATTGGAAAGTGTTGTAGAAGTCAACAAGTGCAATGTTGGAGGTCGGTTCCATAGTTCTGTTCCCAACTCATTAAGTTAAAATAATAGAATAAATAGAAAGGGAGGAAAGAACATACCCGCTAATCCCAAGGTCCCATATCCACGCTTTTGGTTTAGATAAAACTTATCCAGGTTTTGCAAATATCGAGCACAGGGAAAATTATCGTCCGTAGGTGTGAATGGTGTAGGTGAACTCGCCCAACGTATATGGGGCTCGAGTTATATCGGCCATGTGGTCCATAAAAACAATGACACGCTTACTCTTAGGGATAAGATCCCCAAGAGTTGGTCATTGGTTGGGCGGTGGGATATACGCCATGCCTGCTATGCCGGAGTTCTCAAGTGGCTCAACGTCGACGAAGTCGCCATTTCCAGGAGAGTTCTAGCGCCGTGGCTTGCCCTGGAGCCACTCTGCAACTTCAACTAGATAGTCCTCGATAGGACCTGAACCCAAGGGACCACAGCTGTTTAGCGTTGTCAGTGAGTGCCAAATAAAATGTAACTGCCAAAGCATACCTCGTATAACAGTAATGTAAACTCCCATTGAGTACATGGGCCTGTCCATGCACTGCACCAATAAGTAAGCATCTGCATCTCTTAAGGGAATTCACCAGACTTACACATCCGGGTTCCATCATGTAATTGTTGGGCAACCTCCAAGTTCAGCCACCGAGTCGTGGGCTGCGACATAGGTGATGTTTCCACATGACCCGGTGCAGAATTCCACGTATCCATTGCAAGATTGGGTATTTGCAGGGAGAGGAAACTCCGAGGTTGTTACAGATGGTGTAAATGCTTCAGATGGTTTTAACATTAGTATAAAAGTTTGAAAAGTATTTTCTAACTGTTGAAATTTTCTTCAAACTGTTTAAATTTTCTTTGAATGTGTCTGGATTGTTCAAGTTGTCGAGGGCCTGGACGCAACTTATATAACACATCGCAGGAAGATACACGGGCAGCGACGGACCGTGTCCTTGCCTAGCCGGTTACATTGGCGCAATACGCTTGCTCTCATATTGATCTCATTCTCACCTCTAGCTAGGTGCAGACCCACCTACGTATAGTTGCCGCCACCAGAAGGCCTCAGAAGGCCCTTCCACACGGCGTTCTAGTCCGCGCTGGCTGGCGGGCACCAGGGCATATCAAAAAAGTCAGATACTGCATCAGCAGCATTTGCCTCGTGCACCTATGCCTAGTGCACTTCTGCCTTTCTGCTTTGCCCAGCAGCCTGTGCGGCATCCTAACTACTCAGTAGCCTCTCGACCAGCTAGATATCTATGACTATAGTGCTACATCCACCTACGTATGTGAATGCCACCAGGCCCACTCCAACGCTCACACTTACCCTCATGACTCGGTGGCCCTAGGATGGTGCTACGGTTGTCTGTGAATGCCACCAGGCCCACTCCAAACCTCACACTCACGGTCATGACTCGGTGGCCCTCGGGTGGTGCTACCGTTCTCCAGGTTATCCCAACAGAGTTCCATAGGATTTGTTGGGAGCAGACATTGTGAAGTAATTCTAACTGTAGTGCAGATCCGCATGGCCACACAACTCTATTTGTGATAGCAACATCTAGATTAACTATCTATCCGCGAAACCATCAAGGTAAATTAGATTAATATGCGATTGCTCTTGACACTTAGTGAAATCGTGATACAACAAAGCTGCCTAAGACTCGTATCGAAGTTTCTTATAACGCGAGTGAGATATATACATAAAATCTATTAAAAAAACCAGTGATCGTTGTTTAATACTGTGTGCTTTGAGCCATGGCCCTCAATACCCACTTTTTTCGATAGAGAAGAGCCTCCAGCTGCTCACCGGCCTTGATGCCGCTCGTGGCCTTTTAGAGTTAAGGATCTTGGATTTTATTTCCCATAAAACTACAGTTTAATGTGGGCGGTCAGCTGCATCAAGCTGAGTTTCTGGCACAAGGGCTATGGTAACGTTAGCCATTTTGCGCCCGAAAAACAATTACATACGATGTTTCGAGGATTGTTGTGTTATTGGTATAATCGGTACTGCAATATTACAGTACCTCTGCGACTCCTACTTGTGTACCTGGATCTCAACAGGCTTTTAAGATTTTTGCGAAATTTAGAAAAAAAACGCACAAACCAGCTAGATGACGAATTTTACAGACAGTAGTCGGTGATGTACCAAATGCTGACTTTCCCTTCCCGCCTCTTCGGGTATCCCTCTATGGTCGCAGTTTAGAGGGTTCAAAACTACGCCGCTGCCCCGAGTAGTGCAGAGTGGAGCAAAATAAGTAGAGTGAATAGAGTGATCAGAGTTGAGCAGAGTGAGTTGAGCAGAGTGAGTTGAGCAGAGAGTAGATCTAGCCTTAGTATAATATCTACTTGGGGTTTTGGTGATATTCACGAGACCGTTTTGCTCATGATCTATCTAAGTAACTGGGCACGAGAATACCTAGTTAGGTTGTCCGGCTCTCAACCTTTCCCGGCATCTTTTGACATAAATGTCTCAGCGCTGAATCCACTGTTCTTCTGTTAAGGCATTGCCAGCAAGGCTTCGTGGGAATTTGTGAATCCGTACGTCATTGACAAGCACACCGTTAAAGAGTTAAGGGTAACTCTTTAATTCAGTAGCGATATATTCCTCACGCCAAATAGAAAATCAAGATCGATTATTTACCAAGGACGTTCAGCCCACTAGGCTATGTAACGAACTTGCATATTCTTACTGTACGACTTACGGTGTGGGGAAAAAGAAAGACACTCCAGCGAGAATTCGAACTCGGGGCTAAACGTAAAAGATCTGTGGGGTGACTTTAGTCTGAACAACTTTAGCTCTAACGAGCTGGTAAATGGTAGTGGAAAAAAAAGACAAAGAAGGTGATATATAAACTGTTTGTTGGGAGCTGGGTGCGTTGAGGTCTAGGTTGTAGCGAGGCTAGGGTTAGCCAATCTGACTAGTTAGTTGGTGAGGTGAGCTTTTGCTGAGGGTATATATGAAGTTTGTCTGACAGTACCGAGTTAGGTTGGCACGACCCCTCCCGGGGAGAATCCCATTATTCCAGACTACTATTCTGTGCTTCCCTACTCTCCCTGAGGAAATCGTTGCACCTTGAACATCCTACGCCGTTTACTAGCTCCTAAGCGGAATCGTATCTACCATTGTATGTCCTAGATCGACCACAGGGGTTGAATCCTTAACCTAGTTAGTTTGTATCAGATAGATTATATTGTTTCCAGAAATTTCCGGATTTGGCAAATCAATCATTATCACCAACTACTTACTTTTAGTATAGTACTTAGCACCATCAGGTGCCCTACGATACTGGGCCAACTTGGGGTAGCGACATGAGCCCCAATATGAACACCTTACATCAGCAGCTATATGGCCAGTTGCATGCAGCCTATATAATGGGATTTGGGTCTCTATAGGTAGTGTATCCTTATCAAATTTTTTGGGGGTAAATCAATACTCGTATTGATACTTCGTGTATGACGATGGCACGAATCCGGGGGTGGATTATCCACCTTGTAGAATGAAATGAAATAAAATAAAATAAATAATAACCAAAAGGTTAAACTCCAACTCCAACTATTATCATGGCTCTATTAAGAAACCCTTCCCTATAGCTATTGAGATTCAAATAAAATAGAAAACCTTGCCCTTAACCTCAATCTTTCGCATATATTCACCCACTACCAGAGTCACTTGACGACAATCACCTACAAATACATATTCCCTTGAGAGAACTCTTCATACTCTACCGGTGACGGCCGTCCCACCAGATTTACCTCTAGGAAGCCAAGTGCGGATTCTCCTTAGCAAACTCTTCATACTCTATCGGTGACGGCCATCCCACCAGAGTCTCCTCAAGGTCTACAGACTCTCCGCCATACACGCTTGATGCATGCGACAAGCATGGGTTCTCCTTAGCAAACGCTTCATACTCCGTCGGTGACGGTCGCCCTATCAGAGTCTCCACAGAGTCTACAGACTCTGCATCACTCGACCCACTCGACCCACTCCACCCGCCCGGTTCAGGCCACGACTGCGCCCGCCTTACCACGCCCGGGCTCACCGTACGTGTAGGCGGCGCACTAATCGAGAAAAACCCCACGTGCATCGAATTCTGAGAAACACGATCCTCAGCTTGAGCTGGCATCGTAGCAGCCAATCCTGGAACCTCAATTTTCCCGTCAAACATCTGCTGAAGCTTGTGATAGTCCTCTCGCTCCGCAGCCATCAAAGAATAGTACTCTGCAGGAGTATAAACCGGAATTGGGAAGGGGGGAGGTAGGCGGGAACCGGCCTCAATCATGAACATGACGACATCAGTTTTGAGGATACGGTGGAGAAGGTCGGTTGGAGACTCGAATGTTCCGGTCACGGGAACCTCCCTAGTGTTAGTATACTGTTGTACGTTGCTGCTCATGGTTATGAGTGATGCAGAAGCGACTGATGTAGCTGTGAACAAGTCAATAGAGTATGCGTGTATGTTTCGGAAGGAAGCGATGCCCTGAGAGTGGTGTGGTTAGGATCAGTGGGGCCCAGGAGTGTCTTATACGGAGCTTGTCAGGGCCAAAGACTGGTGCTCAGCCAAGGGCCTTGACTATGGTTAGGTAGTTGCTGTTTCGCTCATTCAAGCACTACATGGCCATCAAGGTGTATTGGCCTCGGGGGTATGTAACTTGCTCAATGAGATGCCCTCCGTTGTGATGGTCAACCGGTCCCGTCTTTGGCGAGGGTGCTTCACTTTAGATACACCTTTTGTTGTCACCTCAAATAGCGGCGGTGGGCTGTGTGTATGTAACTCATTGGGAGTAGGATAATATGGAACAAGGTGTCCTCGTGCCCAGACTCTTACCTACCTGCGCTAAAGTAAAAGCCTACGCATGCAAGAGTCTGGTACTAAACCCTCCGAAATCTCTCCGGTGCCCAAGATTTCGGATCTCTGCTTCCCTGGGTCCTGCTCCACCAGTCTTGTACTATTGCTCTAGATCTGCTCCGCCTATTAGAATTCTCACTGAGTTTACTCCGATACAGCATAGGTCTCCTCTAGCAAGGCCTAGAATTGCTTTACTACCACCGATGTCTGCTCCGGTGGCCCAATTTGTACTCCGGTGCACCCCTCAGCTTACATTATATTTGCTCCAGTACTAGTCTGGTTCTCCAGTACCCCCCTTATGCCTGCTCTGGTTCGACTAGCCCTGCCCCCGGTACATACATATTAGCTAAACAGTAAGGGAGCTTGTCTGCTCTGGGTGTGTGAACTGCCCTAGTATCAATTGGACTCAGGCAGATCAGGGCTTAAAACCTCCGGAGTAGAGATATCATATGAGAGGACCTTGAGGCTAAATTTCAGCCTCTACATAGTATTGTGGAGTAGAAACAAGGTATGGGCTAAACAAACCGGAGCAGGGCTGCTGGGGCGCGGAATAAAGCTGGCTCTGTTTTTTTTTTTTTTTTTTTTTTTTTTTTTTTTTGAGTCTAGATATACGCCTAATCAGCCTAAAGCTATGAGGCGGGAATAGAACTGGCTGCAGCGCTGCGTTGGATCAATCACTAGCTGACCTGCTCCGAGTCTGGAGCAAAAACTGGCTTAATTTCGAAAGAGTTTACTTAGTCTACCAGAGTCTTGTCCCCAAAGTGTATTTACTTCCTAGTCTAGTTGGCACTTTATTTCCGTGCAGGTAGATAACACGAGAACAGGAAACTCAATCGGCAAATAAATAAGTATTTTAATGGGGCAACTATTGGAAACACGTTCTCAACATACAATCTCGGTCTCAATGGCACAAGCTCAATAAGCACCCTCCATACTCTTCACAATATAATCCCACGCCTTCATCGGTTCGTTCTTCTTCGGCCTGCCTTCACCCCAACACATTGGTGAATCCAAACACTCCACCACAACATCCCTATCTGGCGCAATAAAATACGGAATCGATAATCGCCTGGGTAACAACCACTCCCCGCTCTCCTGGGTTGCATCCACAGTTGGCACACCGATACGATGTCTTGTGCTGCGAAGAGTATCATTGCTCCACATTTGAAGCAAGTCCCCGATGTTGAGAAGGATGCTGCCTGGGATCACTGGGGCAGGGACATAGCGACCTCCTCGCTGGGCTTCGACCTCAAGCCCACCTGCACCATCATCCTCCTGGATGAGTAGTGTGATGGTTCCTTTGTCGGTATGTGGTGCTATCCGAGTTATCCCACCTTGTCGAGCTGCCTCCCTGCTCACGGGGGGGTAGTGTAGCAGTCGCAGCTGGTTCATAGGAGCTTCTTGTCCATCCTTGCCGTGGCAGTGGGAAAAGAAGTTCTCGTCCTCCAAATGCAGGCCCAACGCTAATGCTCTCAGCACGTCTAGCCCAAAGTTGTGTAGTGTGTTGAATAAACGCCTTGTTACATCGCGAAAGTTTGGAAGGATTTCCGGAGGAGGGTAAATGTTGGGCATAATTGTGTCATTTTCCCGGCCTAGGTCAAAGGACTCTTTACATTCGAGGACGCTGGCCAAGCTGGTGCGGTCGACGTCGGACTTGATACCCGTGTTGAGAGCATCAGGATAAAGGGATAGCTTTTCTTGACCAATCTGGGAGTATCCACGATGGTTCCACGACTCTGGAGGGTGTGGGGCTTTCAGCTTGTCTTGGAATGGTAGGTCAAAGAAGGCACGGCTCTATGGATTTAGACCGCACAAAATAATCAGTCTTTGAGGCTATAACTCAAATTAATCCAGCTAAGTCTGTACCTGGGAAAGTCCTTCGGCTAGTAACTCCTTAGAGACCCCATGGTTTGTGAGGTAGACAAAACCCACATCCCGCAAAGCTTCAAAGATTGCTGTCCCAATTTTCAGACGTTCAGTCTCATTCTGCGAATAGAAGGGCGAGAAGTCAACGATAGGAACAGTAGGCGCTGAATGAGCCATGATGCAGGTATTAAGAGGTGGTACTAATTAATTAATAAATGCAGATGGATATAGTCTGGTTGGGTGGATAGGACTTTTGTGTATGGCCTTGTTCAAAGCTTGCTGCGAACTTATGTTGGGGTGTAGGATCTAGAATTGAAACATGGAGTCCTCAAAGGTGGTCAGAGGGAGAGACAAGTCGCTAACTTGCTGACAATTAGCCATTTGCAACGTCTTCCCCACTCTCGCTCCGAGTTACCCATCTCCTGCAAAACTGGCAACTTTTGCCGAGCACTTGGCAACGGTTTGGCGGGATTGTTCACGTGATAAGTACAGGCTAGATTTGACCTACCCAGCATAATAGATGTTTCCATAATGCACCGGAAAACTCCGGTGCAGCGCCCAAAGACTGTTGTATTTTTTCAAGTTAAAGGATACGGGGTCGAGACTAAAAGGTACAATGCTTTCTGAGACTAGATCTAGATGCAGTGAAAAGTGTGTAATAGAAAGAACAGAAAAATAACCAAATATGTCCATGAAGTTAAGTAGAGAAAACAAGAAATCGAAAAAACTACATACAACAACTCGTTCTCCTGTTGAGCAGCCCTGCCAGCTTCTTTCCGTTTGTTGCATGCGCAGTGATGCTGAAGCACCTCCTTCATAATGGAGGGGGCAGGGGCAAATCATTTAACTACTACTTCTTAGGTTCCCTAATACGCTGCTGCAGGGCTGGGGGTGGAGGCATCAATGCCTCTCCCGAAAGCACTTGATACTGATAACTTCATTGTTAACTGTTTTATTGCTGAATTTTCCTTCTGTGAACTTAAAAGAAAAGAGCAGATTATGTACATAGTCCGGTATAGCCTTGAGCCCAAGCTATTGTACTCAGTCATATGCACATATATATATAGGATGTCACCTGATGCTTTGTTGATCGGGGCTAAGTGACGCAAAAAAAAAGATTGTCAAGTTTCCTGGTGGGGGGGTTCACCAACACCAATGCCTATCATGTCTGGAACCGCCCATCCACTTGCCATAAGCTCCTCCAAAGGTTTTTCCATCCGACTCTGTTGGGCTTGAGCAAAAGCTTTCGGTATGGAGATCATCTCAGCAAATACCAGCATAGTAAAGTCACTCTAGGGGCAGCGTATACCCTGATTTGTGACCTGGTTCTTGATAACCGGTGCATCGTACTTTGTGGTGTAAGACTGCTGTGGGCTCTTTGTCGTTCACACATCCAGCATATCTAGGCAGTAGTTACTTTTGCTTAGCATAGAAGGGTTGATGTGCTCGGGCGCCAATTGCAGAAGGATGAAACCATATTGGTATATTTTACTTAACTTCGGCATCCCAAAATATATTGACTTACCTACAGCCATATCTTAAGGATATATCGGTAATTTAACGCCCAGTGGCCAGATTACCCTGAACTACTGGCCTCTCTCTCTTTATTCTTCGCTGAATCTCCAACCTCAACCTCCATGAGCTCTTCTTTGAACAGCTATGGTTAAAATTCGCCGTAGTGACGTTCAACCAGACTAAGTGCAGTGTATATATTATCAAAATTATTTCAACCGACTCGGTCGACGTCGACATTTTGGGCACAAGATACCGTTCACAAAAGCATTTCGCATGCAGGGCCAAGGTACATATTCACCGGCATGATACTCGGATTAAGTACTCATAGCGAGTACCTTGCATATTCTCAGAGGGCAAATTCGAATCGATTTTAGAAGCCGGTAGGGTATTGCCCCTGAAGCTGATTAAGCTTTCCAAATCCGTTCCCAAACATGTATATATGATCAAAGGTGTCCTGTGCCCCAAACTGGAGTAGATATAGTAAATAACGGGATTTTA
>Ga0307511_10003114_pt1 | contig 17104 bp, 16 predicted proteins | sample 13_EM_MG_FD_200266 | JGI IMG/M metagenome (GOLD analysis project Ga0307511, IMG submission 200266) | Populus trichocarpa ectomycorrhiza microbial communities from riparian zone in the Pacific Northwest, United States - 13_EM | ecosystem: Host-associated > Plants > Roots > Unclassified | place... | reverse complement strand
CACGTTTAATGAAATAAACGTGGGTAGTGTGCTCACCCTGCCGTTCGACGTCGCCCCGTTCGTGTAGAACGATTGTGAAGTGGATGGCCGCCGCTTCTTCATCACGCTGCCAGCCTTGTCCCTATCCCCTCTCGCCTGAGCCGCATCGAGTAACCTCTCTTGAACTGCGGCAAAATCATCCCTGCTCAACCCGCTCAGTTGTTTGACGAACTCTTCCTCCCTCGCCAGGCTCCTAAAAGACACCTCCTCTTGACCGCCGGATACGAACGAGGTATCGATGCTGACATCCGTGAGATCGTGCCACTCTGGGGATTCGCCTTCGATCTTCGCGAAGAGGGCCTTGACGCGATCCTTCTTCCCATTTTCCTCATCTATCGAATGATAGCTCGATCCTTCAGATCCGAACGAGGAGCGGCTCGAGTTCAAGAATGGAGTGAGAACGAGAGGTTGTGTGGAGGGCCCAAGGGAAAGCACGAAAGATGACCCGGACTCGTGTTTCTGGTGCTTACCCATCTTCGTCGTGGTCGTTGACGTACTCGTTATACTTGGTTGGTCGATCGAAAAGCTAGGTGATTTGGCCCTCTTTCCCACACTCTCTTTGTGACCGGCGATGGTTGTAGTCGGCGGAGTGTTCCCGTTGGGTGTAGGTGACCTCAACACCCTCGAAAAAGAAAACGGTGATCCAGGATCCATCCCTGAAAAGCCACCTGACCGCTCCTTGTCTGCCGGAGAGTATCCTTGAGCACTAGAGCGCCCACTTTCAATAAGTGAAGAGTCAAGGAGGGGTGGGGAGCGGATGTTTCTGGAAGTCGACTTGTTGGTATCAGGTTTAATGGAGGAGGATGAGGATGAGGAAGAGTGGGCGGTGGTTGTGGGGTTGGAGGAGTTGGGGTTGTGGAGGACTTCTGTGAGACTGGAGATACTGCCATTTCGGCTATGTCCACTCCCATGTCTCGCATGTGTGGGGCGGGATGATGTGGAAGTGGCCGACTGTTGTTGTGATTGTTGTGACTGCCACATCAGAGTCGAAGAAGGGGTATTAGGTCTAGAAGAAGTGGAGGGGGGTCCATTCGGATACGCCATCATCGATTGGAAAGTCGTGTTGGACAGAGGAGAGGCGGGTCTCCTCTTCGATGAATTACGATCAGAATCGAATGGATCGGAACCCTGTCGCTCTTCGGTGGGGGTATATCGTCCGTTCAAGCTCCTCGAAAGAAAACCGCCGGAGAGAGGTGTTGCAGTCCGCGATGGTTGTTTCGCGGTCGAAGCGTTGGAATCTCGGCGCGCCAAGGAGGAGTTGGTCACGTTCATCGCGCTGTTGTAACTTCCGTTCAAAGGAAGTCTTGGAGACGTTGCTCGTGGGGTGGTGGACAATTGCTCCTCAGATTCGAGGATATCGTGTGGCGTCATGGGCCGTTGCATTCCCGGGATGTATCCGGGTGTTCGGGGAGTGGGGGACATCCCCCTCGAAGCCTCATACATCAAAGCTGACGATGGTGCTGGGGGTTGGTGTACCACATGGTCGTGGGACAGCGCTGTGACAGTGAGGACTTCCTCATCATCTTCCCGTTCCTGCGAACATAATCGAGGAATAATGATTTAGTGTCAAGTCAGGACATAGAACGCCCATACACACCGAATGATCCCCATCGCTGGCGGCCCTTTGCCGCTGATCAGCGGTAGTAGAGCGCAAGAGAACAATATCATCATCAACTCCAGGTTCCTCAGCCCCTTCTTCGATCTCCCGAATCACCTCCTCCAATGCCAGCGAAGCGCGTTTGAGGACTTCAGGACGGAATGTGTGAGATAGCCGGAATTCGGTCGAGGTATTGGAGGGGGAATCGAGGAATGCGGATTGGGAGGTGGATAGTGACTCGCGGTCGGTGAGCACGTTTGGGCTGGAAGGTGCGGAAATGCCAGATGAATCGGCCTCCTCGGGGGAGCTTGGGCGAAGGAAATTGGGATTAGCCTGTAATGTGCGTGAAATGGTAGTAGCGTCCGATCCGATGTTCGACAGGGCGCTGCGCCCACTGCCTCCTCGGACGGTCCGGATGTAGACATCATCCCTGAACTTTCCAGACCCAAACAGGTTGTTGCTGTATCGTTTCTGGCTACGTTTCGTGTTCTTGGGGGCGGGGGTGGGAGAGACATTGCCGATTACATTACCCATGAGAGAGGATGTAGAGGTGTCGAGGGAATTGGTAGACGATTGCCGTGGTGAGATGCCCGAATCGGCGAAGAGGTCGTCCTGTTGCTCGGCGGCAGCGGTCCTAATACGCATCCTGCCCAAAGCCTCGAGGATCATACTTTCTTCTTCCTCTGAAACCTGATTTGGGGCACCACGAGCCCTTTGTTCTGCAAACCTCACCTTGAGATGCTCCACTCCGACCGGTTCTCCGTCTTCGGAACGTAAGAGGGTGAATCGACGTGTCAAACTGTGCCATAACATGTTAGCCGACGATGGCGCACGAAAGAGGAAAGAGGATGGAGGTGGGGGTCGAAGGGTGACAAAATAGGAAGCGTGCACGCACTCTGGGAGTATGAGCGAAGTCCGGAAGTCACCTGCAGGAGGCAGCGCGGGTAGGGAGTCTGAATTGTCTGGGTCGGTGTGGCGCGAGGCCTCTGGGTTGACGGAACGTCTGGTTTCAGATTTTTTCCTGGAAGGGGAACAAGGCGGGGACGATTCGATGAGCACATGAGTGAAAATCTGAATAAAGGCGCATGGCAAGCGTACCGAAAGCGGTGCATGAATACGTCCGCGCGGAGGCCACGTTGTGGCAGAAATAAATGGCCGGATGCAGGGAGAAGCTAAGTAGGTGACGCCTGAATGAACAAGAGCCAGCCGGGTTTCAAGTTTGAAGGAACGTGGGTGACACGAGTCTGCTACTGAACGGGGTCGATTCTTTCTTCAGCTGCCGGTTGATCCAGGCTGGTGGGGGTGATTCTTGGCAGACGGGGTCGAGGTAGAGCGGAAAGAGCGGACTGGGTGGAAGGGGAAGTGGATGGGGGAAACAAGCTATTGGATATTGTTGCCCGAAGTCCCTCCCTCCTTGGTTCTTAGCAACCCTGATGATCAAGCGCAAAAATCCATTCTGAAATTACAAGAACTATAAGAGAAACCGCGACTTTACGACGAATCGGAAGTTGCGTGAGACGTGAAACTCCAGCCCATTTTGAACGAAGACCTTCGCTGTTTTTGAATGACCAGGAAGGTGAACACGACGTGTTCCAGAAACGCGAGAGCGGGCTCGTGAACGGTCAGCGAAAGCTCTTGCGAGCCAGATTCTGCAATGATCCTGCGTTCGTTCTTGTCGTACAACTGCGGAAGCAGATAAGCTTGTGGTCCATTTCCAACGGTCAAGCTCAAGTCCTGACCTCGAGTCGGTTATTTTTTGATTTCCACACGTACTCCTCCTGGTTCGGCCCCACAAACGAACGGGACCTACGGGCGGGCGCTCCGTCAACACGCTGGGCGCAAAAGATAGGATCGCTCACAGTCCAAAAGCCCCCCTAATGTACCCGGAATATAAGAACATGTTCAACGGCATCGTCCTCTTCCCGATCCTCACCACCGAGGGTCGCGTCTTGTGCCAATCGACCTGCGCAACGCACCCTCCAGAACCGTCCTCGCTCGAGTCCGAGCTAGAAGACGATGCTCTCTGAAGCTCTCCCGGCCGCCGAACCGTCGTCTGCCCACCCATAAACTTGGGTTCAGTGTAGACGGTGAATAACGTCTCGTCCGTCTTGAGGTCTATGACGGACGTGTTCAAGGGATCCTGGCTCGAGAATACGACGTCCATCTTCGAAGGGGTTGGATCGTGAGTGTGTGCGGAGACAGTCAACTCCCCTCCGTATTTATGTATGGGTTAATTGCATAATTATGTGAGCGATAAGCTACATAGCCCGCTCCTAGTGGGTTACAGTGGTGCTATGACTTCACTCGATCCGAGATAAGGATAACGGAATCGCTCGTCCCGCTTGACGCTCAGCCAAGCCAGAGCGGGGGCCGTCGACGGAGCGTTGTGTTCCTTATTTCCGCACTCCTCCACAACGACATCCCTCCTGGACGTTCGACCAGCCTTAAGAACCGACCGTGCACGAAGATCCCACACATTCACACAACCTCTGCCGTATCTCACGCATCATGCGAGCAGTTTTGTCCATCCCCGCAAAACGGCGGGTACAACCCCACCGATTCTCGATCGAACCGGTTGGCCGTCCAGGTACTAGTCGCTCGTGTGACCTCAGTTGAAATGGGGATAACGGTTTTCCTTGGGACTCTTAGACTCTTGGAATACCGTTCACTCCTGGAGATTCTTCCCAGTATTGGCGGAAGATGCCCAAACCCTACACCGGCAAATTTCACAGCCATGGCACCAATACGCAAGATGCTGTAAGTATATTAGGTGAACTGTAATCACAAGTCATAGTGGTCCGCGCTATCGTACAAACCGAGTATCCCTCTATAGTCGGGAGACATCGGCCTCCAATCCTCCTCCTCTTCTATCCCTCCGAGCTGAACATCCGAATCCCAGGTGGGGAATGGGTGAGTCAGACGCGCCGCGATTGGCTGTCTGGAACCGGATGCAGGCGTCGGTGAGTCGAGGAGCCAATCGTAGCAATCTTCCGCCTCGTCTTCATCTCCCGGACGATCGGGTGTACCCGCGTCAACCTCGCGGCACCCAACGACAAGGTCATCGAGGTCCGAGGTCCGGTCCATAAGCCTCCTGAAGGTATCCATGTTGATTCTTCCAGCCCCTCGCTGAGGGTTCGAGCCATCTTGGGGGGTGTTCTGTTTCGACTTCGCCGGTCGATTGCACGGCGTCCTGAGAACTGCATTCAACCTCTTCTCTTCCTCCACCTCGTCCCAGTCAACCAACCGCACGAGTATGTCCACTTCTTCTTCGGTCCTGAACATAGCCTCCAACTCTCCCTCCTCGAACAACTCTTCATCGATGATAGCATCCGATCCGCCGGGGCGCGTGGCATGGAGGAGTTGTAGGCGTGTAGGGGGATGAACGAACGTGTGTGCAAGTGGAGAGTTGTCCGAGGAAAGGAGGTGCGATAATAGGTGGTGGTCCTGGGCGGGCTTTGAGGGTTTGATCGGAGTGCCCGACGGATTGAGGAGAAACTGAGACGCGGACTCCACGGAACGGTTGTGCCGGGTCTTCCGTTTCTTTGTCGGTCTAGAGGTAAGCTCAACGGAGGCCTCCCTCGAAGAGACTAGGCTCCTCCGCTTCGTTACCGAGCTTGCCGTCGTCAGCACGGAAGCGGAAGCGGAGGTAACGGAGCCAAAATCGCTCTCATTGTCATCATCGAGAGGAGCTGCGGGTGTCGCCCTACTATCCTCAGTCCCGTCACATTCATCAACGAAATCCAGATCGAGCGAAACTTTCTCCATTCCGCATAGGGCCTTCTTCCAGATCTCCTCCTGAAACTGGACGACGTCATTCAACCCCTTGGCGACAGCACCCCGAGTCGTCACCTTCGATCTAGATGACGAGCCACGAGTACGCGGTTGTGTGGACGGTTGTAACCACGGAACCTCCTTCATCCAATCCTCGACTATCCCGTATAGCATTCGGTACCGGTCCATGACTACCCCTTGCTTCACGTCGAACCGCGTGCCTAGAGCTTGGGCTAGGACACCACAGTTGGGTAGCGGGGAGCGGATCTCGCCCTCCAACGCTAGTAGGAAAATTGCACATGCCGTAGGGGCGGTCGCCAGATGAGAAACCTTTCCGGATCGGGTTACGAGCGCAGCCAATGACTCGGCGGTTCGTAGCACGCGCGAAAGGCGTGGTTGCAAGCTCCGAACCGCTGATGCCAAAGTTTTTGGAAGTTCGAATGTTTCCGATTCAGATATGACGCGGGTCAGGTGGGTGTGCAATGTCGTGAGGTGAACGCTCGGATCGGAAATGTCGAGATCGAAGCCAAAAAGTTTGACAACTTCATTGTAAGTTTTCGTTAGTGATGGCAGAGTTTCTTCCAACAACGTCTGGGAAAAGGCACAGGACGATTAGTAGCGGGTTGACAAGGCGGGGGTGAATCTGGGGAAAAACTCACGGAGATGTCGCGTAGAGACACGCTCTTACGGGATTCGCGGGCGGCAATCGAGACGGATGTCCCGGCGGTTAGCTTGGCTTTACGACCCCAACGAAACTGGCCCTTACTCATTGCTTGACTGAACAGTGTCTGTGCTCGGCTCGCCAGCCCGGGGTAAGACAGTCGATTGCATAAGGACGTGATGAACGTGTAGGTGGAGAACTAGTATGAAACACAGCGTCAGCGTCCACTGGGGTAGAACGATAGAAGAGCATGAGAAAACGGACCATGTTCTGTCGGTGTCGAACCTCCTTGCCTTGTCCAGACAATGCACGCCCGTCCTTGTTGCGGATGCTTTTGAGCGTTGGATTACCCAAGTCCCAGGTAAAGGAGCCCCCATGACCCGAGGAGGTTTCGTAAGAACCCAGATGGGACGCGAGCGTGGTTTGAGTCGGATTTGAAAGAGTTCCACATGTGGTACAGACGGAAGAACCCAGCTCGCCGTCCCATTGCGTGTTATTGCCACACTGTAGACAATCCCCGGACATGTAGACCAGCAGGGACGCGTTGGATCGATGTGGATCGACGACAAGAGGCAGAGGGGCGTGGCGGAGTTGTTGGCGACGAATTTGTTATTGGACTACAAATCGATTTGTTATCCGCTTTTTTGTTTGTTACCCAAAATTCTGATTCGAAACCCTCACGCTCTCATTCGCGCCTCCAATTTGGGCGGGGACCTCGCTTCCGGACGCACTTTACCGCCTTTGGGATTGCTAAACATATCCGGGCTGCCGTTAGACAGGTACTTTCGTGCGGGGATGCCTTTCATCTGGGCTCACGTATGATGCAGATCGCTATATGCCCGTAATTGCTGAATGCCATCCCGGACCATCCACCAACAGTTTGTTGCTTTCTCCTTTTGAATAACTCAAGATCCATCCGTGATAAAGCCCATTGGGCTGTCCGCATTGAACCCGACATGTTCTGTTCTCGAACGAGAGTTGATTTCGCCATTATCACTATACCCAGGTGAGGAGATGTTCGCCGTCCAACCTGGATCGAATAGACTCCCGCTCGGCTGAAGGTTCCGTGCCAATCTGGTGGCTCGCCTACCTCTGTTTCGCGGTACGTATTATGTACGGGATCGAGAAAGAAACTCCGCCTAGCCGAGAGCAAGAGGGTCCCCACCTCCCCGGACCAAGGCCATGACGAAACGCGGTCTAGCTCTCGGGTGCATCTTGCAATTTTTGGACCATTTTGTACATGTAGCTGTGTCAATGTGTGGATATTTGTGTGTAGTAGTGAATCCCACGCAGTCAGTTGTGAGCATCACCTGGTCGGAACCATCATAGATTTCAGAATCCAATCTCGTTATCTACCATACTACTTGCGGAGCCCAGGGCAGCTCCCAGGGTATAAATTCTGGCCATCGCACCTCTTCCGCTTCCCACCCATCTTGCCCTTTCGCACCATGGCCCACGCATCTCAGCCCTTCCAGTCAAAATTCTCCGCGGCCGCCAGGCGTAGATTGTCCAGCTTGGACAACTCCGTTAGGCCCGCTGCCATCGCCAGTCTTCAGGTGAGTGAGCCACCACGATCTCTCGAACATATATGCTGATCCCTTCATCACCTGTAGCCTATGTGGGCTGGCATCGCTGGCGCACCGGTCAACAGTGGTTCGGGCTTTGAGATCGCGATATCGATCCACGATTCCGTTTACAACACCGACTTCGCGTCGGAGGTCGTCACCATCTTCCCCAATGACTCTGAAAAGACCTCCAACGCTATCGAAGCGCATATCATTGACGCCCTTCGCGAATTCTCCTCCGAACATCTCTGCAAATTTCTCGGTGCTGGTATCACGATGACCCTTTTGAGCGAGGTACGCCCCGCCTATTTCCCCGCCGTTTGATCCGTGCTTAGAGTTGAGCACCTACCAGGCACCAAACCTTTGCACCCGCCTCTGGTTAGAGTCGGACATCGTTCCAGTCGTTTTCAACATCAAGCCATTCCACACTGAATCCGTCACCCGTCCCAACTTGAAGCACCGTATTTCTACTACTGGTTCCTATCTCCCCTCCGGTGCAGAGACCCCAAACCTTCTTCTTGTGGACAAACCGACGGATACCGGCAGTCTCCAGTCCGGAGTTACCCAAAAAGTCCCCCTCCAGCGTACGATCGACGAACAGGCTGATTCTGCTGCTCGGAAATGTCTCATGTACTACGGTCCTGGAAACAACCCTCGTCTGAACATTGCCGCCAGGAACCAGGTCGCTGTCGATGCTGGAGGGAAAATTCACCTCATCGACGATCTTGAGGAGTACCGAAAAACCGTTGGAGAGAGTACCTGGAACTGCGTTATCAAGATGGCTGACGAACTCCGAGACAAGAAGGTCAAGATCGGCTTCTTCTCTTCAACGCCTCAGGGAGGTGCGTCTATTTTTCCCGGATTCTATCATGAATCTTATCGGCTGATCGGTCTCTGCTGATCCGTTCAATAGGTGGAGTCGCCCTGGTGAGTTTTTTTTTCCTGATCACTTCATTCGACAATAAACTCATGGTTCCCCAATAGATGCGCCATGCTCTCATCAGGTTCTTGGCTGCTCTAGACGTCGATGCTGCTTGGTATGTATTTCGCTTGTTTTAACCACGTGGTGTGCTTGACCCCATTCCCAGGTATGTTCCGAACCCGAGCCCGGCCGTCTTCAGGACGACAAAGAACAACCACAACATCCTCCAAGGTGTCGCGGATCCAGACCTAAGGTTGACTGTTGAGGCAAAGGCTGCCTTCGACGCCTGGATTCTCAAGAACGGTCTCCGGTGGACCGCCGAGGGCGGTCCCCTCGCTGAAGGCGGTGTCGATATCGCTTTCATCGGTGGGTTCTTTTCAGGGTATACGTACGAATCTATCTGAGAATCGTTCTAGATGATCCCCAAATGCCGGGCTTGATCCCTCTGATCAAGAAGACCCGCCCAGACCTCCCCATCATCTACCGTTCTCACATCGAGATCCGCAGCGATCTCATCCACAAGAAGGGTTCTCCTCAGGAAGAAGTCTGGGAGTACCTCTGGAACAACATCAAACATGCGGACCTCTTCATCAGCCACCCTGTCCGCAACTTCGTGCCAGACTCTGTCCCCGTCGAGACTTTGACCCTCCTTGGCGCCGCCACCGATTGGCTTGACGGTTTGAACAAGAAGCTCGGCATCTGGGATTCACAGTTCTACATGGGCGAGTTCAGGAGCATGTGTGTAAAGGAGAAGATGAACGAGCTCGGGTGGCCCGGCCGCAAATACGTTGTCCAGGTCGCTCGATTCGACCCCTCCAAGGGTATTCCCCACGTCCTCGAGTCTTACGCCAAGTTCCGTAAACTCCTCACGGCGAGCAAAAAGATCGAAGAATCCCAGGCTCCCCAACTCTTGATCTGTGGACACGGTGCCGTCGACGACCCGGACGCCAGCATTATCTACGACCAAGTTCTCCACTTGATCGCCACCAAGTACGAGGAGTACTCCAAGGATATTATTGTCATGAGGATTCCCCCGAGCGACCAGCGTAAGTCCACGATATTTAACACTCGAGAAGCCACGCTGACCTCCACACCCGTGTAGTCTTGAACGCACTCTTGGACAACGCCCACGTCGCCCTTCAGCTCTCCACTCGTGAAGGTTTCGAGGTTAAGGTGTCCGAGGCACTCCACGCTGGTGTCCCCGTTATCGCCTCCAGGACCGGTGGTATCCCCCTCCAGATCATCGACGGCAAGAGCGGATACCTGTGCACTCCCGGTGACAACGACAAGGTCGCCAAGCATCTCTTCGACTTATTCACCGACGCCAGCCTCCAGAAGGAGATGAGCCAATACGCGAGGACGCACGTCAGCGACGAGGTCGGGACGGTCGGAAACGCTGCGGCCTGGTTGTACCTTGCCCTGATGTACTGCTGCCGTGGTGAGAAGTTGAAGCCCAACGGCGCGTGGTTGAACGATTTGCTCAGGAAGGAGTGCGGAGAGCCTTACAAGCCTGACGAACCCAGGCTCCCACGCGATCTCAAGCCTGGAGCCTAAGAAGCTAGAAGGGGCGTGGTCTTGGGTTTATTTTGGTATCCCAAAGGCTCTGGTCGCTGTTCGTGCTCTCGATGCCCTGTAATTCCATAGAATGTATTGTACTCCAAGAATGTGATATCAAATGAGAAGCCATTTTAACGCCGGTCCCACAGCATATAGCTATAGGGCGTGGCACTGGCACGTCGGGAATCTTTTCTCATGCCTTGACAGTTCACCACCGCGTCCGCCTCGTTCCTTCAAGCCGTGTGAAGAAGAGCGAGCGCCACCCGCCGATCCGGTGTGGTGAGGAGGGTATAAATGGCGATACAATATCCTGGTTTTCCTCTTCCAATATCCGACGTAGTCAAACGTACTCTTAATTGTAGCTCGGCCACAGACACCACGTACACGATGCTACGGGCGAGTGCCAGTAGGGGGCCAGCCCAACCAGGGCTCTTGTAAAAGAACCTGTCGGGGTGTATTTCCGACTGCAATGGCCACGACAGTCCGATGAGCATGGTCTCGCGCTCACTCGGGGGGAGGTCGATCGTGTCGGTCGCTTCAGTCCCAATCTGTGAACTCGGGGGTTAGGGTGTCTGCGGAAAATCTAACTGATGGCAAGATTTCCCTCGGGGTTGCAGTCTATTTTGAGAGCAGCGTTGAGGTAATCTTGACTCAGGCGTCTCGCTCATCGTTAGGTATGAGACCCTCAAGGGGACTTTGTACTCGCGGGTTTTTTCGGATAAAGTACTATTCAACGACGTCAACACTGTCACCGTCGTTGCCGTTGTCGGACTCGCCGTCCCCATTGTCATTGTCTGGTCCGCCACCGAAGTTATCACCGCCAAACTCACCTTCGTAGTCCCGCGCGCCGGCTTCAATGTTCGGAGCTCGGGGTGGAAAATGTTTTGGTGGGGGAGATCCTGTCACTTGGAACTCAAGCTTGAGATCTGCAAACGAATGGATCGGTCATGAACAACGTGCTTCGTCTTGACGTGAATGAGCCAGGTTGTAGGGTGCATCCTCCAAGCCGACTGAGGGGGGCCGAGGACAGAGGTCCCAAATACATATAGCTTGAGAAGTTCGATCTGCCTTGAATTACGATTACTGCTATTCCGTACATCCAAAATGCACGGATATTCCAACTCTCTGTACACCACCCTACAGCGCATGCGATAAACACTTTCAGAGACTGTAGTTTCCCACAGAGTGGGGGGGAATGGTTAAGTGTTAGTCGTTTGGCTGAAGCAAGAAAATGGGGCATCAGGATGGATAGATGTTGAACAGGACTGACGGGAACGCACGGTTGTGGCGTCGGGGGCTCTGGAGACAAAGTATTCGCTTGCGCTTGGTCGCATATTTGTTGGAGTTTGACATCGTAGAACCGGACTTCCCCGCGTAGCCGTAAGGCTTCAAACCTTGGGATGGCTGACGGTTGTCCCAGGAGTAGATTAAGAGTCTCTTGTTCAGCTCCTTCCACCGCCTTGGACATCTGCGTGCCGAATGTTTGAGAACGCCATACAACCACCGTCCAGATCTCCAACCTGTTCCAGTCCTCAATTTTCCTGAGTGATCTCATTATCTCCACGTCGGCTGATACAAAAGTCGTGCGGAAGTCTGTGGCCAGTGCCAACTCATCCAATAAATGCCAATAGTGAGAGGACACCTTGAGTCCCGTCGGAGAACGTATCGCGTCTACCAACAGCTCTGCCCATTCGCATTTCCCCCCCGTATCGTCCATACCAACATTGAGGCGGTTCAACAAACTGACAGTCTCCGGTCCTGAGAGCTCGAGCTCACTGCGCCAGATGCGCTCGATGACGTGTACGGCCACCTGCCGTAATCTCGGGGAGAAGGATGCAACCATCTTGACACGCTTGGCAAGGTATCGCGCACACGAACCAGGCGGCGGGCGGTCACCCAAAATCCACACGGATAAAGCATCGGCAAGAACTTCGTCATCATTGTTTGAGAATGCAGTCTCAAACGCCCACTCGTGATGAGGTGTGTGATCCAAACGGAGGGGCGGCCCGTCAGGGCTAAATGCAACTCGCCGGAACCCGATCTCGAGAGTTGTGTGAAGCAGATCCACATAGCTGTTGGGAGTCGGGTCTTGTGGACGGAAGGTAGCATCCAAGCGCATCAGCCCAACTTTGGAGAACGCCTCCTCTACGAGTTTGGAGAGGCGCTCGTCGGAGGTGAGCTCTCGCAGTTGTAATCGTCGCGTGCCTTCCCCCCCACTCAGTCCGAGCTTTCCAGCTGCCTTGGAGATAGTGGCACACCACTGGTAAGCCATCCGGGCCAACGAAGTGGGTCGTTCCTCCCATGCTGCCAAAAATTCCAAGAGGAAATCGAGATGCTGAAGGCACTTTCCATCGGTAATAACCTCCATCACCCTTTGAGACAAGTGAGAGAGAATATTTTCCAACGAGCCACTGGCATGCAAAATTTTTAGTGGGCAAGAGCGGGGAGGGACAAGACAACTACATACGATTTGTCAACAGCCAAGATAGTTCCCTCCTCAATGTGTCCACCCAGGAATGCATACCAGAGGAGGAGAGTGTTGGCAATCATGGCTTGGTGGTTGGCGATGGCCGCACTGAGGTAAGACTGCCAGGATGCCAGGATCGGTTTCGAACCCGCTTGGGTCACATCCACAAATAAGTTTGACATCCATAACGAGTGAGCGCGAGAGTTTGTCTCCTTCGGGAAGTTGAGGGTGGGTTTTCCCGGGTATGAATTGCACTCAAACATGTGGATAAGGTGGTGAAGGTCGGGGTCGGTGTGTTGAAATATGCTTGAAGTAATGGTCGGAATGGGAAACTCGAAAGCGTGCTCATCGGATTGAGCCCTCTCCTTCATTTGGATTTGGAGGATAGCCTGCGTTGAGAAGTATGCCCGGTCCCTCATACCGGGATATGGTTGTTTGGTTGAGTCGAAGCATTCCTTGAGGGTAGAACTGATCAAATCAAACAACTGACTATAGTCGGAATCGCCATTGAACCACCGGATGGCGCCCGCAAGGCGTATGGCAGCGTCAATGGCTTCGGGGTCGGTTATGTTCCGGAGGACCCAGGACACACAGCGTGGGTTGTCCATGTTCTGTCTCCGGATGCTCTTCAGGTTCCGCACATCCACTCGTAGCCCTGGACCATTTTGAAATTTACCTGGCTGAGCATGTGCACCTTCAGCCGTCCTTGGGAGGGTCTGCGTGAGTTTGGCCATCCGAACCACTTGACCAAGTGCGTCCCCGAAAGCCCGGCCGATCCGTCGGAGTAAACGGCTGGTTCGGTTTTTGACCTCCCTGGCTGCATTCTGAATGACAGGTATGATCTCGGACAGCGAAACTTCCCCCGACAATATGGCGCGGACGAGTAAGAACGGGGCCAGCAACAATTTCCGTGCTGTCTTACTCTTTCCGAGACGCCGGAGAGTGATAGATGTCGGCGTTTGGAATGGACACTCGTACGAGGATGTTCCGGCGGCCACAATTCCAGTATAGAAGAGAACACCAAGAACTGTGAAGGAGATGACGACACGTGCGACAGAAGTGTTGACCGACCACATGTATCGGGAGAGGGCGGAGGTGAGGAGGAGAAGGGCGGCCTGGAGCATGATGGGGAGACCATCAATGAATACGCGGAATCGCCATCTCTCGAGGCCATCGAATTTGCGCTGGCGGTCGCCACAGCGTTCGAACATCGATCCTCCAGTGTGTCGGAGGTAGCGGCCCACCCACTGCTTGCCTAACATTGCAACGAATGCGGCCAACAGCGATATCAACAGGCTTGCATACAGGAGGCTCGATGTCGTAATGATCTCTGTGGGGGGACTATTCCACACTGGAGGGGCGGCAGGGATATCGCTGGGGGTAATGGACCGGTTGAGACTGAGGAGGATTGCGCGGAGGTAGGCTTCCGACCGATCGTTGGGATCTGGTTCGAGTTTCCTCTGGATGTCGATGATGAAGGCAGAGCTGACCGCGGAGAAAAGACCGGCCTGAAGCCCTTATCGACCCTGGATCGTGGTAAAGGGAACGTAGAAACTCACAAAAATCAAGGTAGTGTTGAGATCCTCATTGTACTTCTTCATGTATTCGGCATCGTACTCCATCATCTCTCGTTTGTACATGTTGTAGAAATCGACTTGGGGATCGTCAGTCTTGATTGGTGGGAGGAACGTCCGTAGGGCCTCTTTGATGCTATCTAGAGTCAGCTCGTTGGCCCTTGCAATCGATTTTGCATTCATATAACGTACCATTGAGGGTCGACGATGACTGGTTTCGCAGTCTCCTCACCGCTCATCGTAATAGCCTATCACTGGAGTGGCTGAAGGGGTAGGGGTGACCCAGGGTGGTTGGAAAGGCGGGGACTGGAATCCACGTGTCCCATGAATGCGAAAGTTTCTGAGTTATGGCGCTTTTCAGGGCTCATGTCACCCGGATATGCCAACCAGCGAGCAATACATCGTAATGCATCCATGTCGCCCAAGGGTGTCGTCCAAGGAACGAAAGGATACCCAACAGAACCCCAGTCGAAGAAACTAGGTGTTTAGCGGGTTGGATGAGTTTTCCCGGAAGGTCGTTGGGATGTACAGCGCCTATCTCCAGGGAAAGGAGTTTCGGGCGCCAATTACACTGGGTCTCTGCCTCATAATCAGGATGGTCACCAACCTAATAATCACCGCGTCTTGGCTCTTCGTGGCTGGATTATTCACACAGGAATTCTAATTCGTCAGAATTCAGGGCCAGTGATCCCTCTGAACTTGAGGTTGAATTCCAGCCGGACCTTCCGGCCCCAGCGCCGCCACCGAAGTCGAACGTAGACAACAAGTGTAATCACGATGATTAATTACAACGTCGACTTCGGGACTTCGAAACTTGGACTTCGCGATCCGACAATGATGTCAGGGGAATCATCACATCACCCAACGAAGTTACTACGGTGATACAACTCCCAACCGGTCACCTCCGTTGGGTGGGTGAAGTGCAACATTAGGGTCGCAGGGATCTTGCTCCTGAACGGCTTGTATCTAGACTAGAGAAAGCCACGCGCTGAGCACCGACGTGTCTCGAATCAAGTCCTCCGTCGCAGGCTGGCTCAATAACCGGAAGAGTGATCCTACGCAGCCCCTTGTTCAACGAGAATCACGCAAAGGACGAGGGATCCAGCACGACGCGGCCGGGCGGTTTCTGTGTACAATCAGCCTAGATTGGAACGACCTGGTGTAAGTCCACTCCCTCTGATACCCATCTTGTGCTGACCCCCGAACAGTATCAGAGTTGAGATCAAGAATTTCGAGGGTGGGGACCACTACTATGCGAAGGACTACTATGCGAGGTGTTTATACCTCAGGGAAGATGACGATCCGAAGGCGCTCTACTCGTTGAGGTAAGCCTGGTTCAACCCCTTGAATCCTTAGCTGACCCAAGTCACCATCCGCCGGTAGGCAGAGGAAATCGCTGAACTCGAACACGTACAAATTTCATTCACTTGGCGACTATGTACGCACAATAGAGCCATTCGGTTGTGCTGATTCATACTCTACGCAATTGGTACTATAGATACCTTTCTTACCTCAAATTCTTGCTGACTTCAATGTTAGGCACATCGTGCCCTCAAAGGTTTTTACGGGTTAACGAACCGGCGCAATGCAACAAGGCAAATCACGGGGCGCTATCGCCGTGAAGAAGCATCTCGTCAACACGGTTTCGATACTTCCGATGTCGAGAAAGCAAAGCAAACATAACATGCCTTCGTAACCGCATCACAACATCTCGGCATCTCGGAAAAGCCGGCGCTTGCTACATTTATCCGGAAACACCCTGATAATCCAGCAAAGGTCTGTTGTGTCACCCTCAGTAATAAGTCCTGCTAACACCCGGCATAGTGGCTCGTTTCGAAGCTTCTGGGTCATCTATTGAACCGGCTCCTTGGGAGAGATTTGAATGATGACTATTCCAACGTGTTCACCGATGATGGGGGAGACACAATCTGGATCTCAAATAACCAAATATACTCATGTGAGATATACGTGTTAGGCTATAGCCTCAGTGAAGGAGAAAGAACTGTATTGAGTATCTAACCTGTGAGATATACGCGTTAGGCTATACTATAAGCGTTGTCAGCGAAATAGATCAAGGGAAGATAAAGGGAAGGGAACATACGCCTCAGTGAAGGAGAAAGAACTGAGGGTATTGGACATAAGGTCTCAGGTATATATAGGCCAGGCTAGGGCGCACAGACCACATCAGCAAACATCCCGATCACTTTTTCACTTTCTTGCACTTTTCTTGGGCTTATTTTTCATCTGTAGCTTTTTCCCACTTATTTGTACTTTCTACTTTTTTTGTTGACTTATTACTCATTAATACTGCAAGCGCTGTGGTGATTGCACAGGGTTGATCTCCACTGGTGAAACATCCAGTCTGACCTAAGAATCGCGGGAGTGATAGTGGGTCAAGAGGCAGCCGGTTCAACCGAGACCGGGGCCGACGAAGAGCTGGTGAGGCCAGTCAACCTCTGAGCAAACCTGCTAGAGCTAGGCATGTGGGGGGTGGGTGAGGTCCACATAGCGCATTCCCCATTCCATTTTTTTCTTCAGAAAATCATACCAATTGTAGATAGGTGGTACACATAACTTTCATTTCTACCCTGTCCGAGAACCTAATTCCGTTGTGTTGAGCTTGTACAGCATGCGTTTTTGACCAGTTAACGCGACGGGTCCCAGGCGCCAAAATTGGACCCGTGTGGTGCACCCCCCCCAAAAAAACGGGACCTAGAGAGCCCAGTATTCTCTTTTCCCTCCCTACATACATAGAGTAGGTAGGTAGTGACTTCGAAAACTATTTCCGCTTTATCCGACGCCAGGATAGTGGAGCGTTTGCACTGCACCTCCCAGTCTTGTGTTGCCAGCGAGGTGCCTGATGCTGACTTGAGGGAATTGGCCATATTGACTGTAGCCCATTCCCACACCATATATATAGGTTAGTCCAAAGGTAGATACCCTACACGTTA
>Ga0307511_10003113_pt1 | contig 17105 bp, 14 predicted proteins | sample 13_EM_MG_FD_200266 | JGI IMG/M metagenome (GOLD analysis project Ga0307511, IMG submission 200266) | Populus trichocarpa ectomycorrhiza microbial communities from riparian zone in the Pacific Northwest, United States - 13_EM | ecosystem: Host-associated > Plants > Roots > Unclassified | place... | reverse complement strand
CGGTCATCGACTATTACTCGATCGATGACCGCGTACCGGTCTCGCAAAGAGGCGATCTCAGCGTCGCGCTGCCGTAGGCCACCCCCCCATTGAGCCTTCGCTCGCGATCACAGGGCCAGCAGGTCCGGTCAGCTCCTGGGCAGGGTTCGGGCAGGTCCGGCAGACACAGAAAAAAAGGCTATTTCATGACCGACCAGCTCATCCAGCAGGAAGTCAGCAACGCCGCATGGGCTGCCTGCGACACCTTCCGCGGCGTGATCGATCCGGCGCAGTACAAGGACTACATCCTGGTGATGCTGTTCCTCAAGTACATCAGCGACCTGTGGACCGACCACTATGCCGAGTACCAGCGCGAGTACGGGGACGATGAAGAGCGTATCCGGCGGCGCCTGGCGCGGGAGCGCTTCATACTTCCCTACATCCAGTTCAAAGACGAGAAGACCGGCGAGATCACGGACCGCTTCGTCGCCGGCTTCGGCGCCCTTTACGAGCGGCGCAAGGCGGCCAACATCGGCGAGCTGGTCAACATTGTGTTCGAGCACATCGAGGAGGCCAACAAGAGCAAGCTCGAAGGCGTGTTCCGCAACATCGACTTCAACTCCGAAGCCAACCTCGGCAAGCCCAAGGACCGTAACCGCCGGCTGGAAAACCTTCTGGGCGACTTCGCCAAGCTCGATCTACGCCCGTCGCGCGTGTCCGAAGACGTAATCGGCAACACTTACATCTACCTGATAGAGCGCTTCGCCTCCGATGCAGGCAAAAAAGCCGGTGAGTTCTATACCCCCAAGCAGGTTTCCCGGCTGCTCGCGCAACTGGTCAATCCCAGGCCCGGCGATCGGATCTGCGATCCAACCTGCGGCTCGGGTGGCCTGCTGATCGAAGCTGCCGGGTTGGTCGAGCGACAAGGCAGCCGCGACTTCGCGCTCTACGGCCAGGAGGTCAACGGCAGCACCTGGGCGCTGGCGCGTATGAACATGTTTCTGCACGGCAAGGATGGCGCTCGCATCGAATGGGGCGACACGCTCAACAGCCCGGCGCTGATCGAAGGTGACCGCCTGATGCGTTTCAACGTGGTGGTTGCCAACCCGCCCTTCAGTCTCGACAAGTGGGGTGGCAAGGAGATCGAAGACGACCGCTACAGCCGCTTTTGGCGTGGGCTGCCGCCCAAGTCCAAGGGAGACTTCGCCTTCATCGCACACATGGTCGAAACTGCCCTGCCACAAGAAGGGCGTGTGGCTGTCGTCGTGGCCCATGGCGTGCTGTTCCGGGGCGGGGCCGAAGGCCGCATCCGGCGCGCTCTGATCGAAGAAAACCTGCTCGATACCGTCATAGGCCTGTCCGCCAACCTGTTTCCCACCACCTCCATCCCGGTAGCCATCCTGGTGTTCGACCGTGCACGCGAAAAAGGCGGCGCCCGCGAGGACTGCCGGGACGTGCTGTTTATCGATGCCAGTGGCGACTACCAGTCCGGCAAGAACCAGAACGCTCTGCTCGACGGGCACCTCGAAAAGATGCTGGCTGCGTCCCGCGCGCGCCAGCCGATGGACAAGTACGCGCATGTGGCGAGCCAGCAAGAGATCGCCGACAACGACTTCAATCTCAACATCCTGCGGTATGTCGATACCTTCGAGGAAGAGGACGAGATCGACATTGCAGCCGTGGAAGAGCAGATCGAGCGCCTGGAAGGCGAACTGGCTGAAGTGCGCGCCCGCATGAAGCAATACCTCAAGGAACTGGGTGTATGAGGGCGGCGGGGCGGGAAAAAGCAATGAGCGTCGCCTATCAGGAAATCGAGCTGCGGGAAGTCTGCACTCACATTGGCGTGGGTCTGGCCATGGCTGTCACCCCCTACATGACGACAAGCGGTGTAAAGCTGATTCGGAACCAGAACATCAAGCCCAACAGGTTTGATGATTCGTCGGTCGTGTATCTCGATCCCCGTTTCGCCGCATCTCAGGCGTCGAAAACCATACGGGTAAACGATTTAGTCATCGTCAGAACCGGGGCCAATATCGGCGATGCTTGTGTAGTGCCCGGGGATTTTGATGGCGCTCAGAGCTTTACCACACTGGTTGTGCGCGTCGACCAGGAGTGCGTTTCCCCCGGATACCTCGCACAGTTCATCAACTCCAGCTTCGGCCGCTCTGAGGTGGAGCGGCTCATGGCGGGCGGCGGCAAGGGCAACCTGAACTCCGGTGAGCTCGAGCGCTTTCGCGTGAAATTGCTGCCTTTCGAAGCGCAAAAGCAAGTCGAGACGTTGCTTGCCTGTTGGGATACTGCCATTGAGAAGACCGGGGACCTGATCGCGGCGAAGGAGCAGCACTACGCGCACGAGTTGTCCCGCCTGATCAGCCGGGGAGGGCATCCGCGCAGCCACGTTGGGGCCTTTGCGTCGGAAGTCTCTGAGCGTAATCGTGGTGGCAATGAGGCGCGCGTGTTGAGCGTGACCAACTCACACGGTTTCGTGTTGCCGGAGGATCAATTCGAGCGCCGCGTCGCCAGCGCCGATCTGTCCAATTACAAAGTGGTGGGGCGCGGGCAGTACGCTTACAACCCCTCGCGTATCAATGTCGGTTCCATCACCCGGCTTGACGCTTGGGATGACGGTGTACTCAGCCCCATGTATGTCGTATTCGGGCTGGACGAGAGCAAGGTCGATTCCGACTACTTTCTGCATTGGCTCAATTCGCACGAGGCACGGGAAAGGATCAAAAACGGCGCCCAAGGCAGTGTTCGCGAAACCGTATCGTTTACCGAGTTCGCGGCTCTCAGTATCCCGCTGCCCGGCCGGCCCACCCAGAGCGCCATCGCCAGATATCTCAATGTGCTGCGCCAGGAGATCGCGCTGATCGGCCAGTCCGTGCTGGCCCTGCAAACCCAAAAGCGCGGCCTGATGCAAAAACTGTTGACCGGTCAGGGGCGGCTGCCGCTGCCCCAGACCGCTTACGCGCCGGAAATGTATGAGCGTGGGAGAATATGAGGCCGGGTATGACCGAGACTGCTTCGACGGAATTGCTGACAGATGATCCAGCGGAAGGGACCACGAGGCGCGACGCGCTGAAACTAGGTGCAGCGGCACTGGTAGCCCTAGGCACACGCGCCTACGGTGCGGGCGACCCTGACGGTTCGAGCCAGCCTGATTCTTTGCACCTGTGGTATCGCAGACCCGCTGACGAGTGGGTGCAGGCGTTGCCCATCGGCAACGGCCGCCTGGGTGCGATGGTGTTCGGCGGCATCGCTCTCGAGCGCCTTCAGCTCAACGAAGATACGATGTGGTGCGGCGGACCCTACGTACCGACCAATCCCTTGGCGCTGGAAGCGCTGCCGAAGGTCCGGGACCTGATTTTCAACGAGCGTTATGCCGAAGCCGAAGCGCTGGCTGCCGAGGCGTTGATGGCGCGGCCCTTGCGACAGATGCCGTACCAGCCAGTCGCTGAGCTGCTGCTGTCGTTTCCTGATCTTGATTGGACCACTGCCTATCGCCGCGAGCTCGATCTTGATAGCGCCATCGCTCAGACGGTATTCGATTGCGAGGGCGTGCGCCACACGCGCGAAGTGTTCGCCTCGGCCGTCGATCAGGTCATCGTGGTAAGGCTCGCGGCGAGCAAGCCGGGAGCGATCAATCTTGACCTGATGTTGACAACGCCGCAGCCCGCGGACACTTCCATCGAGCGTGACGACACGTTGATCCTGCGCGGGCACAATCAAGCAAGTAGCGGTATCGACGGGGCGCTGGCGTTCGAGACGCAGGTGCGTGTTATCTCCACTGGCGGCGAACGGTCCGTACACGATGGCCGTCTGAGCCTGCGCCGTGCGGATGAGGCCATATTGTTGATTGGAGTCGCAACCAACTACCGCAACTACGAGGATACCGGCGGTAACCCGTCTGCGTTGGTGAGTGAAAGCATCACCCGCAGCGCGGCTAAGCCCTATGCTCGCTTGCGTGAGGATCATGTAGCGGAGTATCGGAATATGTTCCGTCGCGTGGCGCTGGATCTTCCTCATAATGCCGAAGCTGCCGCGCTGCCCACCGACGAGCGCGTACGCAACCTGGCCTCGCAGAGCGATCCAGGTCTCGCGAGATTGTATTTCCAGTACGGCCGCTACCTGCTGATCAGCAGTTCTCGGCCGGGCTGCCAACCGGCCAATCTGCAGGGCATCTGGAACGATCGTGTGACTCCTCCATGGGGCAGCAAGTACACGATCAACATCAACACCGAGATGAATTACTGGCCGGCCGAGCCGACCAATCTCGCCGAGTGCGTTCTACCGCTGGTGGCGATGGTTCGCGATCTCGCTCGCTCTGGCGAGCGTATTGCGCGAGCACACTATGGCGCCCGCGGCTGGGTCACTCATCACAATACGGACCTGTGGCGCGCAGCCGCGCCGATCGATGGTCCTCAGGGCCTGTGGCCAACTGGTGGGGCCTGGTTGTGTACGCATCTGTGGAACCACTACGACTACGGCCGCGACGCCGCTTATCTGGCCGAGATTTATCCGTTGATGAAGGGCGCGGCACAGTTCTTCCTGGACACGCTCGTTGAGCACCCGCGTCGTGGCTGGATGGTGACCAACCCTTCAATGTCACCCGAGAACAAGCATCTGCATAAGAGTGTGCTCTGCGCCGGCCCATCGATGGACAACCAGATCCTGCGCGACTTGTTCAGCCAGTGCATTGAGGCGGCCGAGATCCTCGGGCGGGACGCGGAGTTCCGAAAGCAACTCGCGCGCATGCGCGAGCGCCTGCCTCCGCATCAGATCGGCAAGGGCGGCCAACTGCAGGAATGGCTCGACGACTGGGATATGGAGGCGCCCGAGATCCATCATCGGCACGTCAGCCACTTGTATGCAGTGTATCCCAGCAGTCAGATCAATTTGCGCGATACGCCGGAGTTGGTGGCGGCAGGGCGCAAGTCACTTGAAATACGGGGCGACGAAGCGACCGGCTGGGGCATCGGTTGGCGTCTGAACCTGTGGGCACGTCTCGGCGACGGCGAACACGCATACCGGATTCTGAATCTGTTGCTGCAACCGCAGCGCACCTACCCGAACCTGTTCGATGCTCACCCGCCATTTCAGATCGATGGGAATTTCGGCGGTACCGCCGGCATTGCCGAGATGCTGATGCAGAGCTGGGGCGGCGAGATTCGGTTACTGCCTGCGTTACCGGCCGCTTGGCCGGACGGCTCGATCAGCGGTCTGCGGGCGCGTGGCGCAGCCGAGCTGGCATTGCGTTGGCGCAATGGCCGACTGCTGGAAGTCAGCATGCACAGCAAAACGGGTGGGCAGTACCTGCTCCGTTACGGGCCGAAGCAACTCAAGGTACACCTGGGCAAAGGCAAGAGCGCGCGAGTAGAGGTCCACCCCGACGGTGGACTCGCGATCGCGTGACTTGTCGGTCACGGCCGGTGTCGGCTTTTGACGCCCTCTGCGATTTGCGCGGCGTTGCCGGCAGCCGACCAGCCGCCGTCCGATTCCGGCATCCAGACGGTCATCCCACGCTTTACGGCGGGACGTTCGGCTATGCGGGCGTGCCATGCGGCAATGTTGGGGAACGCCGTGAGTGGGCCAACATGCTCGTGATACTGATCGACCCACGTCCACGACGCGATGTCAGCTATACTGTAGTCGTCGCAAACGTAACTGCGGCCTGACAGCTGCCGCTCCAACACGCCGTAGAGCCGTGTGACTTCCTTGCGGTAGCGATGGATGGCGTAGGAATAGTCGCGCTCGTCGCGATCGGAGATGTTCGAGGCGCGAATGAACCAACTGAGCTGCCCGGCCATTGGGCCGAGTCCCGCCATCTGCCAGAATAGCCAGGCGTCCACCCAACATCGGGCGGCTTCCGCCGCGGGGTAGAGCAGGCCGCTCTTGCGCCCGAGATATTGCAGAATCGCACCGGACTCGAAGATTCTGATCCGCTCGCCGTCCGCGGCCCAGTCGACCAGCGCCGGAATCCGGTTGTTGGGGCTGATCTCGAGGAATTCAGGCCGCTGCTGCTCGCCCTGCAGGATATTCACAGGCACGATCTCATAGGCGAGGCCCATCTCCTCCAGCGCGATGCTCACCTTCCGCCCGTTAGGGGTTGGGAAGTAGTGGACCTGCATCGACCTGCTCATGGTTTCATCGGCCGGAAATTGATTTCCACACGCGGCTTTGCCTGGAAGCCGGCGTCGGGAAAGGTGGAGACGTCCCACAAGTCACGTCCGCCGATGTCGTAGAACACAGCGGGCTTGTCGCTGCGGTTTTGAAAGTGGTGCGCGTTGGGATCGTTCATCCGGAACGCGACGCAGTCGCCGGGACCGAGCACTTCCTCGCCGTCGTCGGTTACGAGCACCAGTTCACCGGAGACGACGACCACCACCTCGTCGTTGGTCTTGTGCCAGTGCCGTTGCGTCGACCACGCGCCGGGCTCGACCTCCACTCGGTTTACGCCGAACTGGGTCAGCCCGTACAGCTTCGTCAGTGGCCATGTCTTGCGGCCTCGACATGGCTCGTCATGTGGCGGGGGATAACTTGTGCCGACAACCGCTTTATCGGGGTCGAATTGCGCTTTCTTCATGAGCGTGCACTCCGTCTAGCCCAACGTTGTCAGGCTCTCGTGAGTAGAGCGCTCAACCATGCCGTACGCCTTCTGGTTGCCCCAGCGGAACAGCGCACCACCCTGCTGAAGGTTGAGCCCGCCAATGTCGGGATTGCCGATGCGGAAGGTGTTGAGCGTGGTCGTGCCTTCGATGACGGTGCGACCGAGCTCCGATTCCAGCTCCAACACCATCTCGTCGCCCGAGGCCACGATCCGGCGCAGGAAGGGCGCGTTGACGATTCGTGCCCGATAGAGCCGTCCGTTCTTATAGATCACGGCGTCATTGTAGGAATATTCGCCGTCGCTGCCCTCGCGCGGCGGGTACGCGAGGCTTCCGAAGGCGCTGCCGTCCGGGAATACGGCGGACAGCCAACAATGGCCGAAGAATCCCTCGAGGCGTCGAATGCTCTGGCGGTGGATGCGCGTACCCACACCCTTGAAATCGTAGGTCCTGCCGTCGATCTCGTACGTTCCTGCCGCACGCAGGTGGTGCTCGAAGCGATAGCCCAGCCCCATGGCAGCAGCGTTGGCCTTCTCAATCTCGCTCATGTTGGGATCGATGCTGGTTTCTTGCACCCAGGCCGGTGTGACCATGGTCATCTCGACGTGAAGCTTGATGGACTTCGCGCCGCGCTTGCCATAGCTGCGATCGATCTGTTCCTGCACCGTACCGTCGAGCGCGTTGCCGTCATAGATCATTACCCAGCGACGGAACGGCTCGATGCAGCGGAAGGTGAGAGGCCCGGCGCCGAAGATCGTCGGGCGCCCATTCTCGTCGATTGCCGATGGCGGTGCGCCACGTGCGGCGCCATTCAACGCGCGTCCATCAGGGAAGGTAAAGGCGGCCTGGAGGCGGCGATCGTTCCAACTACTCGCCTCAGCTTCGATGCCCATGCGCGGGAAACCGAAAGCACCGTTTTCCTCGTATAGCCAGACCGACACGCTTTCGCGCATCTCGGGCTCGGTCGGCTGGCCGGGCAGGACGAGATCCTTTTCGGGAGCCAGGCCCCCGGGGAGGTCATCGATCATGGTCGCCATCCTTTCCTGCGTTGTTGTCATGCCGCTTACGCGACGTCTGGACTCCGAAGTGGTCGGAATAGAAGCGGAACCGTTCACGCAGCACTTCTACGTTGAGACCGAAGTCAGCGGGATCGTAGCGATGGTCCCCATGCTTCTCTCGCGGCGTCTCCGCTCGCCACTTCTCCATCCGTGCACGCACCTCGGCGGTGAAATCCTCGCCGATGAAATCGTAGAGTCGCTCGATAACGGGCAACGGGTCCTTCTGGAACGGCGCGAAATGCACATCGAAAAAACGATGCTCGTTGCCTGCGTCGCGGAAGGCGATCAACCGGCGCATGCCGAGTTCCCACGTATCGGCATTGAGCTGCCCGAGATACACCTTGTCGATGTCGTTCGAAAAGGCGCGAGCCAGTTCGTAATACAGGTCGGCCGAAGAGGGAACAACATCCGCGATGTCGCGATGAGTCATCCAGAAGCGTGCGTCGGGGAACACCTCATCGAGTGCCTCGATGAAGACGATGTGCGAGGGGTTCTTGAGCCGCCAGCGCTTTGGCGGGCAACGCCACTGGAGCAGTTTCAGTACCCGTTTCACATAGCGGTAGGTGGGCACGAGATCGGCCTTGTTGTTGAGCCAATCTGAATAGCTCGGCACCCTCGCCAGCGCCTGGAAGAGTTGGGTCTTGAAGTCCAACGCCTGGAGCCCGTGACATTCTGTGGGCGCCGTGGGTGAACTCGGAAACATCGTCTGCATGCGCGGGAACAGTTCGGCGCGCCGGGCAAGTGACTGGCGCGTGATCTCGATCCTGGGATCGCTTTCCTCAGTCTGCGTTTCGGGCGGCGGGCAAGGTGTGCTTGCTTCCCAATTGCGCAGAGTGCGAACGGCAGGATCCTCGCCCAGCAGGCAGCCAAGCGCCGTCGATCCTGTGCGCGGCAGCCCGAGGCCGATCAGGGGCGCCACGATCTCCTGCTCGTCGATCTCGGGATGGCGGCGATACCAATCTTCGACCTGCAATCGTTGTGAAAGGAAGTGGATGATTTGCGCGTCGAACGCGGCTGCGCCGCCCTCGGACAGTCGCGCCTCGGTATCCAGAGCCAAGCTCAGGCGCTGCAGCCCCTCGCGAAAGGAATCCTCGCCGAAATCATCGAGCCCTGTCGCAGTGCGCGCCCGCCGTATCAGGTCGGCAACCCGGTCCATCTGTGCGTCGATGCCCCCATCTTTAGTGGAATGGGTCTAGGTTCAGCCGGGCAGGCGGTTTGCGTCAACGGCGGGCTCCATTGCTAAGAGGCCATAACTATCCTCACAGGACGTGATTTAGACTTAGCCGTATGGCAGGACACCTTTCACAAATCACCGGTATCGAAGCGCAAGCGTCGTTTGGGTTCGGGCACGTGCAGATCGTCCGGCGTGCCTGGGATGAACCGATCGACGTAGTCGCTGCTCCCGATGAGCATCGTCTGGAGTTTGCGATGCTGCCGCGATCGAGCGCTGCGCGCGGCTGGTTCCCTGAGCGTCAGGGAATACAGCAGTCCGCGCGAATCGGAGAGGTGTTCTTCTTTCCGGCCGGACAAGTCATACACGCGAAGAGCCATTGTCGACGTCAATATTCGGTTGTCTGCAGCTTTCGGCCTGAGGCAATGGATCCGTTGTCGCACAGCCGCCTGCGTTGGACCGACGCGCGGCTGCAAGCGAGCCTCAACATAACCAACCCGAATATTCGCAGTCTGCTTCTGCGGCTCGGCGAGGAACTGCGCAACCCCGGCTTTGCGGGCGCCGCCATGATTGAAATGATGGCCGGCCAGCTCAGGATCGAGCTTGACCGTTATTGGATGGGGATCGAGGAACTACCCCGCACGGGGGGACTGTCTCCCAGGCACCTGCGCCTGATTGACGAGCGCCTCGCGCAGATCGGCGCGCCTCCGAGCCTGACCGAGCTTGCCGCTCTGTGCACCCTGTCGGTGAGGCATCTGACACGGGCTTTTCGGACCAGTCGGCGCCGATCGATCGGCGATTACATCGCTGAATGTCGGATACAACAGGCCAAGCAACTTCTCGCATCCGGTGCGAGCGTCAAATGGATAGCCTACACAACCGGCTTCAGCTCGCCGGCTGCGCTGTCGACCGCCTTTCGTCGAGCAACGGGTGAAAGACCTCGCGACTACCTGCAACGTGTGGGGCGCGAGGGGCACGAGGATTGAGATCTTTGTTTGACGTCGCGGCGCCAGTCCTGGCGGCCGCCCAGCTGCTGGTAGCCCATACACTGCAAAGCCAAAGGTCGTAGCTCGGTTCTGCGTCGTGGTGGCACGACGAGCCAAAAAATTGTGCGACTTTGGAAGAACTACGGTGTTCTGGTCCTGGGCACCCGAGTGTCCGTACGCGGGCCGGCCTGTGCAATATCCATGGACGCAGCAACAACAACGAATGGCTTCACCGGTCGGTCGGTTTAAACCTTTACTCGAGGCGCCGGATCTAATGGCGGCAGGAAGCTTCCGATATCCAATGAAACCGCCACCCCCCACGCTGCCCGCGGTCCGAAACCTTGCCAAGGTGCCCCACATCTTGGTGTTGACGGTGTTTCTCGTAACCGCACAGCGGACGTGGGCAAATGATCTCCTGCAGCTCTACCGGCTGGCACTGGCGCGCGATGCGGTCTTGCAATCGGCAACGTATCAGCGTGACGCGGCGATCGAAGCGCGTCCACAGGCACTCTCGCAGCTATTGCCGCAGGTCGGCGTCAGTGCCAGTGCGGGCCGTGAGCGCGAGGGACAGCAGACGACAGTCGTGTCGAGCACTCAGGCAGCCAACTGTGTTCTGGGGGCTGCTCAGCAGATGCAGTACTGCTACACCAATACACACGCCTACGGTCTGACGTTGACGCAAACGCTCTGGAGCTTCGAGTCGTTCAGTCGTCTGAAGGAAGCTAACTTTTTGGCCGCTGGGGCGCAGGCGGCCCTGCTCGGGGAGCAGCAGCATCTGCTGCTGCGCGTAGCGACGGCGTACTTTGGAATTCTCGCGGCCAGAGATCAGCTTGCGACAAACCGAGATGCGCGCGGGGCCTTTGGCACTTTGCTCAATCAGGCCAAAGTGCGCGAGCGGACTGGCATCAGTCCGCGCAGCGACGTAGCGCAGGCGCAGTCCTTTTACGATGCCACCGAGCAGAGCGTGATCGACGCGCAGAACGCGCTGGATGACGCCGAGCTGGTCCTGACCGAAATCGTCGGTTCGCATACCGCAGATATTGCCCCCTTGCGGGAAGACATTCCGCTGACGTCTCCGGACCCAGCGTCGGTCGATGCATGGGTGGCTTCCGCCAGACAGGATAATCCTGGCGTGCGGGCTGCCGAGCTGCAATCCGAGGCCGCGGATCGCGATATCGCCGTGCAACGTGGCAGGGGCTTGCCGAGTATCAGCCTCAACGGCAGCAGTTCCCGTACTTGGCAGGACCTCGCTTTTGGCGGCAAGCAGTCCCTTGATACGGCGGGGATCTCATTTAACTGGCCCTTATTCCAGAGCGGCGCCATCTCCTCAGCGGTCCGTCAATCGCGGGCACTGTACCGCCAGGCAGAAGCGCTATACGACACTGCACAGCGCGATACCGAAAGACAGACGCGCGCCGCATATCGCGGAGTTGTTACAGGCATTTCGCGTATCGGCGCAGCGCGGCGCGCCGTCGAGTCCGGGCGCCAGGCTGTCGAAGCCAGCCAGCGCAACGTTGAGTTTGGCACTGGCAGCGTGTTTGATCTCCTCAATGCGCAGAACAATTACCACGCGGCTCAACGTGCCTACAGTCAGACGCGATACGACTACCTGACCGCCTTACTGACGCTGAAACAACAAGCCGGAAGACTCTCGGATCACGATCTCGAAGTGATCGATGAACTGCTGATTACGCGTGGAACATAGGAGAGCGGCCTGGATCCCAAGTACCCCATGAGCGCATCCATAGAGTCCAATACCGAGGCCAAGGTGCGTGACACTTCGGCGCAGGATGTCGTGATCGATCCGGCACCTGGGACGCGTCGCCGTCGACGAGTCCTGCTGATTGCGGCGGGTGGGGCGGTCGCGCTTGCCGTAGTCATTGGTCTGGTCGTCCGATCCTGGACGAATTCCAACGTGGTCGTACCGCGTGCGCGCGTGCGTATTGCCACCGTCGCGCGTGGCTCTTTCGTCCGTGACCTCGCCGCTGAGGGCACCGTCATAGTCGCGAATAGCCCGACGCTGGTCTCCGTGGCCGTTGGTACTGTTAACTTCAACGTTGTAGCGGGCAGTCCCGTGACGCAGGGACAGGTGCTTGCGACTGTGGACAGCCCCGCCTTGAAGAACGAGCTTGCGCGTGAGAGCGCCACCCTCGATGGCCTCACAGTATCGTTGGAACGCCAGGCCATTGAGACACACCGGCAGATCCTGGAAAGCAAGCAGACGGTAGATCTGGCAACGACTCAGGTGCGCGCTACCGAGCGCGAACACGAACGAATGAAGAGCGGTCTCGATCAGGGAGTGGTTGCCCGTCGCGACCTCGACAAGGCGCAGGACGCGCGCGATGACGCGCGCCTCACCTACGATCACGCGGTCTCGAACGCACGGCTGCAGGAAAACAGTCTCAACTTCGATCTCAAGACCAAGCGCACTGAAGTCGATCGCCAGAAGCTATTGGTTGCGGATCTCACGCGCCGCGCGGACGCGCTGACCATTCGCTCTCCAGTGAAAGGCATGGTCGGGAGCCTGCTCGTGAATCAAGGGGCAACGGTGGCGGAGAACGCGGGCCTGCTTACGGTGGTGGACCTGTCCGCACTGGAAGTGGAATTCAGTGTGTCCGAGTCGTATGCCTCCGACCTCGCGATCAACATGACGGCGGGTATCAACTACGCGGGCAAAAACTATCGCGGCACCGTCACTTCGATTTCACCAGAAATTCAGCAGAATGAAGTCAAGGGCCGCGTGCGTTTTGCGGATCGGGCGCCCCCTGGCATACGCCAGAACCAGCGCGTCAACGTGCGCATCGTTCTGGATCAACGCGACAACGCGCTGAAGGTCGAGCGCGGCGCCTTTGTCGATGGTGGTTCCGTCGCCTATCGCGTGCAGGGCGGCATGGCTACACGCCAAGCCGTAACACTTGGTGCGATGAGCGTCGGAGAAGTGGAGATTCTCTCCGGGCTCAACGCGGGCGATCAAATCATTGTCTCGAGCATCAGTGAGTTTGGGGACGCACCGGAAGTACGACTGGCCGACTAACGAGCGTGAATGGATTGCAGGAGGACTTTCATGATCCAGATGCAGAGCGTGAGCAAGGTATTCCGTACGGATGTCGTGGAGACCCACGCATTGCGAGACCTCACCCTGAAGGTGGAGGCGGGTGAGTTCGTCGCCATCACCGGGCATTCCGGCTCCGGAAAGACCACGTTCCTGAATGTGGCGGGTCTGCTCGAGGAGTTCAACGGCGGTCGATACACGTTTGATGGCCAGGATGTCAGCCGCCTCACAGACAACCAGCGCTCCCGCATTCGCAACGAGAAAATCGGCTTCATCTTTCAGGGATTCAATTTGATCCCGGATCTCAATATGTACCACAACGTGGAGGCACCTCTGCACTACCGAGGCATGCCGGGGCCCGAGCGACACCGGCGCATCACGGCGGCCCTGGATCGCGTTGGCTTGAGTACGCGCACGAAACACATTCCGTCCCAATTGTCCGGCGGTCAGCAACAACGCGCGGCGATCGCGCGTGCCATCTGCGGAGACCCGCGCGTCATCCTGGCGGACGAGCCCACCGGAAATTTGGACACGACCATGTCGAACCAGATCATGGAGCTACTTCTGCAGATCAATGCCGCGGGCACCACTATTTTGATGGTGACCCACAACCCGGAACTCGCGCAGCGCGCGCACCGGCAACTTCACATCGTTGACGGCAAGATCGATCAGATTCATCACTTCAGGCCCCTGCAGTCACCGCAGGTCGTCGCTTCCCACGCTCTTTGAAGGAACGCCTGTGTTGATACATGACTTGCGATTGGCTCTGCGCAGCCTGCGACGTAACCCGTTCCTGAGCGCTCTCATGATCGGCGCCATCGCTGTCGGCATAGCCGCATCGATGATCGCGATTACCCTCTATCACGCGCGCTCGGGTCATCCCATCCCGTGGAAGAGCGACAAGCTGTTCGCAGTTACGCTCGATACACGCGATGACGAACCGCCTCAGAGCTTCGAGCGCCATCCGGAATATCCACCGTTCCAGCTCACCTACCGCGACGCGCGTGCCCTCTATGCCTCGACGATTCCGGCGCACGCGGTGATGATGTACAGGTCGGCGCAGGTCGTGACTCCGCCGCCCAACAAGAGCGCAAAACCCTTCGGTGTCTCTACACGGGTCACCACGGCGGACTTCTTCACGATGTTCGATGTACCGTTCACTTATGGGACGGGCTGGTCGCGCGCTGAGGACGAGGCTCCAGGCGCCGACGTGGTCCTTTCGAAATTCATGAACCAAAAGCTATTCGGTGGCGCGAACAGCATAGGCCGCGAGGTGGTGCTCGATGGTCGTCCATACCGCGTGGTTGGGGTCCTTGCAGCATGGATGCCGCGGCCGAAATACTACGACCTCAACAACTCGGGAGGCATCGATGTTCCGGAAGACATCTTCATCCCTTTCGGCTGGATGCGCACCGGTAAGCTGATGTCCCACGGCAACACCAATTGCGTCAGCAGGCGTGCCAAAATTGAGGGCTTCGATTCGCTGCTCACGCAGGATTGCGTGTGGCTGCAGTATTGGGCGGAGTTTCGTAACGGCGCGGATCGAGATCGCTTCCAGGTTTTCGTAGACAACTACGCGAACGCCGAACGCGAGCACGGCCGATTCCCGCGGAAAAATAACAATCGCGTCGTCGATGTGCAGGCGTGGCTGGGTATGTACGACGTCATTGGCGACGATAGTCGGATGCAGCTCGTACTTGGCTTCGTGTTCCTTGGCGTCTGTGTCCTCAACACGCTGGGGCTGATGCTCGCGAAGTTTCTGAGCGCCGCTCCGATCTCGGGATTGCGACGAGCACTCGGCGCGCGCCGCATCGACATCATCCGGCAGCATCTGATCGAAGTCATCGTGGTGGGACTTCTCGGCGGCGCGGTAGGGATGACGTTGACGCTTGGCGGGCTGGCCTTCCTGAAGGTGCTGATGTTCTCGAGCATGTTGGCTCATTCCGACAATCCGGACCGCGTCGCGCTCGTACAGTCGCTCGTGCACATGGATATTCCGGTCATGGCGGCTGCCATCATGTTGTCGTTGCTCACTGGCGTGCTGGCGGGGCTGTACCCGGCCTATCGCATCGGGCGACTCGCGCCCGCAACGTTTCTCAAGACTCAGTAGCCTGCGGAAAAAGGAGGAGCCGAGATGGAAATCCGTGCACTGCTGAGCGCCATGTGGCGCAACAAGACCGGTCCGCTGCTGGTAGCCGCCCAGGTCGCTCTCACGCTCGCTGTGGTCGTGAACATGGCTTACATCGTCCGGCAACGGCTGGAAAACGCCGGCAAGCCGACGGGCCTCGATCTGAACAACATGTTCTGGATAGTCACTCGGGCCAGTTCGACGAACTACAACTACGCGGCCGCGGTCAAAGCGGACCTGGCCTATCTGAACTCCCTTCCGGGGGTGTTGGCGGCTTCCACCACCAATAACCTGCCGCAGACGTGGTCGAATACCGGGTTGACGTTCGCCGCGAATCCGCAAGTCCTGCAGACCCCTAACGGCGGTGTGGTAGGGACAATCTACTTTGGCACCGACAAGTTTGTCGACGCCCTGGGGTTGAAACTGGTTGCGGGCCGCAACTTCGACGCGAACGCCGTGATACCGCCGTCGGAGAATATGGCGGTTTCGCTCGGCGCCTGGGCCCCCGAGATGATCATCACTCAGGCGATGGCCACTAAACTCTTTCCTAAGGGCGATGCGCTGGGCAAGACCGTCTACGTGGGCTTCATCAACAAGGCTTCGGTAGTCATCGGTATCGTGGATCTCATGCGGGCCAATCCCGTGCCGCCGCAGTACGATCAGTTCGCGACGCAGATCGTTATCGTGCCAGTCATTCCGGCTGGGCCGGACGGCCGGTACGTGGTGCGTGCGAAACCCGGCCGGCGGGATCAACTCATGGCGCAGCTGGATAAGACCTTCGCAGACCTACAGCCGGGCCGGTTCGTCGATCGCATGGAAGCCTTCGATCGCACGGCCGCGAACGCGCGGGAGGGGTATCGCGCAAGCGCCATAATTCTCGCCGTGGTTGCATTCTTTGTGCTGATCGTCACCGTGGTGGGCATCGTCGGACTCGCCGCATTCAACGTCGCCACCCGCACGAAGCAACTCGGCACGCGCCGTGCAATCGGCGCCCGCAAATTTCACATACTCCGTTACTTTCTCGTCGAGAACTGGATCATCACCACGGGAGGCGTGGTTCTCGGGTGCATTCTGGCATTGGCCGCGGGAGTGCAGCTCAGCAGCATGTATCAGATGCCGCGGCTGCCGCTGTACTACCTCGTTGGCGGCGTATTGCTACTGTGGATCGTAGGGCTGCTCGCGGTGCTTGTACCTGCGTTCCGTGCTGCGTCCATCTCGCCCGCAGTGGCGACCCGCACCGTCTAAAGTCAGCGCAGGACGCGCGCCAGTATGTCAAACATCGCGTGCCAATCCTTCTCCGGGTTCCGCGTTCCCATCCATGGCAGGTACTCGTGCCTCAATGTCAGCTCGCTTCCGGCTGCTGCCCGAGCGATATCGACTTCAACGTGGACGAACTCTGCGGACAACTGCAGCATGCCGAAGGTAAATATCAACCTATGTGGCCGTCCTGACGGGTCTGTCGGGACCGGCGGCCGATCTGGGTTTGCATGCCGTGTTAGTCGCCGCCGAGAAGAAACTCATTTCGGCAATGCCGGCGCCCCTGCGAGCCGGCGCGGAGAAGATGCGCGCGCGTTTCCATCTCGATGCGCCGGCCTGGTTCAAGGAGGCCGAGAGGCCGAAGTTGCTACCGCTCGTTGCGAGCGCTGTCTGGGAGCAACGCCGGATCCGCATGCGCTATCGAAGCTGGAAATCCGAGAGTCAGCGCGTTGCCGATCCACTTGGCCTGGTGCTCAAGGGCGGCGCCTGGTATGTGGTCGCCCAAACCGAAGAGGGCCTGCGCACGTATCGCGTCGCGCGAATCCTGAAATTGGACGTTCTCGAGAAGCGCTTCGAGCGGCCGGAGGGTTTCGATCTGGAAGCCTACTGGAAGGACAGTACGAAGCGGCTCGAAGCCGAGCTGCACCCGAATCAGGCCACTCTGCGCCTCTCCCCGTGGGCGCTCAGCATGTTGGAAACACTCACTTCGCCGTTCGTTCGAGCGGCGGCACGGATCGAGCCCGGTACGGACCGCGAAGGCTGGTCCACCGTAACTCTCCCTGTCGGTTCCTTGCGCGAGACCTGTGCGCGGTTGCTGTGCTTCGGAGGCGAGCTGGAAGTGCTGGAGCCAGCGGATCTGCGCCATAAGA
>Ga0307511_10003112_pt1 | contig 17107 bp, 20 predicted proteins | sample 13_EM_MG_FD_200266 | JGI IMG/M metagenome (GOLD analysis project Ga0307511, IMG submission 200266) | Populus trichocarpa ectomycorrhiza microbial communities from riparian zone in the Pacific Northwest, United States - 13_EM | ecosystem: Host-associated > Plants > Roots > Unclassified | place... | reverse complement strand
CGCGGGCATGTACTCCCTTAACATATACTACAGTACCCACTTTTTTTTTTATTTTTTTTAAAAAAAACTCATTACTCATATGCAACCCTGTAGGAGGGTTATGACGAGCCTAGCGGAAGCCCGCTAGGTACCACAGTACCCACAATCCTTCTCATTTACAAAAACAAAAATTGTCGGGCCACAGACAACGATTAATGAGGCAGAAACCACATGTGGAAGAGCAGTGTTGAAAACTGGCCGTGAATTTCGCCAGGTCCTAAATCTCCTCTGTTCACTATACAGTGATGTGCTCCTATGTCACGATATGTTTACGAGTATTAATTCACCTCACTTGAACGTTCCTTGTTCGCGAGCTATACCCGTACTACGAGAGTCACACATGGGTACCATGGAGAAACATAAAATAACATAATCAGTACCATTAGTGAAACGTATTGTATAGATACTTGTAAAGTGTTGTAGACCCTAACTTACTGCATACTGGCTGTCAGCACAATTTGACATGGTAGAGCCGATTTAAGTGGTACGGAAGATGCGGAAAACACTTGATATGTAACTAGGTATATGATACCGTGATATCATCTCCACCATACATTCTCAGTCCACCCCAGGCGACTAACTCTTCCTCACTGCCCATTTTATGCACACGTGACATGTTCACATTTGACAAGTTCCAACCCCTGATTTCCCAAGCCGTCCGTTGAAACCTGCTTTCCCCACCCCAGGTCCACCCTATAACCCCAACCGCCTCGTAGTACCAATCGAACCGACCCCCGGGGCCTTAGCCCTCTTCCTCTTGCCCTTCTTCCCCGGACTATCCCCCTTCGAATCCGCACTCTTCGCCCTTTCCTCCTTCCCTTGCCTTGCTGCCTCCTGGCTCCTTGCTCTCGCCAACCTCCCGTTCTGTACTAACCTTTCCACCGCGTTCTTTACCAAACCTTCCAACCACGCCAACAACTGGAAAGCAACCGCCTGCGGTAAATACGGTGGTAGTGCAGTTGGGTAGAAATTTTGGTGGGACGAAGACACCATTGCCGGGCTGCGGTACCTTACATTGTCCTCGCCCTCGGAGGTAAGGGATATTTCTAACAGCTGCAGTAACTTCGTGCAAACAGGACAACACCTCTTACTCACGCCTATACTGTTAATCGTATACTCGAATGCGGTCAGATCAACATCGTTAGGAGCCACATTTGGTTCCATATGGCATTGACTAACATGCCTCAGGGTCCCCAAAACGGCCTCTGCATGCCAACTCCCATAAAACTTGTGCCGTGAACTCCTCAGGATATGCGTCGGCCTACCGCGATTCTCTGGTGTGCTTGCCCACTTCTCCATCGCCAGAATTGCTTCTTCACATGAGGTGTCAATGTTATGTTCATTTGCAACGGTAGCGTTGGCTCGTGGGCAGTAGATAATGCGTATCACGTCCTTCCAATCATGCATCTCTGTTGTGGTGGTATCTTCACCACCGACTTCGCACAAGGTAAATTTGACTCGGGCAGTGGGTAGAGAATCTAATGCAGTCAGGGACTCAAGTGCCGTTTGGTACCGAACAGCCAGCCAAAGGCATTCCTCTCCAACTCGCTTTTCCTTGTGCGCAAGTGCAATCTCAATCGTTGAATCTGTAACCCCATCATCCAGGTCCAAGTCCCCGTTAAGCGAGGGCATGACGCCAAATACACCATCACGTGCAGTGTCATGTGTGCCCGGCGGTGGGCTTATATCCATTGCATCAGACAGAATAGCCTCGATGGATTTCATGTGTGCGGAAATTGAGGAGGAATGAACGAGAAAGTGGAGGCGGTCCATGGTGTATTGTACATCTGATAAGCTTGCGGAGAGATCAGCGCATGAGGAGGCAGGTGTGGCGATTTGTGTGTACAGGGTATCGACGACTGATTCTGCGCTGGCAAGGACAGAGAGTAATAACCGGTGAAGATCCCAGGCGGTATCCTGTGTATAGAATGCCACTGTGCTGGTGGCGCGTGCTGCCGACAATGAAGCCGACAATCCTGGGTAGTCCTTTGCTCCCCGATCCAATAGGAGACCTTCAAGCACATGCATCTCAGCATTGGTGAATGGCAGCAATTCGTCGGGCCTAGCAGCAATCCCAAGAGCTCCTTCCACCTGCGCCTGCCACATGCCGGTCATTGCCGTACGGAACTTTGCAAATGGTGCCGATCAGAAGCTGCGGCGCATCTTGCCTATCGAGTAGAATGTGATAAACGAGTTAAACAGATCTGTGTGCAGTGCAAGGTGGGTATGTGCTGCAGCAGTTCCTAGGGTCGTAGAGCTACCGTCCTCATCGCCGAGTGCTCCCACAGAAGACGTGGACTCCTCACCCAAGACTTCCACATGGATATTATACGCATTGACAATTGCATTTAATAAAACCTGGACATCCAGGACATGGTGGCGATACGAAACATGTCGGTGTGTATCCAAGTAGAGAATCAAATCTTGGTGAGAAGAGATTGCATCCAACGTACTGAACGGATTCCCTGGACTGGGTTCGGGAGATTTAAATCGCGGGTTCCGGTAGATGATATAACCGTCAATTGAGCCCATATCATCGTCATCGCTTGAGCTATCAGTGGCAACAAGTAGGTTGATCTTCGCCATAGGGCCAGTGCGTCTTGGAAGAATAGCGACAATTTCGTGTTCCTGGACCAGGAGTTGGGCAACGTGATTAAGCACTTTCAGCCAGGCGTCGGTTGCGGCGTTGTGGATGGATCCTTGCTGGATGGTACTTGTATGGCACGCAGCTGTGGGGTCGTTGTATGGCACCACCGGGGTAACGGGAGCCAATGCAGCCAGCAGGGAAGTCAGGGTGCGAACGCGCACATCGCGGTCTTGGTGTAAATCAAGGTCCGCGATAGGGGCGCGTGACGTGCCGGCTGATGGGAATCAAGGGGCAGAAGTAGTCTGTGGTGACGAGGTTGACATTGCGTGGGCAAGGGAGCCAGTATGGGACTGTGTTTGGTGTGTACTATGGTGAGTGGTGATGTTTGGAGGGATGATTCTTGTTGGGCGATGCGGATGCAACCGAGCTGAGTCAGCAGCGGCGCTTGCAGATCGCACGTGATGTAGTGTGCTCGTAGATACCGCAGGATATGCTGGTGTTGTAGAACCGGGGGGAAACCATACCGTCTTTCCCCTGCCTGTGAGGGGCAATCTATTGCCACGTATTTATTTTGGGATGCGCGGTGCGTGCAAATTCCCCAATGTCGGCCCCTGCACCACTCATGCAAGTGTCGGTGCTCTCACTCCCCAGACGATAGGTCTGCAGTAGAGCCCCATCGACTTGGCAACTTACGTCTAGCCACGCAGAGTTGCCATATACTAATACCACACGATACAGAATACGGCTACAGGTATACCTGGTTGACAAGGCTACATGGTTCGGGCTTGGCCAGATGCCTTTGGTTGGTCTAAGCCAGATACGTACCACAGGAGCGGTCGTGCCAACCAGACTCGCTAATGGCACAGGAGCGGTGGTGTCAACCAGACTAGCCAATGGCCAAGCCATACACAAATTTGACCAACACCACAGTAATATTCTAGTATATGTTCTGCTGTAGTATATTATGTATATCTTTGTTTTTAATCTACTTCTTTTGGTAAGTATTAATATTCAAACCATGGACTACTTTAATTTCTGTATAGTTCGGTATGCAATGATTATACTAGCATATAATCGTGATCATCAGATTGGTGAGTGGGGCGGTCGTTAGGGCGATTGCAGAACGTGTATATTTTTAATTTTTTTAATTTTTTTAATAGCCCTGTAAGAGAGCTATGACGAGCCTACCGGGAGCCCGGTAGGTTTCAACATTTAAAGTACAAAAATACTCGCGCCTCTCCGCCCCCGCCCTCCTTCCGGCCCTCCTTAACAAACATGTCCAAATATATTCCTCCGCCGCCACGCCCTCTCCCGGCCCTCCCCTGACAACTCCGCCAAACTTCCTCCATCATATATCGACCTCCGCCGCCACGCCCTCTCCTTCCCTCTCATCTTTCCCAATCGTAATTTGTGGTGCGGAAGGGCCTCCGTCCCATGCGAAGCCCCCTTTTAGTGTCCATTTTGTCCTTCAGGTAGACCACCAGTGACGACGCGAGCTTCCCAGCCCTGCGATCCTCTTGTGTGAGCCACCGGATTCCCAAAATCCCAACTCCCTTTTTGTCCTCTTCTATCTATCGGCGCATCTGGCCGTGCTTGAATTTTGTCGGCGCCGCATGGAATACTACGGCTCGCGCCTGTGTCTTGGGAGGTTTGTTTTGTCGGCGGTGGTGGAGAGAATGGGACGTATGGGTGTAGAACATGTAGCGGATATGAGTGACGAATGTGACTGAAGATGTCACGGCGCTACTCGATCCACATCCTGCGTATTTTCCATACAAATTTTGGCGGGACCGGGGCACGGCACCGGCACATATAATGTGAAACCACTGTAGTTTACCTACTATGAATAGGACTGTAGTCTTAACCACTAATTTGTTCGGTAATGCAATGTATTATCCCAAAGATTTACCCCTATCGGTCTACATCTTTTATCTTATATTTGACTTCTTTTGACAGTTCTGCTGAGAGTGTATTCCTGCACAATGGGTTGGTGTCTCAACAAAAGTCGATTTGTGTGGCAACTACTAGCCCGCAACACATATACCTACAGGCGCAACACCCAATAACCGGAGCTCATGTCACGACTCATTATATCCTATGCTACAGAAGATAACCTGGTACCATAGTACGTAGTCATCATTAGAATATGACTGGGATAGAGCTTAGAGTTAAGATGGGAGGTACAACCTGCATACGAGTTGTGGATTACTCAACACCCTATCAAGAAGCAGGGATTTGTTCAATTTATTGCTAACATCCAGAGTTATTCCAGAGTTATTCTCCATCACTAGCTGTGCATGATTCTACAACTGCGTTCTGAGCTGTGTACTCCGCAGGATAGAAAGAGCGCACATATCTCGGACATTCCGGAATTGGCAACTCCTAGCCTGTGGTGTTTTGGCCAAGGATGCAGGCCGATCTAGCACGTACTCACCCAATCCCGCTTTCCTATATATATGTGCACATCTTGTACTTAGATTTGTTGTGGAGACTCGAGCAAAGTTTTGTTGCTCTGGTAGCAACTTGGTCTTGTTCCACCAGAATACTATTATCTTCACTTGAGAATTACCGCTTCCGCACCTGTACGCGCAACCATTTAGGCCCGAGCCATCACAGACCCTACAAATATCTATATTCCGACAGACATTGCCTGATCACCGGCTCGCCCCTAACATTTATTCGCTCCTGCATAGGGACCGGCAATCCTCTCTACAGTTGCCTCTCCCTCTCTACCTACTATGTCGGAACCCGGGTTACCAGCGCAACGACATACCCCCACAACCCGCACAACACACATACCACCCTGGATATGGCTGCAAATGATATAATGAATGTGGCTAGACGGTTATCGAATATTAGCGACATGGGAAATAATTATTTACCCCTCCTATATACTTGGGTTGTATTGAATGAATATACTAATGCCTCGGATACCGCCTCCGATGCTACAATTCACTTAGGGCAAGACTCAAGATACCTCCCTTAGGGTAAATACCGTTCGATCGAGCTTAATAGTGCTGCACTATCCTCACCGGCTCATCCAGTATGTCCTACAAAGGATCCGCTCGATATCTCTTACCACCGCCAGCGAGCCTCCACCGCCAGCGAGCCTCCATCGCTAGCGAACCTCTGCCACAAGCAAGAGCCTGCCTACAACAAGGTTCTACCGGTAGCCAGCATCTACCTTTATCGAGCTTGCACTATGACCGAGTGCACACCTCCGGTGGCTGTCTATATCCGACAACTATTCCTCCGCAATCTGGGTTTGGTGGGGCACAGCGTCCTAGGGCTTTCAGCGTCCAGAGTCCAGTATTCAGCGTCGTACAGGATCTGGCGTGGGGCGTTCTACAACTTTCGGCGTCCTACATCCTATGGCGTGCTACATCCTATGGCGTCCTATAACGTCCTGGGTCCATACTAATGGTAGTATGGCCAGCACTCTGGTCCGCTGCGTCCATACTAATGGTAGTATGGCCAGCACTCTGATCCGCTGCGTCCATACTAATGGTAGTATGGCCAGCACTCTGATCCGCTGCGTCCATACTAATGGTAGTATGGCCAGCACTCTGGTCTACTACGTCTATACTAACGGTAGTATGGCGAGCATTCTAGTTGGCTGTGTTCATATTCATTGCCAGCGCCAAGGTTAGGTCGTCGTTATTAAACGCCGTCTAGTCTGCGACAAAAAAGACATGCATATAGTACACCGGTCTTGTGGGACTCTAGGTAAACTGGGGAGTACGGGTATTTGGCACACAACGTGGATACCCTCCACCTGGAAGTTACCTGAGTTATTGCTTACACAAAATCCAACTCAGGTCGAGTTCATGGCTTAGTGATCATTCCCCAACGACAGACCCGCATGGGAGTAATGTTACGGCTCAGGTAAGAGACCTATCCTCCTTGGGAGAATCCTACTTCCTAACTGGGGCCATAGCGGCGGAGGCCTGCCACTTTGTTTAATTTTTTCAAATTTGTTTCTCCTTTATGTCATGTATTTATTTAATGCGCGCGGTATGGAGCTCAGATCAACTTGAGGGCACCTTGAATCCTACCGGAGTTCCGGTAGGCTCGTATCCCTCTTACAGGGACACACACGAGTAATGAGTCTCCAAAAAATATAAAGCAATAACTGGGGCTATAAGACGCTTGCTGATAGACAAGGACTAACCACCCTCCAGGCTTGTGCAGGCTAGTGCGTCAATTGGACGTTCACGCAATGGGACATAAGGAAGTGTGTGACCTGGAGAGACTCTCCGTGCATAATTTATGTTGGGGTTCCTCGTGTGAGAGTGGTGACTCGCACGGCTCTGAGTTCCAATAATCATTCAACTAATTCACAGGCACTGGCTACTTGGCCAATGTAGGTCGAAAGATCCCTGAATTTTTGTGCCTGCCCTGCCGCATTAATTGAATGACCAGCGGCTTGAAAGAGGGGAGGTTTTTATCGGTGGGGACGCCCGATTGGAAACGGGGAGTAGGCAATAGGCGGAAATACCGGTCAGCTACCATGTGTCGGTAGAAGAAGCCTAATTGTCCTGTACTCCCTGGGCTCAACTGAGTGCCACAATCTATTATGATAGTTAATTTAATCATCCCATGCAAGATATATGAGCTTGTTAACCGCTAACGAACATGAGTGCAGCGAGTGGATTGTTTTCCGTAGCTCAATTATATCGAGAACAAGCTCTATTAGCCCCAAGCGAGCACTACAAGTGCAGAAGACCACAGACCACCCCTTGCATAGCACGTCAGGATGTATAGGGGGCAGGCATGCATTATACCTTTTCCCTGTACTGCGGTCTTTCACCCACTGGGTTTTCCCGCACCGAGGTTTTTAATGGCAATGGCATGCAGAAAAATCCCGAGATTTTTTTCTAGTACGTATGTATCTTGGAAACAGTGGGTCGGGGCGACGTCTGGAGAGGGGGAGTAATTTAATGGACAAGGATGCAGGCCGATCTGGCAGTACTCACCCAATCACACTTTCCTATATATATGTGCACCTCTTGTACTTAGATTTGTTTTGGAGAGGCAAGCAAAGTCTTGTTGCTCTAGTTGTAACTTGTACTTGTTCCACCGGAATACTATTATCTTCGCTCGAGAATTACCTCTTCCGAACCCGTGTGTGCAACGCAACCAGTTAGGCCCAAGCCATCACAGAGCCCATAAATATCTACATTCCAACAGACATTGCTTTATCACCAGCTCGCGCCTAACATGTGGCAGTTGGTACTAGAGAAGCAACTCACAAGCTGCCGTGGCAGAGGTTGAGAAGCATCTCTGTCCCTGTAGTACTTAGAGATATGTACTATCCTGGTTTTATCGTACTATTCCGTAGGGTATGATGGTGCTTTGATAGAAAATTGATGAAATGCAGGGTATTTATTGTATTATTAGACTATACTGCGTACAGCTCAGGTTATTGATTATTTCTGGAGAGAACATTCTACTCTCCACATATTTATTGCCAAGAAATATATAATGACTGCAGAAAAAACATCATGGGCAGCCGGTAAAATATCTAGTATAACATGCTATTTTATCGGCCAATAGGTCATGAAGACGTATTTTTTGACCAGTGCTTAACTTCCATTGCCCTCTATTACGGGAAGAGGACTAATAAGTATCTACTTACAATAACTTGGAAGTAGGTATATCTAATGACAACAGAAGATTCAATCTTGCATAATCACTTGAACCAGCTTTCGGCTTTTATAGAAAAGTGAAGTACAACCTGCTTTATTCGGCAATCACTCTAATGGTATTACCATATTCTGTACTTTGTATTATACTAAGATTGCCGCGGTATCTTACAACTACTTGTAAATCTTATTTGCTTGATGGCTACTATACCCTGAACTGTATAGTGCCATGTGGCAAGTCTTCGAGATTCAGCTGCGTGGAGATCAGCGCACGTGCAGGCAGCGGCTAACTAGCCCTTTTGATAGCTATTCCAACCGGGTATACTGACACATGCAACGTTGCAATTACACTTTAGTAGCTACAGATAGGCAAAGGCATGATTAACTTGGTTTTGGAGCCTAGATTAGCCGCTCGTCCACGTGCACCGATCCCTGCAAGTCTAAATCTCGAAGACTTTCCGCATGGCACTGATGTAATACCTGTTCAACATAAATTGAACAAATCCCTTATTCGGGACGGGATGTTCAGTTTGTTTGCAAGACACACCTCCCAACATGGTACTCGGAGCTCCTTCCCAAGTATTAGCCTTCAAGAAAAAACAGAAGAAAAAACAAAAAACATGGAACTCCATACTCTAGCATCAGGTAAGTTTCTGTAGCTTGCGATATGACATTGGCTGCAATCTGGCACTACCCGCTGTCATATTTTGCGTGCTGATCTCGAACCAGTTAACAGGATTTGCCAGCAAACAGATGTTCAGAAATGCGACAGGAAGCGCCTTTCAAATCTGAAATCGCATCTATTTGGTGGACCTAATCTCGTTTGTAGTTTTTGGCGGGGAGTTGGGTCGGTTACAAACTGCCGGCACCGCGTGCCATTAGACTTTTTTTATTTTATTAAAAGTCTATACGCCGATTCGACCTAATGTCATGAGGCGACTCCGTCGCCGCCTCCTTAAAAGGAATTGGCACCCACGGAATAACGGGTTAAGAGAGGTCCAGCATCCCGAGCCTAAGAAATGACCAAGGAAAACCCATAGATGAAAAGGCAACTTCCGCCGCCACGCCCCGTTCCGGCCCTTCCCCTTGTAATAAAGCAACCTAGGAACTCAGAAAGCTTGGAGGTCCAACTTGGAAAAGAAATCTTCCACCAGGTCTATAACTACCTCCTTGTCCCCGTCCTTTTTCTTTCTCATCCATACCTTTCTATCATCCGCTTGCTGCCATGAGCTGCACCTTCTGCCTAGCCACTAGACTAGCCTTCACCATCGGCCGCCATCAAGGTTAGCTTTGTCTCCTTGCGCTGTCGACCTGTCAATGCGTACCACACTACAACGCGCTTCACCTTCACGTACAAATGTCATTATCCAGACAGCTTAATATCGACCTAATCTCTGTGCAACCTTTACTCGTTCTACAGAACCCCTTTTCTCTTGTCGCTTCACATCGGACTCCGTGGTGCTCCCCGTTGCAACACTCCGAGGGGGGACGTTGTTCCCATGCGGCGACACTCATCCCTGCGGGGTGAGTCCACTTATGGAGAACCATAAATCCCGATGCCAATGGCCCATTAAGCAGCAAATCCCACCGGAACCTCTTTATTCAATTTATCTTATTCCACTTGAACTCTCTCTGGCTATCTCGCACTGACATGCAGACTATAGTGCCCCAAAACACCTCCTACATCTCCTCTCGCAAAGCCGCCCCAGGGCTCCTTCCCCGCCTACTCACTACGATGGCACCCACTAGCCTTTGCTTCTCTGTGCCTATCACATTCCCATGTATAGAAAAGGGCTGGCACCTCAGGATCGATGTTAGCTTGCTTCTCGAGGACGAGTTGGTAGGCAGGATAGAATTTCTGCGGACAGTGTTCTTGGCGAAGGGAAGGGGGTACTGGATGAGGACGCTGTTCAGGTAATTTTAAAGCGCCCGGACGGGAGAGAGGACAGATGTTGTTTGAGATTCGGAGGAGGGGGATTTGAAGTTTTTGGTGCCGGAGTATGTGGTAATCGGTCCGTAAAGTGGTTTTGTGAAGTGGCAGATGCAATGGTGCAGGTTGAGGCAGCTGTGGGGGTAGAAAGTGAAAATAACCCCACTTTCCACCCACCATTGATGGTAAACAACAAGATCGTGAGCCATACCTCGCTCCATGACCGCAACAGCCCCCCCAATCAGGAATGCACCCCAACTTCATTCTCCGACTACCTAGTCATCTGTGTTCCTTGCCAGGAAACACACCTCGAGAAAACTCATCTGACTGAGTCCATCCACGTGCAAGTCTTGCCTTGACCCCAATGTGAGTTTTGGAGGTTTAACCGGATGAAGCAGTCATGTTGGGAGAAGTTGTGGGTGGCGGAGCAAAGGGCGCAGCTTATTCGTGAGTAATTCCGTGGTCGTTCTCGGATGCCGCCAGTATTACGGCTGCGAATGCAAGCTGCGGTGATGCCACCGAACATGGTGCCCTCAAGCTGATTCCGTTTTTCTATATATATGCACACCTGGTACCTTGGATTTGCACTTCAAGACTCAACCGAAGTTTTGTCACACTGGTACCTATTTGTTCTACTGAATTTCTTGCGCCCCTCCGTGCTGCCAGTTAGGCCCAAGCAAGTGATCTAGTCCCTCGAATACCTATTGTCCGACAGTTTAGCCTGATCACCTGCTACCCCTAACAGCGGGCTTCACACTAATTCGATTCCTCCGGGGATCCACCCCAACCTGTACCTCGGGATATAGCCATCCACTTGCAACCTGACAAGGCTGGGGAACCCATCAATATCCTCCATCAGATTTTGTCTCCTGTGAAATCGCCCCCCGAGGCTCCTGCGTGTGGAAAAGTCTTCTCCTGAGTACAAATCCCGCCCTCTTGCAACAACCGGACGTAACCCTCACCGCAATCAATACGTCGACGTCTACCTATCTCCCCTCTACAACAGCAATCTACCTACCTACCGTGCCACTACCCTACCTGTAGCACTACAGCTCTCCCACATCCTTTCCATCATGACTACAAAGACATTCCAAGATAGCCGCGTCAGACATACAACCCCCTAGGTGGGAATCGACATTGTAATAAGCGGAAGACCGGGGCACGACTCTACTCTTATTCCTCCAGAGGTTATGAGGGCGCTGCTCGCACCGAAGGATCCATTCAATTTTATTACGCGGGGAATTCTGTTCAGGGATTTCTCAACCAATGAAATTGAGAATACTTGGAGGTTCTGGATCAGCAGATACGATGCTTGGCCGATATTTCATTTCATTTTATTTTTTAAAAACATCGATATTTTATTGATTGGGACTAGGTTAACGATATCTCATTTAGTCTATCGCGTCCATTCACTAGCCATACATCCGCTGAACCGAACTCAAAGTTTGCCACTGCGTGCCCTGCCAACCATATCACCGCTACTTTCAGAATTGCCCGCGGATACATGTCAGCAATGACGTGACGCCAACTTGCGATACATAATAGTTGTCTTGCCCATTTCTTCACATAACTTGTGTAGTACTTATTGCAGCACAAAATCCCCATATGGCTTTGGTGATTCCTAAAGTGGGTAATGAAATAAAATGGAGGCAAGAAGCACTGAGGGAGGTTGTGGTGAGCTTTGGATGGGTTAAGGCACAGGTGGGAATTTTCGGGAATGAGCCAGCGGAACTCCAGAGAAGACATAGATCACAGAAGGGGGACTCAAACAAAGGTGAACCCCAAAGAGAAAGGTGGAAGGCACCGGGATGGGAAGAGTCATGAAGTGGAATCGGAAAGCGCTACTGAACTACCACTAGTGTCACACCGGGAAAGGGAACTTGGGGAGGTGGAATGATGGACCCACGGGGGAGCCCAATATGCAGAGCAGATGGCTGCCTTGAACTGGAAACAGGGAGACATGTGGCATTGTTATGCATGCCAGGGGGATGAATAGGCAGGAGGTGAAGCTCGGGGGAGCAAGAGGATGACAGAAACGTGTGGGTGCGGAAGAAGACTGGAGACAAGGAGGTAATCGTCGACTTAGTTGCAGATTTCCTTACCAAGTTGGACCTGCAGTTCCGGGTGAGGAGGAGTGAGGGTTTATTTAATTCTTGGGTTGGGGATGCAGGACGTTTCAGTGACCAGTTGTTCCGTAGGGCCGAATCTTTAAAGGAGAGGTGGCGGGGTCGTGGCATGCTTTTATGATAGGATCGTTACATAGACTCTAAAAGAATTTAAAAAATACCTGTGGAACCCCCGTTTCCTTGACTATCGCAGTACCCTAGGTGCAAGAGGGAATATACATGTAGGATATTGTTACGGTGCAAGGCCTATGGAGTGAGAATCAGCTCTAGGGAGCGCTCGTGGTCTATAACTGTGAGAGGAACGTTGTATTAATAGGTATATACAAGACATTGCATGGACAGGAGAGGGGAGTAAGCGAGTAAGGGAATATAGGAGAGTTATATAGAGGATCCGCCCTTACAGTTAGCCAATGAAATAAACACATGAATCCAACACTCAGCGCTCGATTCCATGCATGCCTATCAGCTCAGCCCGTCCATCCTGAGAAACCTAGTGGATGCTCAGCCCTGTATCGACCGATCTCGTGCGTTGTGACAGATATCAATAGAGCAGCCGAACCTATAACTTTGCATCCCATGTAAGTGCATATCGTGTGTTAATGTATAGAAAGCTCCTAACAAGTCTTTTCATTGGCAGAAATGACAGCCAGCAGGGGCAAAAACTGCATACCTCTACATTGCATGCATACTCGCTGGCGCATGCCCAAAGTCCAGATTAGTATGTACAAGCATTCCGAAATAGCATATCTAGAGTATCGGTTCAGGCTAATAAGCTGGCAATTCCGGGCCGGCGAATAGCAACTAAGGTGGATATATGGTAAATATTCCGATTCAGTAAACACAGGAAGTACCACGGCTTTTCCTCAACATAGGCAGCGCACAACGGCATCAGTACCATGTACACTGAACCCCGATCCAACAGATGGTGAGCGTGCACAGCTCTACCGCTACCATTTGGCAAACAAATTCTTGAATCAACATGAGCTTGACCAATTATATGAAGTCTACAAATATGTAACTTTATTGGATATTAATACTGAATGAATGGTTATTAGGTTTGGAGATCCTTTGACCGATCCATCAACCAAAGCACTGCTTCATGCATTCTCCGAAAGTTCCATGAAAGATCGAGATTTGCTCCCAGCTGCAGAAACTACGCTGAAGTCAGACAAGTGCAAGCAGCAATCACACCTTGAGAAGGGGCTTAGATCGGAGTACGGTGGATGGAGAAAGGTCGAGGTATTATGTATCTGGTGGCAATATCATGTATTTGGTGCACGGAGAAGGGTCGGGGCATCATGTGCCTAGTCGGAGTATTATGTATTTAGCTAGGCTCTCATGTATCGAGTTCAATGTTAGCTGTTTTTCTCATTTCTGGCTATACCGCATAAACCTGTCTTACTGAATAAAAAGTATCCACACTGTTATTATGCAGTGAGATAGGTTCGACTGTAGATGAACCAATGGATATATTATTGCCAAGTAGATAAGTACTATCATCATCCAACAACACCATGCAGGACAAGCCCACTTTGGTTGCACAACCAGATGGTTTCCGACGTCGGCAAAAACTGATTATTACAGAATTTATCAAACTTATACATAACCACAATGTCAGACTTCACGGTTTAAACTCAAGCTACAATTCTTAGTATTCAATTTGTAGCCATACCGAAATAGCACCGGAATGGAAAGAAAGGCACAACCCTACATTTGATTGTACCAGATTACTGAAGTGTTAGACTCCGGAGACATTACAATTACTAACACCTAAACCCAACAATCTGTTTCAAAGCCTACTTTTGGGTTCCTTAAGTGGAAGAGGGAAATATAAAGACGTGTTTAGATTGGTAAGGATGATGGAATGATACTGGGTAAGTTGGGGTGAGGAAGCGGAAGAAGACAATGCTGACACAAGGAGGATAGGAAGGACGGTGGCAAACTTTCTCTTCAGTATGTACTAACTCAAAGATGCTGGATTACGATAAATGAAGGATAGTTAAGAGAATGATTTTCGGAAGAGATGGGAGTGGGGATTTTGAAGGGTGTGAGGTTTGTCTGTTTGGGTGAATCAATATCAGCGAGAAAGAGTCACTTTTGGCGGGTGGGGTAGACAGACAGCTTTAAAGAGAAGCCTGGGAACGCTGGATGGGAGAAGAACAGCATAGGGGAGCAGGTAGAGAAATTAACAGCGAACATGGATTCATTGGGACAGATGGAGCTATCAAGTGGAACTCAATAAGATTACGAGATTACGAGCAGAGGAATCTTGAGAGAGAAATATAGATGTATTTGTTCAGGGTTATCTAGATCGCTATAGTTTCCAAAGCTATGGTTGTAGTATCCTATCTTTTTGCTAACTACCAGGCGGATGCCAGCTTTTTTATCCTTTGCGACCTTATTCCAATTGCCCTGATTAGGGACCCCGGTTTCGTCCCGCATATCCCGCATATCCTATTCTTGGTTCCTGCGTTCCCCATGATATCGCCATACGCGAGTGTAGTTCCTACACCCTGCCCTAGTTGGTATGCCTGCTTCCCACAATTGTTCTTCGGTCATGTCAACTATCGCTGTTCCTGCCCATGCTGGTTCATCCCCTGCCTTTGTGTCGTACTCATCCAAGATCCCGGGGAAGGGCGTGACGGCGGAGGAACTTACACTGGGGCCCGGAAGTAGGGCGGAGGCGGAGGGGCGCGAGCTCTGTGTACTTCAATTATCTCTCTTCTCTGATTTCGCGCAGGGCTTCCAGATTAACTTGGTCCCCCTTGAAACCTACCGGGCTTCCGGTAGGCTCGTCATAGCCCTCCTACAGGGCTGCACACGAGTAATGAGTCTCCAACAAAAAAAGAAAATAGAACCAATTCATCCGTTGATCACACTCATGAGTAGGAGTTTCGTTAGGAGGTCCGCCGGGTTGTCCTTCCCAGCGATCGTCTTTATCATCAGGTTGCCAGATCGGTGTTGTTGACTCAGGTTGTGGTAGCGGTGCTTGATGTGTCGGCTCATCTAGGCAAACTTCGATGGTCGGCTCAGATTGAACACTCCCTCGCTGTCTGTGTACAGGATGAGAGTGGTGGTTATTCCTAGTTCCTGTATGACTTGTTGCATCTAGGCTGTGTCCTTTGCTCCCGTGCAGTCCCAACATACTCTGCCTCTGTGATTGATAGTGAGACCACATCCTGCCGTCGACGGTACCATCCCACTGGTACATTCCTAAGTGTCATTAGCACCCTGTCTGAGATCCTTCCTCTTCTCCTCTGTACAATGCGTCGGCATATAATCGTATTACTAGATCTTTACCTTTCTTTATGTTAAGCCCATTGTGATTGGTTGAGCATAAATATCTCCATACTTCCAGCGCAGTCTGGTCGTTGGTCAGACAGGCATCTTTTGTCCTCAATAATAGGTTCATGTGAACGAATATCTCTAGTCTTGTCATTCCGGCAAGGACTAGTAGCCCTCCCATAATTGCTTGACACTTTCCTGGCAGTGGTTTTTTGGATTCCTTGGGTTTTCCGCAGGATCGTGGATCGAGCAGTACTGATCACATTGTGCCAGAATTCCCACTTGTCTCGAGGCATTTACTTGCCATCAAGTCTATGAAGCCAGTTTGCGTCAGTATAACTTGCCCTTTACTCGGTGTGAGCTCCATTCCCAGCATTTTTGATCGTTTCCTACCCTTATCGAACCCTACGGTCTTTTCCATTGACCTTTCAGGTTGATCAAGGTCTTCTTCGGGTGGTACAATCCCTATTAGGTCATCGAAATGCATTTCGAAAATTATGCTGTAGATTCTGTTGGAGTAGGTTCCTTTATTGCCGATGCATTGATGCATTTTGCAGCTTCCCATGATGCTGCATAACATATTAAACCATTCATGCCCTTCCTGCTTGAATCCATATAGAGCTTTATGGAGTTTCCAATACTCTGTTTCTCTGACTTCATTGATATGAGTGATGTAGATATCATACTTGAGCAGTGTTGCTCAAGTTGCCGCTTTGTTGGCTAGTTCTTGTGGTGGTGGTGGAGCTGACGGTCTTGCGGTTTGGGTGTCTACGCTGATTTGTGGGGATGGCCGGGACGGGGAAGAGGAAGACGAGAGTATGGAGGATGCATTTTCCTTGCCCTTGCCTGACGGTGCTTGTGTGGCTGCCTCTACGTATGTTCGTGGCGTCGGCTTAGGGCTCTGTGTGTGTGCATTGCACACTTGTGGTGGGGTGGGGGTTGTGAGGGTGGAGGTGGCGCGGGTGATGCTGGGCTCTGGGTGGACACGCTGTTAGTTGGTGCTTTTGGTGTGGGAGTTGCGTTTTAAAGGCGTTCCTCTTGGTCTCGAATTTTCCCTGCTGGTCGTCTTATGAACCCGATGTTTTGACGCAGAGCTTCGGTTTCTCTTCCTAGGCGTGATTCATACCTCCCTAACTTCTCCTCCAGCTCTTTTATGCGTGCCGTCAAGCCCCGGGTCAATTCCCGACTCTTCTCGGTCTGTCTTGCTGTCCCGCTTAGTGCATCTTGGTGCTCCCGTGCGCCTGCGCCTAGGCGGGGACCGATTTGATCCCAGCATAGGGTCATTAGTTGGGCCATATACTAGGCGACCTGGTTGAATTCGTCTTGCTGAATCTGGGCTCTTATTGTCTTGCTGATAATGGTGAAGACGGCCAACGTGAAGGGGGGTTCTCGCGGTTGTGGCGGGGGTGATGATACCTGTTGCAGCGGCGGTGGGGGATATGGTTGCAGTGGTGCGGGGGCGTTGGGGGTTCTTGTTGTGGGGGCGGCGGTAGCT
>Ga0307511_10003111_pt1 | contig 17109 bp, 11 predicted proteins | sample 13_EM_MG_FD_200266 | JGI IMG/M metagenome (GOLD analysis project Ga0307511, IMG submission 200266) | Populus trichocarpa ectomycorrhiza microbial communities from riparian zone in the Pacific Northwest, United States - 13_EM | ecosystem: Host-associated > Plants > Roots > Unclassified | place... | reverse complement strand
CCCCCCCCCAGCCCATAGCCTACGCCGGCTACTTGGCTCTCAGAGAGCTGTAATTACACCACTTCTGGTGCCACCAGCTCTGAGTACGGTGAGGGTTGCAATCCACATACCCTCCCCCACACCGCTCTCGCCTACCCATACGGTCGTCCACTCTGAAATAGTTCATAGCTTCTTCCCACCTCACATATACCCCGGCTCATGACAGACCCAAGGACATCAACGATCCCCCGGAACTTGGCAGGAGAGTCCTGATAAATCTCGCCTGGAGAAATTTTGTCGAGTCAAAACTCCCGGACAACATACACACCGGGGTATTGCTCCTGCGAGACAAAATATTATGGCGACAAATACATACCCACAAGCGAACAGCACTTGAGAATGGGCATCTTGAGTATGAGGGAGACTCAGATCTATGAACTTCTTTGTCTGGTATGTATGTGATATGTCTTTTCGTTTGTGCTATTGAAAGCTCTAGGGCCACAGTAACTGTTACCGGTATCACTAGGTTTATACCTCCCTTTGGGACCCAAGATGTCCACCAACCCCAACGCAGTGTCAAAGTAATATCCCGCTGGTCTGAGGCCTACTAGGCCCTGGCCCTAAGAAAGAACTCAATTTAAGCGTACACAATCTCGCCATCACCGATGCTATCGAACTCGTTTGATGGCTCAGATCATGCTCGGTAGTAGATCTTAGAAGCTTGAAGATTTGGAGGAGGTCATTCAGTGAAACACGTTGACCAAATTCATCCGACACTTCTTGGGAATTCGTAGGGGCAAGGTGATGGGATTGGAAAAAAGTGAATGGTAGTCTAATTAATCGAGTGCGGTCTGGGAGGAACCAGCCAGCGGGGAAAGTCTGACAACGTGGATGGAAGGAATGGAGTAGGGAAGTAATCAAGAAGGATAAGATAAGAGGGTGGGAGGAGCACAACCAGGAGGGATATAGTTGCGACTAGGAAAGAACATAACCACACTAAGGAAGAGCAGGATAAAATGGCGGATAAGGTAGCATTAAATCAAATGGACAATAAAATAGCTCAAATGGAGGATAAAAAGAGGAAAAAGTCGGTGGGGACCAATGCCTCCGGTTTGTACAAACTATGAAGGGTCCGAAGTAATGGAGCGGGGTTTTGCATTGTTTTTGAAGGTTTGATCAGAATCCAGAATCTCTATAGGCGGAGCAGGACTGAAATACACCCCTTCCTATGTGTATACCATCTATCCCTTGCGCTATACTTCAACCCCATGTGATAAATACGATGCTCCAATATCTACCTTTCACCCAGTAATATATTCTAGATATCCATTATCGAACTTCAACAACCAAGTGAAAGCAATAATCATGGGGGCTCACAGAACTAGATAGGTAGTAATAGTAGCCCTCTTATATGAAAATACCGTAAGAACTCGCGCACAAGAAAGTAACAATGTATAATAACGTAACAATGTATATGAAAGTAACCTCGAATAAGACAGGCGAAAGGCTCCGACCAGTTTTGCTATGGGTATGGATCGCGAATAAGAAGGGAATTGTTATGGTAGAGCCAGATGTTTATACACGAACACCACCACCCACCTAGGTATATGGACACCCTCACATCGGGCATATTTCTCATTAAGCACGTCATGCTTCCAAAGCGACATGGTCCTACATCCGGAAACACTGCCTAACGCCCGCGGGTATAAGACCGTATCTAGTACAAGCGTAGCCATATGCAGGCAATAGAGGCTCCAAGCCAGTCGACTAGAAAGAAATTGTGTGAAATGGTGGCAGGTGCTGTGGTTAGGAGGGTGGCAAGTGCTGTAGTCGCGCGGCTGTGGTCGGAACAATCTGAGCTTTCATTCACACTGCGTGTTACTAAAGTAACTATGATTAAGAAACTACCTATGATTAAGAAAGTAACTGAAAAATTGGCCCGAGACAACTTTTGCCAAAACCGCCGTCCTATGAATAGGACTGCAGAGTTGTCCGAGAGTTATTACGGGATTTGCACTTAGGACGGGATCAAAACCTTGGACCCCTCCGGGATTGACTCCAGCACTCCTTACCGAAACGTGTGCAACGATATTTTGGGAACGAGCAGAGAGGGAGACATCGTGGAAGACTTGCGTCTACTACGTGGAGGATAGTAATATGGGAACCGTCCTTGATTCTTCTAGTAGTAGTGGAAATGGGTGTGATTAAACACAAGGACCTCAACAAGTATGTAAGCAAACCATGACACTGATAATAGCAGAATATATAATAGTAGCGCTTATGCGGCGAACTAAAATTAGAATTGATTCAAAGCTGAAAACTACATGTTATCCCGTCCCGCCACCTCTCCGCCCCACACCGTGGCCATCTTGGACCCTCCCAGCTATCATCGAACATAAGGTGAGGAAATACAGGGGGGAATGGGCAAGATGTAGCATGAATTACCACCTTTAGGCTCCAAATAGAATGAATGGTGCCCAGTACATTGGTTGCGAAGGTTTCTGTTTCATCACTGGGAGAATCGCATTGCGGTAAGAGACTGCAACATTATCTGTCTTACTGAGGGTTGAATAGAAATTGGCTGCCATCTGGTGACAAGCCTCATCATCCGAGGGCCACAGTGTCCCTATCACATTGATAAATCCCGCAATATGGAAGGAGCTCACGATGTGTGTAACTTCATCAAGGAGCTTGAACGAGATACTGTCCGCCGTACTGCATGCTGAGAGATAGGCCAGCCTCGCTGCTGTGGGAGGTAATTTCAGCGCCGCAATATCCTTGACACAAAGCTTGTCATCCTCATTAGATGTCTTAAGAAGCAAAAGATGACTGTCCGCCGGATTGATTGATGATACGCCGTGACAAGCAAAATGAGCAATGCTATAGCCTGAAAGTGCTTCCAGAACGCATTGAGAGGTTGGCTGTGCAAGTATTTCCACCTTCCTGAAATCCCTACGGCTGTTTCGAATTTCATCTATCCTGGGATCTCGAGGGCTGTTTCGAAATTGATCCGTCCTAGGATCCTTACGGCTGTTTCGAATTTCATCTGCCTCTTTTGATACACCAGGTAAAGGACTTGCCCGTGGGGTGGTTGGCATGGTCACTATTAGTGTAGACGCATCCTACGGGCATTGGTGCTGCCGGCGTGCACGTGAATATTGCAGCGCCCTGATGGTGGAGGTGTATGATGGAAGGCAATACTGAAGAGTTGTCATGTTAACTTTAACGACCCCTTTCGTGAATCTTGTGGCTGCATGAATCGGTGCCTGAGCCATCAGGCCTACTCCAATCCACCAGATACGAGGTAAAGGGGTAACAGGCTTAGGATGGAAACCGAGTTCTCGTAATACCGGTTGTACTGCGGCCATCCATAGCCATTCTAGCAATTCTCTCATGGCTTCATTATCCTCTGCCTTTGGACCACGGTTCTTTGATACTGTGCCGTGGGGGAGTTGTGGCAACACTTTCAACAGCCATTCAAGCAACTTTGCACGGGCATCATCCGCACCTCCAAGGTGCTCTGGGTGGGAAAGTTGTGGTCTGCCAAGGTACTCCATGATCGGGAGGTGGGGGAGTTGTGGCAGATCCTTCGTCAGCCAGCCCAGGAATTCCGTAATAAAGTTATGATCACCGCTCTTCCCAAAATACTTAACCACTAAATTGAGGGAAAGTTGAGGCAACGCAACACTTGTCACCCCCTCCTTCGTAAGTATTGCATCACTGCGGAGCTCTGTGACATTGAATATTACAATGGGTCCCTCTTGTGCTGCGGAGACTCGGATTCGGCACGCAAGAAAGTTTGGAATCCTGGTTGCTGGCGAATCTGCCCTAGTATATCAACAATATCTTTTGCGAGCTTATTCCGATGCCTGATTGTGGCTTGTTGTATCTGCAGCAATTTGTTGTTGGACATATCTAATGATGAGGGATCAATGGAAGGTAAAGGCGAGTCTAGTTCCTGTCGTAGAGAATTAAGCTGGGTATTCGTCACACAGCGGCCAAGCTCCAGCAGGCGTAATGCCTTCTAATGGTGATTCCCCAGCTTCTAATGATACCGCTGCGGCAAGAGATACCAGACCAGAAAGCTGGCCCAGAATATGTTGCTGATCCTCGCACTATAAAGACCTTGCAGTGGCCAAGGGAAGTAGGTGAACAGCATCACACAAGAGTGAGTATGCTCTGTGGATATTGGCATATTTGCTAGAAGTTGAGTAAGTAAAAAGAACAACCAATGCTTGTGCAGCTTTCAAAGTAGCTGTTAGTCGTGTAAGGGTTTGGCCAGTGTGAATGCCCCAACATGCAAACCAAGCAGCGAGGGCGAGTTCCAGGTCCTGCAATTGTCCAGTAATAGTATATCGCAGTTTGAAATGATTCCCTAGTATACTAAGGAACTGTGCTCGATGAGGATGGTCCTCTGGTGTTGTCTCTACCGCTGCCTCTGCGAACTTGATGGCTACCTCCAAGTCATGGATGTCCCCAGTTCGTTGATATCGGCGGCTCAAGTGGACACCAAGGTTGTTTAACGGCCGTGCTTGGTCTGGATGATCCTCTAGTGTTGCTTCCACGGCCGCCTCTGCAGACTCGATGGCTGCCTCCAAGTCCTACATGTCCCCAGTTCGCTCATATCGCGTGCTCAAATGGTTACCAAGGTTATTTAACGGTCTGCCCGGTTTAGGTGATCCATTGGTGTTGCCTTCACCGCTGTCCCTGTGGACTTGATAGCTGCTACCAAGTTATGCATATCCCCACTTCGGTCATATTGCCAGCTCAAATGGTTACCAAGGTTGTTAAACCGTCGTGCTCGGCCTGCGTGATCCTCTGGTGTTGCCTCCACTACTGCCTCTGCGGATTTGATTGCTGCCGCCAAGTCATGCATATCCCTAGTTCGTTCATATCGCCTGCTCAAATAGCAACCAAGGTTGTTTAACCATTCTGCTCGGACTGGGTGATCCTCTGGTGTTGCCATCACCGCTGCCTCTGCAGCCTTGATGGCTGCCTCTAAGTCATTCATGTCCCTAGTTTGTTCATAACGGCTGCTCAAAGGATAACAAGGTTGTTTAACAGCCTTGCTCGTTCTGGGTGATCCTCTGGTGTCGCTATCACCGCTCCCTCTGCGGACTTGATGGCTGCCTCCAAGCCATACATATCCCAGTTCGTTGAAATCGGCTTCTGAAACGGCCACCAACGTTGATTAACCACCGTTCTCGGTCAGGGTGATCTGTGCTTGATCGTATCTAGTTTATATTGCAGGGTTTATCGTGCGCACCACTTTCCTCATTTCCATTAGCTCTACAAACTTCAGTCGCAAGTTCTCGTACCAATTGTGCATACCTGGCGACATGAAATTAACACGGTCTATGTTGTTTATGCGCTCGGGCACAACTATTAGTTACGTTGCATGTGGCTCTGATATCTGCACTGTGTGCAATTGCATTCGGGTGGGAGTTGTGGGAGTTGTGGGGTTTGTTGATATTGTTATTATGTTGATATAGGTCCCGTCTTATACCAAGCAACACACCACTGTTCCCCCTGATCGTATTTCCAGGCCGATGAAATTACTGCCCCCTCATAGCACTGAGTGCGTGCACAACATGACACAGCCTTGAGTAAAAATCAGTTTCCATTACTACCCCCGCATGGTACTACTGACCCGAAATGGAATCACAGATCTACTGCACATACCGATTGTGAAACGGTCTGCATGCCTACATCATTGCAATCTGGTAGAAAATCTGCGCACTGACATCGCCCCATTGCAAGGCGCTCACATACTCTACGTTCTGCATATCCCCAAAATTAACACCATTTGTGAATTATCAAATAATAGTCCACCGCGCAGCTGATGTGTCTCTTCTGGAAGTCTGCACTCGCAGCGAGCCTCCCCAAATGACGAGGCTTGGCGACTGATTATATAGTGGCTGTTTTGCTTCGCCCTTCCAATGTTCCCCTAGCCTGCATCCCCTAGTGTAATGATTGTTATTGCTTGCGCTGATACAGTGTCGACCCTAGTTTTCATGCTTGGACCACAGCCTCTGTTACGGCACATTCCGGTACGTGGTTTGAGTAATGGGGGGGCTTGGACGACGGATTGGTCTAAACCCACATCTGGGTCTCTCCTTACAGATTGGCGTCGGCTGTACCGAGTTGCCACCCTGCGCGACATGGTGATATCTCGAATTTCCGCATTTCCGGTACTGCTAGTGATATCAGTGTGCAGATATTGAGGCTGCACTGCTTTCAAATTCCTGCGCCCACTCCGTTTATTTGATTGGCTCCGACGACTGTTGCTTCGCGCTGCTTGGGGAGGTACATACTTACGTCTAGATGGTCACAACGGATGGAAACAGGGTGGGAACTGATGCCGCTGATGCCAGCGAAGGATGCTTATCATCAGTCACAAATAAATTATAGTTTTCAGGGTAGAAATATCCCCCAATCAGGAGGGTTCACCGATATCTCGCTAGTCTCATATGCTTGAAGATTTTGAATGAAGGAGACGAGGTCATTCAGAGAGACACGTTGACCAAATTCATCCGACACCTCGGTAGAGGCAAGGTGAATTTGGATCCGACAGAAGTGAATAATTGTCTAAATTAATCAAGTGCTGTCTTGGAGGGCACTGTCTGAGGAGAAAAGTGGATGGAAAGAATAGAGTGAAGAAGTAATCAAAAAGAAAAGATAAGACTGGAAGGAGGAAACTCAGGAGGGATATAGTGCTACCAAGGAAGAGCTAGATAAAGTGTTGAATATGGCAACGAAGGATTAAAAGACGGAGAAGCAGGCATTGGATAAAATGTAATGGAGGAGGTAGCTTAAGATGAAAAGTCTGGGATGAATTCCTCAGGTTTGTATAAGGCCTGAAGAGTAGGAAGTAAGAGGAGGGGGGTTTTGTGGTGGAGGGTGCTGCTTGTTTTTCTTGGGAACGTTGCTTAGAATACAGATTCTCTATAGGTCTAGGTTAAAACTCTGCTTTGTGCATACTGGAGATATTGAACCTTCGTCTCAACCCCTTTTGATAAATAACCATGCTCTAAGAACTACCCTTCCCAGACTAATATATCTTGTATCTAGACTTTAATGACCCAGTGAAAGGAATGATCACAGCCCTGCTACAAGCAGTACTCTTGTATGAACATATTTCCACCCAACATCCCCTATATATTTTCCCGAGATAGTTACTGTAGCGGGGCACTTGCACCTTGACCTGTTTGGTTTGCGAATTGACCATACGTGTACCAGCTATAATATGGGTGTATATTGTAATATTTCCCCAACTACCTCTGTACTCATTCGGCAGAAAAAACTTTCAGTTGCGCTTGAACACTCTTTCGAAGAGAGCGTTCCCCGAACAATAGGCACTGCTCCCATTTCAGGGGGTACGTAGTGTCGGCTGAGTGCCGAGTACACTCCGACCCCAAACGACCTCCGAATGTAGTACCCCTATTGCATAGATATGGAGTAAAAATGGGTGATACAAAAGAGAATTGAACCCAGGACATACTATTATCCTATTATCCAACTCAGGGTCAAAGCACTGCAACATTTGTAGTTCTGTACTCCGTACCACATAGTGCATAGCTAATTTTTTTAGAGGGGGGATAAATCAGTACTGGTATTGATACTAAGTATATGACCAGGACGCGCATCCCGCCCCTGCTAGATTATACCCCTGCGCCGTGCCGGCCCCTTATCCACGTATAAGACTGGATACTCCGCAGAAAAGGCGAACGGCAAAAACGAAAAAGAAGAATCCCGCAGGTAAGAACGTGAACATTCTCCCCGCTCTCGCCCAGGTAAAACATGGACCTCCTGAAAGCAACTCCCCTATTAACGCAGGTAGCCCATACCTCGCAATTCTCCACACAGAGAACAATCCTTATCTGCCCCAGTGCATAGCCCATACGGCTCTGTACAGCCTGACGAGGATACCGATGGGGCTGGTAATTCTGTTGGTATTTTACCTTTGTCCTTGGCCCTCCTAGTGACATCTTGTCGTACGGAAGAGCTTCTTGCCATCCTCAATCTCCCTATCTCCTCCGCGGATTTCATGTAGATGGTCACATTCTGAGTTGATGCTTCTGTGGTCTGCGTTGCCGAACTATTCACCGTGATTTTTGGTTGTGAGTTGCGGAGCTTGTTCTCGGTGGTGTCTGGGTTGGACTCCTGTGTGCTGTGGCACCCCCTTGTCAAATAGGCACAGAAATCTGGAAGCCCGCTGATGCGTGCAAAGCACTGTAGGCTGTAGACTGCTGATGGGTCTGGATCCTCCCCCATCGGGTCGAATAAATATTCAATTGCCTTATCATGATCCCCCCCTGAATCCTCCCGCTTGTCTTCTAAATCGTCCCCAATCTAGCCAATCCGAGCTCGGGGTCTAAGTCTCGATCTGGGTCTCTTTTCAGGCACTCTCGAATACACCTCGCGTAATGCCAGCATTGTTGGCCCTGGTGTCCATACCTCCCACAATAACCGCAGGGTGCCATTATGTTGTCGTTGATACGCGTAGTGTTGTCCCACCGTGATCAGTATTGTATTGGCATAGTGGTCGGGGAGTATTGGTGATATTTCGTCTGGTTTAGTGGTTTGACTGATATGGCTTAATACCATTCTGGCTGTCGGGACGGATGAAAAGTATGGGCGCGGAAGACAAGCTGGGTTGTGTTGCATGATAGTCAAAAGATTCCTGGTAGGAACATTATTATATGTCGGCTTTGGGGTGATGCACGGCTATCTGGCCACATAGGGAATAGCCACGCCAAGCCTGTTTCTAGGCTGGTTGGCACGCCTATATCATTGGTTGTATGAATGCGGACGACATTCAGAAGTGACTACGTGACTGTATGTGTTTGCGGACACAGGCCGCCCGTGGGTGGCGTATTTGGTATGCCCCTCGCGGGCACGTAGGAAATGTCTGCGGGTGGCATAGATACCTGGCATGCCCCCTCGCGGGCATACTAGGAAGGGTACTAAATTACTGTAATTAGCAATGAATACAATAGACTCTCTAAATCAGAACACCCGAGACGAGATGAGAATATTTTTAATATAAGAACATATATTGGTCGACTGCCCAAATTATGAGATTGTGGGTAACCGCCCTCCCCAATATAAAAATTCATGAGCTACAGTTATAAGGATGTCATCGGGAGGCATAGGTCATTCCTATAACCAATATATTCTTGCATCCAAGGGGGAAGTACCTACAATTTCATATCTTGGTGGTCGACTTATATTCTTACACTGAAGATATTTTGATATCGGACAATCTCGTATCGAAAAAAGTCTACTATATGGGAATGACTCTATGGTACCCTTATATGGAGAGTGTATGGTCAATGCTGAGGCAGTTCAAGTTGGAGACTGGATGGCTACCTTCTACAATACCCGCCACGCCATAGCTGCAGAAGTTTGGAGATATCGTCACTGTAGGAATAAATATAGATACCCAGAGAAAATCGTCTAAGACAGACAAAAAATGCTTATATTACAAGATCATTGCTAAGCTGCAGCCAGAACGGCTATCAATCTCTTTGCCAATGGCATACCACCCCACCCATCTTACATCCTACAAACGGCCGACCGCCGGATGGGAACCGAGATAGATATTTCAGATACCAGAGAAGCTCTAGCAACTACCATAACTTTGGCCTGCGCGGCTCGCCAGGCCTCAACCTCTACCCATGGCTACCTCTGCACTTGTAAAAAATTCTGTTCTAGCTGTACCTAGCTGTCGTGGTATTAAAGTGACCCTGAAATGCCACATCTATGAATATTTGCCATAAGGTCAATGAATTAGACTTTGGGTATCTCCTTGCCACTCGCACACAAGCTAGGCGTTTAGAGCTAGCTACTCGTCCACCATAGTTAGAGCCTTCATATTTTTATTTATTTATTCTATGGCCCAGAACAAATATATTCCCTCTTGGGATATTAGGAGACATGAAATGCACAACGAGCAAGATGCCACGAGATATCAATCCCCCCTCCAATCCTCCCTCCGATGTAGGAACCGGAAATATTGGCACATGCTGGCAGAAACCCCCCAACAGAAGAAACGCAAACAAAGCTAAATCAGCACAGATCGAGATTGTAGAACAACGTTTCCACCCAGTGGCCCTCGTATTCCTGATCCCCATATTTCACTTTCTTGCCCCACCTGCCCCGCTCATCAATATCCTCCTACCTTCGCCACCTCCGCCCTATCTGCCCCCTCATGAGTACACACCAGGCCTACGTGCCTGCCTGTTTCCGCATATTTTCCACACGTCCTGCATCCTGGGTCTACCGTGTGCTCCAGCTTGTTCTGCCAGGCCTGTAGTTTGCCTTTGACAGCCCTGCAATAGACGTCATGTAGCCCCAACCTAGCTTGTCTCTCTCCAATCTCCTTCATCACTGCTCTCAAGGTCTACTGTCCTGGCCCGACCTGTCCTTCCCGCCTTCCTCACTGCCGCAATTGGTGCCTGGGAATCTGACAGAATCAAAACCTTGGATTCCTCCGGGGTTGACTCCAGGACTCCTCCCATCCCCCTCACCTCTCCGTCCCACACCGTGGCCATCTTGGACCCTGCGAACTACCTATCACCGAACATAAGATATGGAAATACAATAGAGAAGGAGCAAAATGTAGCATGAATGACCACCCTTAAGCTCCAAACAGAATGAATGGTGCCCAGTACATTGGTTGCGAGGGTTTCTGTTTCATCACTGCGAGAATCGCATTGCGGTAAGAGACTGCTACATTATCTGTCTTACTGAGTGTAGAATAGAAATCGGCTGCCATCTGGTGACAAGCCTCATCATCCGAAGGCCACAATGTCCCTATCACATTGATAAATCCCGCAATATGGAAGGAGCTCACAATATGTGTTACTTCATCCAGGAGCTTGAACGAGATACTGTCCGCGGTACTGCACGCTGAGAGATAGGCCAGCCTCGCTACCGTGGGGGGTAATCGCAGCGCCGCAATATCCTTGACACAAAGCTTGTCAACCTCTTCTGTAGAGCTACCATCAGGTGAGGTAGATGTCTTACGCAGCAACAGATGACTGTCCGCCGGATTGATTGATGATACTCCATGACAAGCAAAATGAGCAATACTAAACCCTGAAAGGGCTTCAAGAACGCATTGAGAGGTTGGCTGTTCGAGTGTTACCACCTTCCTGAAATCCCCACGGCTGTTTTGAATTTCATCCGTCCTGCGATCCCTAGGCCTGTTTCGAATCTCATCCGTCCTGGGATTCTCACGGCTGTTTCGAATTGCATTCGCCTCTTTTGTTACACCCGGTAAAGGACTTGCCCGTGGTGTCGTGGGCATGGTCACTATTAGTGTGGGCCCATTCTGCTGGCATTGGTGAGACCGACGTGCACGTGAATATTGCAGCGCCCTGATGGTGGAGGTGTATGATGGAAGGCAATACTGAAGAGTTGTCATTTTAACCTTTCCTTTCTTGAATTTTGTGGCTGCATGGATCGGTGCCTGAGCCATCAGGCCTACTCCAATCCACCAGATACGAGGTAAAGGGGTAACGGGCTTAGGATAAAAGCCGAGTTCCCGTAATACTGGTTGTACAGCGGCCATCCATAGCCATTCCAGCAATTCTCTCATGACTTTATTATCGTCTGCGTTTGGACCACGGTTCTTTGTTATTGTGCCGTGTGGGAGTTGTGGCAACACTTTCAACCATTCCAGTAACGTTGCATTGGCATCATCGGCATTTCCAAGGTGCTCCATGTTCGGCGGGTGGGGAATTTGTGACAAAACATCCTTCAGCCGGTCCAGGAGTTCTGTAATAAATTTATCACTGCTCTTCCCACAATACTTAACAACTAAATCGTGAGAAAGCTGAGGCAAAGCAACACTTGTCACTCGTTCTGTCGTAAGAAGTATTGCATCACTGCGGAGCTCTGTGACATTGAATATGACAACAGGTCCCTCTTGTGCTGCCGAGAACATGTATTCCTCGGATTCGGCACGCAAGAAGGTTTGGAACCCTGGTTTCTGGCGGATTTGTTGCAGAATGTCATCAAGATCCTTTGCTGTCTTATTGCGGCGGCTGATTGTGGCTTGTTGTGTTTGTAGCAATTTGTTCTTAGACATATCCGATAAGGAGGTATCCATGCAAGGTAAAGGCGAGTCAAGCTCTTGTCGCAAATCATTAAAATCTTCTGCCAATATCGGATGCTGTTCAATCAGTTCGGATATATCACTGCGGTAGTCAAGAAGTTGAGTATTGGTTACACTGCGGCCTAGCTCCAGCAGGCGTAATGCCTCTAATGGTGATTGCCCAGATTCTAATGATACCGCTGCGGCAAGAGATACCAGACCGGTAAGCTGGCCCAGAATGTGTTGCTGATCCTCGCGCTCTAAAGACCTTGAAGTGGCTAAGGGGAGTAGGTGAACAGCATCACGCAAGAGTGAACATGCTCTTGCCACATTGGAATCTTTGCTAACGGGTAAGTAGCTCAAAATAAAGACCAATGTGTATGCAGCTTTCAAAGCGACTTTTATTCGTGTCAGTGTTTGGCCAGTGTGAATGCCCCAACAGGCACACCATGCAGCTAGTGCAAGCTCCAGGTCCTGCAATCGTCCAGTGCAAGTATATCGCAGTTTCAAATGGTTCCCGAGTATATTAAGGAACTGTGCTCGATTAGGATGATCCTCTGGTGTTACCTGTACCGCTGTCTCAGCGGTCTTGATCGCTGCCTCCAAGTCATTCATGTCCCCAGTTCGTTGATATCGGCTGCTCAAATAGCTACCAAGGTTGCTTAACTGTCCAGCTCGGTCTGGGTGATCCTCTGGTGTTGCTTCCACCGCTGTCTCAGCGGTCTTGATCGCTGCCTCCAAGTCATGCATGTCTCCAGTTCGTTGATATCGACTGCTCAAATGGCTACCAAGGTTGTTTAATAGTCGTACTTGGTCTGGGTGATCCTCTGGTGTTGCCTCTACCGCTGCCGCTGCGTGCTTGATGGCTGCCTCCAAGTTATGCATGTCCCCAGTTCGTTCATATCGCCTGCTCAAATGGCTACCAAGGTTGTTTAACAGTCGTGTTCGATATAGGTGATCCTCTGGTGTTGCTTCCATCGCTGCCTCTGTGGAATTGATGGCTGTCTCCAAGTCATGCATGTCCCCAGTTCGGTCATATCGGCCGTTCAAATAGATTCCAAGGTTGTTTAACTGTGTTGCTCGGCCTGGGTGATCCTCTGGTGTTGTCTCCACTGCTAACTCTACAGACTCGATGGCTGCCTCCAAGTCATGCATGTCCCCAGTTCGTTCATATCGCCTGCTGAAATGGTAACCAAGGCTGTTTAACCGTCCTCCTCGCTCTGGGTGATCCTCTGGTGTTGCTTCCATCGCTGCCTCTGTGGACTCGATGGCTGCCTCCAAGTCATGCATGTCCCCAGTTCGTTCATATCGCCTGCTGAAATGGTAACCAAGGCTGTTTAACCGTCCTCCTCGCTCTGGGTGATCCTCTGGTGTTGCCATCACCGCAGCCTCAGCGCGCTTGATGGCTGCCTCCAAGTCATGTATGTCCCCAGTTCGTTCATATCGACTGCTAAAATGCATACCAAGGCTGTTTAACCGCCCTGCTCGGTCTCGGTGGTCCACTGGGGTTGCCTCCAACGCTGCCTCTGCGGACTTGATGGCTGCCTCCAAGTCATGCATGTCCCCAGTGCGCCCATATCGCCTGCTCAAATGGTTACCAAGGTTGTTTAACCATCTTGCTCGGTCTGGGTGATCCTCTGGTGTTGTATCCACCGCTGCCTTTCCGGACTTGATGGCTGCCTCTAAGTCATCCCTGTCCCGAGTTCGTCCATATCGGCGGCTCAAATGGCAACCAAGGTTGCTCAACCGTCCTGCCCGGTCTGGGTGATCCACTGGTGTTGCCTCCACCGCTGCCTCTGCGGACTTGATCGCTGCCTCCAAGTCATGCATGTCTCCAGTTCGTTGATATCGACTGCTCAAATGGCAACCAAGGCTGGTTAACCGTTCGGCTCGGTCTGGGTGATCCTCTGGGGTTGCCGCCTCTGCGGACTTGATGGCTGCCTCTAAGTCATCCGTGACCCCAGTTCGTTCATATCGGCTCCTCAAATGGTTACCAAGGTTGTTCAACAGTCGTGCTCGGTCTGGGTCATCCTTTGGTATTGCCATCATTGCTGCCTCTGCGTACTTGATGGCTACCTCCAAGTCATACATGTGCCCGGTTCGTTCATATCGGCTACTCAAATGGCTACCAAGGTTGCTTAACTGTGTTGCTAGGTCAGGGTTATCCTCTGGTGTTGCCTCCACCGCTGCCTCTGCGGACTTGATGGCTGCCTCCAAGTCATGCATATCCCCGTGTCGTTCATATCGGCGACTCAAATAGATACCAAGGTTGTTTAACTGTGTTGCTCGGTCCGGGTGATCCTCTGGTGTTGCCTCCACCGCTGCCTCTGCGGAGTTGATGGCTCCCTCCAAGTCACGCATGTCCCCAGTTCGGTCATATTGGCTGTTCAAATGGCCACCAAGGTTGCTTAACTGTGTTGCTCGGTCAGGGTGATCCTCTGGTGTTGCCTCCACCGCTGCCTCTGCGTGCTTGATGGCTGCCTCCAAGTCATGCATGTCCCCAGTTTTTTCATATCGCCTCCTCAAATGGCTACCAAGGTTGTTTAACAGTCGTGCTCGGTCTGGGTGATCCTCTGGTGTTGCTTCTACCGCTGCCTCTGTGGACTTGATGGCTGTCCCCAAGTCATGCATGTCCCCAATTCGGTCATATCGGCGGCTCAAATAGATACCAAGGTTGTTTAACTGTGTTGCTCGGTCCGGGTGATCCTCTGGTGTTGCCTCCACCGCTTCCTCTGTGGACTTGATGGCTGCCTCTAAGTCATGCATCTCGCCAGTTCGTTGAAATCTGCTGCCCAAACGGCCACCAACGTTGATTAATCACCGTGCTCGGTCTGGGTAATCTGTGCTTGACCGTATCTCGTTTATATGACTGAGTGTACCGTGAGCACTACATTTCCCTTTTCTATTAGCTTTACAAGCTTCAGCCGCAATTTCTCGTACTAATTGTACATACCTGGCTGTTGTAAAATCAACTAGATCAATGTTGTTTATGCGCTCGGGCAGAATTATTTGTTACGTTGCAGGATGGCTCTGATATCTGCAATGTGTGTAATTGTATGCGGGTGAGAGTTGTGGGGGTGCTTGATATTGTTATTATGTTGATGTCGGTACTATCTTATACCATTGCTAATAGAAACACACTCCTGTAGTATTTCCAGGCAGCTGAAATAAGTGCCCTCCTCACAGCACTGAATGCTGACGCAATATGACAGCCTTGAGTAAAAGAGCAGTACCTATTACTACCCCCGCATTTTTGTAAATTCTTTTGGAAGTATATACGGCTAGTCAGCCTAAGGCTATGAGGCGGAAGGCTCTGACGCCGAGCTAGTACTGATCTGCAATGGAATAACACATTTACTGCGCAAACCGAATAGAGGGACTTTGTAAACCCTGGTCAGTCATTATGTCTGTCACAGTCCTCTAGTCTGTCAATATCACTGTTATAAGGATGTAAACAAACAAGTAAACACACATTTAAACAGTCAAGTACATCACAGCAGGCGTCCATATTGCTTGTTCATAGGACATAGGTGGATGGCAGCGAGGGTACTCGGGAGCGACAATACCATTGAAAGTAAGCAATACCTTATGACGCCGTTTAAGCCTTTCTTGAAGTATAATTATCATCAATACTAGTATAAGCCGCTGTCACTGTTTATTTGTGGATTCAAATGGAGAGTAGAACTACGCCGAAGTCTGAGCAGGACAGCCCAGTGGTGCCTAACGACGTGCTTAATGACTGACCAGGGTGTACAAAATCCCTCTATTGTGAGATTGTCTTTATGTCTACATCATTGCAAGCCGCTAGCAAATCTGTGCACTGCCATCCCCCCATTGCAAGGCGCTCACATACCCTGCGGTCTGTATATCCCCAAAATCAACATCATTTGTGAATTGTTCAATGATGGTCCACCGCCTATTGTGCAATTTTTTCTACTTCTGCACTTGCATTGAGCCCGAGGCTTGGCACCTGGTCATGCTGTGTTTGCTTCGCCCTTCCCTAGCTTGCATCGCCTCAGTGTAATGATTGTTGCCTTCGCTGATACATGAATAGCCACCCTGCTGAGGTGTCTGCTGGTGCAGATTATTATTTTTTGGTATCTAGACGCCTAAGCTATGAGGCGGCCCCGTTCCCTCCCCTTTCACGGTTCGGTACACCCACGGGACAATGGGCCACCTCCATAAACGTCCTGCCTTCCGAGCCTATGAAATAACCGAAATGGCCCCTCTTCCCCGCCACGCCCTTCCCTGATATCTGTGAATTCCTCTGCCTCCACGCCCCTACTGGCCTAGCGAAACATATTGCACACAAGACATAAATTAACGTAGATCAATATTAGAGAAAAACGTCTTGGCATTCAGGGTTGTCTCCTGTGTCTCCAGGGTTGTAGCAATTGCCTTGTCCGGCTCAACACCCATAGTGCAGTGTCGAGACTAGCCCTCATGGCTGGACCACAGCCTCTGTTATGGTGCATTCCGGTACGTAGTTTGAGCGCTCCGAGTATGAGGGGGCTTAGACGAGGAATTGATCTAAAAGCTCAGAACCCCGGAGTCTTGACACAGGGTCCATAGACTTCCCTGAGGTCGGCGTAACCACCATTACAGTTGGAGTACCTGGCTCCAGGGCGTTTTGAACCCGGTATTAGACACATCTGTCCCTCCCCTTATAGATTGGAGTAGGCTGTACGGAGTTGCAGCCCTTCGAATTACGACAGCCGATATTGAGGCTGCGCTGCTTTAAAATTCCTGCCCCCACTCTCTTTTTTTAATTGGCTCCGACAGCCGTTGCTTCGCGCCGCTCGGAGAAGTACCATTGGCTACCTAAGGATGCACGTGATCTGAATCACATCCCTGTTTCACCTCCTCGAGCAATATCATGAGTCAAAAACTATACTGGGGGAATTGAGATCTTCGGAAACAATTACGCTCTACAACATGGTTACTCTCACATCCGGCCAAAGTCAACCCAATACCCAATACCCACCCTTTCAGTATGGCGCCCCCCGATACCCCCCCTTCTCTACCGC
>Ga0307511_10003110_pt1 | contig 17110 bp, 16 predicted proteins | sample 13_EM_MG_FD_200266 | JGI IMG/M metagenome (GOLD analysis project Ga0307511, IMG submission 200266) | Populus trichocarpa ectomycorrhiza microbial communities from riparian zone in the Pacific Northwest, United States - 13_EM | ecosystem: Host-associated > Plants > Roots > Unclassified | place... | reverse complement strand
GAGGACCTGCGTTCCGGTAGTCTTCTTATTTGTCAAAAAGTGATAGCCAATGCCTATCATGAATAATACCGCTGCGACTGATGCCCATCGGAAATAAATGTTCCTTATTCTATTTTTCCGATACGTGCCTGCTTCTATGACATGGAACATTTTTTCGGCTATGGGTGCGGCCACGGGTTCCTCCGGATTAAAATCCTCCCAGCTTTGTTCGGTAAGATATTTGGGATCTGTAACCTTCATATATAGTAGTATTCGTTTCAAAACGGTGTTTCCCCCAGCGGGTGTTAAAATTTATTCCGGGAACAATGGGGTGGATCCTTAGAACAGGAACAGCGTGAGGGTGTCCTTTAGTTGACGGATGGCTCTTCCGATATGGTTTTCAACTGTTTTGGGCGATATGGACAGTTGTTCTGCGATCTCTTTATGCGCCAGGCCTTCAAAGCGGCTAAGCTTAAATATCCTCTTTCTTACCGGGGCCATTTGTTCTATGGTATCATATACCTGCCGGAGGTCTTCTTTTTTTAGCGAGTCATCGGATAATCCGGCGGGCAGTCCGGCCAATTCATCAGCCAGTGCGTCAGTATGTTTATGTCGTCTGCTTTCTTTTCTCAGCAGGTCGATCATGGCGCATTTTGCTATCCGGAAGATCTGTCGGGAGAGGTCGATATCTGATGCCAGGTGGTCCCTGTCTTCCCAGAGTTTGATAAAGGTGATTTGCACGGTCTCTTCCGCCAGATAAGCCGATTGGGTGTGCTTCAGCGCATAGAAGTATAATTTTGAATGGTAATGCTGATATACCGCTTTGAAGGTTGCGATATCCCCCTTTTTGATATGGTGCAGGACATTATCCATAAGCAACGCAAATATCCTTATGGGATGAATAATAAGCGGGAACCTTTTATTATCCTATTGTTATTTTACTATTAACCCTATGTCTGAATGCTCTATTTTTGCAGAATGCCTGCTGCGAAAAAAGTCATACCGGTACATAAACTGGGAGAGCTCACGGACCAGGGTTTCCAGATAGAAAGGGTGCATAGGTCGAATGATGCTGTTCAGGAGGCTATGCTGATGGGGGCACACCGGGATGATCATTATGTCTTTCTTTTGCAGGAGACGGGCAAGAGTAAGTTCATGGCGGACTTCCGTATTTTCAACGTGCAAAAGAATACGTTGTTCTATATTCTGCCGGGCCAGGTGCATCGTTATCTTGATGCGGACAAAACTACCTCCGGATGGTATGTTGCCATGGATACCGGGCTGGTGCCGGATATGTTCCGGGCGGTTCTGGAAGATCCCCTGCTGTCCAAACAGCCTCTTCCGGCAGATGCGTCTATACTGGACCCTGTGGTGCAATGTTTGAAACTGATCTATGGGATCACCCGCCAGCAGCCTTCTCCTCTCTATTGTAAACAGATGATCTATGGTCTGTTAACTTCCTTCGTCGCTATGGTAGCAGCCATCTATACCTGTGAGCCAAAGAGCCTTTCTGAAAAGATGTCCAGGCCACTGGCTATTACCCAGCAATTCCGGAAATCGCTGAGCCTGCATTACAAGACCCGTCAGCGCCCGGCGGACTATGCTGTGTCGTTGAACCTCTCCCTTTCTTACCTGAATGAAGTAGTGAAAGACAGTACGGGCTTTTCTGTCAGTTATTGGATACAGCAGGAGATCGTGTTGGAAGCCAAGCGCCTGTTGTATCACAGTGACTGCACGGTCAAGGAGATCGCCTATGAACTGGGATATGAGGATCACGCTTATTTTTCCCGGCTGTTTAAAAAGATGGTCACTTTGACGCCGGGAGAGTTCCGCCGGCGTTACCGCGAATAGTCCAATCTTTCCCGTCTTTTATCTATTGACCGGTCCGGAATGTTGTCGTTGTTTTGCGTATGATCAACGTAAAACAAAAAGCAATTGCCTTAATAGAGAGAAGACTGGTGAAACCAGCCACTGTACTGGCTATACGGGTATGGGATCCCGCTACTTTCCGGGAGGTCGATCTGCATATGCCCGGATGTGATATGCGTAAATGGAACCAAACACAACATATGAAGTGCAAGGTGGACGCTTTTACTTACCGGGATTATACTCCTTCCGGATGGGATGCGGAAACGCAGACCTGTACTTTATTTATCGATGCGGCACACGACGGCCCGGGCAGCCGGTGGGTGAAGGCCCTTCAGCCGGGAGATACGCTCTCTTACCTGGGGATCGCCTCGTCACGCCAGCAGCCTGTTTCCAACAAACGCCTGGTCTTTTTGGGAGATGAGACAGCCATCGGTCATTTTTTTGCTTTGCAGCAACTGGCAGGTGCGCATACTCCCATTTCCGGTGCTGTGGCTATCGCGGAGAAGCATCACCGGGATGAGTTCAGCCGGTATTTTTCCCGGCTGGGGCTGCAGCCGCTGCATAAAGACGGTGAGTACAAGGTCCTGGAGAATTGGGTGTCGGACTATGCTGCCACGGAGGATCCTGATACGGTGTTCTACCTGGCGGGCTATACTCCGGCTGTGGCCCGGTTGCAGAGACTGTTGAAGAAAAAAGGATATGAGGGGAGCCAGATAAGGGCGCAGGGGTTTTGGAATTGACGATCGATTGTATGACCCGGATCGATTGCGGGGTTTGGCAATCGGGGGCTGGGGCGCTATTCCATTTTAAGGATGATCGGATTGAAGGCTTTTGATGCGACCATCACAATTTGGCCTGTTTGTAACCCGGCTGCTTCGGCTGCGGTAGCGATCACTTTCACGACGGTGTTGGCGCATAGCACGCTTACCACAAATACGATATCGCTTTTTACGATGCTGATGATCTCTCCGGTGACTTTGAACTTGCTGCTTATTTTTTCCTCTATGAAGATGTCTGCCGGTTTGCCTTGTTTGACTATCAGTCCTTTGTCGAGGCAGATCACTTCGTCGGATAGCCGAAAAATCTCCGGGAGGTGATGACTGACAAGAATAGTGGTAAGATTATAATGCCGGTGCGCCCTGATGATATAATCCTGCAGTTTCCCCCGCATTTCATCGTCGAGGGCGGATAGGGGTTCGTCCAGGAGCAGGACTTTGGGCTTTCTGGCAATGGCGCGGGCGAGGGCTACCCTTTGTTGTTGTCCCCCGGATAATAAAGCGGGACGCTTATCCCGGAGGGAGGTGAGCTCCATCCATTCGATTAATTCCGTCACCATCTTCGGGTCTTCTCCTTTTGACAGGGCATATTCCAGGTTCTCCTTTACCGTGAGATGGGGAAAGAGGGCAAAATCCTGAAATACGAATCCGATAGATCGTTTGCGGGCGGGCAGGTTAATTTTATGGGTCGTATCAACCCATGTATCCCCGTCTATGGCTATATGGCCGGAGTCCGGGTCTGTCAGTCCGGCGATGATCCGCAGGACGGTGGTCTTTCCCGCACCGGAAGGCCCGCAAATACTAAGCAGCTTCCCCTCTTCCAATTCAAAGGAAATGTCCAGTTGCTGTCTGCCCTGGGCGGTGTGCAGCATTTTGGTAGCCTGGAATTTGATGAGGTTCGTCGTCATGGCAATGGATTGGCCTTATTGGAGCGTTGATTGATAAGATACACCGATAACAGGATACTAAAAGAGAGGGCCAGCAGGATAAGGGAATAAAGGTTGGCCATCGGGTAATTCATGGACTGCACTTCGTCATAGATGGCAAGGGAGGCGACACTTGTTTGTCCGGGTATATTGCCTCCGATCATCAGCACTACTCCGAATTCGCCGATGGTATGGGCGAAGCTCAGCACGATCCCGGTGAGCAGGGAAGGGCGTATATTGGGAAGGAGGATCTTTATCAGGGTCGTGACCGTGGATTTACCCAAGGTGTGGGAGGCTTCTTTTAATGCGGGAGGAAGGCTCCTGAATCCGGATAAAAGAGGGTTGACCATAAAGGGCAGGCTATAGAAAACGGAGGCGATGACCAGGCCCGGGAATGTAAAGACCAGGCGGATGTTCAGGTAATGGTCCAGGAATTTCCCAAAAGCGTAGGAGGGGCTGAACGCCAATAAAAGATAGAATCCCAATACGGAGGGCGGCAATACCATCGGTAGGCTGACGATGGCTTCTGCTATCACTTTCAGGCGGGTACGGCTATAAGCAAGCCAATAGGCCAGGGGCAGGGAGACCAGCAGCAATATCGCTGTTGTGACCAGCGATAGTCTGAGGCTGAGCCATAAAGGTTGCAGGTCAATCATGAGGGGGATAGGGTTACTTCATTTGTTTTTATCAATGCGGTTACTTTGTCGCCGGGTCGCAGGGATAATTGTTCACAGGCATTCCGGGTAATGATGGAGCGGATGTGCCGGTTGTCCCCTATATCCAGGCCCAGGTCACAGAGGAGCCGTCCTGTGGTGATCTCCCGGATGCTGCATTCGATCCTGTTCTGGACACTGATGGCCAGGGGGGATGTCACGGCTATCATGACTTCGGTCTCTTTGAACAGGAGCCGGACGGGATGCCCTATTTTTAGATAATCACTTCCCTCCGGGGTATCTATGACGATGGAGGTGAATATCAGCCCGCCGGCATCGATCTTTACCAGGGAAATTTCATTTTCCGTTGTGATCTCAATGATATTTCCGGGTAGAATGTTCATTTGCTGAATCCAAAGTATTTCAAAATATCCCCTGCTTTTGCCGAGTTGATGAAACCGGCAAATTTTTCCGCTCCTGCATTGTCTTTAGCATGCTGCAATAAGGTATAGCCTTGTTGCAGCGACTGGTGCGTTTCAGCGGGGATCAGCCAATATTTGCCTCCTTCCTTTTGCATGGCCGGGGAAAGGGCCAGGGAGAGGGCGATGATCCCTATTTCGGCCGCTCCGCTCCGCACGTATTCCGCCGTTTGGGAAATATTTTCTCCCAATACAAGCTTATCCTTTACCTGATCGTATAATTTATAATAAACCAGGCTTTCCTGGGCTCTTTTTCCATAGGGGGCATGAGCGGGGTTGGCGATAGCTATTTTAGTGATTCCCGGCAGGAGGAGGGTATTCATTTTAGCGGATGCCGGGTCTATCTTTTTGCTCCAGAGGACGATCTGCCCGGTGCCATAGATGTTCAGGGGGCCGAGGGTCTTGTTTTGACCTTGCAGTTTCCGGGGATAGTCCAGGTCAGCGGAGAAGAAGAGATCGAAAGGGGCTCCGTTGGCGATCTGTTCAAAAAAATTACCGGAAGAGCCGTATACTGCTTTGACGGGTATGTCCGGCGTTGCTTGTGAAAAGACGGTTATTAAGGAATCCATGGCGAATTTAAGGTCAGCTGCTGCGGCTACCAGGATCTCTTTTTGAAGGGGGAGGGGGCGGGGGGAGACCGGCTTACCAGGATCGTTAAAGGAAGCCAGGAAGATCATGCCCGAAAACAATAGCAAGGTCAGCGGCCCGGCCGGAAAGCCCGATGTCCCGGTGGATAGTTTCATTATAGTTTATAAGATTTGTTAATAAAAATAAGCAATTAAATACCGATGGGGAGGAGAAAAAATACGGGCTGTTCGTGAACTTTTATTAAGAAACCTTGTTGTCACAAGACTTTTTAATAAGATCGGCCTCCTACTGATCTATCGTACCTGAAATTATTTTAATATGAAGTTAACATTTTACGGGCATGCCAGGTTTCTGATCGGGGCCGGAGGGAAGAAGAATGTGAATTTGGATAGTATTACGGCAGATTATATTTTTGTCGCGCATGGGCATGGAGAATTGCCAGTTGTCTGCGAAACGATAGGACTCTAGCTTGGATTTGATACAAATTTATTTTATGCACATTAGTAGATATTTAGAACGGATTAAATATGATGGAGTTGTATATAATGATTTGCCCACTTTAGAATCGCTCCAGTACAAGCATGTCTTTACAATCCCTTTTGAGACGCTGGACATCTATAACCAGGTCCCCATCGTCCTGCAGCTCGAAGCCTTATACAAGAAAGTAATTTTGGGTAACAGGGGGGGCTATTGCTATGAGCTGAACGTGCTGTTTCATCACCTTTTGTCCGTTTGCGGCTTTAAGGTGTCAATGATAGCGGGACGCCTCCTGCATGGGCACGGATATGGGCGTCCTTTCGAACATATGGCCCTGGTGGTGGAGCTGGAAGACGGGAAATGGCTGGTAGACGTAGGATATGGGGATTTCTCCCTGAAGCCGCTGGCGATCACGCCGGGAGCCGTACAAAGTGATGGACGGACTACTTACCAGATCATCGAAAAGGTAGTGGATGGAGAGGAATACCTGGCCGTGGCTAAATGGAAAGCCCGCAAAAAGGCTTTTAAAGATGAATATATTTTTACGCTGACCCCCCGGGTGTTACAGGAGTTCGCCGCCATGAACCATTTCCATCAGACATCTCCTGAGTCTCATTTTGCCCGCAGCCTGATCTGTAGCCTGCCTACTCCCGAAGGCCGGATCAGTATTATCAATAATAAATTTATGCGGTCGGAGAATGGCGACCGGCAGGTAGCAGCCATTCTGAATGAGGAGCACCGGCAAGAGATCCTGAAACAGTATTTTTATGGAGCGGGTCTTCCTGTTCCGCAAGAAATGGGTGTTTTGCGCGGTCAGTAGATGCTATCTTTGAGGGATGCGTGCCGACCTTTCTGCCGAAAAAAGGGTATTAATCCCTTTACCAGCCGATTTTAGTTTCCAAGAGTGTACCTGGTTCCTGGACAGGGGCTATGACGACTGCATGCATAAAGTGCAAGGGAAGACTATTCTTAAAACGATGCGGGTGGATGGGGAGGGCGTTCTTATCCGCATTACTGCGGATAAGAACGCCCTCAAGGCCGAGATACTGCATGGAACCGCAGATGCCCGCCGAAAGGAATTTATCCGAAATTATATCATCAACTGGCTGGACCTGGGGAGGGACATGCGTCCTTTTTATGAATTGCTTCGTAAGGACAAGCGATTGGCCTATATGTGCGAAACCTTTGAGGGGCTGCGGCTGATCGGCATTGTCGACCTGTTCGAAGCGCTGTCCTGGTCGATTATCGGGCAGCAGATCAATCTGACCTTTGCCTTTAGGCTGAAACGAAGGTTGGTAGAAAGATATGGGGAGAGACTGGATTTTGAAGGAGAGGGTTACTATCTGTTCCCTGCTTATACCGCATTGGCGGGAGCAACGGTAGAGGAGTTACGGGAAATGCAGTTTTCACGGAGTAAGGCGGCTTATCTTATCGGGCTGGCGGCTTCTTTTGCGAAAGGGGAGTTGAGTATGGAGATCCTGAGGGGGCTTCCTGATATGGAGAGCCGTCAAAAGGCGTTGATCGCGTTAAAGGGCATTGGGATCTGGACGGCTAATTATACGTTGATGAAGACATTGCGGGAGCCTTCGAGTATACCTTATGGGGATACGGGGCTGTTGACGGCGCTGGCTAATCACGCTGTGATTAAAGAGCGCAGTGAGGTGGAGAAGATCGAACGGTTTTTTAAAAAGTATAAAGGTTGGGAGAGTTACCTGGTGTTCTATTTGTGGAGGAGTCTCTAAAGGGGGGAACTGGCTTTCGCCGCTTCCCATCCGATCATTGCTGTCTTGCGGGTACTGCCCCAGTGGTATTCGCCTGTCTCCCCGCTGGAACGGATGACGCGGTGACAGGGTATGAGGAAGGCTACGGGGTTGCTGCCAACAGCGGAGCCTACGGCCCTGGCAGCAGCGGGGTTGCCAATCTTGTCTGAGATCCGGGAATAGGTAGACAAGCGGCCCATGGGAATATTGAGCAGGGCTTCCCATACTTTTATCTGGAAAGGAGTTCCTTTCAAATGAAGCTTTATGTCGGACAGTTTGCTCCAATCCTGCGAGAAGATGTACAGGGCATTTTGCTGGATCAGGTCTACGGTCTGCCGGTAGATGGCATTGGGAAAGCGGGCCTGGAGGTCGGCCAAAGCTGCCTTTTCGTCCCCAGCGAATGCCAGGTGACAGATCCCTTTGGGGGTCGCTGCTACGATGATCTCTCCGAAGGGGCTTTCGGCGAAGCTGTAATTAATGGAGAGGTCTTCCCCCCCGTTCTTGTATTCCCCCGGGGTCATCCCCTCGATGCCGATGAAGAGATCGTGTAGTCTGCCGGTACCGGAAAGACCTGTTTCAAAAGCGGTATCGAACAGGGTAGCGCCTTTATTCTGTAAGAGGGACTTGGCGTATTCGATACTGAGGTATTGCCCGAATTTTTTAGGGCTCACACCTGCCCATTCGGTGAACAGGCGCTGAAAATGAAACGGGCTCAGGTGTACTTTTTCGGCTATTTCATTTAAGTCGGGCTGTTCCTTAAAATGGGTTTTCATATATTCGATCGCCGTGGCGATCCTGTCGTAATTTGTTAGATCCTGCATAGCTTTTTTTTTATTTACGATACAAAACTAAGCTGGCGGGGCGGGGATAAAAACCCGGAACTTGCTCTTCGCTTGGCTAATCTCTCAAATTAGCCAATTCTTCAAAGTCTTCGAATAATTTATAGCTGAGCCTTTCAAAGATCCTGAAATATTTCATGTAGGTCTCGTGATTTTTTTTGTCGGGTCGGTACATGACGGGCACCTCAATTGTCCGGGAAGCTTCTTCCAGGTTGCTGTGTACTCCCATTTGCGTGAGGGTCAGCAGAAAAGCGCCCATACCGATGCTGTCGAAATTGTTCTTTACATGGACCGGTTTATTAAAGATGTCTGCTATCATTTGGGCCCAGAGGGGATAGGAGGTAAAACTGCCATTTACGGAGAGCGTATTAATAGCCCGGTGCTCTTCCAGGGTCTTGCCGATGCTATAGATTTCGAATAGAATGCCTTCGATGGTGGCGCGGGTGAAATGTTGTTGCCGGTGTTGCATGTTCAATCCAAAATAAAGACCTCTCGCATTGGCATTCCAGATAGGGGCACGTTCTCCCAATAAATAGGGGAGGAATAACAGCCCGTCAGAGCCCACCGGAATTTTGGACGCTTCATTGATGAGATCGTTCATAGAGTCTTCCAGAGCGAAAGCGTTCTTAAAAGAACCGAACTCTTTGGTGAACCATTCGAAGATGACTCCTCCGTTATTGGTAGGACCACCGGAAACATAATAATTTTCCGTGAGCACATAATTGAAGAAGCGTTGTCGGTCATCTTTCAATACCTGTTTGCCGACGACCCTGACGGCCCCGCTCTGTTCTATGGTGATGGTGGCTTTTCCTTCACCCCAGACTCCGGCGCCCAGTGTGGCCAGGGCGCCGTCGCTGGCGCCTGCAATGATCTTTGTTTCTGATGATAGTCCAAGGGAGGTCAGAAATTCTTTCCGCAGTTTGCCCGTTGAATGAAAGACAGGTACCAGGTCCGGCAGCCTGGCGGCCGATATGCCTGCGTAGTCCAGGGCATCCTGTTCCCAGGTGAATTTATGAATATTGAATAAGCCGGTGGCCGAGGCAAGGCTGTAATCAATAATAGTCTCGCCTGTCAATTGCTGTATGATATAGCTTTTTATAGAAAGGAACTTGTCTGCCTTTTGGAAACGCTCTTTATCATGATGTTCCATCCAGGTGATCTTGATCAGGGGCGACATAGGGTGTATGGGTGTTCCGGTAGCGTCGTAGAGGGGCTTGCTCAGCGCCTGGCTTTTTAATTCCTGTGCTTCTTTCCTGCCCCTGTTGTCAGACCAGGTGATGGCATTACCGAGGGGGATGCCCTTTTTATCGACGGGCAATACGCTGTGCATGGCGGCGCTGAAGCAGATGGCGATGGGTTTGTATTTGCCGGGATGGATCGTTTCATTCAATAGATTCTTCAGGACGTACAGGACGGTAATGAAGATCTGTTCCGGGTCCTGTTCGCTGTAGTCCGGTTCTATATGAAAAGTAGGATAGGAGCCTTTCATGGAGCCGATGATGCTCCCATTCATATCGAAAGCGAAGATCCTCACTGCGCTTGTTCCCAGGTCGATCGTTAGTATGCAATCTGTCGTATTCATGAGTGATGAATTAGATGTTGTTAGAATTGTTCCTTCTGAACTGGCTGGGGGTGTAGCCCGTCAGTTTTTTAAAGGTGGTCGAAAAATGCTGTGATGAATAGAATCCTACGTCCAATGCGACGTCCGTGAGATTGGTATCTGTTCCTTTCAATAGCCGGATGGCTTCTGAGATCCGGATATTGATAAAGTAATTCAGGGGAGAAAAGCCGGTATAGCTTTTGACTTTTTCGGTAAAGGCGGTCGTGCCCAATCCTACCAGGGCTGCCATTTCTTCCACCGTCCATTGGTGTGAAAGATTGCTCCTCAATTCCTGTTCCAGTCGCATGAAGGTCGCCGGGAAGTCTCTTTGAGAGTTGTTTTGTTTGGTGAGCTGTCTGGCAAGGAGGATGAGCAGTCCATCGACCAGGTGGCGGACCCTTGTCTCAAAGCCTATTTCCTGTTGTTGTAATTCCTTTGCGGCTAACTGAAAATTGGAGCCTGCTTCCCTGAGACCGGCTACTACGGGTGTGTGGTTTAATAGGAATATTTTATGGATCGACCTGCTTTCGGTTGGTGACAGACCGCTCCAGCGATGGGGGGTAGTGTCTGTGAATCCGGGGGCAGGTCCGGGGACAAGCTCTGTGGCCACATCGAGCGTAATCCAAGCCAGCGTCCCTATGTCCAGGAATTCTTTCGCCCCACCGAGTGGCTGACCGGGAAGGATCAGGGCCAGATCGGAAGGATAGAGGATGTAATGATTTCCATTGATGATCCATTCGAACTTTCCTTCCAGAATATAATAGATCCGGATGCCTGTCCTTTCTTCTATGGGAAAGGATTGGAATTGGATGGTCTGGATCTTCTTCATTCCCAGCTCAATGATATGGGGAAAGAGCTCCAACTCTTTCGACCTGCCTTGTTGCAACAAAAATTGGTTCATGCTGGCATCCTTGTGTTCTGGTAGGTTCGCAATCTTTATTAAATGTATAAAAGATACTTATTAAAACAGTATAAAATTCACCGCTGGGTTTTATTGGAAGTTTTTTGCCCGGAACTTATAATACTTTGTAGGGTGATAAGCTATAGGCTGTCATACCTAACGATCTATTTATAACCAAACAACTTGCCATCATGGAAAAAATGAAAGGGGCGTTAATGCCGGTTCTCAGCAGGCTGCTCCTGCTAGTCTTTCTCACCCTGTATTTGACCATTCAAACTATAGCCCAGACCCGCAGCGGTACGGTATCCGACGCTGCGGGCAAGGGCCTTGCCGGGGTCACTATACAGGTAAGGGGCAGCGGGAAGGCGACTACTTCCGATTCACTGGGCCATTTCCGGATCGAGACGGGTGCGGATGCTATCCTGCTGTTCAGTTCTGTTGGTTTTGGCACGAGGGAAATACCTGTTGCCGGAAAGACCGTGCTAGATATTGTCCTGGTGAATGAAACGCGCAATCTTAATGAGGTGGTTGTTACGGCGTTAGGCATTCGTAAAGAGGCCAGAAGGCTGGGCTATTCTGCTGCCACCGTGAATACGGAGCTGCTCACCACGAACCGGACGACCAATGTGGGGAACAGCCTTGAGGGGAAGGTGCCCGGGCTAAATGTGTCCCCTCCGGCCAGCGGACCGGGTGGAAGCTCCAAGATCCGTATACGGGGGCAATCTTCTTTCAAGGGGGACAATACACCCCTGATCATCGTCAATGGCATTCCTATTAATAATACCAGTGTTTCCGCCGGCGGCTCGGCCGCGAATGGGGCAGGCAATACTACCGGGGGCTCTTCTGACCAGGGGGATGGGCTTCAAAGCATCAACCAGGACGATATCGAGTCTATGACCGTATTGAAAGGAGCGGCGGCGGCGGCCCTTTATGGGTTCCGAGCCAAGGACGGCGCCATTATTATTACTACCAAGAGCGGCGCCCGAAGCAAGGATATCGGGGTGGAGATCAATTCTAATTTCCAGGCTTCACAGGCGCTGGACTACACTGATTTTCAATATGTGTATGGTCAGGGGGAAAATGGAGTTCGTCCGGCTGCTGTCAGTGATGCGCAAAGTTCGGGGGTCTATTCTTTCGGGGAGAAGCTGGATGGTAAACCGACGCCTCAGTTCGATGGCAGCACCCGGCCTTATGTAGCGAATAAGAACCGTATCAAAGATTTTTATCGCACGGGTACCAGCTTTACCAATTCTATTGCTCTTTCCGGGGGAAATGACAAGGGGTATTTCCGGCTTTCTTTTTCCAATACCGATGCGAATGCCATTATTCCCAACTCGGATTATCATAAGAAGATAGTCAACCTGGGGCTTAATTATAAGTTTACGCCCCGGCTGTCGGTTCAGCTCAATGCCAACTATTCCAATGAGTACAATCATAATCCACCGCAGATCGGCATCCAGGACATGAATGCCAATACCACCATTTATACGCTGGCCAACAGTATCGACGTGCATTGGCTGAAGGCGACCTATCAGACTCCTGCGGGCGATGAGCAGCCTTTGTCCCGGTTTACCAATAGGAATAATCCTTATTGGGTGGCTTTAAAACGGTTTGAGAATGTTCGCCGCGACCGGATCATCGGCAATGCATCGCTGCGTTATCAGTTGACGGACTGGCTGTATGTGCAGGGCCGGTTCGGGCAGGATTATTATACCCGCCCTTACAATTATGACCGGCCCACCGGCACGCGTTCGATCGGGGCTGTGACTACGGGCTTTAACGGCTATTATTACCAGGATGCCACCACGTACCGGGAACGGAATATGGACTTCCTGGTGGGGGGCAATCATAGTTTTGGGAAATTCGGGATCGACGTAACGCTGGGGGGCAACCAGATGGAGCAGGTGTATGATGATATTGGTACGTTTGTCAACAGCTTTTATGTACGGGATCTTTATACGATCGGCAACGGGCAGACCAAGAGCCCTTTTTACAATTACACCAAGAAGGAAGTGAACTCGCTGTATGGTGCGGCGGAATTCTCTTACAGCAATTATTTGTTTTTGAATGTAACGGCGCGTAATGACTGGTTCTCCACGCTGAACCCTAAATCGAATAATTATTTATATCCGTCTGCCAGTCTCAGTTTCGTGTTCACGGATGCGTTCCGTTCTGAATTGCCTTCCTGGCTGAGTTATGGTAAGCTCAGGGCTGCCTATGCGGAAGTGGGAGGAGATACGGATCCTTATGCGAACAGCCTGTATTATTATGTAAATCCCAATACTTTCAATAACACGGCCGGAGACGGTATAGCGCTGGGTTCGATCCAGAGTAATATAAGCCCTAATCCCAACCTGCGTCCGCTGAAAGTGAAGGAAACGGAGCTGGGATTGGAGATCAAGGCTTTTAATAACCGGCTCAGCCTGGATGGCTCGGTATACCGAAAGAATACGCTCGATGAGATATTGAACGTGAATGTGTCGAATGCGTCAGGGTATAGCTCTACCAAGGTGAACCTGGGCAAGCTGCGCAACCAGGGAGTGGAATTTTTACTGACGGTAATCCCTGTACAGACTAAGAAGTTCAGTTGGGAGACGGGCTTTAACGGAAGCTATAATATCAGCAAGGTACTGTCCCTGGCGAATGGTCAGCAGCGGTTTGACGTCGGTACAGGAGAGTTTTTCGGTACCGTATCGCATGAAGTAGGTTTGCCACTGGCCAGCTTGCGTGGGTTTGACTACAAGCGGGATGCAAAGGGAAATATTATCACCAGCGGCGGGATATTTGCGCAGGGGAATATGAAAACTTTTGGCAGTGCGATCCCCAAATGGGTAGGGGGATGGTCGAATACTTTTACTTACAAAGGCTTTAGGGTACTTACCCAGGTAGATTTCAAATCGGGAGCGAAGCTGTTGTCCAATTCCAACCTGAATTTTCTCCGGGAGGGGCTGTCACAATCCTCCCTGGTGGGACGGGAGAAAGGGGTGACTTTTGCTGCTGTCAATGCAGATGGCTCTGCGAATACTACCGCTGTGCCTGCCGAGACCTTTTATACGGCGTACCGGTCTACCGGCTTAGCCACTCCCTTTGTATACGATGCCAGTTTTATCCGGTGGAGGACGCTCTCTTTCGGGTATGACCTGTCGAAGTATGTGAAGAAGTCTTTTATCCGGTCTTTGAATATTTCCGCGGTGGTCTATAATGTCCTGATGATCAAAAAGTATGTGGACAATCTCGATCCGGAGGCGCAGGTATCAGCTTCCGACAACCTCCAGGGGATTGAAACGCATACGCTGCCTACGACGCGCAGCTATGGACTAAACCTGAATTGTAAGTTTTAAGCGTATACTCTAATAAAAATATTATGCGAAAAAAATATAGTTACCTCCTCTTACTCGTTCTGCTGATAGCAGGTATGAGCGGATGCGATAAAAATTTTGTCGAGGTCAATACGAATCCTGTCCAGCCGCTTACGCTGGATCCCGGTTATCTTTTCTCCAATGCGGAAGCCAGTTCGGCCATCCCGGTGTATTACTACCATATTCCCCTGGTGCAGCAGATCATCCATCCTTTTACCGGTGTGGCGGAGGGCGGCAATCATAATGTGGTGTTCGATGCAAATGCCAGCACCACGTTCGATTTTTTATTCAATGGTACGGGCAACGGGGCTACGGTCACCGGAGTAACCACTACTACCGTGAACGGTCCGGTGGCGCTGCTGGCAGAGGTGATCCGCAAGACAAAGGATAGTGCTGCCCGCAGCAATCTTTATAATATGGCCAGGATCCTGAAATCCTATGTATTCATGATCTTAGTGGATACCTATGGAGATGTTCCTTATTCACAGGCCGGGCTGGGTTACCTGGATGGCATCAATCTGCCTAAGTATGATGACCAGGCGGCTATCTACGATACCTTGCTGAATGAGCTGAGTGTGGCTACACAGGCGCTGGATCCCGCTAAAGCAACTGAATCGGGGGACCTGTTCTATAAGGGGAATATCGCGCAATGGAAAAAACTGGGTTATTCTCTATTGCTGAGGGCGGGCATGCGGTACAGCAAGTCCGATCCTGCCAGGGCCCAGCAACTGGTGGCGGCGGCGTATGCGGGAGGGACTATGCAGTCCAATGCGGACAATGCCTATATACGCTTCAGCAGTACGTTCAACAGTCCTACGGGAAGCTGGTTTCAGGGAACGGAAAAAGCAAATATGTACCTGGGCAAGCCTTTTGTGGATTCTCTTATCCGGACGAATGATCCCCGGCTGTCGGTCATTGCGGTAAAGTATACGAATCCGGGAGGCACGCTTGCCGGCAGTACTCCTACGGTGGGAACGGAGGATACGGCCCGGGCTGATCAGATAGGGATGCCGTTCGGTTATAGTGATGCGACGATCAGTACGGCTCCCGGATTTCCGGGCAAGGCCGTTACCGGCTGGAAGTATTCGCAGATCAACCGCCGCACCCTGGGCCGGATCGATATACCGGATTTCCTGGTCACGTATGCGCAAACGCAATTGCTGATAGCGGAGGCCGCCCAGCGGGGCTGGATCACGGGCAGTCCTGCTACTTTCTATAATGCGGGTGTGCAGGCGCATATGGATCAGATGAAGGTGTATGACGCCTCTGCCAATATTCCGGCGGCCAGCCAGACCGCCTGGCTGACGGCGAATCCTTATGATCCGGCCAATGCCTTGCAGCAGATCAATACGCAATACTGGATCGCCTCTTTCCTGGATGGAACGGAAGCCTGGGCTAATTTCCGGCGCAGCGGTTATCCTTCGCTGGCGCCGAATCCTTATCCCGGGGCTGATCCGGCTGTTAAAGGAGCGTTTGTCCACCGGCTTACCTATCCGGTGAGAGAAGCATCCGTTAACACTGCCAACTATAATGCAGCTGTGACCCATATGGGCCCGGATAACCTGGCGACACATGTATTCTGGGATAAATAACTCTTTTATAAATTTTACAGGAAGGTGGATACCGGCATGAGTTATTATATGGGAGTGGATATTGGCACGACCTCCGTGAAAGCAGTGGCCTTTTCCACGAAGGGGGAGATCCTGAACAGGCAGCAGGTGGCTTATCCGATGCAGCATCCGACCTCGGACCGGAGTGAACTGGACCCTGAAGAGATCGTACGGGCGGTATGCGAATGCATCAATAGGACGGCGGGAGCGCTGATGCCTTCTTTACCGCTCCTGTTATCGTTCAGTTCGGCTATGCATAGTTTGCTGGCGATCGATGCTGCCGGGAAGCCTCTTACGGCTTGTATGATCTGGGCGGATAACCGGGCAGGGGCTATTGCGGAGTCTTTACGTGACAGTGAGCAGGGCAGGGCTGTTTACCAGGCAACGGGAGTGCCCGTTCATGCTATGACGCCTTTGTGCAAGCTTCTCTGGTTACGATCCACAGAGCCGGCGATTTTTTGCGGGGCGGATAAATTCATTGGTATCAAGGAATATGTTTTTTTAAGATTGTTTGGTGAGCTGGTGGTGGATACGCCCATTGCGTCGGCGACCGGCCTGTTGAATATAAGGAGCCTGGAATGGGATGAGGACATCCTTCGGTTGGCCGGCATCAGGGCCTGTCAATTGTCGAAGCTGGTGACTCCGGGACATATCATCTATTATGATGGGAGCAGACTGTCTCTGCCTTCCGGCACGCCGGTGGTAACCGGCAGCAGTGACGGGGCTGCGGCCAACCTGGCAACGGGGGCCACCGGTAATCATGTCATGGCCATTACCATTGGCACCAGCGGGGCTGCCAGGATGGTCATACAGGGGGCGCAGACAGACGCGTCTATGCGGACATTCTGCTATCATGTACGCGACAACTATTATATCTTAGGAGGAGCTACGAATAACGGGGCTGTGGTGATCCAATGGTTGAAGGAGACTCTGTTGCAAACGAATGAGGACTTCGGGCAACTGTTGGCATTGGCGGCGGGGGTGGAGCCGGGTTCGGAAGGATTGTTATTCATTCCTTATATTCTGGGAGAAAGGGCACCTATTTGGAATTCGAGAGCGAGGGGCATTTATTTCGGGCTGGGGATTTCTCATACGAAGGCACATTTGATAAGGGCTGCGATGGAAGGAGTGACCTATTGCCTGTACAGCATCGGGAGGATATTGATGGAAAAAAGGAGATCCGGGAGCTGCATGCTACAGGTGGATTTACCCGCAGCCCTGTCTGGTTGCAGATGCTGGCGGATGTATTTAATATAAAAGTGCTGGTGTTCGGAGAGGATGAGAGTTCGGCATT
>Ga0307511_10003109_pt1 | contig 17114 bp, 9 predicted proteins | sample 13_EM_MG_FD_200266 | JGI IMG/M metagenome (GOLD analysis project Ga0307511, IMG submission 200266) | Populus trichocarpa ectomycorrhiza microbial communities from riparian zone in the Pacific Northwest, United States - 13_EM | ecosystem: Host-associated > Plants > Roots > Unclassified | place... | reverse complement strand
AAAATATTATTGATGAAGGAATAATAATTACACTGAGAAATCAGTCATTGGAAGGTTAAGTCAAACCACTTATGACTTTCTTAATATTTGGGGGATCATGACATGTTGCTAGATGATGCACTTGATTTTCAAATATAAATTAATCAATTATAGAATTGATAATAAATTAAATTGTTTAATTTATTTAATTTTATTTATTTAGAATTATAATTTATATATGAGCTAACATATTGGGAACCTAATAAGTCATACACATTAAGAACCATTAGTCAGAAATTAAACTGAGATAAAAAATTTAAAGTGTGACTTGATTGAAAATAATTTTAGAAATTAAGCAGTAAAATATATTTAATTCAAAGATTATAATTCTAGTTCTAGAATAATCAAGTAGGGACTTGATTGATTAAATTTAAGAAATTATCCTTAAATAATATATGAATATTATTTAAAAGGCAAATTGATATTTTTCCATTATAGGATTTTTAGGATTCTCTATAAATATACAACTAAGCCAATTATTTTGGAAGAGAGAGAAAAGTTATGTCAAATAGTTTTTACAAAAAAACCACGTAAACATAAAATTAGAGCCAACACTTTAGACTTAACAAGTCACTCTCTCCTAAATGGAGATTTAAGAGATCTCTTACAAGTGGTTCGTGTGGATTACCATTAGAGGTCGGACAATTGGACGGCTTGTGGTTTGCGACAACCTAGCCTTAAAACATATATTCAAAGCCAAAAAGAAGTTCAGATCTTCAGATAATCTTATAATAAACTCTAAACAACTCTAGATCTGTCTAACGAGATCATTGGGACTTTTGAATAATTTTTAAATTTATCATTTCCACTGCGTGTATGAATTTCAGGAACCTAACAAAATCTTGATCCATCATGATAACATGATAATAACAATTGTGTCAGGAATCTGGGTCCACCTCTTCACTATTCCATATGGTTATGCTTGAATCATTTCACCATGATAATGGTTGTCGGCAGAATCACTACTATAAATAGATAGTACTTTCCTTTTCTTCATAATCGTATTCTACTTCCTTTTGAATTATTTGTGGTTAAACCCTTAGTGTGCAAAGAAATGTGAGGAACCTTACTCATTTTATTTTCCTGCTTGCTTTTAAATGTCTGTCTAGATTAAAAAAACTTTTGGTAAAGGAAACTCTAGAGTTGGAACTTCTACTAGTGGAAGTGGTGGAGCTAAACCTTCCCATTCTACTGGTGGAAATAGAGGAGTTGGTGTTAGTTTAATATGCCCTGTAGCTAATTGGTTGGCTATATGTGACATTATTATATTCATGTAAATACATATTTATTATTAATAAAGGCTTAATTTATCTTTAATATTCATATAATATTAGATTAATGAATCTAGAGCAAAGATAAAGTTCATGAGACAAAAATGCTAAGTAAAGAAAATTATAAAATTGTTATAATTATGAGATTTCTATTGCATTAAAGCATTGTTCTTAAAATGTTCCCTGTGATGCTTTCTTAACTACTGGATATTTATTATAGTTGTATAGAATGATACATATTATGTTTTTTTCTTTATGAAAGGAAGCGGTTGTTCTTTTAAACTGAGGTATAAATGATACATATAACTAATATGTAGGTGCTCGTCATAAGACATGTATATTGAACCGATCCGCATGAGAATTCCATATGGAAAGATCACCTATGTATATAAAAAGGCCCACATGATGGTTGTGCAAGTGATCCTTAGACTTAAGATCACTAAGTTATCTTATATAGAGAATGATATGCTTTGATTCTATTATATGTTATCTTAATCGAGGTAATGAAGGAGCAGATATTGGATATAACATGAACTAGATGAAGGTACTTGAGTGATCAAGAAAGGATTTATCACCCTAGGTGAATTACAAAAATTGTTTTATATGTTCTCAAATTGTATTGACTAAGAAATCCTTGGCCAATGTGGAATGAGATTTGAAAAGACTTTCAAATCTTGTTTAAATGATCAATGACTATTAAGTAAAGAACAAACATGATTTAACATGGTAGACATACTCCATGATTTAATGCTAAATTAGAAAATTATTTATGCAATGATATTAATTACACTGAGAAACCGGTCATTGAAATGTTAAATCAAACCACTAATGAATTTTTTAATATTTAAGGGATCATGACACGTTGCCAGATGTTGCACCTGATCTTCAAATATAAATTAATTAACTATTGAATTGATAATAAATTAAATTATTTAATTTATTTAATTATATTTAATTAGAATTATAATTTATATTTGGGCCAACATATTAGGAACCTAATGAGTCACACACATAAGAACTATTAGTCATAAATTAAATTGAGATGATTTAATTAAGTATGACTTGATTAAAATATATTTTAGAAATTAAAGACTAGAATATAATTAATACATGAGTTATATTTCTAGAACTAGAAAAATCAAGTAAGTACTTGATTGAATTAATTACTAAAATTATCCTAAATTAATATATGAATATTAGTCACGGGGCAAATTGATATTTTACTAATTTATAGGATTTTTCAGATTTTCCTATAAATAGTACGATATGCCTCTTATTTTTATAGTTGTTGTTTGTTAGACAAAAAAACTATGCAAGTCACAGAATAAATAGCTAACACTTTAGGCATAACAATCTTAAATAAAAATTTAGGAGATTTTTCACTGGTGGTTCATGTGGATTACCATTGGAGGATGAACAATTAGACGACTTATAGTTTGCAACAACCCTTCCTTTAAAGAATTATTCAAAGTCAAATAAGATCAGATCTTCATGTAATAAATCTCTAAACAACTAAATCTATCTAATGGGATCCTAGGGATTTTCAAATAATTTTATTTTATTGTTTCTGTTGCATGTATGATACTTAGGAACTTAACAGTTGGACCTTTTCATCAAGGTGATAAGAGACATCTATCCTCTAGACAATAAACTAGTCAACCCTAACCCCTAGACCTATATAGAGGTTTTGTAAACATTAATGTTATTACTCAACTAACCTTAAACATGAAAGAATAAGTGTGACACCTAAGGCAACAATTGGGAATTTTGAGATCACAACACCTATGTGTATTTTTAAGTTTGGGTATTTCTTTTCCTTGTCTAGTTTTGTTAGAGATGTATTTTTCTACTACAACCTGTGTGTGAGCCAGTTGCATCCAAATGGGTGGATGACTCCAATAATTTTTTATAAGTATTTCAGACTTAAAGATCAAGTCCTAATTGTTGATTTCTTTATATATTGTTATAATTTATCTACTTTGTTTTAGGGTAAGAAATGGCTGACATGGTTTTATACTTTTTTCTAGAAGGAGAATACGAAATCCCTTGAACAATATTTTTCAAGATAAATCACTATCAATAAAAAATTAGATGAATGATTGGTTAATAAGAGGTTATAGTGGTTCAATAACCTCTTCTAAAAAGGTGTGGGGATGTTATCTGGTTTGGAGGGTATCTGTCATAGGTAATATTGCTCCTTTTTTATGCCCAAATAAGGAGAATGTCTTCAGAAATCTTGATGATAACTGTCAATACTATCTTTTTCGGTTGGCTAAAGGGTATTTTCTAAGCAACAATATTTATGGTACGAGAGATATTTTTCATCTTCTTTGCTTTTGGAATATATCTGTTATATTATTATTTGTCTATGTTGTTTATATATGGGCTTTACTCTCTAAGACTATTGAAGAACAAGAAGAAAGATCAATGAGCTCCAACTTCTTCTTTATTGTCATCATCATCGTTAAAAGGATACTTAAGAGGAGAAAGAGTCTTAAGAGGAGGAATCTTAGAAGGGAGACAAGACTAAAACAAAGAAACTTGAACCTAAAATAGAGGTAATAAGAGAATCTCAACAGGGAAGTGGTGAGATGGAGACTAATATTGACATGGAAACTGCTGGGAGCATATATGCTTTGCACTAGAGGAGTAAGAAGGGACATAGTTCACAACCTGTTATTCCTAGTTCTCTTATGCCAATGACACCCACGCCAAGTCCACTTTCAAGCCTTGTACATGTTATTACCCCCACCAAGTCTTGTGCATGTTGCAATATGTCCTATTAATATTCATGTAAATTTGAGTGGTAACACAATTTTAGCACTTCTTCTTCTCCTCTCCTTTGGTTTCACCAGCCATTTACCTCAATGTTTTTTAAGCTACAGAACAACCAGTGGTTGTGGTTCCCAACCTAAGAAATCTTTTTTGGTGGGATTTCAACCTCATAGAAAGGTAATTTATATTGATAGAGAGAGACTTTATGACTTTTATATTTGGGGATAATCCTTCGATTGTAGATAATCATGGCTAAAATATAGATATTTTTGCCAGAATATCTCAGTTTCCTCGGATATACACCAATTTAGAGGAGGTGGTCTATCTAATCAGTTGACCAATAACATGTCTGTAGCTTTCCATGTGAGTATGAAGATATTAATATCCTTATTATTATCATTTACTATTTTTAGCATTATTAATAGAAGGTTCTTTTTTTTTTTCTTTCCAAAATTTCCAAATACAAGTAATAGCTCTCTAGAGATGGGAAGAAGAACATGTGCAGATAACCAAATCTTTAATGCTAGCTTATCAAGAGATTATAACCTGCAAGGAGAGACAAATTCATATAAAGGAGAGTCTTCGTGAACTATAGTCAACCTATTGCTCCTTACACATATAAAGAAATGCTCTCTATACAGAGCTTGTATCCTTTAATGTTGTTATTGTGGAGTCCAAACAAGAAGTGGTTAGTCTTAAGAAGAGAATTAAAGAGTTTGAAAATACATTTTCTGATATCTAGAGTGCAATAGCTAGTGTGCATTATGAACTTGCTAAGGTATAGGGTGAGATGACTTGGTTACAAGCAGAATGCTTACATTTCCAAGTATTAGGAGAAAACCCATCTGACTTTGAGACTACTTACAACAACAATCCCGCATTAAAAATAATAGTGGAGGATGGATTGGTTGACATGATGGGAGACGTTCACTTCCAAAACAACTCTTAAGAACATTAATATAGATTTCTCCTATTTGTTTCATGGCAACATGCCTTCTTTTAATAAGATTCAACCTAGGAAAGCTATAACGACCTCTGAAGGTCAATATTTGTTTGATGACCCAGACTAAGAGTAGGAGACCACAAGTAGTACTTGTATTCTATTTGATGTGTTTGGCATTATATTTTTATCATGTAATGTTTTTGTATTTACTATGTAGTATTGTGTTGTGTATGTTTCGATAATGAATTAAAGGAAGTTGAATTTATCATATGGTTATCTATTTTTGGAGTATAAACTAAGTGTAATTTGGAGATTAATAGTTTCATGAGAAATTGTTTATGGGGTACAAATTGAAAAAAAATAATCCAATTTGAAGAAAAATTTTAAGTTGGGTAGGAATGATCGTATTGCTCGGTTGAGACCGAACTACAAGTGTAGTTCTGTTTGATTGGGATATCTAACTAAGCTGCATGTTTAGCCTGGTTTGATCAAGGTAATGTTTAACTTAGTCTGACCCCAGCTACTATATATCTCAGTCTGTCTTGACTATTTAGAGAATATTTTAATTTGTAGAACAATTATCCCTAGGAAAAAATAGTCAGAAGAGATAAACCTTGAAGAAAATTACATGGAGATATGAAGATTAATCATAGAGAAAATAATCAAATATTAACTTGGAGGACTTAACAAAGAGAATAAAACCTTAGAGACAACATTGAGAAAATAATCAAATATTAACTTGGAGAACTTACCCAAGAGAATAAAACCTTGGAGATTGCATGGAGATATGAAGATTAATATGGAAAATTAAAACTTCATTGAAAAAGATTTTAGTTCCAAAACCAAGACAACGAAACATATATATAGCAATCATATTAGAGATACACATGAGATATAAAACTCGTTGGAGATACATGGCTAATTAGAGATGCAAAAGATTGAACAAAAATACATCTTTAAAAGGTCTGAGTGTCATGCATAGGAAAGTACTTTTACTTATTCATCTTATAGATGATACATATTAAACTTAATGAGTTTACCCTCAAGAATTACCAGTTCGTCCAATTTCTTTAATGCTATGTCTCCCACTTTAAATCTTCTGTTTTTTACTCTTGCATTGTGGTATTGAGAGACTAGGTATCAAAATGCCTCATTTTTAATTGCTATACTAAGTTTAACTTCCTCAATCAAGTCCAAGTTCGCCCATCATCTCTTTATCATTATTGTTGATGAAGAAAACTAATACTTTATGATTGAGGCATCCCATTTCAGTAGGGATTATGACCTCGATGCCATATGTTAGCAAGAATGGTGTTTTTCCTGTGGAAGTCTTTTTCATAGTTTTGCAGGCCTATAAATCTCATCTAGTAGTTTAGCTCATTCTCCCTTAGCCCATTCTATCTTCTTTTTCAATCCATTTAATATTATTTTGTAAGTGAGCTCAACTTGTCCATTTGTCAATGGAAGTGAGGTCGAGGAGAATCAATGCTCAATCTTAAGCCTTTGACATTGATCCCTCATATTTTTGTTATCAAATTAGGTTTCGTTATCAGTGATCAATGTTCAGGGCAACCCAAACCAAAAAATAATATTCAACTATTACCAAATCTAGGGGTTTTTGGGAATGGTCCCAATATATCCATTCCCCACTAGGAAAATAGCTATAGAGAAGCAATGGTAGTTACCTTTGCAGAAGGTTAGCGAGGAACTAAAGCAAACCTTTGGCATTTATCACATTTATTTACCATATATGTAGCATCTTTTAAAACACTAGGCTAATTAAAGCATGCACGAGTTGTTTTGAAAGCTAAGGCTATCATCCCTATGTGGATCCCATATATCGTACATGTACGATGTCGTGGCGATCATATTTTTGGATCGGGTTTGGGTGTGAAAAGAATAAGGAATTCTTATCCTTTTATAGTTTACAGGTTTGAAGTCTCCACTTAGTGTTTTGGTCACTAGGAACCCTAACTGGTCTACAAAATCTAGATAAAATGATTGGTTGTGTATAGAGAAAACAATATTACCCTTAATACATCCAACCTAAGGAAAGTTGCATTGTTCATTTGTCTGATTATTACTAAGGCTCTGTTGTGTTTTTTTAACCATTATTTCATCTATTGTTTAAAACAGATTCACCTTACTAAGATTGATCATGACTTTATTGGTTAAACCTAACCATTCTAAATCCAAAATATATTTTATATTTTTTTCCCTTAATACTAAAAATATATCTTACGTATAAGTTTGTAATTCCTTAAATATTAAAAAGTAAATAAAAGAAGAGAGAAAATTAGGGTTATTTTATTATTATGGGCTGAATTTGATCTTTTTTTTTTTAATTTTAGAAATATATCTTATATGTAAGTTCATAAATCCTGATATTAAAAATAAAAACAAAATTGGTTTTTTTTGGTGTTTATGAAATTTGAGTCAAGTTCTATAAACTTTATAAACTTGTTATAAAGTACAAATATGAAAGAAAATATTTTTATATTTTTTTTTATCTTTTGTATAACGTTATGACAGAAAAAAGCTAAAATATGGAAAGGTATATTTTTTTTTGGCTTTTTTTTCTTTTTATACGGAACAAAACAAATGTTTTTTTTTTCAATGCCAAAATATGCGGAAACCATCTTTTGAAAGAGCTTGGCCATACAAGTGTTAAAAAAGAATGGTTGAGATTTTTAATAAGTGTATATTTTAAAGTATATGTACAAATCCCATGCAATACATTCATATTCCATATTACATGGTACACGAAACCGCTCTAGCATGCATGTGGTAAAAAAACACTAAAGGCTAGTCTATAAACTTCACACCTAACTTAAAAGCAAAAACAACAATTGCCATGATTTTCATGCATGATGCAAGCTAAACATCCACTACCAAATTTTTTCAATTTCCAGATATAATATTCCGTTGATATTTATACACTCAATCCATCGGCATGACTTTTACTGATAGGCTCACAAACATAAACACTTCGTTAGAAAGCTTATTGTCAGTGATTTAAGATTTATCAATGAGTTTGTCAGTAATGAAATTACCGATAGATTTACAAATGACAAAAGCATGCCAAACAAAAAAAAAATTATTTGTTTTAATCCGTCAGTATTTTCATTGGTGAATATGACACATCACCGACAAAAACACTATATGTAATTTCATCAATGATGTTTTTTATTCCATCGGTAATATGACATGTCACTGATAAAAAGACCGTATGTAATTTCATCAGTGATTTTATTTAATATTATCAACAGAATAAAACTGTCGGTGATTAAACAGTGGCACTGTGGTATTTGCAATAATTCTTTTCTAATTCTATAGAATATACCGATGGACTTAATCCGTTAGTTAAACCATCAATAATAGTTTAAAAATAATTTTTTTTAAATCTATTAAACAGAAGTAGAAAATAATTAAAAGAAATTAAATTAATATAAAAATCAAATATTTATTACAAATTTAAAAATTTATACATTGAAATACAAATAATCTAGAATAAAGGGTTTTGAAGAGGAGGAGGAGACAAGTCTTTACTGGAACCGTAGGGCCAATGGCTTTACTTGACTTTACGAAAGCATTTGAAATAGAATGTGATGCATCTGGAATATGAATAGGTGTTGTTTTGATGCAGGATCGAAGACTTATTGCATATTTCAGGGAGAAGTTAAGTGGAACAACCTTGAACTATACCACTTATGACAAAGAACTCTATGCACTGGTAAGAGCACTTGAGACATGACAACATTACTTGTGAAAAGAGTTCATAATCCATTCAGATCATGAGTCATTGAAGCATCTAAAATGACAATATAAGTTGAATAGAAGACATGAAAACTGAGTTGAATTCATTGAAACTTTTCCTTACGTAATCAAGTATAAGCAAGACAAAGAGAACATGGTGGCTAATGCACTTTCGCGCATGTATGTTTTTCTAAATACCATGAATACTAGATTGCTAGACTTTGAATATGTGAAGGAATTGTATGTTAATGATTCTGACTTTGCCAAGATTTATAATGAAACACCCCACCCTACTAGCAAGATATTGTTTGCTTTGACTCATGGGCCTCATAGATTTGTTCTTAGCAGCCACACATGGCTCCAAAACGCGTCTTACTAGTTAAGGTGAGCATGCTCATATAAGGTCATCCCCCAAGTCCTCACCTGCCGATGTGGGATATTACAATCCACCCCCTTTATGGAGCCTGACGACCTCGTCGGCACCATCGAACAACCAATGAGTTGGGCTCTGATACCAACTTGAAACACCCTACCCTACTAGCAAGATATTGTCCGCTTTGACCCATGGGCCTCACGGATTTGTTTTTGGCAGCCACGCATGGCTCCAAAACACGTCTTACTAGTCAAGGTGAGCATGCTCATATAAGGCCCTCCCTCAAGTCCTCACCCACTGATGTGGGATATTACACATCATAAACACAAGTCTAGCTGAAAATTTGAAAAATTGGCAACATTGTATCAAAACCTCATTGCCCAAATAATATTGGATTGGACCCCTCTTGCTCATGGATAAGATGTATTAAGGCCTCCTCTTGATACTCCAATGGAACCTTCAAATTTAACCTGGTTGAAAACTTCAAAACCAATGCATTCAATGCCTTTTCTTAAACTGAGTCATTGGGCTATTTGGAATATGTAATGGATCCTTGCTGGTGTTCATGGGCTGATCCACATCATCCTCTCTCTCCTTGAAAGGATTTAACCTCGAATCAAAACCTATGTCAAATAGGTAATGGTGTATAAAGTCCTTGCTGGTGTTTATGGGCACATGTAATGGTGTATACAGCTCATGTAGTTGCACTCTAGATTTTTCCTTTCTACAAGCAATGCATTGTTCACAGATTCGTTACACATGCCTTTTTATTTTTGGCCAATAAAAATACTCATGCAATACATCCAAAGTTTTCATAACCCCAAAGTGACTTATTAAACCACCTTCATATGCTTCATGAACTAGCAATTCACACAAAGAAATAGTAGGAACACACAATCTATTCTCTTTGAACAAGTAACCATCCATCAAATAAAACTCATTAAAAGTTGAATGTCCATATGCATTATATGTAACAACCTTAATCTTGTAAACTCAAAATATATGACATATATTCGTAGTTACCAATTTTTTTTTATATACTTATATGTTTTACTAAAATTTCGGCAGAGTTTCCTTCATATTCTTTCGATACCAAGTTATCGACTCAATCATTTCTCAACTTGTAACATCAATCACAATATCCATCCATCATTTGGACTTTCAAAACTCAAGCATATATCAATATCTCATTTCTATTTTCTATAGAACAATTTATTAAAAGCTAGTAAATTCATAACATGTATCATCTATTTTTTTTTTCAAAAAAAGTATTTGAGCTCAAAATATATATACAACCAACCATAATTCAACTTAATAACATCAACATCATAAATTACATCATACACAAGATAATAAGTTAAACATTTCAATTCTTAGTTATAAAAGCATATTACAACAAAATATTACTTCTTCCAATTACATTAATTACATAGCAAAATTAATTATCCAAGCATCTACATTCCAGTTCGAGGGTGCGATGTACCTAAAAACATAATCACATTAAACATATTAAAATTGTACATTTCAACAAGTAATTGAATAAGGACTAACTATTCATGTACATAAGGTAATTTTCACATCATTTAATAAATTGTCTTATTTTTTGTAATTTACAATTTCATATATTCTTTTCTAGACACAGAGAATAAATCTACTGAAAAATAACGAGAGTGTCTCCCACAAACCTGCATATTTAACCTCAAATTAAAGTTTTGCAATTAATCTATATTATACCAAGTGGTTATCCCATTAACTCATAAGTTAATTTTCTTAACATAACCATTCAACCAGGCATTATTTCTAGTATCCAGGAGATAATCTTCTCGTTTCGCCCATTCAACAGGGCGTTATTTTCAGTGACCATGAAATAATTTTAACAAGGCGTTATTTCCAGTAACCAGAAAATAATTTTTCACGACTTACTCATTGAACAGGGTGTTATTTCCAGTAATTAAGAAATAATTTTCACGGTTTGCCCATTCAACATGGCATTATTTTCAGTAACCAAGAAATAATTTTCTTTTGAACTTTACACTAAAATTACAATCTACAAAATTTCTTCTACGATAATAAAATTAAACTATTTAACTACTCCAAGGTGTCGAACACCTACCCGGTGTCTGTGCGCGTGAAGAGGTCCCTTATTGCTGATTAGGTCATGCAGCCTCCTCTGCACCAACACAATTTACTGTCATTGTTCATTCATTTGAACCGGTAAAATTCTAATACCAATTACATATTTATTTTTCACAAAAATCCCTATTCAATTTAACCTATCAACATCAATTATCTTCAATTTGGCAAGATTTCTCAATAATATTACTGAACTCCATTTTCTAATTTTCTTCTTCTTTTAGCTGAAAATAACCTAGGAAAGAAAGTGAAGATTTTTTTTCTTTGAAAAATTCTTACTCCTTTCATATAATAACACTTATAAACCTATATCTTCCCACATTTCCAAACAATTGAATTAAAACCTCAAATCCCCTAAATTATTCCTTTTTTGGCCGAAAATTCAATTAAAATGGGGGAAAAAATTTTGTTTCTTTTATTTAAAATTAAACACTTATCCAACCATAATTCATGCTTTCTAACATGGCTAAATCATAATTTGCATTATTCTCACAATTTATAACATACATCCACAACTTCACATAATCAAAATTTTGCATAATCCTTCATCAAACATATAATTAGAGGAATTAATCAATTGGAGTATGTTATTTACCTCACTTTGATAAGGATTCAAGGAAAGAATGCAAGAAAAATCAAGTTTTCTTCTCCTCCCTCTTCAAACCCTAGCTTGAAATTCTTCCTCCAAAGCACTCACCACCTTAAAATCACCCCCTCTTGATGTTTAACTAGTTAATTACCCTAATTACTCACTTGAATTGGTGAAAGCAACAAGAATTTAAGTAGAAAAATCACACAATTCCTCCCCCTCTCTTTGTTTCAACTCACGGCCAAAAGAGAAAAAATATAAAGCATTTATAGTCTAGCTTTTAACTATTTACACATTGGCCCTCATTACTTCTTAATTCTATTTTTGTCACTCAACTCTTCTTATCTTTTACTCTATTGTATCCATTTACTATACTTGAACCTTTTTTTTTTTTTAATCTATTTGGTATTTTATTTATTTTACACATATTATAATTTATTGTGTTTTCACATGATGTTTCTGTGTGTTTTGTGGATTCCTAATTAGTTTTGGACTTCCTATTATGTATGGGAACATTAATTATTTCCTTTAATTATTATGATTTATTATTATTTTTTATTTCCTTGTTTGGTGAGGAGAAAACACAACTAAGAAAACTAAAGAATCCAAGCTGACTTAGGAAACAAAGTGACGACAAAGCTTCTTAATTACACAAGGAGATTATTCCAACAACTTCAATTGTGTTTTCTAGTATCAGATGATCCTAAGAGACGACAAAAGAAGAGAATTAATACCAACAATTTCTTTCCTTTCAAAGGAAAAAAAAACATAAGTCTGAGATCAGAATCCTACTACAACTTGGAAACAACATGGGCGACTACCTTTCCTTTAATTTCTAAGATTAATGAGTTGCATGAAAGGCTATAAATAAGTCTTGAATCAGTTTTGTAATATTTTCTTTCCTTCTCTTCTTCTCACGGCAGAACATGAATTTATTATTATGAGCTTTATTTTATTTTGTTAGCTATAACCCAAGGCTTGTTTGAGCTTAATTAATACTTTGTCTTTAGCTAGGATCTAAGGCTTGTTTGTATCAGGTTATGAGCTTTTGAGTTTAAAGTTTTTGCGTTAATTTTATAAGTAGGCCAAATCAGTCCACTAGGGTAAATCCTTTATGATTAATTTTTTTCAAGAACTATTTAAACACGTGTAACCTAAATTTCAGCAGTCATTGATAAATAATACTTCTGAATTTTTCAGTTTTAACGTGTGAGAGTGATTCTTGCATTATTCAATTATTGAACAAACTGAATTTGACTTATTAAAGATTAATCAGCTTCGTGGCGTCATTCAACCACGTGATTACGAGGTTCGCATCACCTTCTCTATACATGATACTACCCAAAATTTGTTTACTTGCAAATACACATCAATTTAAATTCGATGGCCAAAAACCAGTTGATTTTATTCAATTTCTTGAAGTGTTGAATTTGAAGAAAATGAAAAATATAAAATACTATTACAATACATGCATGAATTTTTGGATTATTTTTTAATTTTTTTATTAATACATATAGTTATTATAGAGTAGACTTAATTATTGAATCTTTACTTTTTAACTATAATTTTACTATATAAATAGCAAAGCTTCTTTTCTTTAATTTTTTTAATATATACAATTATTTTCATAATAATATTATATTGTATATCCTATAAAAACCAATCTAAATTTATAACTTTAACTTGTAATTGAAATTGAACTTATAATTATGAATATATGATAATTAATTATTATTAACTAAAAATATTTAAAATTTATTAATGTTTAATAAAATATTATTAACTAATAATATTTAAAATCAATCTTATTCCTTATACTCTTCAAACAACAATGTCTTGTCCAATTTGCCATTTTTTTCTTCTTGGTGGAATCTGAAACTTTAACTGGTACTATAATAGCATAAATAAAGTGAGAGATTACCTCGTATCACTGTGGTAGATCAAAAAGAAACTTCAAGCTTGTTTCCCTCTTAAGTTCTCAAATCTATCATTAATGGCGGAAGCAACGAAAAAGTGTTCTTTCATTACATTCATAACCCTAATAATAGCTGATGTTTCTTGGTGACAATTTTTTATTTTTCAGTTATGCAGTGGTTACAGGAGTAAACAAAGGTTTTCGGTTTGAAATTTATAGGTAGTTGGCTTCTAAAGGTATTGTGGTGGTCTTGATTTCCAGAGATGAGTAGAGAAGTCTTAAAGCTATTCAAAAACTCTGATTATGTAGTTTTTCATCAACTATAATCATGATAAACTTTTAAGCAACACCTAAAATTGTTCTAATAAGAAAAAAAACTCCAATAACAACATTCCAATAATTATTAAGAACATAAAAATACAAAAAAAAAAAAAATACAAATATGATGCAAAAAAACATAAAAAAAGAGAAGAAAAAAAGACAACTCTTACCTTAATTTTGTTGTGAGTAAAGTTGAGAAGAGAGAGATGTTAATCAATAAGAAAAAGGTAAAAATGAGAAGAGAAAAGAAGAAGAGAAGAACATACCTGGCACGCTTGCAGGAGGATAAATAGAAGGAGAGAGAGAAGAGAAAGAAAGAGAGATACATTTTTTATTTTTGCAGAAGAAGAGGAAGTGCACGTCTATAATGAAATTAAAGATTCTGGTCTTTTAATTTGAGGTTTTTTTACAGACAACTTTATCGACGGATAATTAAATATTAATATTTTTAACATTTTTGTCAGTATTTCCATTTGTAACATTTAATTAAAATTTTTAATTTAATCAAAAATTTTCAGAAACTCCCAAAATACATCGACGACTTTTCAGTACGTTGGTGATTCTGTCTACAATGAACAATAATTAATAGTGCCATTGAGAAATGAATAATTCCAAAGCTCTTGGAAAAATACCAACGGACTTAATTCATCGGTGTTGTCGTATGTAATGAACATAGTGAACAATGCCATAGACAAGTAAATAGTTCCAATGCTCTCGTGAAAATACTGATGGACATTAACCATCAGTGCTGTTGTGTGTACTGAACACAATGAACAATTCAAATGAGAAGTGAACAGTTCCAAACCTCTTAGGAAAATACCAAAGGACATTAACCATTGGTGTATTTGTATGTAATGAATATAACGAACAGTTTCATTGAGAAGTGAACAATTTCAAACATCTCTAGAATATATCGACAGACTTAATCCATCGGTGTATCTGTTGGTATTTTACATTCCATCGGTAATTAAATTAGTATAAAATAGTTTTTATGACCAGATTGTATCTGTATTTCTTATTTATCCATCCTGCAAATACTTAAAATCATAGCAGCACATACAACACAATAACACCAGTTCTATGTATAATAATAAAATCACAAAAAATAAATATTTCCTTGTCATGTAATAATAAATTCCCGTCATTGTCATTACATTAAAGTTAATTTCATATAGAAATATTACATTATAGTTAATTTCATTATACATTTGTGTTGTGCACATTAATTAAAATGTTTTCTTCTTCTTTATCATCTTCATCACAATTCTATATTGATTTCGTCGCTATCATCATTTTCATCAAAATTTTGTAAGTCTACTGGTTCTCTAAACATCATTTAATTCTTCAATGTCAACATCAACAAAAGTATTCTTAGCGATGTGAAAATTTAAATTTTCTTCTAAGTCAGTAGACAGAGCAATTCGATACGAATCAATTAACTTATCAAGTTAAAAGGCATCATCTCTCGCAATTACTTCATCATTACCATCTTGGACAACTTGGATATGATCCATGGGTTTAGTTTCACTACGGATAACTAATCAACTCTCGAACGATCATTTCTAAAGGAAGGATTGTATATGTAACAAACTTGCTGGCATTGCTTGGTAAAAACAAAGACATCATCGACGTTGTATAGTCTAGTCTTTATATTAATTTTGACCAAACCATGATGGGGATCTACTCTGATTTCTCTGTTAGTGGTATCTTACTAATATCATTTGAATAGAAAGACTCTATTCTGGTGGCTATGATATTGTAATTCAATGACCTCTTTTAACTTCTCATAGTGGTCTACTTTAAACTCATTAGAAATCGATCCCTTAATACAAATCCCACTGTTATATGTCTTTCTACCCTGACCATACTCTTCAGTATGAAAAACATGTCCATTGATGAAATACCCGTTATAACACTTCACCTTTCTTTCAGGATCCAGACTTAGTAAATTCAAAGTAACACAAGCATTCCCACCCAATTGATAAACCTAATATATGAATTACAACCATTAATAGTTAACAAGAAATGTCTAATGAAATTAAGTATCTTGAGAGATAAGAATAATTAGATAGTCCCTACATGTGGTCTGAACCACGTGAAAAATTGTTTATCTTGTAATCAAAAGATTTGAGACTCAATCAGTTATGAGTCATGAGACAATAAAAATTAATGATGTTGCCTACGAGGAATTCAACAATTTATCAATTTATGATAATATAATAGACAAATTGTTCGAAAGTAATGACATGTTAATTATTATACTTATTGAATAAAAGGTTTTAGTTCATCGTAATTAAATAACACATAATTATGTATGTGTTTGTAGGTCATCTAGGATGAGAGAATATTGACAAGTTCTCACTCAAAGACACTTCCCCACCGTCATCATGCCTTGAAACATGGTTTATTCTTGTTCTGAAATGAGGCTCGAAATAATACGAGATAAATATTGAGATCTCTTCAACAATATAAGCCTCGCATATTGAAGCCTCAACATACATCTTATTTTAACCTTTTTCTTAAGGTTGAATAGGTACCGATATGGAATTAATGTATGTTTTAATTTTATTTTTTAAAAAAGACAATAGAATTTCAATTACAATGCATGCGTAATCCCTAACCTCTCGAATGGATACATTCATCTATATTGGATCGGGCCTCCAATTTTTTCCTTCTATGAGTGCATTTCATATCTCATTTGGCAATAAATCCCAGCAAACTAGTGGAATGGGTGTTTGCATAAGCACGTGGCAGTCATGACTCTTCATTCCATATAATTTGTAATCCTTTAAATTCACCAATTTAGATATGTTCAAAGCATGTTCATTAGGAAAACACAGACTCTTATGCCATTGGTAGATAAATAACTATGCATTCTTGTCTAAAGCGAAGCTAGCTTCAAGCTTTGCTACTCATGACCCATCATAAACTAACTCCATATTTTTACGGTGACAAAACAAAAGTATATTCATTCTACCTTTCATGTTGTCCTTTATCTT